>Ga0307509_10001491_pt1 | contig 39382 bp, 41 predicted proteins | sample 10_EM_MG_FD_202245 | JGI IMG/M metagenome (GOLD analysis project Ga0307509, IMG submission 202245) | Populus trichocarpa ectomycorrhiza microbial communities from riparian zone in the Pacific Northwest, United States - 10_EM | ecosystem: Host-associated > Plants > Roots > Unclassified | place...
GGAGGGGGGTAATACTTCAGGGATTTTGTGAATTGCAATGGCGATTGAGGTTTGCACGCCTATGCTTAGGAACTGATTATCCACGACGTGGTGGTGGCCGGGTGATGAGTCCACATCTCCGTCTGGGGGCATGGTAGCTGAGACGGCAGAGCGACTACGTCTCGGTTCAGAGTGCGAATGCGGGTGGCTGTGGTGATGCGGTTCGTGGTGGATAGGCGCAGCTTCTTGCGAGATACTTTGATAACCTCTTTCCAAGTCCCTGTTTATTGAGACTTCTTCACCGTCCCGATGGGAGGGGGACTCGCTCCCGCTGGTTCCCGGAACAGTGACCCTCTCGCCGGCACATTTCTGCTCACAGTCATGGTCGGAGAAACCGTAACACTTCCCCTCCGCACCGCCCACGCACCCACGGACTAGATTGGATACGGACACCGAGATCTTGCTAACGACGCTAACCTGCCGCCCTAGCAAGGGCGCTCGCTCGGCTCTCCTACCCCTCCCTTCATCCCTATCCTCTCCCCGGCCCCTCTCCCGCGTGCTAACCCTCCCATGCTCGTCACAGCTAACGATTGAAGACGGCAGGCAATAGTGCAGGAGCTCTGAGACTATTTGCAACCCGCTCACGCCGCCCAAGAATGCTGCCACAAGGATAGAATTCGCGGCCGCGGGCGTGAGGCCGGAAGTGAGTAAGTACTCTTTTGACTTTGGGAGCATGCCGTAGAGTGCGCTAAAAAACATTACACCAAAGGAGAGGGAGAGGGAGGCCGCGAGGAATGTGCTACTCTCCCTTATAGAGAAGTTTTGGAACCGGCGGAATGGGAGGCGGCGGAGGAGGGCGTCCAGACATATGATGGAGGACCCGAGCACTGCGATAATATTAGCATGGATAGTAGAGAGGAAGTGGGGGGAGGGGATACCGCAAGCAGCCCCGCTGGCGCAGACCAATACCCAACCTCTTTGGTCCATTTTGCAGTATTATTGTGAAAGCAAAATCTCACTATGGAAAGGAGGAACGATATGAATGCGGGGAACAGGAGTTTTTCTTGTTATTGTCTCTTTATGGGAGATAAAAAGTGGGGGGTCAATGAGTGTTGAAGAGCCAAGTATACAGACGGGACAGAATAGGAGAAAATTGGCTTAAGCAGGAGGAAGGCTCCCTTCCTTCCTTCCTTCCTTCCTTCCCTTCGCTCGCTTCTTTTTCTTCCCTTCGTTCGGCTCCCAAAACGCTCTACGCAGCTGCCTGCAAGTGACAAAGTCTCTACTTGTATGATATCCTCGTCGTGGAGTGAGAGACAGAAAGACAAACTCGAAACCAAAAAAAAACAAGAATCCCGACCGTTCGTTTTGTATTGTTTCGTTCGCTGGATTGTTTTGTCCCCTGGCCAGGTATGTAAGTAAGTTAGGTTGTCACCACTTTGTTCTGTTTTCGCTTTCGTACGGGCTGTTACAGCGTAGTACCAAGATGTAAAGTTCCTGCTCCAAACACACAGATGCAGAATAAAGGAAAGAACTAAGAGAGTGGAGAAATCGTTGAATATGATATGGTGCGCCTGTCGGGTGGTAGCGGGGAGTGAGAGGGGGCTAATCCAAATTAAATCGTGAGGAACCCACCCGGCATAAATCCTTTGCAGGTTGACAAGGGATTGGGTTTCCGAGGATAAAGAGAAAGGAGATGAAGATGGGGGGGGGGGGAATAAAAATCCCCGATTCGACCCAAACCAACCAGCCAGCACACAATGAGATGGAGTGGCAAGTGGACACAGTACCTGTATCGAACCCCGCAATTGACACCACGTTGGGAAAGAAAAAGAAATGACAAATACTGCACAACCCTTATATCACTCCCAGGGACAAGTGCCGACAGAGAAGAAGTGTAAAAGAATCCTGCAAGTTAGATCTTCTTTATCCGGATTTCTTTTCAAATTAGTAACAAGAACAGCCCCCTTCACTCCTTCATCTTCACCTCCCTTTTTATCCCTCTGATAGGGGGTGTTTGTGGGAAAGGTTTGCAGTTGAGTTACCGGCACCGTACTCGACCACAAGAGAAGCATCAAAAAATAAATAATCGGCGGTGGGTACCTTGGTGGGTAGTTTGGGTTAGTAAGCTTGGCTTATCACTCGCTACGCTAGAACTATAGCGGTTAGCGGTGGCAGAGAGGGAAAGAATTGGAAGGAAGGTAAGATGAGATGAGGCAGGCGGTGGGTACCCGGATGGGTGGAGAGACGTGGGCGGGCGGGTAAGCCGGTGGTCTGTCGGCGTGGACCTGGGTGGCCAGTTTATACCGCGTGCGATTGGAAGAGGGGATATGTCATGTGTGGTCACTCGGTGAGTGGACCACTGCGGGGCTCATGGCCCGGAGGGAAGTTGACGGATGCGTGGGGGCGAGATGGAAGATGTGATCTCTTAGAGTTTTGGGCGGGGCGCTACTGCTTATTTGTGTTGTGGTGTTTTCTCCTTTTTTTGTTTCTTTCGTTTCTTGATAAATAAGATATGGCTAGACGTAGGCTACCGTACTCAAGTACTTGTATCATGGGTACTCGAATACAGGACCCTCGTTCTAGGACGCTGTACTCGAGTAGTTGCGTTTCTTGGTCGGGTGAATTTTTCCTTTTTTTGTCTCAAGTGAGGGCTGAATTTGCGATGGTTTCTCTGCCCCCCACCCCAGAGAGGCAACTACAACGTCGGGGCACATTGCTCTTGTATTCGAGTATCCGCAGTACTCAAACACTGCAGCCCGTAGATATAGATGAGATCACCGAGAGCTGTGGAGAAGGTCTTGGTGAAGTTGTAGTACAATCACGGACTCCACCTTTGAAAAAGCGAGAAAAAGATCATGGCACTTCTGTTCTGCAGTGGGTCAAAGATCTATTCCCGGTTTGCTATGCTTGAGCATATACTTGTGTAATAAGTTATTCCTAGGAACCCCCCTAGTTCTGGCCAGGCAGGTCCAGTGCCGCGTTCACTCCCGTAATCCACTATCGGGCTATCAGGGTATTAGCCCACGATAGGCTTGGTTTGGCTTGCTGACAGAGTTTCCGACTACTGGTAGGTATGATCCAACAAAACCCACGGGGCTCGGGCTGTACTATCTTAGATCATCCTGAGAAGGAATGGTTGTTGCTGTCTCTGAACACGGAGATTAAAGGCTGGGCGAAGATAGTGGATTGCATGAGTAAATAAGGTACTGTAAGCCAATGCGGGACTAAGCACTGTATGACACCCATGGCAGGAGCCTATAGCTGTGGGGCTACGGATACTCTACCTCTCCTGATAGGCGCAGACAACACTCTTCAAAGGAACTGCCCCATAAACCCATCCATCCATCCATACTACCATCCCCAAAGCAACAATCTCCACATCACTCTCCGTTCCCACCCATGACCGCCCCCGAGTCCCACCCCTACTGCCATACTGCACACTCCTAGAACTGCTGCATCACACATGACCGTAAACCCTCAAGATGCTACTGGTGCTTCTGCGGTAACATCTGGTTCTCCTACTTGGAATAGTGGGCGAGGCTAGCTCTTCTCCTCTAAAGAAGTATTGTGTACTTGTAGTGTCCAGCTATCAAAGGGGGGTCTAACTATTCAGAGGTTTCTACTATCATAGATGTACACGACTGGCAGTACACTCCTGAGCTTTAAACCCAGTGCGCGTCAAACTAAGGTGTCAGCATGAAAACTAGGGCAGAACGCGCTACGAAACCAGGTATGATACTGAATTATTGCTACCTTTCCGAGACCAAGCCTGTAAGAGGTTCATGTGAAGATTTACACAAAAGCGGTCAACTAATTTCTGAGACATACAATCTGAGTCAAGTCAGAGACTACCTACTATCTCCTATCATGTCTGTTTACTTGTCCTAGTAAAGATCACACTATTTTATTACTAAAGGCAATTAATTTAATAGCCCGTGCTAGCTCCCAACCACCAACTTTAGTTGATTTAATTTACCGTTGTTGATTTAAACCAGCTTTGATTGTTCTTTATAACAGAATAAATTATCATAAATTGACATTGTATAGTAGGTTATAGCTGAATTAACATCTGCTTACACCATTCTGCAACCTTGAAAAAGTGCTTTTAATACTTTGAATAGCAAGGGCTTTCGTTCAATCACTCGCTTAATCTTGCAGGTACGGTTATAGAACAGCAAATACCTTATGGATCCTCTCTTCCACTTTGACTCCTACCGTCTCATCTCAGCTGTAGCTAGCATTTGAGCGCCGATAGTGTTGTAGTTTATATATCTAATTTCGTGTTTTCTGCCCATCAGATTTAACTATGATACCACTTCATACTAACCCCCCCAGGAATGGTCTAATAGTTTCTTTAGTAGCGCCTAGTCAAACTGCTAGCTGGTCAAAGGTTATCCTTGCACCTATATAACAGAAGATCATAACTAATTGCTTTAGTTGACTTAAAATACCTCTTCCCTTAAGGCACCCTCAATCAAATTCAAGAATATTAGACCCCTATCACACATTTAAGCAACATTATAGGCACACGTTGCGGTACTCTGTATAGTTAGTCCCCTTACAGGTTGTGCACTAACTTACCGACACACTCTACTCCTTCAGCATCGAAAAACCAACCCACCACACTCCCACGCACCCATAGGCTGGGGAAACCAAATCTTGGTAGAAAAGCCTGAGTATGATACCAGTACCGTGCCTATGCCGCCGCCCCGCTACCACAAACCCCTCACCAACCACCAGGCACAACAATAAACAATGAAATATCATATCACAAATCCAAAATCCCTCACTCAACCTGCTTTGGCTCCTGCGAGAAGATATTTGTGAATTATGATACTCCCAGTCAGGGATCCCGGATTTATTCTATCGTACCGGTACTGTACTCAGCGGATCGCCCACTATCTTTGTACTGCCCGCCCGTCTGTCCCTCCTCTGCGAACAAGCACCTTGATTAAGGGGCCAAGAAATGATAAGCAAGCAAGGTCCAGAAGATAGCGGGCTCCAGGCTTGGACAGGTTTATGATGCTTTGAAAAAAAAAAGGACAAAAAAAGTGGGCAAAGTCGCCCGCCCTACCGGGCTCTTGTATCGTACGGATACTTAACCCGGGGAGGTGCTGGGTTAATCATGTGGAATCACTCGGTTCGAGTGGTAGGTGGAGACGGATGGGGGGGTTTCTATGAATTTGATTGATAGGATACTGTACAACTGCTGGGTGGAGTATAGAGGGAGGAGGTAGAAGAAAAAGGAACATACATACCCAGCGCCGGTCGACGGCTTTATGCCGAAAGCTTATTTCTTTTGGCAAGACATAGGAGAGAGATAAACAGGTAATCGGGGCAGGCTAAGCACCGCAAAGCAGAAAAAAGGGAAATAGAAAAGGCAAAAAAAGACAAAAACACGGGGGAATATCGGAGATGGAAACAATGTAGTGAAAAGTAGATTTTTTATATAACTCTTTTACTTCCAATTTAGCGTTCCTGCATGGGATAATCTGAGAAGATATGTAAGAAAAATATGTGAGGAGGGGCGGAGAATGCGAATGCATTTGGTATGCGCGCCATGACTTTTCAATCGACGATTGGTAAGGGCAATTGAGACAGAACGAGAGAAACCCCATCTAAAACCGTGAAGCCCTATTCTGCGTCCTATACACTGTGTACCCCACATATCCACCGATAATCACAACTACGAAAATAATCATCTTCAGGAAGAACAAACCCCATCCACTAGACTCACTCTTGCTTCCTCCCCCATTGTTTGGCTTCCACATAGACGCCTTATCAGCCTTGGCAGGGTGCTTGCTGCCGCTGCCACCACTACCGGTGTTGACCTGGTACAGGTTTTTCGAGGTCACTGTGATGATGTCGTGATTGTCTGGGCGCGCATTAGCAGACCGCATCGCCGAAGGGAGGAAAGATGGGACATTACCACTGAGTTCACCGGTTTCCGCCGTGAAGCCGAGGTAGGTGATCTGGGGGAGTGTGACGTTGGGAACATTGAAGCAGAGGATCCATTGATCTTCACTCTTGTATTGGAGTTCGAGTTGGAGGTAATTTTCTTGAAAGTAGGTTAATCGGGCTTTTGTAGCAATCGGTGCGCCTCTAACTCCCCTAGCCTGTACCAATTAGGCCTGGTTAGTATGCCATTAGCAACCCAGCACAGAATTTAGGAACCAACCGAACACCCGGCTAATTCATTCTCCTTCCCATCATTTCCATGCTGGTACACGGTCTGCCCATCACCTACATCTGTTGTTAGAAAACCTCGAGCCCCACCCAGATTATCGTACTGGAAACCAACCGAGCATAGCCATAACGTAGGGAAAGATAACCCCAGGGCGATTGTTCTTATAAGTATCAAAAAATACTCCAAGGCCCTCAAATTTGTCTGCGGCCCCAAACACAGGACCCTGCATAGCCCTCTGTTTGGTGATCCACATAGCCATACCATCACCGTAAAGATGTCCTTGCCCGTGAATCTTGAACTCAACTTCGATCTATGAAGCCTCACCACAATCCTGTTAACACACTCCTCCCCTCAAAGCGGCGGTTGCGGGGGTGACGGTGAGGGAAACTATTTCCTACCTCCCAATTTGTCGCCGTGAGCGGCAGCCTCGACCACAGCCATCCGGATTGCTGTTGCCTATCTGAGGTTAAGCGGATGTACCTATTACCCCACCAATAGTATAAGTACCAAAGCCTCTTCACTGGGCCGAGATGGAAAAACCCAACTGGTCTGCCCGAACAATAGTATCACCCCCCCAATCAAACCACCGACTCTGCAACTCCGAGTCCAAGTACGGCTACCGCCCACCACCTCCTTATTAGCCCCACTCCTCATCCTTTCCCTCTATAAACAGGAAGGTACCTGAAGCAAACTGTGAGTCCTCAGTGGCACTGTCTTGACATCATCATCATCCGCAGGATTCTGCCCCAGTCCTTCGCGCACGAGCGCCAGAGCAGTGAAGATTGAGCAAAAGCTCCACTTCATAATTCTGTATCGGTTTTTTTTGAGAAGGAAAAATAATGGAACGTTCGGTGTTGTGGTGATAGGTGGGATAGGGCCAAACCGTTTGTTCGCTTTCGCGGAGATTCGGCGAAGGGGGGGAGGTCGAAAGCGAATGTTATGGCACAGTACTGGTATAGTTAGGGTTTCTTGTGGACAGCTTTCTTGTGGACAGCTTTCGCGAAGATTGCCAAGACGTTCTAGGGGAGTTGAGTTGGGTTGGGCTTGTATCAGTTACCTTGCTCGAGTAGGATACTGGTACCGCTTGGCTAGGGGTTGGGACAGGGAATTCGCATTTGCAGAGTAAATTATGGTACGCAGGGCTGGATATTTTTTCTTTTCTTCTTTTGCTATCAGATGGTACTCGAGTAATGCCAACATCTTAAATCCTACTGAAGCGTCATTGCAGGGGGTGTTTATCGGAAGCCTCACACCTCACAAGTAGATTTTTCCGCACATCTCATCCCCGTACTACTCAAGTTCAAGCACCCTCCCCACGCCGCCATACCCAACAGTAAACCAGTTTTCCCCCTCGGGCCGCTCGAGCAGAATGGATAATCTTGGGAATATGCTGGGCCTCAGCAATAATCCTACAAAAGAGGAGCGCAAGCAGGTTCTTCCCCCCCCCCCCCTTTCCAACTCCTCGGACAATAGCTAACGGTATTCTTAGGCATTAATGTCAACAATTGCTCAGCAATCAAACATCGAAAACGCCCGCATGCTGATCGAAGTACCCGTCCCACTACCATCACCATCCACCGGCTGCGGAACTAATGGTGAATAGAAAATCAACGAAAAGTGTTTCGAAAAGTGCATTCCTAAGCCGGGAAATAGTTTATCTTCTGGGGAGAGCGTGTGTTTTCCTTTCCCGCCGGGGAATGAAGGAGCGGATTGGCTAGTGGCTAATGTTGCTGTAGGCTTGTTTGACTTCTTGCATGCAGAAGTATATGCAGGCCTGGAATGTGGTGTCCCAGGCCTATATCTCTAGGATTAAGTCGGATCCAAGAGGGAATTAAGGTGGGAGATGGGGTAGATAGAAAAAAACACAAACAAAATTGTGGGTTCGCCTCTGTTAGATGTGGGTTTGTTTGGAGAGCGTTTTTGCGCCCTATGCAAGCCGAGGATTCAGTAATTCTTGGGCTTGTCATATATATTCCGTTAGGAGCACTTGTGAAATAGACGCGGTAATGGCAGTACGGTTTTGTTAAAATTTAGCAATCGTGAGAAGAGGTAATTACGCCCATTTTCCTTTTACCAAGACTCCCTCAACGGACCCACCGTCCGGGTTATCCTCTACCTGCTCCCTGGAGCCGGCACCCCCGTAACAACATTCTTCCTAGCGTTATCAAATCCCCGCACAGCGATGCTGCACTCAATCTCCTTACATAGCTCCTTCCTCCGATTAATTGGCAGCTTCGACAAGAACTCCACACCTGACGCTCTCTCCACAATGCTAAGTGGCACTGAAAACTCCTCTAATTTGGTGCTGTTATCTATAACAGCGTTCGGCAGAACAAACGCTCCAACAGCAACGGTTCCACCAGTAACACCGTCTTCCGCTAGAATGACTTTGTAGAAGTGTGTAGGAACGGCTACGTTCGGGGGGTTACCGATGACTTCGTAGGAGACGCGGTACTTGCCGTCGGAGTCGCGACGGGGGAGGTAGAGAGGTCCGGTCACTATTCGGACGGAAGGGTATTTTGAGGTTAGGCGGCGGCAGAAGTCCTCAAAGTGGGACCAGTCTGATCTGTATTAGACTCGCGCGGAGGATGGCAACTAGGCAAATATGAAGTTGGGAGGGGGGCTTACAGTCGCGGTTGAATCCCGCACCGACTTGCGGGCACATGTTTGTCAGGAAAAAAGTATCATCCATGGCTTCCTGGCTGAACTTTGCGTCTGCGGCGGGGACCTATATTGCAAATATTAGTCCGCGCCAGCAACCTTCGTAGATATAGAGTAATACCTGATGCCCGCGATCATACCCACTTCCCCTATAGTCATTTAATCGAGCTCTAAACTTTTCCGGAACTGATCTCCCATTCGATTAGTCCTGCCCCACCCACACACACACACCATGAATAATGTGACATACCATCACGATCTTCCACAAACTTACTCCGATTCCGATCCCCCTCCTTCGCAGCCACCGACTCAGGGGTAATATGTTCAGCGACCCAAATTGGATTTCTTGTCCTGCGGTCAAAAGACGAGACCAAAGCCGCCCTCGTTGCGAGATCATTCACGGGTCCAGGAAACCCATACTGGAACAACCCCGAAGGATCAACAGGTTTCTGCAACTGGGCCGCCTTCACCGAGGCATTTGTAACGCCTGTTAGTGGTGGTATGCCGCTGCCCGGGGTTGCCGGAATACCTCTTGTTGTTGGGATAGCAGGTGGCACGGGCTTCTGGTTATTTGCGGTGGTGTAATAGATCGCCGTTGCGGCAGCTCCGGTCGCGGCGGAGGCAGCAGCGATCAGGCCGAGTGTTGCTTTCGACATTTTTAGCCTTCTTTTCCTATCCAAGTGGGGGATGAAAAAGGGGTGAGGATGGGGATGATGGGCAGAATTTGTATCTCTGTTCCCGTGACTTTGCCCTTCAGGGATCCCTGGGGATCAGCACGGGAGTTCCGCAGGACGCAGGGCTCGAGCTAGTCCTTATCGGTTCGGTTCTTACTTCTTTGTGGGGAAGGGCGATGCAACAAAACCCCCCGAAAAGGCGGCTTGACAATGGAATCCTTCACCTCTCAACAAGCCTTAGGAACCTGAGAAACAAATTTCTGAGTAATTGAGACGCTGCAAACCAATCTATCGCCCCTGATTTCTGATAAATTGTCTGGTTTCGCTGATCTCTCGTGTCTACTCGTACCAGCGTTTGGGGGGCATCCGGGTCGTTAGCCTCACCAGAAGTGGATGTGTTGTGAATTACCGGTACCGGTATTGCTCGCGCAAAGAGTTAGGTCTTTCCGAGTAAGACATTACTTCTTGTACTTATGAATGCCACCCTGGGGGATGAAAGAAGAGGGATGAGTTGTGTGGTATCACGACTCAGTGCGCATGTTCCCCTTTCTAACAGATCCCGTAAATACCTAAGCCTGAACTCAAGCCGCTGATTATCATAGCTAACATTGCTGCAGTGTCGGTCCACCGGATGTGGGGGGGTATCTTCCCCTCTTTGCACTTTTTTTTCTTCCCTCCGGCTTAGAAGAAGCTAACCTGGCATCAAGGCTGTTCCAATCTGAGCTTATCTATGGAAATGAAATGATAAAAACAAAAGGCCACCCTCGCCCTAGAACAGACCCGTACGCAAATTCCCGCCCCTCATGATTTATCATAGTAAGACCGTCCATGGCGAAATACCCGATTGCCATATGATACCCTACAAGACAACCAACCATAACAGCAAACAAAAGGCCTGATCCTAAACACCGGAACGAAAGCAAATGCTAAATCCCACCCCTTGACAAACAACCAGTTACTAAAAAGAAAAAAGCTGCTCCTAGTGCTGCTGTTGTTGCCTGGGAAGTCTAGCTTTCCAAGCATCTCGTATCTCCTTAGCGGCGGCCATCAAATCTTCCTTGCCTACCCCGTCTCGGATGCTCTCGATAACGCTGTTAACGGTCGAGATGTGATTGCCATCCTTTTTATCTGTCCTCAACCTCAAAAACCTCCATCTGCCCTGGGTGTCCATTGCGCACTCAACAATTTCCTCGTCGAGAGGCTTTCCCATACTCTTAAACTCGTCCCACTCCTGAGGTGTAACATACATCTCCGCCCATTTCTCGTACCTCTCGTCACCCATGAAGACTGAAAGATTGAACTTGGGCATCGCATCATAATCAGGCGCCATTGAGTCCGTATCGGATTCATCCTCATCGTCGTCTTCGAGGTCCTCCCGAGCAATGAGTGGAAACTCGAGGTTCAGTCGGAAGTCGATTGAATTTTCTTCTGCTGGTTTCCATTTTAAGCTGGGAGGTATTAATTAGCCCTGCCACATCTCGATGGAAACATACGACTTACATGTTCTGATCCGTGCCAAACTTGTAGGGTGATGTCCGACAAGTGAAGATAAGACCATCATTACCATGGGGTAAATTCGGCAAGACATCCTGGAACATCATTTGAATGGCGTACGAGAATTCCATTTTCTTGAATTCAACCCTACCGGGACCAACCCTATCAGCAAGCTGTACGGCCATAGGGCTAAATGAATAATAAGGGTAGTTAAGCTTAATAAGGGGTGGCTGGTACTAACTGGAAGGGAAAATCATCCAACGCTTGTGGAAATTGCTTGATGAGATTCTTATAAGGATTGTAGACATATTCGCGGAAATACTACCAAAAGTTAGTACGATCCCGCATAGAAAAGGCCCCGGGGCCTCGTACAGCAAGTCTCTTATCCAGAGTCCTGTTCATCACATGGTTGTTGTCAAGTATTAAGCAATCGAAGATCAGGTATCTCAACAAGGGGCTCGGTCCACCGACATCGTCCAAGACCAATTCTCCATCGACCAAAGTCTCCCGGTGGTATCGCCGGAAGGTAGGGTCATCAGGCATGGGGAAGTGTAGGTGGGGGACGAAATAGTAATCGTTTTTTCGGTCAATCAAGTAATGGACCTCACGGTCACCATCATAAGTGAAATAGAGCAGACAGCGTATGCCGTCCGATTTCTCGCAGAGGTAGTAACTGGTGGCAGGTTAGCCAAGTAACTCGATTACAACGTATTTGACTAGACAAGCCCTTTTAAAGCTTAGACGATAGCTTAAGCCACGCTAGCTAAACCTTACAGCATTCATGAGGGAGTGGGTGAGGATGAAAACTTACTCTTGGCGCTTGAGTTCGTCTAGGTGCTTGCGAGCGAAGGAAATAGGCTGAGCGCCTATCAAGAATAAGCATAATTACTCCCTTTGGAGGAGTCGGGAGTAGAGAATACCTGGGAAACTTGGGTTCCTCCCCCTTCCAAGCATCTCTCCGATCTCGGCGCGCAACATCTCAGCAAGGTTATGTTCTGCTTTTATGCCCGGCATCGACGGGACTGAAGAGGGCCTTGAAGGCATTGCTACTGTAGAAATGTGGTACGGAGGAGCGAAAAGTTGGGTGCGATAGAGGTTTCCGGAGAGAGGTATGCAGGAACAGATTCTAGAGTGTTTAGGTGCGTGTAGGTACCGTAGTTGACACAGCGGAAGTAGGTGGGTAAAAAGAAAAAAGCGGCAAATAAGACAAAGTCTAAAGGATAAAACACCACCCAACACGTTTTGGAGTTAAATAGGCCTTTATCGATAGGTCAGAAAAGCAGGGGTGTGGTTGTGTTGGCGGAGTAGATTGGCGAGCTGTATGGTGGTGGTGGTGGTGGTGGGGGAGGGGGGCGAGAGTTATGAAGGCGGGGCAGAAAGTGGGCCTTTTTAAGTTTTTCTCAGGCGGTCCCCCGATCCCATTTCTGAGCCGCGCAACTCTTTCTTTTTTCTTTTTTCTTTTTCTTCTCTCTTTTTTTTTCCCTTTCCCCCTCTCCCTCTCCCTCTCCCTCTTCCCCTTCCCCTTTCCCAAGATTCCAACCCCCCCCCCCGGTCGTCAGTCTCCTCTATCTGCTGTCCGTCATTCCAATATCATGTCAGACTGTAGAACCTCCTGAACCACGTGACACAAATAACACACCAGGGCCTAATCCAGGCATTGCAGACAACACAAAAATATTTAGTCGCCGGAGCTCCACTGTTTCCATTTATTTCTCCCGTCCGTCACTCCCGTCTTGTCATAAGTTTTGATCAACCTTCACTTCATTTCACGATGAGTGGTAATGGTCTCGCGTTTGGATTAAACCTTTCCTCCAAGCCTAAAAAACCGACCGCCCCGCCTAAGCCCAAGAAGCCCGTGTTTGGCTTTGCACCTGACGATGATGCTGACGACGGGGAAGAGGATGAGCAAGAAGAAGAAGGTTCCGTTTTCGGAAAGGCAAAGGGAATTAAGAAGGATGAGAAAAAGGGTGCCACGAAGAAGGTTGCCGCCGGGAGAGATAGGTTGGTAGTGAACGCGCAGCTATCCACCTTCAACGAATTATCGAAGAAGGCCGAGGCAACGGCGAGGGAGGCGGAAATGCAGGTGGACCCATCGGTTTATGATTACGACGGTGTTTGGGATGACATGAAAAGCGTGGACCGGAAAAAGCAAAAAGCTGAAGAAGCGGATGCCTTGGAACGAAAGCCAAAGTATATGGAGAACCTGCTTCAAGCGGCAGAGATACGAAAGCGGGACCAATTACGGGCAAAAGAGAGGTTACTTCAGAAGGAGAGGGAAGCCGAAGGAGAGGAGTATGCAGATAAGGAAAGCTTCGTAACAGGGGCATATAAGAAACAACAGGAGGAGATGCGAAAATTAGAGGAAGAGGAACGACTACGAGAAGGTATGTGTGTCATTACCTTCATCTCCCCTCCCCTCCGTGCTTGTGGGTGGCTATGCTGACGGAACCTACCAGAGGGGATGCGCAAAAAATCACAAGGAATGTCCACCTTCTACCGCAATATGCTCAACAAAACCGAAAGCAAACACGACGAAATTGTGGCCGCCTCAACATCTAAAGATCCGAAAGCCGAACTTGAAGATCAGTCTACACCAAAGGGGAAGTCTGATGTGGAGATTGCTGCAGAGCTCAAGGCCAAGGGTGCCTCAGTGGAGATCAACGAGGAAGGCCAAGTAGTCGACAAAACCCAACTGCTTTCCGGAGGACTGAACTTAGGAACTGTCAAACCATCCAAACCAAGCTCCAGAGCAAGCCATTCCGCTGGGGCAAGGCAGCAACCGGGCTTCCAGTCAAAGAACAAGTCACAACAAGACGTCAGAGCCAGACAGAGTAAGATGTTAGAAGACCAACTGGCCCAAGCCCAGAAGAGGGCCTTAGAAGAAGAGGAAGAGTCGAGGGCAGAGTTGGAGCGACAGGCAAAGTCGAGGAAGACAAACGCAGATGTCCAGTCAGCGAAGGAAAGGTACCTGCAGAGGAAACGGGAGGCTGCAGCAAAGAAACAGTCATAATGCGTTATTTATTCTTTATTTTTACATCTAAACACTTGTAAAGGGCCTTCATAATCGATTCTCCCCGTACTTGAATGAGTAACCAAAGAGGATTCATAGGTACTCTTGCTCTTACAAGTAGCATGAGCTAGACGCTCACGCACATGTATAATACTGTAGATTGAGTTTAGATTTCTCGCTTTTCATTAACCTCCTCCGCCGAATATATTATATCATATCCCCATCACAAAAAGTGCGTTTACCACTGAAGCCGGCTAAATACCTTCACTAGGCACCAACTGAAGCCTAAAGGACAGCTGCAGCGTATTCGGTGAGTAAATCGAAACAAATCTGCAGCCACCCTGCGCCCCCCTCTCTTTCTTCCTCGAGTGCCCGCCAGTGGTCATCCAACAAGCACTCGATGTCAAACCCAGTAAGTCTTTGGTAACACTCCCGAGCTGAGGGGGGGGTGGGACTCAAGGCCAATTCAGCTAACTACAGCACCCGTACTCTACATCGTCGTATGTGATATTGTAGGTATAGTGTAGTCTCCAACGTACTCACGACGGAATCATAATTAATCCCTGTTCACCACAGGCCCAGTTCCGTCGTGGGCACGGTTAAGACTGTAATACCGGTAGCGAGTCTGCCCTAGATATTGATCATGGAAATAGCTTACCGTGATACCAACAGAATCAGTCCGACAAGCTACCCAAGCTCAAATACCGCTACCGGTATGTTACAAAGATTTGCGGTAAACCCTAGCAATATACCTATAATAATAAAAAGCACAGAATATTATGATAATAACTATCATAACCACTCGCAGAAGCCCTAAACACCCCTGAAATGTGGGGAGCATCTCCCCCTCCACCGCCAACCTTCCTCCCACTCAATCGCAATTGGGCAACAGACGCAACCAACTGCATACGGTACGTAGCGCTATCTAGCACAAGAAAGCGTAAGAGGTCAAAATAACCTTTTCAGCCTCACTCCGGCAGCAGCAGAAAAAATTACCCTCCAACGGTAGCCAAACAGATACCTCCTTCCGACCTTCATCTCCCCACCACCGCCATTACTGGTATGATACCTGGTACGACCACCACCACCAACCAACTAACAAGCAACCAACAACCAACAAATCAAACACAATGATGACGGCACCCCCACCACCCCCAAATCCTCTCTCCTTCCCACCAGCAACCTTCCAAAAACTCGCACCAAAGACCTTCCTAGAAAGGCACTTACAATCCACCCCCGCGACCCGTCCCTCCGGCCGCAATCCTGACACCTTCCGCACCCCCTCGCTGCACACGAACTCGCTTTCTAACGCTCACGGATCAGCGGTTGTCCGGACAGGGGATACGGCAGTGGTATGCGGTGTTCGTGGGGAGATATTATCGCTGGCGACGGGGGTGGGGTGCCGGATTGTTGTTCTGCGGAGTGGGGAGGATGGGAAGGAGAAGAGGAAGGAGGAGGAGAAGGGGGATCGAGATGGGGTTCGTGAGAGGTGTTTGGTCGTTACTAATTTGGAGATGGGTTTGTTCCCTCCTATCTATCTATCAATCTATCTTCCGCCCAGTATCTGTGGTACTAGTCGGTGGGTGAGTAATTAGGAACCGGTTGCTCGAGGGACTATCACCCGGGTCCTCCTACGGACTTTGCTCAGGCTGTTACCGCGAGGTTGCATCGTCTACTGCTCGCGAATAAGCTCATCTCATCACAGTCCCTGCGCATCCTGGATCCGAATACCGAAGAGATAAAAGCGTACTGGGTACTCTACATCGACGTCGTCGTCATTTCCCTGGACGGCAACGTCCTCGATGTAGCCTGGGCTTCCATTCTCGCTGCCCTCCGCTCTACAAGGCTACCGCAAGCATATTGGGACCAGGACACCGAGGGAGTTGTCTGCTATCCAGAGGTCTCGAGGTACAAGCCGCTCGACATTAGGGGATTGGCATTCATTGCATCGTTCGCGGTCATCGACTTGGGCGCGGAGAAGGGCGGGAAGGTGATATTGAGTGATCCGGACGAATTCGAGGAAGGGGTTTGCGAGCAGCGGGTTATGGTTTGTGCGCTCGAAGGGGGAAAGGTCGGGTGGATCGAGAAGGGGGGTGGGGTTGGGCAGGTTGCGGAAGTGGTTGAGTGTGTGCGCCGGGCGACCGAGAGGTTCAAGGTCTGGGAGCAATTGTTTGCGGAGGTTCTGGGGAGCAGTGGGTGATGGTCATCCGGTGTTATAGGTAAATAGAGATGTCTCCTGAATGTCGGTGCTATAGTCATGTACAATACAAAAAGGTTTCCCATCTCCTTTCCTTCCCCCATGTCTTCGATGATATCATAGCATTTTCCCCATTACGTTGAACTTTTATACCACCAACAGACCCGCGACACCACCTGTAGAGTTATCACGCCAATTGCCAGCCCAACCGGTCAGCAATGGCAAAGAAGGAGAAAAATTCGCCCCCCCTCCAAGAGGAACAAGAACAAATCACTGAATGAACGGGATAAACGTCGGCGTCCTGGCTCTATACTCCTGGTACTCATCCTCAAAGAACTCCACCAACAACTCTTCCTCCCCGCGAATCCGATTATTGAAGAACTTCCAAAGCACCAGCCAGTAGCCCGCAAAGCAGACCGGATTTCCGAGCATGATCTGTGTTCCCAGGCCCCACCAGAAGAAGCCGAAGTACGAGGGATGTCGAAGGTACCTATTCCAATCAGCGAAAAAGAGGAAACAGGAAAGAGTGATAAAAACAAACCAATAAATCCCACTCTTAACCAAAACATGACCCTCCTCCTTCCTGTGGGCCACGAGATGACTAAAATTCGTTCCGGCATGAATCATAGCAAGACTCCTAGCAACCTGTCCAACAAGCATCAATGCCACACCCACAATCCACAACCCCCCACCCATCCATTCCCCCTTCCACCCCTCCCCCTTCCCCCAAACCAACCACTCCACAAGCCCCTCCGTGAATGCCGCCGTGTGCGCTAGGTTGTACGCCATGCCATTGCTAGTTAGGAGGTATGAGCTAACCTTCGCTTTCCGCGTATTGTACTCCGCCGTCGTCCAGAACTCCAGGAAGTGGAAGAGCGAGAGGGCGGCTATAAAGAGTGGGAGTTGAGGGTATGTGCTTCGAAAAAGGTACGCGAGCAGGAGCGAGGAGGCGAAGGTGCTGCCCAGGAAGAATGCCCTGATTGCGATTGCGGAGAGAGAGTAGATGCCTGAGGGGTAGAAGTAGATTGGGATGTCGAAGGGTTTGGGTGTGTAGATTTTTCGGGACGAGGAGGATGAGGAGGACGAGGAGGACGACGACGAGGGTTGGCGAGGTGCCGGTGGTGGGGGGGAGGGTGAGGGTGAGGAGGTAGCGGAGGAGGTGCGGTGAGGTGGAAATGGATGCCAGTTTGTGGAGGCGGAGGTTGTTGACATTTTGATTGGTGGTGATGCTCTGTTTCAAGGAGGTTTATCTCTGTGATGCTTGTGTGGTGGTATTGGTGAGGAAGGGAAGGGAGGGGTACAAAGTGCAAGTAAAGTGAAGAATAGTTTCAGAGTTATGGTACTTGTAGCTATGGTATTTGTAGGTAAATCGGCGTTGCTACAAGTACACAGGATCAGCACTACCCAGCCGGTTAAGGTGGTGACGGCGACCTTGGTTAACCGTTATTGCAGCCTTCTTGCATCCCATTCTAGTGCCAGGCATTCAGGGATAAAGTTATCTTGGCGGTGCTATGATCAGCCCAAGCACGTGACTAGGCAAAAACCCTACTTTCAATGATCTCCCTGTGCGCTCGCGTATTTCTTGCAGGCCAGATACTGCCGGGCTGCCCAGTTCCATTCACCAGGCTAGTTCAGCACTGTAGCAAGCAAGCACAAGTATTCAATAGCCTGGATTATCGTATCCAGGATATCGTAATAACTCCTAGTGTTGGCGAAGACTGGCGAGTGAGATGGTATGAACCTGTCCTAGTTTTTATCCTTTTGGAAGAACTAAGCTAAGACTTTGACCCTGTCATTGCATACTGGCGACACGATGGCTATTTCTTTTTTCGGGTTTCTGGGTATCGGGGGTTAGCAGTCATTATATTAGCACATTGACGCATGGATTACTAGTGTTCAAGTTTATGTCTTCCCCCCGAAAGTCGGGAGCTGTCTTGCTTGCCTAGGACGGATAGAGGTATAGCGAGAGCACTGTGTGGCACTGCCTCGATTTCTTGTTTTACTATTAACCGTCTAAACATAAAGCAGGAGTTCGCGGGGGGGCAGCTGTTTATGCAGTTTTCATGTGCACCACCCCTTCACTTCTACTCTCGACTCGACAGCCCTTCTACAGTTACTAACCCGCCACGCGGACAAGCGCAATGGATACAAATATTCTCATTATTTAAAAAGGAAGCCCCACTTCAAGAAACCCCAGGGGAATTGCTTGATTTCCTCATTGGAGTTTAGGCAGCGTCCGCGCTCCTAAAGCAGTCCCAATCTGTATTATCGATATCATCCACCCCTCCCACCAAGAGCTCGTTTCGCTATTCACTAAGAAGGTGCTTGGCACTACCGCCTCATCCACTCAAGTGCGTGATTGAAAATCCCTCCCTCCGGGTACCCACTCTGAATCCTTTCCTCGCACTGTCATGATCCGCGAGCGGTCAGCACGGGCGAGGGTGGGTATACATGAACCGTTCGGACCAGAACTTCACAGAATTACCTTCACCAGATTGAAGGATAGGGCCCGGGCAAGAGTGTTGTTCAAGCTAACCAGACTGTAAACCCGTTTAGGAGTAAACCTTCGAAGACCACGGGCCTTTCCGTGCCTACGAGCATAGCCTAGATACTACCTATGGCTTGATTACTAGATTTGGTCAGCACTTGCTTTCTTTTTCACTAGTTTTTGTAGCTAGAACATCATCTCACTTACCCATCTAGTTCTTGTTTCCTAATCACCGCTTCACATCATGCCTGGGCGTGGGTGAGAAAGGAATGTATAAGTGAAGAGGGTGCATACATTCCCAGGAAGCTTTGCCAGAGCTACCTTATCCAACAGGGCAGGCGCGATTTCAGGCAGGACCCTTGTGCAGATGCCGAATCAAGTCCTCCTTAGGCATGTCAGAACCTCAGCTGTGGTGACATTCTCGGACTGGGATGTCTTTGTCCGGTTCCAATTGCTGTTCTAATTCCCGTGTCGTTAGTTGCAGGCCTGGGCTGTACTCTCCCTCTAGTGATAACATCGGCCTATTAGTGACTTCCCTTACGAAGTGTAAATACAAGTAGCATTTTATACAGGATTTCTCATGGATTGGCGCAATAAAGGGACTGCTCGGGGACACGAGTGATTTTCTATGTAACTAGGTGCTCGGTCCTGTTGGGTGGCCTAGGTCTCGGCTTAATACTTGTTAATTTAACGTATCACTTTTGCAAGCAGCGTAATCCTCTGGAGGAAGAATCCGAAGTGCCGTAGTTGGAGAGGAAATATTTCTCAGCACCTCTCGTGCTACGAGCCTAGCTTCATAAAGGTTGAGGCAACTTTTTAAAACCGTGGGCTTTTCAAAAAGACACTAGTCTAGGCTTGAGCTTTGCCGCAACTATTATAGTATCAAGAGGATCCTATGTCTTTCACTAAGCACTGCGTGCAGCTGGCTCCGCAGAAAGAAACAAGACCACAAGACAAATACGAGGAGAGGATCCCTTGCCAAAACTAATAATGGCTAAAACATCCATAGCACCCCAGACCCCGCAGCGGCCCTCCCAAATTAACAAGAGCAAAATAATAACTTCTTTCTTCATCTTCTGCTACCCCGCCGATCGCCAACCTTAAGGTCTAGAGTCGGATTCTACCACCTCGTAGCAGGATTGACAAGCCCCACAGCCCTATTGACGAGGACTAGGTTCTCCAATCCCCCACTCCCTATCTATCATACCAGGATTATTATTTTTCAATTCTCCTGCCCTACATGACGGATAGTTCAATAATAACTCATTGTAAGCGTGAATTGAACTCCTGTGCTCCCGCTAATTGCGACAGGAGGTTAATTGGTTCTTGAGATGTTAACCACTGCGCTCCAGCTATGTATTTCATGGAAGATTGGGTTGGGAACAAATACTTATCCTGCTAAAAGGTAGTTTTTCTTTCCTCCCAGATTTTGGGAGAATGGGGGTTCTCCCCCCTAAGGCACGGAGAGTGGGGGGGAGGGGGTTCAAGGTAGGCCTTTTTAGTTCCCTAGGTGTCTTTAGTGAGAGATCCTCTGAAATTTTAGATACGGAATTATTCTCTGCTTGTCTGCAACTACCATCCCTTCGCCAGTATACCGCATTTTACGGAATTTCAATACAGGGGCTGGGCTAGCCCTAAGCATACAAAGTATGGTGCATGCCCCCTGTTGGTCATTCGGACAATAAACCCACATGGCACAGAGAGTCTGAAGAGAATTTGGTTGGAAAGACACTTAGTAATGTTATGGGCCTTTTAAGTTCAAGTCGGTCTAAGCCTTAATTCCGTGAATACAAAAGAGGGGGTAGTTGTATTAATGATAGGAAACGGAGCCACACAGTAAATCGCCTCGACACACCAATTCCGACAGCATCTTAGAGCTAGAGCACCCAATCTGAAATTCAGGGTACCACAACACAGTGGCCCAGTCAGATACTGTGCTAAGCACAAACTACACCCAGCCTATAGCCAAAGGAGGCACGTCCCGGCCCCAGACCACCGAGAATAACCAGGATGGCTAGAGACCATATAAGGGTCATGACTCCCATAATGATATAGGGCTTGCAGTGCCTTTTTTCTCTTTGAGATGAGCTGTTCGATCTCAATCATCTGATAATACCTGTAGATCTTCTGATTAGGTTATTAAAATTTCGCGTTTGACCGCTTTCACTATGAGACCCACACACGGCGTCCTCTTCCCCTCGAACCTGCTATCAACTCCCCTACCATTCACCTGTTCTTCACCCTGCTGCAATTACTTCAACCACATTCACCGCACAAAGTTACTCAAAAGTCCATCCTCTTCATCTCTCAAATCGGCAAAAAAATAGAAAAAGGTGTCAACTCGACTTCAGTACAGTATTTGGAAGTATCGGCCCGCCCCCGTGACACTTCAGTTCCAGCCGTCCATCTCCTCATAAGACCGGATTCACAAATATTTGTAGCGCACACTACACCCTGACACCAAACCACCTATTCACTCGCCTCGGACCCGAACGCTAGAGTGTACAACCCGAGCTTCGTTAATAGTTTTCCCCTGCTCCTTCCATCAATTACCCTTCCTTCCTCAACCTCGAGACGATCGCTGGAGAAGCAGGAGTCCCCCGTCCACAAGCAGATTGACCAAGAGCCGTCCTGTCAAACCAGCAAAAGAGCCGAGGCCCGACCCAGTGGCCACAGCAGGTAAGCCCATTGTCCACTCTGTACCACCTGACCATTCTCTAATTTTGCTAACTGACATCGAGTAGCTGCTTCAGCTGCTGGTACGGCCTGTGCTTTCTGTGAGGAAATTCCTTCCATAGATAAGGTTTACGTTTGCTAATTTTAATAGAGCGCCGGAAAATCTTGTAGCCCGCCTAGCACAACAATATTCAATTGTGACATTTATATCGCAGGTGGTGACTGCATCAAAGACATAGAAGTTAACCACCTTCGCAATCGATACACATTGACCAAAGGCGCCACTCAGAAAATGGTAAATATCAATCCCTTCCACAGTTGCGAGCTTTATTAACTACTCCCTTCCGTTTGTATTTTGCAGGTGCACCGGGCGAGCCTTTACACTTATGGACAGCTCAAGTTCTAAGAAGGAGCCATTTAAGCTGAAATATGACGACGATATGAGCGGCGGTGACCCTATCAGAACCTGGTTCCTGCGATACATAGGATTTATTGAACATCTGATCCTGAAGGCCAAGCACGCAATGGTGGTAAAAACAAGCAAGAGTCGATACGAAAAAGTAATGATAGCCAAAATGGATGCTGAGGCAAATGATATTATCCTCAGGGCGTTGATGAAGGTATGAGATTTCTGAGTCAGCTCCATCAAAGTATACCGACTTGACAAGCCCGATGTTGATTCAAATAGGAATGAACAAAACTACTGGCTTGCTACCCCTGTTTGCCCGGGCCGTGGAGGGGAAGGCGATGGGCGTGGAGGGACCTGTAGACCTGCTTTCTCCTTATTATCTACCACTGATACCTCTTTAGAAATTGCAACAAATCTTGCAATGGTTACCGAGCATGAGGATATTCATCACTGGAAGACCTAGCATTCCGGCTGAGATCAGAAAGCGTTTTGCCAAACGAGCGAAAAGTGTATCTCCAGGTACCAGCAAGGATCATATCATCGAATACCTTCATGTTAGATTGAATGAGGATGAAACACCGGATGCAATGGACAAGAGCCTAGAGGCAAATATTGTGGAGAAGATTCTGAAAAATATGTCGGCAATGTAGGTATGGGCAATGCTATTAGGAACCCCACGACAATCCACTAATGGCTATGGAGCTAAGATTCTATAGGCTTTCTTAGGTATCGATGCAACTTTACACAAAGCAACAATCTCCCGGGGAAGAGAAAAGCCAAGAAAGATAGCTGGTGGATTGGAGTTGGGAGATGGATATGAAGCGATGATCGCGGCCAAACACCTGTCTTGGATGCAGCTGTGGGTGCACATGAGAGTAGTGTAAATTCTACTCAGACAGAAAGTGGTTGACCCTGACAAGCCAAACAACCATGGTTAACAATGCTTCTTCCATCCGGAAGTGGTGAAATTATTGCTTGGGCGGGAGACCACACCTGTATTTTATATATCCAATTGTAACCCACAAAGTTTACTTCACCCAAGTATTAGTGGAGATCAAATTTGCTACCTTTCCTAACAGCTCCTTCGTCATCTATTATACTTGCAACATTGACTCCAAGCTTGACCGGTCGGTCGAGGGGCTGCTAGTATATTTGTAATATTTAGTAGATTATGTCAGCAGATTTTCTACCTTCCTCACTAGAAATATGATGAACTTTGATAAGTAGATAATTTTGCATTTCGCAACACTTGTGCTCAAATCGTGAACTAAGCTAACGGGTAGCCTTGTGGAGAAGATGAGATATTATAGCCTTGGTTATTCCACAGAGTAAGGTGGCCCTTGAGTAGTAAGCTAGCATTTCGTGCGCCAATTACGACGCCCAACCAGAATAACAAACAAATACAACGAATAATCATACCATTTACGGGTACCAAGAGAAATACGCATGACAATCTACTCGTACATATGATATTACCTGCAGAGCCTAAGTGGGCGCCTGGTTAAAGCTTATCTCCCCACAAGACGTTGCAGGCAGGTTGCCTCTCGCATATCGTAAGGCTGCACGCCAACCTAAACTTAAAAAGGGAAAAAGAAAAAGAAAAAGAGTTCCCCCTCACGAGCCTCGCAACCCCACCAACCCCGCCAACCACCACCACCACCACCAACCACCAACCACCAAAAACCCAAAATGACAACCACAAGCGTAAATCTGACAATTATCGTCGCAGCAACCCAATCCCTCGGAATCGGGAAATCCGGCACACTACCATGGCATCTCCCGACAGACCTCTCCTACTTCTCCCGCGTCACAAAACGTCCTCCCCCGTCCCCATCCCCCCCCCCCACCAACCCGGTGTTAAACACCCTAATAATGGGCCGAAAAACCTACCTCTCCATCCCGCCAAAGTTCCGCCCGCTGCCATCGCGCCGCAACGTCGTCATCTCGCGCTCCCCGCGGCCTGATCCTTACAACGACGCAAGTATCTGGGTCACTTCCTTCCCCGACGCAATCGCCGCCGCGGGCGGCGACGGCGGCAGAATATTCGTGATCGGTGGAGCGGAGATATACAAGCTTGCCATGGAGGACGAGAGGACCAGGAATGTGCTGTTGACGAGTATTGAGGGGGAGTTTGACTGTGATCGATTTTTTCCAGTGGATGTCAGGGATGAGGAAAAGACCGGGTGGATGCGGAGGGGGTATGAGGAGCTTTGCGCGTTCGTCGGGGAGGAGGTGCCCGTGGGCGTCAGGGAGGAGAACGGGGTGAGGTTCTGGTTCGAGTTGTATCAGAAACTTTGATCACTGATATGGGATGAGATGTAGTGGTGGTTTGTTTGTTTTATTATTATAAACTGTGCTCATTAAAGTGATATCCAAAAAAAGATAAAGGGAAGACGGCAAGAACAAACGGTGAAAAGAAACAAGTTCTCGGAATATACAAAAAGTAAAACCCTCCAAGAAGAATGCTTTTTGAGACCCCCCCTCCTGCCATCCATTCCACCCCTATCCCACGCCATGCCAGATATGCCAATTTTTGTGGGCATGCCTAACTTGTGTACACGCAAAGCAAACCATGACCACCCCGAAACACCGAATAAAAACCGAATACCCAGCCTACCTGCACAGGCCAACCTGTCGTTTGCTCGTTCTGGTAGACTGCCCGAATACATGGCAAAACCCATCACAAAAACGCCAAAAAGGAATAAAGAATAAAATAAAACCACCAACCCACCCTAATTCGTTCGGGTCAATTTCTTTCAATAGCCTAGAACAGAACACAAGGGAAGATTTCACTTCTTCTTCAAATCGCCGTGTCGCTGTACCGGAGATCCATCATCGAGAATGAAGAATCCGAAATGCCTCAATAGATTCATGCTCTCCCGGCCAGCGGGAATGATATGGTCTCTGGGAAGCAAAAACCCGTAACTGCCCGTATCCCGCAATTTAATCTGGTACGAGTAGGGGATACGATCCTCGGCGTAGAAGAAGTCCATCATGCTCCCGCCGCCCGTCGTGCCCTGGTACTTGGCAAACCCGGTACCCTCACAGGCTGATGTCACCTCAAAATGCTCACCAGAAGTCAATCGAATGGCTTTAGCCAGGCCGATTCCTAGCTCTTCGAGGTTCTCGAGATCCGGGGGCATGCTATCGCAGGAGTACGAGTATGGGTAGAGAACTAGCATCATGTTAGCATGTGTATTGAATCAAGCCAGCGATATCGTCATACTTTGTTGCGAGTAAGAATGGAAGTCGAGTAATCCCACTATCCCAGCCCCCTCCTTGGTGATATTGTACGTCCAATCTGAAAACACCTTTGCTTCCGTTGCTTCGAAGGGGGAAGTTCCCGGGAACACTACACTCTCATTAGAACAAAATTCCCGATAAGGGTCACACAATTTCTGTAGGGAGACATACTGTCGCTGCAAGGGTTCGATTGCGATTGAGACGACCCATCGAAATGGAAGTTGTATGCTCTGTCCAGATCAATTCCTTTGCAGAAAGCTAAGGTGGTCGGCTGTCTATTCTTCCTCCAGAGCCTATCGCTCTCCCACGTATACACATACCCATCGACGTTGAGAGTCGGAATGAAATACCAGTCAAACCCATCAACCATATTATCCAGCAAGCGATCACCCCTTCTATATCCCGTGATAAGAGAATATGCTAAATAGGAAACTGTCGAAACGCTAATCCATTCCCTTGCATGAACTGCTCCGGTCACAATGACGGTTTTCTTCTTGCTTCCATCCGCTTGCCGGTTTCCCACACGGATGGCTTGAATAGGACGCCCCTCATAACTCTCCCCGATACTTATAACTTCCACATGACCAGGAAAGAGTGATTGGAGGAGATTCATCCATGCCTGAATTACATCAAGTGGCTGGTATTCCTGGAAGAAGATGTCTTGGACTTCGTCCAGCGTTTTCCCATAGTAACGGCTGAGAGGAGCTTCACTAGGATAAGTATCTCGAGCAGTCTGGCTCAAGTCGCGCATCAAGCGAGCATGCGAATGTTGTAATGAAGCGGGTAGAAGGTCCAATAGAGGTGGGATCTAAGCATCACGGTTAACAATTCGCACCCTCGGTAATCGGTAGCAACGCAAGACATACATCTGCCTCCGCTATCCTAATATCAGCGTGAGTCTTGGTTGTCGACCAAACGTCCAAAAGCAAGATGTTGGAAGCTTCGGCTAGGGCTTTTATCTCCTCGGGTGTCTTGAGGGTAAAGCGCAACACCACATCGCCAGCATACTGCGAGACAACCTTCGTCGTCGCGGACAAGTATCTCCGATTCTCCCTCCGCCTTCCCTGCCGGTCGGCCCTCCCGAATAATTGACTGATAACAGCATCTCGGATTCGGGTGGACCACCGAGGCGGCTCAGGAGCCGAAACTCTTGGATCTGGGAATTCGCGAACAGTGTGAACACTCTTGGGTTCAACGGCGACTCGGCGGCCCAGAGAGTCGGGAAGTATGGCCGCGTTCGTCCCGCACTGGATCACCGCTCCCACCAAGACAACCGCCGGTGCGAGAAGGTGGATGTTGTAATGCATGGAAAAAAACAAGACGGTGGATCGAAAAGAGTTGTAAGATCCAAGGCTCAAATGGCTGAAGCTGTCTGTTCTTTGTCTTTCACAGAGTAGATTTTCTTCCTCCTCCTTCCTTTCCTAAGGATTGTCGAGTGGAAACGAACAAATAAAACGGGCGATGACAGTTCAGCCAGAGTTATCTTGGAGGGGGGGGGGCAGTGAACTGGGTGGTGGCACAAGAAAAAAAATGTGTCGTTCTTTGGGCAAGCAGACCTGCTGCGGGCGAATATGATAGCAGGGAATGGAAACGAGAGGGAGGCACAAGCACCGACAGGGATAGGAACAATCGGTTGCGCGTACTCTCGAGACAAGATAATGACCGGACGATAGCTGCTGAATCATTTATGTCTGATGTATGGAATGACAGCAAAAAATGATAAAACAGTCGTGGCCCCGTCCGCTCACTACTTTGTCGCTACTATGCGGTACTCGCGATACACTGGGAACTCGTACGTAACGTCTCCAGGGTACAGGGTGTTCCTTTTTTCAGACATAAATAAAGGTGCAAGGGAAGAAAATGCATTGATCAGGTAGAAAACCTCTGCTCCAACCTATCCATCCATCATTGGCCCAATCACCTTTAGATATCAACTCAACGGAGAATTGTTTCGTTTCTATGCCCCACAATTCGTCCAGAACCAATGCCGGATCAGACCAACTGCCCGCTGTCAGCTGCCAGTTAAATTTACTTGTTGCAGATAGCAACGCCTAGGGGGAGGGGAACCCCAAGAACCCGGATAAATGCAATGGTGTTGCAGCTACGGTACCGGCACCTCGAGTCATAATATTCGGTCGAATACTGGTAATTCTTACGGACCAATACGGTGCCCGAAGACTGCTCAGTTCAAAGAAGCTGTGACCTGAACAAGCCTATCCATCAATCTACCGGTATCTAACCCAAGGGGCATACCAGTATGATACCGAGTAAAACAGTACAACTACGCCTCTCACAGCAAAGAAGAAAAAAAACCCTCCTATCAGGTAGGTAAGTAGCCACAGTACATTACTTGTATAAACAAAGTGCGAGTACTAGTACAGTACAAGTACTTGCACCAGGACTACTTTTGTCCTTGGGTGCCGGTAATCATGAATCCAGAGGCGCTGTTCCCCCGAGCTCTTATCAAAAACACCGCCCTCTCGGCGCCTTATCCAAGTACTCTCCCATAATACCTCAACTCACTTATCCTCGAGCACCGCAATGTTCCCTCGCACCTCCCTTCTGTCCATCCATCCCAATTACCATACTCCCAGTCCTTGGCAACCCATATTCCTTCACACCCCTTGACAAAAGTTCTTCCCACCCTCTCACAAATCATCCAACAGAGCATAATCAAGCTCATCACTCACTCCACCCAGTACAGCAAAAAGGAACGACCACCATTCTACTAGTACATTACCACACATACCCTATGATACCGGCGATACCAAACTTCCCCGCGGATGCCCCCCCGGCCCCCACAAGTGTGGCTGAGGGCGATGTGACCGCCACAGAGCAATAACGGTGTCCATCAACAAGCCACTCTGCTTCAAACTTGGTGAGCGTTCCCCCCTGAAAATTGCTGCTTTAAGCGACGTGGCGGTTATATCTATTGCCCTCACTCGCACTCTGAGTGCTATATCATATTTATCCCCAGAGTTGCGTTACTTGCGCAATACCCACAATCGCCCGACGTTTGTAAAAAGGACTGCGATTGCATACCACCAATATTCTGAGGCTCTGACCAACCTCTGGCCACTATGCAATGACAGTCCATTTTACAACAGTCAGGCAATTACGAGTACTCTGCCATCTGTCCGCTTAGATTACCCTATTTAAAAGGGTGGGAAAAAGGCTCCAGGGTCCGCCCCGCATAAAGCGATAGGTTCCTCCTGTTTCAATGCTGTGCATTGCAGGTGCATATGCATATCACAATATGGGTAGCTGGTGATGGGGGTGGATAGATTCGTGGATGGTTGGGTGCGCTCAGATGTCACACCAGCAGCCTCATTATCACCCTCCGAGTGCTATCGAGTGCCGATAGAAAGAGCCATTTCAAACTGTCCTGATGGCTAACTTATCTCCTGCCACCGGCAGGAGAAGGCGACCGGTTTCGCATAAAACAGGAAAGCAATAGATAAGTCTATTTACTTCCTTTAATGGTTGTAGTTTAATATCTCCAGCTTTTATGAATGGTTGCCTCGGCCTCCCCGCCAAATGTGCGCTGCAGTACGATAGTCTATCTACTGGTGATGCCAAAATGCTCCTCTTTTTTTTTTTAAAAAAAAAAGGACTGCCACCAAAATTTGGCCCTTCCGCTCGGACCCGGGTGGTATGCGATAACAGCACTTTTTTAACAACTGCGACGAGTAGACTACACCGCCGGTGCAATTCGTTTCGACGCCTCGAGCACGGGGAAACAACCCTGCATAGAATACCGCAACCAAACGTTCCCCACAGCCGCAAAAGCCCCGAGTTCCAGTACTCGAGTACTATTCACCACCGCCTAGCGCAGTAAGCTAAACTGCACCTCAAGGGCCGGGGAACTTATCCATCTATTCTCGGATTAAGTGCACTGGATCGTACCCATATTGAGCCAACACCTACCATATCATAACGTCTAAATCAGACCTTTCACCACATATTGTAACCAACCTCATACCGCCGAATCGCACCTCATGACATGCTACCCCCTGAATAAAGATATCATGCCCACTCCTCGCATAGTACTCGAGTACTCGTGTATACGGCTGAGTATGGGACATCTGTCCTGTTTTTGGTGTAACTAGACGCATGGGCCTACGTAACCCCCTAGCGGTCCACTGCTCCCCCACAATATCACACTGCTTGGCTCTTGTCAAGTGCATATCTATTTCCCCATCGTCACGGGTGACGATTATCTTACGAAAATAAAAGCACTGGTAACGAGTGATTTCCTGTGATTGCATCAATCACGGATACGAGAGCCCAACCTGGATTTCTGGGGTTAAGATTTGTGTGAGGAGCATTGTGTTATCTACTACCGGATTCGCGGACTTGGTGAGGAACCTCCGGGTATAGGGCCCAGTGTTTCAGGGGCGTTAGTCCAATGACGTGACGATATGGTTCGAAGCAGTCGCCATCCCTGTGTCATGTTGACCATAGAACTATTTTGAGGTCGTTAATTCAGTGATATCCCTGCAACAGAGAAAAAACTACTCGAGCACGGAGACACAGCACTCAAGAAGCGCATCCGTAGGCCAATATTGCGAATCAGTACTCAGCAGATGGATGTGCGACTTCCTTGGGGTTTCGCCCACCACACACGACACTACAAAACGTAGCATCCTCCCCGTGCAGAAGCTAGTTTTCCATCCGAAGCCATTCCAAAAGGGGGGGAGGACCCAAACTCCCTTGCCTCTGTCCCTCACTTATTCATCCCATAGGAGTTCCCGCGCCCACAGGAGCTGAAAGTGATTTTCGTGACTCCTCCCTGCATTTCAACCACTATCTCACGTAGGCTTTGTCCTCTTTTGTGTGACCAAGTAAGGCTTATATGGTGCTTATATATCCCGAGTTCGAGACATCTTTGATTCGAAATTCATCAATGCGATTCAAGTTCCCCCCTCCCCCCCCCCAAGGGCTACATACCTGCCCAACGCTATACTATAGTCTAGTACGAACGATAAATTAACTACGGGCCAATACCCGGGTAGCATTGATAAACAATCGGCGCACTCGACGCAAATGCGAATCAAGTCCAAACACAAAGGGATCCGGTGACTAGAAGTCCTTGTGTGGTCTACAGCGGCTCCCACTCTGATCGTTTGGGGGTTTCTGATAGTTCTCCCCTCTGCTATGGGTACCCATTGGATGTTTTGAAACGGTAGAAATTCGCTATCAGAACTCTAGAAATTCGCTGTCAGGCGCGCTACCCGGATGTGGGACGAATCGAGATTTCACTAATTACTGTAGCTCTGGGGGTGCTAATTAAGTTAGTTAGTTGTGGTCTGAAAACTAGTTTTGCTACCAACGACGGCCACTCGATAGCTATTATACTTTTGTCTAGCGCGCCTGGTAACGAATCCTCCCGTTTCATATGGCCCAGGGGATTGCGGCTCAGCAACTACTCGAGTACGCCCGCTAGTATGGCCATTCACGGGCTTGCCATTATCTTCCCCCCTCGCATCTAGTGGAGGTTTACAGCAGTCGGTAGAGCGACCTCACAAGCTACTCGGACAGATGTTAATTGGTTGATTTTCTGCGATGAAAACAAGCGGCCAAATCCCTTCAGTTGCAACACTCTATCCAGCTCATCACAAGAAACTTTCCTGTTCAGGTCCAGTCGTCCGAGGGAGGTATCCGAGTGGTTACGGTAGCTTGTAAAGTCGTCTATCAGACTTTTTTAGGCAGGTTTGCTTCAACGGGGGGGCAGCTGTATGGTACCGGTACTAGAACCCGCTGCTGATTTATGATATCACTGGGCCAACTGAGCCAATAATCGATGGGGGATCCCTAGAAAAAGTAGCGAGTACCCGTAGACTACCGTAGTCAGATTCCTATCCCAGTGATAGCCATGATATAATAGCTTGCGGCATAACTGTACTCGAGTAAAGGCTCGATGATCGGTGCTCTCCATCGCTACGCAGCGTCTGGTTATCTGTAATAGGATAGTTAGCACGTGCCGGTACATACCGGTATTATAGTCTGCTTAAACGGGACAGAGCCTCGGAATCAATGTTAGCTGATTCCACGTGCCCAAACAAAAGTACTCGGGAGACCTGCTGCCAAGACTTGCGAATTCGATAAGTTATCCTGGGTAAGCCTAAGCCTAACTGGTTTTTCAGAGGCTTAGCGCGCAGATTCCCGGATACTTCTGGAATTCTTTTCGCTATGACATGCTACTGCACCGGTAGACTATCCTTGGGATTTCCGGAAACTGGTTGCTGGGCGGTGCTAGGAATCCTGGCTGAGCGTGAAGAATTGGGTACCGTGTGAGATTCCGTTTTCTCGGTGGTACAAGTACAGAAGTAGCCCCCTCCAAAACAGGCTGATACTGTGCGCTCGACAGCATGTCGTGGGCTGTCAAAGATCAGGCAGAAGGGAAGACGGCCTCCCAGGCCATCCGGCTGCCGGGCACTCCCTTCATCCGGACAGCTAAGCCTGAATAAGAAACCTTCTAGTGGTTTACTTGGATGAGCTGTGGCTACCGTGCTGACCACCGCTGGTTTCCTCATACAATACCCACCAATTAGCATTTGTCTGGGTGGCTAGGAGGCCATCAACTCCTCGTCTTCGGATATCCTAATCATATGGTATCACTCGAATAGCTTATTTTCACAAGTGTGATGTCTCGGCTCGGAAGAACCCGCACCTCCGAGACACGCCCATCCGGCCCCCGACGAATGGCGTCCCTCTTAAATTAGGCCCCTTCAAGGGGTCACCTAGTGGCCAGTTCTTGGGTATCTTGAAGTCACTCTTGTGGAGGTTATACTTGAGGGGCGTGGCTAGGGAGCCACATCTTCACCGGGCATAAAGGTGCATGTATGGCCAGAATTGGCATTCAGGATGCGCAATTCCAGGTCTGATTTCATGACTTTTATGGTGCCGTGTCCCTCGACCAGGCGGGGCCGAGGAACCGGTTGCCATGTTAACACCACCTAGACCTCTCTGCCCAGACCCTCTCAATTTCCGAAACGCTTCATTTCGCATAAATTTGCTGGGCACCCTCCGTTATCAATTCGGTGGACGGCGGTGCCTGGTGCCTACCGTGTAAACTATCCCCTTTACGGGCCTTTAGGAAGCACGGTCGCTCCCACACGTGGCTTACACTGCACTTCTTGTAGGGCACTTGTCCGAGTGCTCGGGTAAACACCCGCGGACCCCTGAGCCATGTAGACTACCGATATTTTTCGTAGAGAGGAGAAAGCGACGGTGGGGGGAAGAAGTGAAGGGAAGAAACGGAAAAAAAACTCGACATAGGTTTCTGGTTCTCGCATCCTATTGGTCTTTAGACTCGGAGAAGGCAAGGTCAATGGGAGAGGCACCTTGGGCGGGAAATATTTTAGGAGGGAGTTGTAAACTTCTGGACATAATCGGTCTTTCGTTCGTTCAGCGCAGTGCTCGTGCAATGGCCTCCTGGATATCTCGACTGCACACCCTCCTCCGGAAGTCTACGATAAGGGCTGTCGCTGGGCATCTGGTTTTACATGTAGCACGGAGGCGAGGGCAAGACTTTTTTTTTGCATTTCCTTGAATCCGGTGTTGGAGAAGATGGAGGAAGTGAAGAGGGGAGGGGGGAAAGGGGTGAATGGCTGAGACCCCGCTGGGGTGTGATGGAAAGTGCATAGATTTCGTTCTTAGCGGACCCGAGACATTGGATGTGGAGGTGTTGAATAGCGCCTTTGGGTTACAGTAGCATGAGGAGAAAGTGATGGGTAGGCATTGGGCCGGGAGAAGTAGAGAGTAGAGTGCCCTTGCCAGGACTGGGAGTACAGCATAATACAGATGCTGTAATGTACTAGTACAAGTACGAGTACTCGCAGTAGCGATAACAAGCCGACCAGCTAGCAAGCGACAACTCTGGGTCATGGAAGGGTTCGGGAGGATTAGGGGAATGTCAGAGTCTCTCTTTCTGCTCTCCCCTACCTTCTTCTTTCTCCTGTCCTCTGGCTCATATTCTTCAGCCCCGGTGGCTTGGGGAAACTTTCTTGTATGAAAGAGGAAGAAACTGGAAACTCTACTGTGCTGGAAAAACTATTTACAGGGGGAAATTGCTGTGAGTTACCGTACTCAGCCCCGTTTGAGAAGTTCAAGGAATGGTTGGACCCGATCCCAGTCAAGGTGGATGAGGCGAAGAGTTCACAGCAGTTCGGACAGAGAAGCCAAGGCTCAGATGCAATAACTTGCATCCGACGAGTTCCATTGACTAGAGCACCTTCTCTTTTCTGCTTTTCCCTTTTTGCCGGTACTTTCCTTCCTTGTCTGCATCCATTCCCTTGGATCCTTTCCCCTCTGTCCAGACAATCTCCATCATTGTCACCATCATCATCATCATCATCATCAGCAGCAGCAGCAGCAGCAGCTGCGAATGGTGGATCTCTAACTTCCACTGCCTTTCATTCCTTCTCTTCGTGACATTCGTTCTTGCCCCTCCCTCCCCCTTCGTTCACTCACCGGTATCTCATTCGCTACAATAGTCTTTCTCATCTCTGACCCCCCATCTACTTGTTTGTCATCCCATCACCTCATCTATTATTTTCATTCCCTAGAATCCTGAAATATCACCACTGCTCCACCAAGCCTTAAAATATCTGCTGTGGACTCCGTACTACATACAGTGCTTATTCACACCTTGTAGCAAACACCTACATGCGTATTGTGCTTGATCTCCACACACACTTTGCTGCACCCCCTCCATCCTCTCTGTGTCCATATTTCTAGAACATCTGGTTGCTCATACACATTCATATATGCGATAGAGATATACACAGAGTGCGGCTGTTTCTCATCGACCTTGCATATATTCAGAGCTCTTACACAAGCCCCACCCTGACTCCCCGCTCCCCTTTTTTTTTCTTTTTCCTTTTTTTCTCTTCCTCTTCCACTCGCCCTGTCAACCCTCAACCCGCCCATTTAGTCTTTTCAACGACCAAGAACCATGGTGCATCGTTAACAAATCTCTTGCTCCCTACACACCTCTACACACTTTTGGCCCCTCCACTCTTCCTGAAAAAAAAAAAGCTCTCTCCCTAGAATCGGCAAAGCTGGTTTGTGAAGGTTTTTCGTCATGTTCAAACGCCATCAGGGCAGACGTAGTGAGACGGACCTTCGACTTCGACGAAGTCTTGATGTCACTAGAAAAACCGCACACGCTCGCTCTAGTGAGCAAATAAATCGTCGACCAGCTTCTCCATTGGTGCCGGAGCCGGTTCCAAACATTCCGTCTGGGTTGGTTTCAAAGTCTAACCCTCGCTTCAGCATGTTACGGTTCAGGCATGCTTCGGATTCTGCTGTTGGCAGTAAGGCTCGAGCAGAAACAACCCCTCCATTGCCAATCACCAACGAAACACCTGTGACGCCTGCAATTATTACTACCGCTCCTACTCTTGACTTTGGGAGTCCCACTCCTCCGAAACGATCAGGAACGATGCGTCTATGGCGACAAAAATCTTCGGAAAAACAATCCGCCTCTAGCACTACAATACCCATACCCTCGGCCGAAAAGACTTCCAGGCGCAGTTCATTTTCTACGAGGAGGAAGAAGGAAGGGAGTAGTAGTGCGAGTGGTGCCAATTCCAGCATGCGTGTCAGCAGAGTTACCTTTGACGAACCAGAGCGCCCGCCTACAAGCACAACTCCAAATTCGAGCGCTTTTGACCTTCCACCATACGAAGACCAGAATTCCTCTCTCCCGATTCCAGCCCCACGGCTCTCAGACTCATCACGCTCCACAGCTAGCTCTGGTGAACATTACGTTACAACGACTACAACCCAAACGACCACCACTACCACCACTTTCTTCAAACTTCCTAGACGGAAGAAGAAGGAGACGTCGCTATTTCCCTTACCGATTAGAGTACCACCATTAGAAGGGCGACCATCGATATCTGAATCCGAGCTTACTCCTCAGGGTCGAAAATCTATCTGCTCTTCATCCAAGATAACGCCTCAAGGTTCACCTTCGAAGCCGCCTAAATCGCGTGATGGAGAAAATACTGGCATGTCTATGATGTTGGCAGGGTTGGGCATTTCTACACCGGCGGCTCCGATTCTTCGCACCAATTCGATAGCCTCCACCCATTCAGCTCACTCCAGTCCGACCTCTTTAACACCCCGAGGGATCATGAGGGGCCGGAGTTCTACCATGTCCTCCTTCGATCAGGGCGGGGATGGGCGTCAGACCGGTCGAAGTAGCTTTAGTGGCTTATTTGGTCGGATTCGCAGGGACAGTGAGCCAATGTTCGGTGGTGGAATGTCTAGAAATGCTTCACCTCAACCATACGGTGCGGGCCCACATTCCCTGGCTACCTCGCAGGAGGTGGTTGCCATCCCCGAGAGGAATGATGACGATACACCTCAGATGTACCTTTCGAAACTTTTTGTGGCAGTGAGCAAGAGTGTTGTGGCATCATTATTAGCTCGGAACGGAGATGCTTTTCATCTTGCAGTTTTGAAGGCATATATGGCGACCTTCGACTTTGGCTCTGTGCCGATGGACATGGCGTTAAGGTATGATAGTTTAATATCTGGAGTTTATTTACTAGGAAACCCACTTACTGTCCTTAGGAAATTGCTTATGGAAGTTGAACTGCCCTCAGAGACTCAACAAATCGATCGAGTTCTTCAGACCTTCGCGGATCGGTACCATGAGTGCAACCCATTTATTTACCAAGACTCGGATCAGGCATACTACGTCGCTTTTTCGTTGATCATGTTGCATACCGATTTTTTCAACAAGAATAATAAGCATAAGATGCAGAAGCCAGATTATGTCAAGAATACATCACGCGCCATTGCGAATGAAGGATTGTCCAACGAGATACTTGAGGTAAGGCGTTATGATTGAGCTTTCAAGCGTAGTGCTGATTTTGCAGTGTTTCTACCACAATATTACCTACACACCTTTCATTCGCATGGAAGACGAGTTCGATATCAACGGAGAGAAGATAGTACCTCATAGGCCAAAGAGAGGTATTTTCAACAGAGTTCACGTGGATGGGAGGCGCCCCAAGGAGCCGATTGATCCCTATGCGGTTATAATTGACCAGCAGCTTGACCTCTTGAGACCCAGTCTGAGAGATGTGGTACAAATTGAGGACCCATATAGCTATTCTGGCACAGCCTCGCGATTGGATATGGCGTCTTTACATCGGGCGTTCTTTCGATCCGGGGTCTTACAGATCATGTCTGCGCGTTCCAGGCCCGATGCATTCCTACTGCCTTCCACCATGGAGAACCCAGAAGGTGCAGATCCTGGGGTAGTAGATCTCAAGGTAACAAAAGTCGGTATCTTGTGGAGAAAGGAAATGAAAAAGAAGAAGACCAGAAGCCCGTGGCACGAATGGGGTGCTATTCTCACTGGGTCGCAGCTCTACTTTTTCAGGAATTTGAGTTGGATTAAGAATCTTATGCAGCAGTACGAGTCCCACCACAAGCACAATCCTGGAACTCCTGTCACTTTCAAGCCCCCATTGGAGCAGTTCAAGCCCGATGCACAGATATCGACAGACGACGCGGTTGCGTTGTTGGATAAAAGCTACAAGAAACATAAGAATGCCTTCGCATTCGTGCGGCATGGGGGTATGCAGGAATATTTCATCGCAGATTCAGAGCTGGAAATGAACGATTGGCTTGCCAAATTAAATTATGCGGCTACCTTTCGCTCAGCTGGTGTTCGGATGCGGGGTGTTGTTGGGGGAAATTATGAGGGACAGAGGGCGAGGGGTATTCGAAGGATGGATAGCATTACTGGATCTCCGGGCTCGCATTCGGTTCAAACTCCTTCCGGAGAAGTTAATATCCTGAGGGGTGGTATAGATACTCAGCTTGCTGCGGAAATTGCGGCAGCTCGCAGGGAAGTGATTGAACACAAGATATCTGACTCGGAAGATAAGCTAGCCGATTGCAATCGACAGCTACAGATCCATCTCCGGAATGCAAAGCATCTGACCATATTGACACCGATCCAGCCAAAAGTAAGGGAGCAAGTTGTGACGGCCGCAGGCGTGTTGGCAGCAAAGTTACGGTGGATACGGATGGAGATGTGGAAGCTGAGATGTCATCGGGATATCTTGGCGATGGACTCTGATGAGGAGCGTAAGTCTGCGAGGGAGCGAGCTGGAAGAAATTTGGCCATAGTTACCCCTCAGATGAGTTGCCAGAATTCACCTGCAGCATCTATACATGGGGCACCTCCTACATCGCCATTGTCGGGGGGACCGACTCCTACACAAGCCACATTTGCCTCTGTTTCTGCTGTCGAGGAGCCTTCTCAGGTTACTTCTCCTGCGTCAGCCCACAAGAATGGATCTACACGGGATTTTACTCCAGGAATCAGCCGCAGTGCCAGAGGATCTATGTCATCAGTTGTTCCCAGATCCCCCTCATTATCCTCCGTGTTGCCCAATGGGAGGTCTTCTCTTCAGGTTAATGATGACCAAAGCTTTGAAACTGGTCGCAGTCGCCGCTCACCTACACCAACTCTCTCCGAGTCTAGCTTTGGCGCGGAAATTGGTAAGGAGAAGGACGAGGATAAGGAAAAAGAGAAGGGGAAGGGGAAGGATAATGAAGAGGGCAAGGGTAAGAGCAAAGACAAGAGTAAAGGAAAGGATAAAGATTCCGGCCGTCCAAAAATACGAAGGAGTCTGCAGAGGACCTTGAGAGAATCCCAAGCGCTTGGCCATAGGAAAGGAAAGTCAAGGGATGTGTCTAATGATGATCCCTTGAAGACTAGTGAAGGGCATCCCGGCGAGACTGAAGGCTTGGCTCGTGGCTCAGGGAGTTTTACCGTTCATGGTATGTTCAAGACCTTGTTGTCTTACCGCCCATTACCCATAGGTTACTTATCATCCATATCTCCCCACCATACAGGAAAGAAAGCCAGTGTTATCACTTTTGGCTCCGAGTGGCAAAACCTATCTGCTGAAGATAGGCTTAGACGAAACAAGTCGGATCGAACCGGGACGGAATCTGATTCTATGCTTGACTCGGAATCGCTCCCCAGTACATTATATCCTAGCCGACGAGGATCGCAACAGCCCTTTTCTCGCAGGGAAGACGATGATATTGGTTTGCCGCACCTAACTTCTACGAATAGCAGACGAGGCTCCCACACTGGCCTGATTCCAGTTCCAACGAGGAAAGAGGATGAACTTCCAGGTGTCCCGGAGCATACTGATGTCTTTTCGCCTGGAGCAGAGGAGAAACTGATTGAGAAGTTGAACGGTGTGAAAGCTAATGAACGCAATGCTACCAATCCTGAAGCAGGCGCATCGCTGGTTGATTTACTGTAGCCATCGGCATCCTCTCTTTTATTTTTCATTGTAAGGTTTGTGGGGTTTGGTTTTTCTACTTTTTACGGGGTGGAGTCCTGATTTTACGTTTAACATTTCTTTTATCCGGTTTACTGATCACTCTCGACGGCTTTCATTTTGTTATTTTCGTGCGACTTGGGATGATATCCAATACTTCTAGAGACAGATTAGGTTTCAGGGGAAAGGTATCATTTCTCCTTTTCTCCTTTTTTTTTCCTTCCTAAAACGAAACTCTTGCGTCGCTACTATTTTCTTCTTTCTCTTTTATATCCAATCGTGGAGGGGCGCCCGAGTCTGGTCTCTTTTTTTCTCTTTTTTGTTGGCGTCTATACCTTTTATCGCTCATTCTTTAGATACCCTCTCTTCTCTTCTCTCCTATTCTCTTGCATTGTATATTGTATTTTAAACGGGGTTTATTACGTTTTTCCCTTTTTTGTTGGCCGTAAATTTTTTTTTTGCAATACATCAGGATCTGAGTTTTTCCTGTTTTTGCCGGGACAAAGGTAGAAAGCATGGAATTGTAGAACAACTGATCTGGGTTATTACTGCTATTGTTACTGCCGCTGGGTGCGTTGCCCTTTTCCTTTGGTTCAATTCCCAGCGCAGATCCAATACCGTAACTTGCCAATCTTCTGTCAGTACTGAGCCACTGAGGGAGTTTCTGTCGGGTTCGGCCAAGATTTGGAGCTTTGGTGGTGACATATTGCTTCTAGGAACGAGTGAGACTGTGTGTAGATATCCGGACCCCATTCCTGACTGGGAGAGGACACAGCCTAAAGCTGTCTCTTTTCACCCCTCCCTCTTCCCGCTTCCTTTCACTTTCACCTACCCTTTCTTACTCTATTTCACGATGTGCGAACCTCCTATCACCACCGAACCTTTAGAACCTGATCACTGTGAGGTTAATGTGAGCACCACTGGACACAACCTACGTCCCACCCCTGCGATCTATTCTGCTAAGATCCCTGACTTCCTTCCCAAGAACCCAAGCCTAGTAAAATTGGAGGAGACAGTAGCGCATTCCTCAACC
>Ga0307509_10001492_pt1 | contig 39382 bp, 30 predicted proteins | sample 10_EM_MG_FD_202245 | JGI IMG/M metagenome (GOLD analysis project Ga0307509, IMG submission 202245) | Populus trichocarpa ectomycorrhiza microbial communities from riparian zone in the Pacific Northwest, United States - 10_EM | ecosystem: Host-associated > Plants > Roots > Unclassified | place...
TCATCCAACAATTCCATCAACCTCGCCTCCTCCGTGTACACCTGACATCGATGAGCTCACCTTAGTTGCTCATCAGTACTTTGGCTGCAGGCATTGTCATTGGTTAAAGCAGTGGTAGTCAGTTGGTTTATAGCTTCTATCTAACCCGACTCGCGACAACACATGTGCCATTGGTTTTTCTGTCATGTAGTTTGACTAATACATTATTAAGGGTTAATTAAGGGTTAATAAAACCTTTGACTGATGTTAAGGGTTAACCTTAACATGTATTTAACCCTTAACTTAACTTAACCCTTAAGTCTTAATGACAACACTGGTGGAAACCCAATCAAGCACAGAAAGACTCCTTCACAAGGTTTCAATGTTCCATCTTAAAGACAATCCTGGCTCTAGTTAATCTTTTTTCACTGCTGAAGTAGCATGCCAAGGCAGGCCCACATATTTTACTACCAAAAAGACGGAGTTCCATGAAAAATTCAGGTAAAAAGCCCGATGTACAGTAGTACTAGGATGTAACAAGTACATAAGAAGAACATGAAGGACATTGTCTTCCCAGTACCACCAGTCCCATAACCATCTTTTCTGAAGGCCGTGTTGACTGAAAAGAGGGTTTTGAGGTTGTAAACACATAACTAAAGAGTGCCGACCCGTCGACACGTGAGCGAATACCGTCACGAAATGACGTATGGTAGGTCACACGGGCGAAATGCACCAGACGTTGTGGTGATGTTCAGCCCATCATTTTTTATGATAGGGTGATTCTCACAGTGGATTGCCTTATATATCACCACAACGGATGGGGACGAGACTAACGATTGATGATCAAAATTAGACAGTCCTTGACTTTCTTGACAATCACTTGACTCGCACAACACTGCGTTGTTCCCCCTGCGCCCGTTTCTCCGATTGAATCTCATTTGAGTACATAATTCATATGATTTTTTTGCAAAAAAAAAAAAAATTCGTAGTAACTGATGGAGAAAAAGGATACGTCTTGCCTTCAAACCTGTCTTGAATTAGTACGGCATTTATATAAAAAATTGCAGCTACAAAGATATGAAAGATCCGATTCATGTAGCCATCGCCCAAGTCCACTTTGCGTCGCTTGTCGATAAGTGTGATCGCTCCAAGTATTTTCTCACGAAGGTCAGATAAGCGCCCAGATTACAAGTTAAGCGTGCCGAAAACTGGACACATCTTCAGTTCGAGCTCTCCTCTCTTTACCACTAGCTTTATATACTACCAGTGTTACCCAGACTGGTCTCTAGTTATGCAGGCCCCTGAAGATCTGGAGGTAATTCGTTCGAAGCATTCATTCATCTTTGAGGAGCCGTCTAATTCCATGCGATTCAGATCAACATTTCATCACCTGCTTCAAATGAAGAGGATTCGGAGACCATACAACACAATGAGAGGTTTTACCTTCCCGATGATAGAATGGTAATCTTTAAGGTCCGTCGGCGCCCCACCGCTAGTGGTTGGTCCAGATAATAATCAAATGTAACTTTAACCCAGGTTGAGGATCAGCTCTATAAAGTTCATCGAAATTTCTTGATTCGCGAATCTGCTGTTTTTTGCCTCCATGTTCGCAGACTGTCCACCGCCAAGTTATGGCCAGGATGGAGATACGGATGAAAAAGCAATTCACCTTCCATCCACCACGCGCGGCGAATTTGAAGCTCTCTTAGAGTTCTTTTACTATGGGTGAGTCAATATATCTCAAGCAGTGCATGCATGCTGAAATTAATTTGCTATGATTCATTGCGAACAGAATGTTTAAGTTCAAAAACTTAACGACCGTCAACTCTATTGCGACTGTCACGGTCCACCCTCACAACTCCAAGTTGCGCCCCCGCGATGTGAGTATAAACCGACAGAAGCTCGAAGGAAAAGAAGAGGAAGAGATACTCCGCCTTTTCGCCATTGCCGACCGGTATGCCTTTGATAACATCAGGAAACACTTGGTAGCCATCATCGATGTCAATGAGGTGGACTTCGACCCCGTTCAAAAGTTGCTCATTGGTTCAGAGCATGACGACCTCCGGCACTGGATAATTCCAGCTTTCCAAGAGATCGTGAAGCGCTCAAAAGGTCTGACTGTGGATGAGATGAGCAAGTTGGGATACGAGCGGTTAGCAGTAATTTTCACCGCGAGGGAACGTTTTCTCAAGGACCCTCATTTTGAACCATACAATGAAACCCTTTCGAAAGCTTTCTACCATGCTTAAGTAGCTCGAGAGTGTGGTGTAGTAGAGTGTGGTGCAGCAGTAGCAGCAGTTATACATATTCCTTGTTCATACAATCAAATGCGATTGATCGGTCGACCTGAAATTTGAGTTCCTCCTCGCCGTAACACCAAAGCCCTAACAAGCGCGAAGCACGCACCAGCGATAATCAGGGATATCTGTCGCGAGTTTGAGTTCGAAGGGAGGAGGAAAAAATTAAATGCCACATTCCCCAGGGAATAACCTTGCATTAATCTATCTGTATTCTTTTGTAAGAATAGCGCCCGGTATTGGAGTAACTGTAAATTTTAACGGTTAGAAATCGTCGAAAGGAATATGAACTGCCCATACCAAAAAGTCCCAGGAAGCCTATTCAAAAAAGGGTGATGAAAACCCGGGCAATCAGAACGATTAATGCAACTGCTCACCTGCAAATAGAAATACAATCCCCATTCTAGCCCCAAACTCATGCATATTTTTCGAGAGTGCAGCTAGCAGGAGCGTTAGCCCGTGGTGTAAGCTGTCAAAGGAAATGAATCAAACCCATTATTGACGGTGTCAATGAAATGGCTGCCCCAGAGAAAAATCCAAAGGACATCGCAATGAAGACTGTCCCAACAACATCCTTGATGAGCATCATGCATAGCACCACTACACCTGAAGAAACCACGAAGAAAACAATGAGGTTAAAGAGGCCGAGAGACGGGGCGAGAGCTCCAGGAATAATTCGCCCTAGGAAGCTCGAAGCATTCAACATTGAAAGCTGACGAAGATATAAGTAGATTATGAAAACTCAGTGGCCGTGCGATGGGGAGACTCACTGCTTAAGTGGAAAACTTCGGGTCGACCCCATTTCGGATGGCGGCCAACTGAAGATAGAAAACAGGATAGAACAAGCCAAGGAAAATAAACCAACCACTATAGTCATGATCAAACCTTAGTTTATGGTGCGTGGAAAAGAATGAATGCGCACGCAATGACTTCTGTTACATAGGCAGGCTCTTTAAGCCAACTTTTTATCGGGGAATGGTGGAGTATTTGTTTCGGGGATAAACGAATGCGCATTATGGCGCAGGCGACGACAAGAAGGGTCACGTTGATAGCGCCGCCGATGCGAACGCTATTATGGAAGCCGATCGATCCTTTGAATAACTTATTTAAGAGAAGGGGCTGGATAACAGCACCTACGATAGGGAAGATATCAGAAGGGAAATAAAATTTTGAATATCGATTAGCCTACCCATGGCCGCTCCAGATGAAGTTAAACCCAATACCAAAGGCCGTTTCCTCTTGAAATAATGCGTTGGAAGACCCATGGCTGTACAACGGGGCCAGTCCGATCAGAGTCAAGGGACATTTGTATATTCACATGACAGACTTGGAATGTAGGAGATCTCACTGGACAGCGAGGCCGTTTGTCAGAAACACCTAATATAATATAACGTTTTAGGTGATGTGGAAACGAGGAAAGTAATGCGCGCCTGATAGAAGGAATTCTCATGAGAGAGAGAGAGCATAAATACTGCAGATCTCAGAGGTTCAGAAGGGAGGAAGTGCAGTCTCATATCAGAGGAACTCACGTGCAAGTGCATGGAGGGCTGTGCCCGATAAAATCAAATGGTAACTGGCAGGAAGTGGGAATAATTATTTGTGTGTTCGAACGAATATAAGATACCCACAAATAGCCACGGTCGAATGCAGGACCGGTGATAATCCCAGGGGAAACATTGGAGAAGATTTGGACTCCTCTGATCCATCTAAAGCGAGAGGTATTTTCAAATCGAAGCGCGTATAAGACTTGCATAGAGGAGCATACCCAATATCGCTTGGGCTCGACTTAATGAGGTAGTGGCGTGCGTAGTAGTCCTGATATATCCCGAAGGCATTTATAGATCTGGTTGGGGGATTGGTCCGTTAGCAAGTCGGAGGGATACGAGGCAAAATGGTAGCGTACCCAATGTCAGGAATTGGAAAATAAATCTAGAAGGACAATTGTAAAAATCATCACTGCGAGAAACTTGTATTTCCAAACCCACTCACGAGCCAAGAACAGCCAACCACGCTTGTCGTCCACCATCTGGAAATTCATCCTCTACAGCCGTTTGAATTTCCTGGGCAGAAACCTTTTCTTCGTCTTTCATCTTCTCACTTTCTGTGTCCAGTGATTCACTCTGCGCGAGGCTTACAATCACTGTTCCGACCTCCTTATCGCAAACTTCCCGGATATTTTCCTCCCTGAGCATGCTGAGCATGATAGGAGTTCGTAAGCAGTTCATCGGTTATTACGGGAATTTTTCGAGGATCAAAGGCAGGACGGTATCCAAGGAGTGCATTCCACTTTTCGTTTGCCAACTTTACGTTGAAATAAATTGGTGCCTCAGGGATCCCTCCCGGAAAATGTCGCGTCTATGGGAGAATAGTGACGCCGGCCTTGCACGGAATCACGGAACCTGCCCCTAGCCAAGCCTCGCAACTTGTCAGATTTCTTGACGTGTCCTACCCAGAATTGGAGAGACCACCAAGATCGTCGTCTCGGTATCGATACATTGCACCACGGATGAGAAATCCATTGCGAAAAGCAAGAATCAGATCTAGAATGATAGGGATTATCGCCTTTGAATGAGTGTTGGCGATGCGTTACTTACTACTAGCGGTTGCCGGTTTCGACAATGTAGGTGGCAAAGTTATTTTAGAGAAACCGCCTCATTGAACGGCGGCACTTTCCCTTCCATCGAGGCACTAACATCGGCCAGCAATCTTTTTTCCCGAAGCTGTATAAGATATTGCCGAAGACCCTGGCGGTCTACAATTTAGGAAGGGAAAAAAAAATTAAACCGGCTTTGAAAGTAACCTGAATATCTGATTCGAGTCCTTATCTTGTCATCACATTTCTAACAACAGATATATTAGTCCTAAATTTATCGGACGATGTCGTGGTTGCCCACCTTCTCCACTTTATATCATCACCTTCAACTAGTCAATCCTTGACCGTGACAGTATTGGGCCAACAATTCTGCAAACTTATGTTCGTCTTCCGCTGTCCACGTCCCACAGTGTTGTTCTGGGTCGGAAGTTGAGATGAAATGGTCAGAATATCCAGATACGCTGCTGCCAGGATATACATTAATATCTTCGAACATCCCGATGCCATCACCCGAAAAGCAACAATCTTGCTCGAAGAACACAGTGGCCGGGACTTGAACCAAAGTATTGTTTTGTGAATGGGTGATTTCCTCTTGAATTCCAGACGAGTTCAAGTTGTGTTCGAGGTTTGGATGTGGAATGGTGATCGTTGGTTGGTCTGGTGCGGTGGGCATGCATGGTGACGAAGAAGCGAACAAATTTGAATCGGCCCTTCGCGACTCCGCTGGCTGGTGGCGTTGAATGTCCTTGGGTGGAGAATCAAAGGAGTCCCTTGATTCTATGTCCTCCGACAACCAATACTGCTCTTGGATTGCGAGGCCCGTCCAATGAGTTCTCGGGATCTCGGTTGTTCCGTCATGCAAAACTGGGGTCATGAAAGGAGTTTTGCGAGGTTTCTGTCAAAGAAAGATTAACAACAAACGATTAACAACAAACGGGACGGTAAAAAGGAGTATCGACTCACAGCCGATGCCCGTGCTGCGCCGGTTTTGTTGAGGTTTTGCGGCGAGTAATGCTCCCTCGCTCCTTCTCTCCTCTGCTCCATCACACTGAACTATCGTGTCTGTTATGTGGGTGCTAGAAAGGCTTTGAATACGTATTGAGAGAATGAGTGGCCAGCACACCTCATTTTTGCCTCGTTTTGCCAGTTCCAGGGTAACGGAATTCATCGTTCATGTCGCTAAGGAATGCAGGGTCGAGTGTATTCAACATTGTAACCCTGAGCGGCGCCAGGGCTACCTCCGGTAATCAACTGTGGACAAGAAATACCGAATGCATTGGGCGTAAATTGAACATAGGCGTGTATCCTAAACATGAGATCTATGCTCAAGAATAAGTTCATTGTGAACTGGCGAGTATAGATGGGTGTTTTCAGTCAATCGACGTCTTGGAGGTTGAGTAATTAACATAGCAGTTGCGCCTGACCAGAAGCTCACACAAAAACTTCTGCTGGATGTATCAAATCATGAAATATATGCAATAAGAGGCATGATCGTCAGCATACAGCAAATTTTGTGGGCATAAAAGATACAAAAAGCTGCGCTCAGAACTAAAAGATTCGAAGTCAGTAGAGGTGGGTGGAAGGTAGCATTATAACGCACCCTCAGTGGTTGGAAGAACCACTTGTTCTTTCCGCTCGTGTAACGATCCTCAAACAACTTCTTCACTACCTTTTTCGCATCCTCCCTCTGTGATGGTTCATTGAAAGACTCGCTGGTCACGGATCCCTTGAGGGCCTCCAACTCAAGAGCGTAGCGCGTAGGGAACAAATGCGAGTAGTTGATAACCTAAATAAAGATGAGTATCGCGATTTTCATAAAAAATAAATAGAGCGTACCTTGATGAAGGGCTTTACTTTGCTGCGGTGGGCCAACTTCTTCTGACCCATTCTCCTTGTAACTTTTCGGGGGTAGCGCTCGATTCCGGCAACAATGGCGTGGGGGAAAGGTCGGGCCTTGGAGCCCTCATCCAACTGCTTGATGACGACAACCTTTTTGCCGGCTTGACGACCTTGGAGAACGATGGCAACCTGAATATGTTCATAAGATCAACGTCTCGCTCTGTCAACAGAGTTGCTGACCTTGCCGGGCTTGTATACTGGAGGCCACCGTCAGAGAAATGTCTACACAACGAAGGAGATGACATTAAGACACACCTTTGACCATTTTGAACGGCGACGAGCTCTTGATTACTGGTGTTTGGGTACAGTGAAGGGAAATTGTTGGACTTCGGCACCATCCGAGGTGGCTTGCCAGTTATAAAGATAAGGTTCAAAATGCGGCATCCGAGAAAGGAAACAAATATTCCGTCCTTGAATTTGCGAACTTGAATGTTTGTGGTCTCGTCACCGTGCTGTGTTGCCTTTTCCATTGCATATCAGATTGGATTACTTATCTCCCGGCCTTGATTCGCCCGCTATCCTGTGGCAATCCTGTCAATAAAAGTCGGACCCCTAGACTTTGAAGTTTATGCGCAACATGGTTAACCTTTACCGTGCTTGCCAACATCCGCAATTCTTCTCTCTGGAAAGATCATTTGCGTTATCACCGTTCTCGAGGCCTGAGGTCTAATGTGTCAAGAGGCTCTGTAGCTGGCTCTGACAAGAACATTCCTCGAGAGATATTATCTTCGTCTTGGGGTCTTGGGCTCATAACCCCCTCTGTCTTGATTTGAGGAACCAAGTTTTTTGGACAGGGCGTTGAATGCGACAGGTGATAGAGATTCAAAAGCGCGGACGGTTAAAGGTCGGGAGCGGGTAAGCGGCAATTTTAATTCAACACTAAGTCTGACTAACCCGACGCGTTTGTTCGTCGGTCAGGACGGGCAGATCGGAAGGTCCACATAATTTTGTACCTACAGTATCCCAGGACCCTGAGCCCAAACATAAACATGAAAGAGTCTGCTGAGAAAGCACCTATGATGGGTTCAACTTTCGGCTATAGAGCAAGGGATATCGATAAGCAATCAAACCTGTGCTCATCTATAGTAGAGCTTCTGCGATTCTTCTCGCTGGCAAGATCCTTCGCGTTATCACCGTTCCCGAGGCTTGGTGTGTCAAGAGGCTCCCCGTACCTACGCCCCGACCGCTTTGCCGCACTTTGCGGTATCCCCACTTCCATGCAGTGTTGTGTCAAAGCTACTTGTTTTTGAGTATCATGGATTAACTTGCGGGCTTCATTGTCATGTCACTGGAATTTAGCATAGCTGTGGGACTACGTAAAGTAAAGTAATACTTTGCAATTCATTTTGCAAGCCACAGCACCTACCTAACAGATTTTTCGCAGTTGCCGTCTTTGCCTTTGCAAAAATTTGAGTTTATACTAACTTAAAATTTAAATACAGTCCTTGTATATTCTAATGGGATTCCATAACACAAGTCGTGGTCAATCAGAGCATCAACGTCCACCTAGACAGCGCTGTTCCGTCATCAGTTATCCTCGAGCTGATTAGTCTTGTACATGACTTGAATATGGATGTCCAATCGAGACGTCCGTCTAGGGCGGGTAAGTACCTCACACTAGAAGGCCAACTACAAGTAAGACACGTTCGGATCGGAAATTAGGGAGAATGATTCGAAACAATATTTTACATGCCATCCCGCATGCGTCAAAATATAGACATCAGTCGGTGAGTTGATAGGCGAATATAAACCGGTACATAGTGGGTATTTTGAATGCTTTCTATGTACGCGTTTACCCCAAGAATAACTTGCCAAATCCCAAAACAGAAACACAAATGCGATGCATTGTCCAAAATCACCATTAATGTACGAGCAGAAAAAAAGATAGGAGAGAAACGTGGCAAAGGAGTGGACACACGTTCTGAATTCTAAAGGAAAGTGGGGTTTACGGGGACGGGGTCCAATACGAGAAGGGTCTTTCAAAGGTCTAGAGGGTGTAGATGCGGATAGCGTGTCAGGGCTCCACAGAGCAATGGCTTCATCACTGCCTAGTTCTTCATCGTGATGAATTAGATGTTGATATTAACTGCGGGATTCCCGATCAGCGGAAGCTCAATGAACAAGGGAATTCAGTTGGCTTACTGGGACTGCATCCAATGACGATGAGGCCGTTGAAGTGATTGTTCTCGCAACATACTGGCTGTTGTCGGCTAGGAACAATAATTCAAGATAAGTTCAAACCAGAAGTAAATTAATAATCACCAGGTGTTTTGACCGCGGCCGATGAGAGTGAGAGGAGAGCAGGTAATGCCAACTGCGACGTCGGGGCCAACGACGATGCCCAGAAGACCGATGAGAAGCGAGGCAACCCTGTCGTTGGCATGCGTGAGGGTGTTGCCTAATTCTGGGGTCAGAAAAGCGGTTTAAGAGAAAGAAAAAAGTTGGCGCACAGCATTGGACGGGGCCAGTATTGCAAGAGTTCGAGATACCAGAAGGTTTGCTCCTTCGCGCGGCTATAACACATCAGTCGGAATGAATAATAAGACTTGTAGCACAAGATGAAACTCACCAGCAACTGATGTTGCCCGACGCGCAGGTGGCAGAGGAGGCAGGCCTCGAGCGAAGCGCTCTGCGTTCGTTTCCGCGTAAACGGCAGTGGCGCCTGCGAGCACAGCGAAGACAGTGGTAAATTTCATGACACCTGAGACCTTGAAGGAAAGGGGGAAGATTTAAGAAAGGTAGGACGAGGAAGACGAAAAAACCGGGAGGAGTGAGAACTTGTTAGCTCGTTTGCTTTTTATAAGTTTATATATATGGAAGTAAGAATTTGCTATTGAGGCCGTGTTCCCGATCATATATTATGGTTTAGCGCTGTTGGCATCGAAGACCCTTACGTTACCTAAGGTCTTACTCCGCTTGAGCCTACTTAATGCCTCTTCTAATCAGTGGTAGATAATGCCCAGACAGAAATTTCATGACCTTTTCCTGAGTCTGCTCTCCCAACTTCACAACATGGTAGAGTTTTTATCTTGGTGGGGCCCGCTGAATTTCAAATTTCTCGTGCAGGGTCGGAAGGTATCCCTGAATGAGAAGCTTTACTTACGCGAAAAAGGTTCAGACTTGAATCCCGGAAAAAAAAACGCTAACGTTATTCCTATCTATTCCACAAGAGCTTGGCAACCCGCCAACTAGCGTTGGTAGACCTCTTTTCCTTTTCCGTATCCCCACTGGCTTATTATGAATCCAGGGTGCAAATATTAATTTTCTACGGTCTTGGAACAGTCTTAGGGGAAGCCCTCACAGGCTCCTTCATAAGGGGTTGATATCACGAAGTCACAGGCATTGATCCACACGTTCCAACAGAATGATCAGACAGGTCCTCGGCGGTCAGCGCTGGCAGGCATTTCATTATTCGGTTCACAGTCTGAAGGTTCGACAGTCGGCCGTGGGCAATCAATTTGACATAATGATATCGATCAATAACAGGGAGGTCCGTTCACTGTACTCAGCCAGCATCGTCCCCTCGAAACTGCCGTTTTGTGCCCAGGGTTGAGTTGTATCAACTTGTATGTTTGAATTCAAATCGTGGGATGGTTCCTGGTCCTGCAGTCATATATTTCGAAAACAGAAACCCAGACAACTCACACGACATAAATGAGAAAAAAAGGTTATCAAAAACATAGAATACGAGGGCAAGAAATCTTTCCATCCAATGTCTAAGCTTTTGTTCGAAGATGGGATTCGCCTTGGAAACTAACCACTTAACTTGCAAACCTCCCATCAGAGTTTCCCATGACGCAAAAGTAGATAGGGATAAAGTCTGGATAATGTGGAGCCACCACAAGTGACGCACCAAGAGAAGAATCAGATGAAATGGATACAAACGAACCTGTAAGAAAGCTAGTGGATACCGTGAAAGAATCACGTCGATGGCACTCGAGTTTCTGGGTGGTAAATGCGAGGGGGCAGCTGGACTACTCAACGCCAAGGGACCAGGCGCGTAAATTTCTCGATGGCTCGTCGCATGGAAGGTAGCGTCGATCTAGCGCCTTCTCGATCGAGATTAGCTAGGCACTCGGTAGGCCATTGGACGGCATTCGGGGTCACACATGCAACCACAACTGTTACTTGGAGAGTGCATGGTGGACAATGGCCATGGCAGCAAATCCATATGCTCCTGGAATCGACTGAAGCACGGTGAATTGAGAACAGCTTGGGGATGTCAGTGAACCAAAAAAATTTCGAACGACATGAGCTTATCGACACATGCAACCCGATGCTAGAACTCGAAGCACCGGTGACTCGGGCATGACAGCACGACACATCACGAACAACAACAGAATCGAGGATAAATTCGAGGGGGGTGAGAACGGAGACGCCAGTCAGCGCGGGCGCAGGTAGAAAAGATATCTTCGATGCTTGAAATTCGAATTATAACTGAGAAGTTTGAACGTTCGCCTTCAAGGAGCAATAGTTTATTGTGTTATATTTGGAGCAGTAGCTATCGGAGTTTAAGATTTTGCCCAACTCTTCTTCTCCCTCTCTTTCGACACCATAAAACGTATCGCAGGTGAAGCAACCGCATTCTTCAGCTAGAGTGAACATACAGGCCTAAAATGGTGCGCGGAATGCGAGAGCTAGGTTTCCCAGTTTGCTGAATCATCTGGACACAAAAGTCGTCCCTCCATTTCTGTCAGGAATGTAACAACCTGCTCTACCCAAAGGCCGACCCACAGCGACGGATAATGGTCTACGGATGTCGGATATGTCAGTATGATGAGCTTGTGGATAACAAATGTGTCTACAGAAACGATTTGCTGACGGTTACAAAGTACGTATTACGACTCATGCTTGCTATTTTCCATGAACAGGTCTTCAGAGAACAAGTCGGTATTACGACGGATTTGGGCGCAGATGCTACACTGGTATGATATTCAACACTGTACGGATACATTGCGATTCTCATTCCCGCACAAGGCTCATTCAAATATATCATGCCCACGCTGTGGTCACGATGAGTAAGGTTGATGGATTATCGCCTTGGGTCTATTTAAGTTTTCTGCAGTGCCGTCTTCTATCAAGATCAATCAAAACGAAAGGAGACACGAATGATTTTATTTTTCGTCTGCACCAAGTGCAATCACAGTTTCACGGATCCAACACTACCAACTGACAGTCGACCAGAGATGGACGATGGTTAGGAGAAATATCTTGGGCGCTTTGTATGTTTGAAATGTTTACTTTGGGTGAGTTGATGTATTACTGCTTCTCCCCATGTCATCAATTCTTCACAGATACGATGTGTATTATTAACGACGACATTATAAAATGGATGCATTGTCTATTAACCCCATGGCCATTTCCCGACCGCACAGGTGGTCAACCGACTTGTCCCTTTATCATTTACTGGGGGTAACCCTGACAAATCGTCGGCACGCGCGGTGTCTATTGCTTCATCTTTGAGCAGGTATCAAACATCCATACAATCTCTCTCCCTAGGGTCTTCTGTCGGGGATCGTTAAACAGGCTGCAGGAAGTTGGAAGTTTGTAATACAGCCGCTGGACACGGACACAGAGCCGCTTGCCTTACTGATGCCGTGCCATGGTATTATTTAACCTTTTTCTCTTCTCCCTTGTCACCTCTCAGCAACAAGTGGCTGTATCGTTTCACGCAGCCCTGGGGCCATTCTCCGTATGATTTCTGGACCTTCTCCACGACGTACCGATCGTTCCAGGGTATGTCCTCTTTTCATCAGCCATAAATCCGAGCATTTATCGCCCAAATCGTAGGGGATGTCGCCATTGGCGAGATTTTATCATGAAGATGTGGGACTGGAAAAACAGGTTGCCCAGGCAAAGACTCAGTATCCAGTCGTTGGAGATTTGACAACGGCAGAGAATGCCATTTTCCCGGAAGGTGGAACTCGAGCTTGGATGGCAGTTATCGGGGTGTGGGTGATTCTGAAAATTTATGGTGAATATAATAACTCATTAACCGATTCTCACAGCTTCCTTGTCCAGTTCTCCACAATCGGGTATATATCGCATGTGCTTTGTACTTCCTTCCCGTCTTGAAATTTTATTCATAGATACACAAACGCCTACGGCGTCTACAATGGTAAGCACTTTCACCTCGCATTGACCGATGTCACCTAATCTTTTGAAGATTACTACGTTCGCGAATACCTCGCGAATAAAAGCACCTCGGCGCAGATTAGGCAGGTGGTTTTGCTCCATTTTGCAGTATGGTTTAACCCCGCTTCTTCCAGTTGGATAGGAAGCATACAAGTCGGGATCGCTCTCTCCGCCGGTCTCTTTTCTGGAAGAGCATTTGATGCAGGCTATTTGTAGGTCGTTCCTTGTGTCACAATTCGTTCTATTAGCAGGACGCTTGAACCTAACTCTTTCCGACAGCTATCTTTTGATGATTGGGGGTTTTGTTCTCTTCCAATTTTGTCTCTTCATGATCTCGGTCTCTAAACCAGAGCAGTATTATCAGGTAATTGGCCTATACTCCTGCAGGGTGATGCCGTCTCATTCACGCATCTGAAGGTATTCTTGGCCCAAGGATTTGGGATGGGTATAGCCGTCGGAATTATGTATATTCCAGCGCTTGGGATCATATCTCATTATTTCCAGAAACGGCGTGCGCTGGCCATGGGACTCGCTTCATCCGTAGGTACCTTGCTCCTGGTGTGGCCCCATTCACATCTGAAATGGTGATCTAGGGTGCTGCATTCGGAGGGACGGTCCACCCCATCGTGCTCAACGCATGGTTTCACGGTGCTCTTGGCTTTCACTCAGGTGTCAGAGCTAGTGCGGGGTTGACGGGTGGACTAATGATCATCGCACTCTTTTTGATGAAGCCGCGGTACCCAGTGAACGGAAAGAAAGCGAGCAGCACGCTACGCTACTTCCGGGTTTTCTTGCAAGACTTGCCCTACGTGACGATGATTCTAGGGTAAGCTAAGTGCTCTACTGGGCCGGAACGTTAATGCATAGTCAATTTGGTATAACCAGAACGTTCCTCACACTCGCAGGTTTATACTATCCAATATTCTTTCTCCAGCTTAACGCCATTAAGAATGGAATAGACCCTCATCTGGCATTTTACACAGTATGTTTTTCCTTTTCTTTCCGTTAGTGAGCATAATTCAGACGTTTGGTAGATTGCGATTTTAAATGGAGCAGGCGTCCTGGGCCGTGTTATTCCAAATTTACTGGTTTACAGGCTGGGCGCTTTCAATGTTATCATCCCTTGCGTTTTCGTCACATCCCTCCTCGTACTCTGTACTCTTGTAATTAAGGATGTGGCCGGTACGATGATTTTCGCTGTTTTATATGGATTTTTTTCTGGAGCTTGTAAGTGGATCTCCACACCATCGAGTCTGATCATTGACAGTGGCCCTAGATGTAAGCCTCCTCGTCCCCATGATCAACTCAACGGCGGACACGGACTCTGAGATCGGCGCACGATTTGGTGTTTGCTTCACCTTCACAGGTCAGACAATTTACTTGAACTGTGGTTATGTGTTAATAACCTCCGACCCAATCAGGCCTCGGGGGGCTCATCGGTATGTCGCATTAAAGCACGCACGTTCAAGGATTCACCTTCGATCCACCTCCTCCTCCGCAGGAACTCCTATTGTTGGCGCTCTTCTCTCCAATTCATTTATGTGGTGGAAACCTACGCTATTTTCGGGACTGAGCATCTTGGGCGGATTGTTCTGTTTTTGTACAGCACGTTACCTATTTTCCAGAAGAAAGAAAACCCTGTGGCTTTGAAGAGATGCGGAGAAGTGTACATCACCCGAACGACACTCCGAATTCTTTCATACATAGAATAGATTATCCCCGCGGACTATGGGATGGTATTTGTAAATATGTTTGGTACAAACACCCTTTTTTGGTAAAGTGCAGTGGCGTCATGCACGGGGACAATTTGCTTGCAACACCTTCCCCACTCTTCTCGCTTTCTCGCTCTTAGGATTCTCCCAATATAATAACTATGTCATTGCGATATACGACGGTTCGACACCACTTGGCCTGTTAACTTCCATACGCTTTTAAATTGTCTAATTGTCCGGGTTTTGATCCTTCTCCCAACTTCAATTTCCCTGTTTTTCATTCCACGGAGGGACATGGTGAGAACGAAAAGTTTCCAGCTATGTCGGCTCACTAGGCCCGGTAGTGTGTGGCGGTGATAGCATCATTACAAGCGGACGCCAACTATGGCTTTGCAGCGACGACAACCGTGACTCCACTCTCCCCCGCTTCCCACTGCGCTTCACCGAAAACGGTTGTTTCTACCCGACAAGACGAAATGTTCAAAGTGGCCTAGCATTTTGCCGTTAGCTGTCAACGCCTCATCAACATCTCTAAACAGCTATTAAACCAAACACGTATCCCTCCTTTGTCCCTAGGGTTATCTGTCGACGATCACTAAACAGGCTTCCGTAAACTTGAAAATATAGAATACAGCAGTCGGAACTGGACTCAGAGCCGCTTGGCTTATCGATGCGACTGCCATGGCATTTATATAGATGTTTTCTTTTCTCACTTGTCATCTCCCAGCACCAAGTGGTCCACAAGGTCCTGGAGTCGTCCTCCGTATAATTGCTGAATCTTCTCCACAAAACATCGATCGTTCCAGAGTGTGTTGCTCTTTCCACCTTTCATCAGTCCGAGTGTTCATCGCCCGAACGGTAGGGGATGTCACCCTTGGCGTTATCTTATCAGGAAGACTCGGATCCGGGACTCGAGAAACAGGCTGCCCAAGCAGAGACCGAGGATTCAGTCGTTGGAGATGTACCAACCGCAGTTGTTCCGGAAGGTGGGACTCAAGCTTGGATGGCAGTTATCGGGGTGTGGGTGATTCTGAAAATTTATGATGAATATAATGACTCACGAACCGATTCTTACAGCTTCCTTGTCCAGTTCTCCACAATCGGGTATATTCTGTTTCCCAGCATGTGCTTTGTGCTTCCTTCCCGTCTTGAATTTTATTCATAGATACACAAACGCATACGGCGTCTACAACGGTAAGCACTTTGACCTCGCATCGAGTTATGTCGCCTAATCTTTTGAAGATTTCTACATTCGCGAATACCTCGCAAAGAAAAGCACTTCTGCGCAGATTAGGTAAGTGGTTTTGCTACATTTTGCAGTACGTCTTAACTCCCCTCCTTTTAGTTGGATAGGAAGCGTACAACTCTGTATCGTCCACTCCGTTGGTCTCTTTGCAGGAAGAGCATTTGATGCAGGCTACTTGTAGGTCATTCCTTGTGTCACCTTTCGTTCTATTGGCAGGATGCTTGAACTCAGCTCTTTCGGACAGCTATCATTTAATGATTGGGGGTTTTATTCTCTTGGAATTTTGTATCTTCATGGTCTCGGTCTCTAAACCGGAGCAGTATTATCAGGTAATTGGTTTAAACCCCTGCAGGTTGATGCCGTCTCATTCACGCATCGGAAGGTATTCTTGGCCCAAGGATTTGGGATGGGTATAGCCATCGGAATCATGTATATTCCAGCGCTTGGGATCATATCTCATTATTTCCAAAAGAGACGTGCGCTAGCCATGGGGCTCGCTATATCCGTAGGTGCCTTGCCCCTGATGTGCCCGATTCACAGCTCAAAAGATGATCTAGGGTGCTGCATTTGGAGGGGCGGTCCACCCCATCGTGCTCAACGCATGGTTTCACGGTGCTCTCGGATTTCACTCAGGCGTCAGAGCTAGTGCGGGGCTGACGGGTGGACTATTGATCATCGCACTCTTTTTGATGAAGCCGCGATATCCAGTGAACGGAAAGAAAGCGAGCAGCACGCTACGCTACTTCCGGGTGTTCTTGCAAGACTTGCCCTACGTGACGATGATTCTAGGGTAAGCCAAATATTGTACTGCATCGGGACCTGAATGCATAGTCATTTTGCTCTAATCAGAACGTTCCTTACGCTCGCGGGTGTATACTATCCAATATTCTTTCTCCAGCTTAACGCCATTAAGAATGGAATGGACCCTCATCTGGCATTCTACACAGTATGACTTTATTTTTCTCCCCCTCGGTGAGCATAATTCACGCGTTCGACATTTTGCTAGATTGCGATTTTGAATGGAGCGAGCGTCCTGGGCCGCGTTATTCCAAATTTACTGGTTTACAGGCTGGGCGCTTTTAATGTTACCATCCCTTGCGTTTTCGTCACATCCCTCCTCGTATTCTGTACTCTTGTCATTAGGGATGTGGCCGGTACGATGATTTTCGCTATTTTATATGGATTTTTTTCTGGAGCTTGTAAGTGGATCCTCACACCATCGAGTCTGATCATAGTATTGACAGTGACAATAGATTTAAGTGTCTTTCTCCCCATGATCAACTCAACCGCGGACACGGACTCTGAGATAGGCGCACGATTTGGTGTTTGCTTCACCTTCACAGGTCAGATTATTTACTCGAACTGTGCTTAAGTGTTAATAACCTCCGACCCAATCAGGCCTCGGGGGACTCATCGGTATGTCGCATCAAAGCACGAACGTTTAAGGATCCACCTCCGATTCACTTCCTCCTTCGCAGGAACTCCTATTGCTGGCGCTCTTCTCTCCAACTCATTTATGTGGTGGAAACCTACGCTATTTGCGGGACTGAGCATCTTGGGCGGATTGGTCTGTTTTTGTACGGCCCGTTACCTATATTCCAGGAGAAAGAACACCGCGTGGCTTTGAGGTGAGGAGATGCGGAGAGGTATACATCACACGAACGACACTCCGAATTCTTTCACAGAATGGAATATCATCGCGGACCATGGGATTGTATTTGTGAATATAATGATATAGAGCTTCCGATACAAATTTCTCTCAGAATAGATAATTTCATTGACACTATAGTGAATCTCTCCTTTGCTGTTCCCTTGCCCTGATGCCGTAGAATATGGATATGGCCGTGAACTAAATGGAATTCCTACCTTTTGCAGGATTGAACCTGCCCCTTTACTTTATTCAAATCATGACCGTGACAATCGATATTCATCGACAGCTAGACTAGTGAGCAAGGACATCTCCGTTCCAGTCACGTGTTAAAACACATCTCAGTTGGTTTGCAGTTTATTTAATTCTCGACTCTCACCATCTGCAGACGTAGCTAAGCCCACACCGCGGTCGACCTCCAAAAACCACAGTCTATCCATATGTTCCTAGAATTCCGATTTTCTCAGATGGCTCAAGGTGAATTGAAAGCAGACATCCCAGGGATTTCAGTGAACCATCGAACGACATGACCAGTAGTACTTAATCGCTTGCTGTTGGAACTCGAAGCACCAGTGACCCGGGCATGACAGCAAGAACAGAGTTGGAGGATAAATTCGACTGGGTTTACATCGGAGGTACCAGCACAAGTCCAAAAATTATTCCTGTGCAGAGATATCAGGCTCGATGCTTGAAATTCGAATGGTGGCTGATAACTTCTCGAAATTTCAACTTATACACGTTCGCGCAACGCGATAGAGAACGTTGAGGAGTGATTTATTGTCGTATATTTGGAGCAGTGGTTATCGGAGTTCAATCGCGATGCCACCAACTCTTCAAGCTTCATCTTCGACACCATAAAACGTGTCGTAAGTGAAGCGACCGAGTTCTTCAGGTAGAGTGAACATACAGGCCTAAAATGGTGCGCGGAATAGGCGAGTCTGCGAGAGCCAAGTTGCCCAGGTTGCTGAACTTCACAAAAATCATCCCTCCATTTCTGCCTGCTTTACCCAAGGGCCAACCCGCAGCGAAGGATAATGGTCTACGGATATTGGGTGTGCCAGTACGACGAACGTGGTAAACGAATGCGTTTATAGAAATCATTTGCTGATGGTTACAAAGTACGTATTATATTATGAGTCATGCTTGCTATTCTCCATATGAACACGTCTTTCAGAGAAGAAGTCGGTGCACGACGGATTTGGGCGCAGATACTACACTGGTATGATATTTAACGCTGTACGAATGTATCGCGATTCTGACACCCGCCCAGGGTGATTTCGTGACCACGATGGATTATTGTCTACCTGCGTTTATTAAGTTTTTCGCGGTGCCGTCTTCTATTAAAATCAGTCGAAACGAGATGAGAGGCGAATCATGTTATTTTTCTTGTGCACCAAGTGTGATCACATTTCAACGGATCCAACACTATCAACGACAATCCACTGGAGATGGACGGTGGCCAGGGTGAAATATATCTTGGGTACCTTACATGTCATTTTTTTTGGTGGGTGGATGTATTATTACTTTTCCGGATATCGTCAACTCTTCACAGATACGATGTATACTATTATTAACGATGGCATTACAAAAATGGATTCATTGTCCATCAACCTCATGACCATTTCCCGACCCCACAGGTGGTCAAACGACTTATCCCTTTATTATTTATTTGGGTAATCCTGACAAATCGTCGGCAGCCATGGTGTCTATTGCTTCATCTTTGAGCAGATATTAAAACACGCATCCCTCTCTTTCCCCTAGGGTTCTCCGAGTCTGTCGGCGATCATTAAACAGGCCGCCAACTTGAAAATACACAATACAGCCGCCGGAACTGGACTCAGAGCCGCTTGGCTTACCGATGCCGGTGCCACAGCATGATTTAACCTTTTTCTTTTCTCACCTGTCATCTCCCAGCAACAAGTGGCTTTATCGTTTCACGAGGCCCTGGGGCCATTCTCAGTATGATTTCTGGACCTGCTCCGCGACATACCGATCGTCCCAGGGTATGTCCTCTTTTCATCAGCCATCGGTCTAGGTGTTCAACGTTCATCGCCCAAATGGTAGGGAACGTCACCCTTGGCGTTATCTTATCAGGAAGATCCGGGACACGAAAAACAGGCTGCCCACGCTGTGGCTCAGGATTCAGTCGTTGGAGATGTGACAACCGCAGAGAATGCAGTTTTTCCGGAAGGCGGAACTCGAGCATGGATGGCGGTTATCGGGGTGTGGGTGATTCTGAAAATTTATGATGAATATAATGACTCATTAACTGATTCTCTCAGCTTCCTTGTCCAGTTCTCTACATTTGGGTATATATCCTGTTTCCCAGCATGTGCTTTGTGCTTCCTTCCCGTCTCGAAATTTTATTCATAGATACACAAACGCCTACGGCGTATACAATGGTAAGCACTTTGACCTCGCATTGACTGATGTCACCTAATCTTTTGAAGATTACTACGTTCGCGAATACCTCGCGAATAAAGGTACCCCGGCGCAAATTAGGTAGATGCTTTTGCTCAAATTTTCAGTACGGTTTAACCCCCCTTCTTTTAGTTGGATAGGAAGCGTACAACTCTGGATCGTCCTCTCCGTTGGTCTCTTTTCAGGAAGAGCATTTGATGCAGGCTACTTGTAGGTCATTGTTTATGTCAAATTTCGTTCTATTGGCAGGATGCTTGAACTCAGCTCTTTCCAACAGCTATCATCTGATGATTGGGGGTTTTATTCTCTTCCAATTTTGTCTCTTCATGATCTCGGTCTCTAAACCGGAGCAGTATTATCAGGTAATTGGTTTATGCCCCTGCAGGGTGATGCCGTCTCACTCACGCATCCGAAGTTATTCTTGGCCCAAGGATTTGGGATGGGTATAGCCATCGGAATCATGTATATTCCAGCGCTTGGGATCATATCTCATTATTTCCAGAAACGGCGTGCGCTAGCCACGGGGCTCGCTACATCCGTACGTACTTACCTTGTCCCTGATGTGCGCCATTTACAGCTCAAATGATCTAGGGTTCTGCATTTGGCGGGGCGATTCACCCCATCATGCTCAACGCATGGTTTCACGGTGCTCTCGGATTTCACTCAGGCGTCAGAGCTAGTGCAGGGCTCACGGGTGGACTAATGATCATCGCGCTATTTTTGATGAAGCCGCGGTATCCAGTGAACAGAAATAAGGCAAGCAGCACGATACGCTACTTTCGGGTGTTCTTGCAAGACTTGCCCTACGTAACGATGATTCTAGGGTAAGCCAAATATTGTACTGCATCGGGACCTGAATGCATAGTCAATTTGGTATGGCCAGAACGTTCCTCACGCTTGCAGGTTTATACTATCCAATATTCTTTCTCCAGCTTAACGCCATTAAGAATGGAATGGACCCTCATCTAGCGTTCTACACAGTAAGTCTTTCTTTCCTACCTATTAGTGAGCACCATTCACATGTTCAACGTTTGCTAGATTGCGATTTTGAATGGAGCGAGCGTCCTAGGACGTGTTATACCGAATTTACTAGTTTATAGGCTGGGCGCTTTCAATGTTATCATCCCCTGCGTTTTCTTCACGTCCCTCCTCGTATTCTGCACTGTTTCCATTAAGGATGTGGCGGGCACGATGATTTTTGCTATTTTGTATGGATTTTTTTCTGGATCCTGTAAGCGGATTCCTACACCATCGAGCGTGGTTATAGTATTGATGGAACTAGATATAAGCCTCATTGCCCCCATGGTCAGCTCAACGGCGGACAAGGACTCTGAGATAGGTGCACGATTTGGTGTTTGCTTCACCTTCACAGGTCAGACAATTTCTTCCAACTTGGCATCGCGCGCTAATGTGTTGATAATCTCTTACTCGATCAGGCTTCGGGGGACTCATCGGTGTGTCGCATTAAAGCATAAACGTTTAGGGATTCACCTTCTCCTTGACAGGAACTCCTATTGTTGGCGCTCTTCTCTCCCACTCATTTCTGTGGTGGAGACCCACGCTATTTTCAGGAATGAGCATCTTGGGGGGATCGCTCTGTTTTCTTACAGCGCGCTACCTATTTTCCAGGAGAAAGAAAACCCCCTGGCTCTGAAGAGAGCAAGAAGAGAGGTCAAGAGGTGTATATCACCAAACAACACTCCAAACTCTTTCACAGAGTATAATATCACCGTGGACCATGGAAAGATGATATTCGTAATATAATAGTGTAGAGCTTCCGATGGAATGCTCACTCGAAATACGGACATCGTCGTTGACATTCCGAATCTCGCCTTTGCTGTTTCTGTGCCACGATGTCGTGTATAGATCTGGGTGTGAACGAGTCAAGAACGATGGCTATAATGAAAGCAATTATGTAAATCCTACGCATGGAATCAACATGGGAATTCCTTTCTGCGCCAGTGGGCCGGCATATCCGTTTCAGTCACGTGTATCGGTACATTTCCCCGCAGCCGCTTCTTTGAATCTTAATTCTCGACCTTCACCCTCTCCAGACGTCGACAAGCCCAAGCGGCGGTCTTCCTTCAAAATCTCAGTTTATCTGCGGATTCTACTTCCCCCGATGCCTTCCCAAGAAGATCAGAGCTCGTCTATTCACCTTCCAGCTTTTGGCATGAGTTCGCACGCTGAACTCTTGTCTTCCAAATTTCTTCGTAAAACCAAGTTTCGACGAAAGTCTGGGGTTAATTTTCAACAAGAAACATCCTCTGCACCTGATGGAGCCGCAGAACTAGATGGAGAACCATCTGGGTCTAATGCTGTTGGGGAAGAAACTCCTGGATCTACGGGCTCAGACGCTTCTAGCACAGCCTCAACACCAAAAGAACCTACAGAGGAACTTGTACCACCTCCACCTCCCATGTCATCCGCATCGGATGCCTCTTCTGCTTGCTCTCCCCCACCTTCCTCCTCGACGCCGACAAACGAGCCTTCGACATCTATGTCTTCTTCCCCGACACTTATCTCTCCACAATCTGCATCAACAGAAACCGAGTCTGCTTCAGATACGGCACCTCTCTCATTCACATGTAGGTAACTTTTCCTGGGACGTTTTCGTCTTGCTTTTTTGGTGCCCTTCCCCGACGAGTGCTAACTCTGGTTTAGTATCACCAGAAGAACTTGACCAAGCGAAGATTCTTGTTCTGGATCTCTTGGGTTGGGGTGTCGATGCTGAGTACCTTGTCAATAGTGGGCTCTCTCCCGCAGTGATCTTTCGAGTGTTTACGGATCTGAACCTCCAATTGCCAACAAATCTTGAGGTCTCCGATGAATTAACAACTGTGGCTTACTCGTGGGCGCCGCCAGAGCTTTCGCGGTCGACCGAACCAAACTCTTTAGTGTGTTTCTCCCTTCTTTTCCGTCATGATTTTATTTATTTATTGATTCGTTATTATGACAGGTCGTAGAATAGTAAATCTATCTGGATTTCCAAGGGATACTGGATTCTCGTCGATTTGAAGTCGTTCTTCACCTGGTACGCGAGTGCTTGCTAGGGGGTTTGGTTGGGCGATAGATGAAACTCGACCACCTACAATTTCATTTTTGAGAGACGAGAGAGCATCTCAGGTAAGAACCCGGAGGCCTGCGGTGAGCTTGGGGGATTTCAAAGACACGGTCCACAAGCCTTCTAATTCAACCTTTCGGCTCGAGGTCTGCATTGTGCCAAAGATCAAGGTCGAAGAAAATGGTTCATTCATCATCTAGATCTTCATGTGTAATCCACCACGGCGTTCTGATTGGCTCGCCGAAGGCGACTGTCGCTATGGGCGTCCCTTCTTGCTGTCAGTAGGCCTCTTCCAAGCGTCAAACCCAAAAGGATAAAACCATCCTACTGCGGTTCTATATATTCTCATAAGCGTACAACTATTGTTGCGGACATAAAGAAACATACAGGAGGGTAAAAAGATGGCATCCCTTGGGCATCCCGATGTTCTGCCCAAAAAAAGGATGGTTACATAAGACCATTGTGACGTTTCTTGCGTCAACCACCACAACTGATCGTGGTATCTCCTGTTAGAATCATCAAGGTCTTATCAAGGTCACCTGCCATGCCGGTAGCACTCAGGAATGCCTAGTTCATTGCGACACACATTCAAACTGCCACCAATCTCCGCATTATATTGGAGCATTTACGTTCCGTAGTCTTGGATCCCAGATTCGTGGCAAAAACCTATACCCCATGCCTTTATCTTGGAATTTTGCGTTTGGTCGACACCACACTCCATCATTGAGTAGGTAGCCCTAGATAGGGCACTAAAGCAGGGTTATCGCAATGCTTGGTGAGCATTACAAGGAAATTCCAACGTTGTTTGCCCTGTTTGCTTGTTTTTGCCTGTGACTTCGAGTTTCAACTACAGTATCAGATATGTTATGATAGAAGGAGAGAGAAATCTAGGCGAAATAGAACTAAATATGTACTTATTCTGTTGTGGTTGACGAAAAGGGCTAGATAACAATGGACTGTCATCAACGGTGACCGGCGATAAAGTACCTTGTAATGTGACCGGCGGCAAGACATTCTCTTTTTCCTCAACGACATCAACAGAAAACCTCACCAATTTATCGTTTTAACAAAGAATATACGCTGGTAGTCCTCTTTGAGCTTGCTCAAGCCCTCAGGACCAATGCGTTTCCGAACACTCGAAATCAGGTGGCACGACAGCAAGCCTATCTCCACCTGCGACTTCCAACCTCTTTCCTTCAAAAAGGCGCGTCCAGCAGTCGGGCAAGAGAAGAATTATACAAGTCAAGCGTATAGATTGGCCACAGGTGGAGAGGATAACCATGTTAGAGTAAGTGCGGAGTCTACCCTGGTGGCGCGTCGGTGGGCCTCAGTACACTTCGTTTCTAATAGATTTGGATGGTCCACCCTCACATTCGACCACCAAATATCGTGGCGGAGGCGGATTCCTCTACTGCCAATGCACCTCGACCACCAAGAGTGGAGTATCTCGCAACTTTGAGTCGCCATTCAGCTGCAGTCAACGTTGTGCGATTCTCCCCGAACGGTTCGTTCAAGCTTTTTTCACCCGAAAAATCGCCCTGAATTCGCGTTTTCCCTTCTCTCAAGGCGAACTGATCGCGTCCGCTGGCGACGGTCAGTCGTTTTCGTTGTTTCTAATGCGCCCAGTCATGACCAATGTCCTACAGACGGTATGATCATCATATGGGCACCATCATCCAGCCCACAAGCAGCAACCTATGGGAGTGATCTCAGCGCTGAGGATCTGCAACACGAAAAAGAATATTGGAAACCGCGAACAACCTTTCGGTATGTATTTCATGAAGAACAGTTGCGTGTTGATGCTGACACTATGCTAGCTGTACCACCATGCAGGTGTATGACCTGGCATGGAGCCCAACTGGCGAACATATTATCGCTGGAAGTACAGATAACACCGCCCGTGTGTTTACCTCTGCTGAAGGTGTGTTTATCTCTTTATATCATTCGGACTGACAACCTGATACTGTCCTTAGGTAAATGTGTATACGAGATTGCAGAGCATCTCCACTACGTGCAAGGAGTAGCTTGGGACCCATTGAATGGGTATATTGCTACTCAAAGCAGTGACCGCTCCATGCACATATATCGCATAACTACCAAACCCGGAGGTGCATTCGAGGTGCATGCTGTTGGCAAAAACACCCGTATGCCGCATAGACATAGCCACAGTCACTCTCGTACCAGTCATTCTCGTACCCCAAGTGCCCATGGCGGGGTTCGCCCTCGGATGTATCGAAGAGAATCTACCACTAGCGACGTTGAGTCTGTCTTCGCGCTCGATACAAACGAAGATGCCCAGAGTTCCACCTCAGGGTACGGAAAAGACACTGGTCCCTTGACCCCTGCTACCTCTGTGGGGAGCACTCCAGCATTCATGTTTCCTCCGCCGCCCATCGAAGCTTCTTCACGCAGGTCATCGTTCAGCTCCAATGCGCCGGGCTCTCCATCTCCTTTTAACCATGGTGGTCGATATGGGCGTTCGCCTTCCCCTATGCCACCTCTCCCCGCTATTCGGAGCCTCCCTTCTCCTTCTACAGCAGCATCGACGGCGCTATGGACACATGTGAAGCTTTATGGTGATGAAAGTTTCACCAATTTTTTCAGGCGGCTAACTTTCAGTCCCGACGGTGGACTGCTCCTTACGCCTGCTGGGCAATTCGAGGATCCTTCTGTGATTCCTGGTGTATCGAAGATAGGCGAAGAGACAACTCCAGCACGAGGAAGGAAGGGTCATCCATCAGAATCTGCCGACCCGACATCATCAGTCTACATTTATTCACGAGCTAACTTTGCTCGCCCGCCCATTGCACAACTTCCCGGGCATAAGAAGGCCAGCGTTGCTGTCAGGTTTTCTCCCATCCTCTACGAGTTGCGTCCAGGATTGGCGTCACCAGTTGTATCTGCAGAACGTCCAGAAACCAAGAAAGATGGCCCACCCTCTGGTGTCTTAGAAAGGGGCATGGGGGGTGCGATGGACGTGGATGTGTTGGGCCCAGTTCCTATAACTGAAGGGCAGCAGCCTTCAGCATCTTCCGCAACAGGGAGCGGCTTGACGACGACCCCTCAGCGTGCCGGAACGCACCCTTTGATCGTCACTCCGACGCCGCGACCTGCTTTTACAACATCCAACATTCTGGCTACGTCCCCGGCCATTTCACCCGTGGACTTAAGGCCTCCCACACCCGCTGCTTCGAAGCCCTCGACGCCGACTCATTCGCAAACCCATAGTCAGTCTCATTCTCAAAGTCAGTCTCATAGCCAAGGTAATAATGGCGGCGCAATTCATCAAACTGGTTCGGTATTCGCACTACCTTATCGGCTGATGTTTGCCGTTGTGACCATGGACACCGTCGCTATTTACGACACCCAGCAGTCTACCCCGCTTTGTCTGCTCACGAAGCTTCATTACGATGAATTCACTGACTTGACCTGGTATGTTGCGTCCGATTTTCAAATCTGGGTTATCACTAACTTTGACCCTATCAATAGGTCTCCGGATGGACAATGCTTGATTCTCTCCTCGCGAGATGGTTATTGCACACTCGTGGTGTTCGATGACATACTTCCCGCCCATCATACCCAGCAACATACTCTCCAACTGCAGTCCATTGCGCACCACCATTCCGTGCCACTCTCATTCCCTTCCAATAACCACTATCACCAGTCATCGGCATCCACTCACTCTATGCCAGCTGTAACCCCATCATCAGCGAATGTCAACCTCCCATTCGTACCTATTACGGCCCCACCCAGTCAACCGGTCAACACGAAGAAGAGGAGCGATCCGCCATTGACTCCAGCTGCGAGTGTCGACGGCTCGGAGGGGGCATACTTCCCATCTTCCTCCGCCCTAATTCCCGAACAGACAGAGACAACTCAAGCAGGGAGTTCATTAGTTGGCGAAGCGCCTGGAACCAGCGGCGGAGATAAAATACAGGAACCTCCCAAGAAAAAGAGACGAGTCGCCCTTGTGCACCATGTCGGCGACCCAGAATCATGAGCCTGTTTTACATTTGGTATGCAGAGCGGGCGGTAAACCGGACCTCCGGTTTTTCCATCCCATCGACCTTCCTTCCCTTTCTTTTCTGTATTTTTGTTTATATATGCATATTGGTCTCGCTTTATTTTATTTTACTTCAGATATCTATCCTATTGGCCCCATTTCATATTTCTTGTCTTGTCATAGGTCGTAGTTGCTTGTCCTTGGACTTTTCTTTTCCGTACGTTTCCCCCCGGTCCCAGCTGCCCTTCTTCCAGATATTGCATCTGTTTTTCATCTGTTTGTTAAAACCTACCTGCCCACCAAAATACCTCTCACTATCTTATATAGATTCACCGTAATTTTGAAACCCTTGTACATTATCGAATGGCATATAACCGACTTTCTTGTGTGTTGTTCGAGATCAAGGTCAACAGATCACAAGATAAGATTAGATCATGCTTTACGTATTTGAATTTCACCCTTGACGAAGTTTAACATTTAACGTTTAACAAATCAACCTCCACCATCGAACGCCAATGCCAATCCTCCAGCCCATACCCATTCCTTTCTCTTCGAATGGACCACCCCCTGGATTTGCCTATGGTGAACGGTCGATATCTCAACTATCCACTACACCCCCCCTTCATGCGAGGGTAGAAGAAAGAGATTCTTGGGGCGGTAAACCGAGGTGTGTGGTCTGCGGAAGGGAAAAAGGGTTGAGATTCTGTTCTATAATCTCTCGTGACGAATACTACACGGTGCATTTTACCGTCATGGTTGATCATTTTTGAGTTGTTAATAGTTAAAGGTTTAGTGCAGGGATCTTCAAGAAAAGAACTTTATCCCGAAAGCAGCGAACACGATAGAACACTGGCTTGAGCCACGAAATGTCATGTTAATGTGTCCTGATCACCGTGACAACACCGTGACGCTTTCAACAAGTATTTCTTCTTTATACGATTCGTTCCCCAGGTAATTTTAAGCGCACATTCACCTTTTCCAAATGCCGCTCATCGCTTTTACTATTAGGAAAGGAAATTTGTGTTTGTAAACTTTAGTCGCTCGCCCGACAACGCACAGTACCATGGAAAAGCTGTGAATTTGAGTATCGATGATAATCGAGTGCCATTCCCCGCACTATTCCTCATCCATGAACAGCGGGTACGCAGCTGCTGGCCTTTCTCTAGTGAACCCGAGGACATTCCGATGACAATCCAGTTTCAAGACTGGATGACGACGGATGGCGTTGTCTGAGACACGATCATCGGCTCCTCGTGCACTCAGTTGTGTTGCAACGTATAGGGGATTACTTGTAAATGAATTACAATGTTCTTTTGTTTCTCTTTTACTAATACCGTATAACTTTGGTCTAGGGAGGGTTTTTTTGTCGTCTGTATTGCAATGACTGTTTGAAAAATCTGTAGTATCTTTCTGACTTCCTAAACACCAGAGTGTGTCTCTATCCTGGCGCCCTCTCCCGCGATGTTGATTTGTAGGGACTTAAGTATTCGAAGGCAGACCTCCCTCCTTTCCCTCAAGGCGCTCCGTGCTTTATCTGGCGTTGTGTCGAACACTGGTCTACACATATTGCACAAGGGAACCTCCTCCAAACTTCCCCGATTAACCAGAGTTAGAAATAGTACAAATTTAAGGGGACCAATTTAAAGAGCAGAAATTATGAAAACAAATGAAAGATCATAAATTAATTATTCTTCTATACTTTTCAGCATTTTCCTCGGCAGTACCATTCCAGGATGTCCCTTCTAACACACAAGCCTTCCACGATTCTGATTCTCGAGTAGCAGTCAAGATATCATTTATGGTGTGTTCATTTAAAGGGGGAAGCGCCTTGATACCAGGTCCTGAAGAGTTCCCCGGGGCAGGAAAGTTGGCGGTTCCTTGGTTTCCGACTGTTGTAGAACTAAATTTGCTATCCTCTGCCATCCAGTCTTGAAACTGGATTTTTTCGGGGATGTCGTCAGATTCCTGATAAAAGGGACAGAAGCCGCGTGCGCGCTGTTCATGGATGAGCAAAGCAGCTGGGAAGGGTGCATGGCGGTCATCTGCGTTCAAATTGATAGCTTTGCCATGATAATCTCTGTCATAGTGACGAAAGTCGATGAAGACATATTTCCTTTCCTGTCAGGCGATAAGCAAGGCGAGAGGTAATGGTCAGTGGGTCAGTTATACCTTGGGGACGAAGCGTACGATACTGGTATAACTTTCGATCGCTGCTTTGTGGTTAGGGCACAACACCAGGGCATTTCGTGGTTCATGCTTGGCAGATTCTGCTTCTTTTGGGATGTAATTCTTTCTTTTGAGATCAGCCCACTAGATGTCAAATAATTTGGCCTTGTCAGAGTCAATCATTGAAGTAAAACGCACAGTGTCATCCTCAAAATTTGGAATTATGTAGCAGGGGCCATTCACATTAATTCTACAACCTCCGAAGCCGCAGATCAGACATCTCGCATTCCAAGGTTCTTTGCTCGCCGTCAGTGCTTCATTCATATAGGTTGTGTTGGATATTTGAGATATCGACCGTTGGTCGTAGGCGAATTCAGCAGGCGGTCCGTTCGAAGGAAGGGGAAATGGTATGGGATGGAGAGTTGGCATTTTTAGCAGAGGAGGTTACGAGACAAAATTTATTTTCAAGGTCGAAGGCTGGTTGGGCTGAACAAGTCTTAGACGCCGGAGTCATGTTTTGTTCAGAGGATGCCACCAAATAAGAAACGGTTCCAAACTCGATCGCTGCCCGTCCAACGAAAGTTACGAAACGCTAGCGTATAATCCGATTCAAATACGCCTGACGCTCCCAACCTCCACAGAATCCTTGAATTCGATCAAAGAATAACGAGCGATCACATTTACGATGTCGATTTTTGGGTCGAATACCAACACCACCGGTATGTTGAATTAGCTCACTTCCACATGTTTTTGACCACCTGAAATCCAGGGAATTCTATCTTCGGCACAGCGAATCCAACTCCCAATCCTCTCCAAGCACAACCAACACAACCATCGTTATTTGGGAACACGAACACGAACACGAACAATGCGACAAGCGGAGGGTTGTTTGGGTCCACCAACCCCAATCAGAGCCAAAATACGGGAGGGGGAACCTCTGGTGGTGGAATTTTTGGTGGTGGTGGTTTTGGAGGCGCGAACACATCAAACCAACCCGCGACTGGGTCCTCACTTTTCGGCAATACCAGCAACACGAACACCGCTGGCACATCATCGATTTTTGGCACTTCCTCAGCCAACACCAACACAACTACCGCTCCTGGTACCTCGCTTTTTGGAAATCCTACAAGTGCCAACACTGCCAACCCCAGTGGCAACACCTCGATTTTTGGCAACACGCAACCGAATACGAATGCCACAGGCAACTTGTTCGGTAATGCTACGCAGCAGCCGCAGAATAATCCCACTCCATTGTTTGGCGGAGGGAACACTTCCACAAATACCGGGACGACTACTGGTCTGTTTGGAAGCACAACCAACAACCCTACCGGAGGTGGCCTATTTGGATCGAACACGAACACCCAGCAGCAGCAGCAGCAACCGCAACAACAGCAACAACAACCGATCACTACAGGAGGAGGAATCTTCGGAAACACGCAAACAGGAGGAACGAACCTCTTTGGCCCCAGACCTGCAGGGTCTGGCATTTTTGGATCGACAGCCAATGCGAGCACGAATACGAACCCTTTTCTCGGACAACAGCAGCAGCAGCAACCACAGCAACAGCAACCGCAACCGCAGCAATCTTCGTTATTTGGCTCCTCAAACCTCTTCGGTGGTAACAAAAGCACATTCGGGGCTCCCGCTCAGCCCACTAGTAATCTCAACGCATCAGCATTGACGACGTCCAATAATTTATTGGCCTCGAGGTCTGGGGCTGGCGGACCGCCGCAACCTGCCGATCCTCAAGCTCAGTTTATGAAACTCACCCAAAGTATTGAAGGCATCTATAATGCATGGAATCCCGCTTCGAAGGACTGTCGATTCCAGGTCAGACTCCGCTCGAGAGCTTCGTTTCTACTGCAATTACTCATCTCTATTGATTAGTACAACTTTTACAACCTTGTTGATCCAAAACAAGTAAACCTATACGGGCGCCCACCCAATGCGACTAACGATGCACTCTGGCAAAAAGCTGTGCAAGAAAATCCAGATCCTTCATGGTGAGCCTCTCTTCCCTAGAAAGCAAGAGCATAAACCTCATGTCATCTTATCATTTAGTCTGGTACCCGTCATTGCGGTCGGCTGGGACGATCTACGCGCACGCATCGAGGCGCAAACCTCACAATCTGCCGCACACATACAAAAACTCAACGAGGTGCAATCACGACTCAGCGGCCTGCAGACACAGCACTCTGTAACTAACACCTCCCGACTTTTACGTGCAATGTCCATGCAGACGCAATTGATACAGCGTGTCATGCGACTCGCGCAGCACCTGCACCTCTTGATTCCTTCCATCAGATCCAGCGCTCTTCGGCCGGAGGAGGAGGCTCTTCGGGGGAAGCTCGAGGAATCCCAGGAGGAGATGAGGAGAGCGCGGGTGAAAGGCCGGTTGAACGAGCTATGGGCGCTTATTGGTGCCCTTGGCGCGGGGGTGGAAAAAGCTGGTGCCTCAGGCGAGTGGGCGGTGGTGGACGAAGAGGGCCTCGCGCACATTGCGCAAATTCTGGCGGAGCAGCAGGCGGGGCTGCAGCATTTGACGAAGATTTTGCAGAAGGATCTGAAAGATCTGAATGTTGTTTTTGGGAAATCAAGTGCGAATATGACGCTGGAAGAGGGTGTTGGGTCTGTGCAGGAGGGTGGGGATAATTCGTGGGGCTCAACGAGTATGTTGAGGGCGAGTGCACTTAAATGATCGTTCGACTCTTTTCTTGCGAAAGAAAGATATAGTGTGGGATCGAGCAATCAATATCACGATCTGCTGAGGTAGAAAGATATGCATAATTGCGATCTTTGAAATAAATGCCCTACACTTGTTACTATGTACATAACTTATGTACACGGAGTAGCAAACCCTAAACGAAGCCGGTGGCGTCCGGCAAGTGTAGCCGTTCCGTCTCATCGACATCCCCCTCCTGTCAACAGCGCACCACTACCCGCCTCTCCAACCATCCTACCTAGTCTTTACACGAACAAAGCTGGACTCCCTGTATCTCAAGTGTGTCTACTCTCGTCTATCTGCATAGCCACCATGTCCTCAAAATCATTGTCAACACCTGGCACCTGCCTCGCACCCTGACGAAATGGTCCTACTCGGTTGAAATCGATTCGGGCGAAGCTGCCGTTTTGACAACGTGTAATAAGTAGACTTAGGGATGCTCTTTGCCATGTGCCCGTTCCTTCCTCTCCTCCAAGCTCTACGACCAATGTCCGCTTCCTGTGTAATACCTTCAGATCCCGACATATCTGGAATAGGGGTACGGTCTGCGATTTACATCCAGAACCTTCTCTGTTTCATCCCCGCTGTCTGGGCTCTTTTGGATGGAGAAGTCTCAAATTATGAGCTCGAAACTGCCGAAACGCAGTCGACGACGAACCTCATCCTTGCATTCGCTATTCTCATCTCGACCATCGTGCAAGCATGCACCTTGGGGCTGACGAACTACCACGCCACCATTGTCCTCAGCCTCAGTTGGATGAATAACACTAATGCGTTCGTTTATTTTTTGCTGTATGTCCACCACAAGAGTGGGCAGGTCGAACCAAGTTGGTCCGCGTGGATAAGGCACATACAGGAGAAATGGTCGTTTCTCAGTAAATCGCCAAAATCCTATACCGACTCGTCCTCAAAATTAGTAGACCCCGAGGCCAAAATACCCCAGAAGCCCACTCAAACTAGTTAAGTGAAGAATCCAGCGTGAAATGGCATCGACTCATTTTTGAACGGTGCAGGGCACAAGAATCGAGGCGTTGCAACAGCGAAGCTACTCTTGCGCCGGTTTGTCCTGCTCCTCGGATCAATCCACCTGACCCTCATGGCCGCTCTTGGGGTCTGGTTGTGGAGCGATCCGCGCTCGTTTGGAACTGCAACACCATGCGCGATGGATTTCGCATCCCTCGTAATTCTAGGAAGACGCGTTCCTCTCGGGTCGAGCGCGTTAAGAGCCTGTTCAATCATGGTTTACTCAATATTCCTTATCCCAGGTCTCAATCTTCTCATTCCAATCGGCGTGTTTCTCGGGCTATATTTGTGGTACAACCGCGCTCATAAACATTCACATCCACGAGCTCTTCCCATCTTCGTCGGCCTGTTGATTCTGTTCACTGTCAATGTTATCTTCCTTATCGACATCGAGCTCACTATCCGAAGGAACCGACATCTACAGAGTTCAGAAGAGACGCAGTGGGCGTTCGGCCAGATCCTTGCAATGATTCTGCTGGTGTTACCTCTACGCGACCTCCTCGAGGCTGTCCTCGCACGTCGGGAGAAGCGACAGAGTTCGGGGTTATTGAAGGCGGCGATAGAGAATAAGGCCAAGGATATCTTCCTTGCCTTGATTGAGAATGGGGCAGACGTTAATGTCGTAGTTAAAGGTGCTGATATTAATTCCTTATCTCATCAGTTTATGTGATGCATTTTTAGGTGTGGCTCTGGAAACTGCGCTGGCGGTGGCGTGCTCGAGCGGGGAGGAAGGGTTGGTGCAAAAGCTTTTGAAACTCGGTGCCCGTGTTGATCTCTCTGCAACGGGTAAGCCACATTTTGATATTGGGGACATATGCTGACATTGAGCTTGCATAAGATGAGAAAACAGCACTTCATATTGCTCTGGGCGAAGGCACTCCAAACTGGCGCATGGTTGGTCTTCTAGCTTCTGGAGGAATCAAGACGGATGCAACCAGCTATGAATCAGTCTTGAAAGCTGTCTGTAAATCTGAAAGTCAGAATGTGATGAAGATTTTACTAGAGAATAAAGCAAGTCAGTACATGACAGGTTAGTGAATGTTATATGTTCACCTGGCTTAAGGCTCAGAACTAAGATGGATTTTTTAGCTAGCATATTTAAAACTGTACTTCAAACTGCATGTGCTGGTGGAAACCTTGAAGTGGTCAAGCTATTATTGAACTTCTATGGGGATGCAGGTATGAATGTCAGATATTGTTAGTAGATATTTTCAAGTTTATTAAATGATTTTATAGCTAGTGTTTATGGAACTATGCTCTGGCAAGCATACAAAAGAGACCAGTATCAGATTATGAAGCTATTACTTGAGCACAAAGCAGATCCCAATATTATTAGTAAGTGAATTAATTTCTTTAGTCTCTTAAGACTAACCCTGCATTTTCAGATAGCAAGCATGGAACTCTGCTGCATGCTGCATGCTATAGTAACAATCTTAAGATTGTTCAGCTATTGCTTGAGTTTAATGCAAATCTGAATATCACTGGTAAGTGAATATACTTAATGTGTGTTAAGGTTGAGAATATCACTCAATTCTGTATTTCCAGATGGCAAGTATGGAACTCCACTCCAGAGTGCATGCTTTAGAAGCTGGGATGAGATTGTGAAGTTACTCCTCAAGTACCAGGCAGATCCTAATATTGTTGGTAAGTAAAGCAATGCCTTTAGTCTTCCAAGATAAATATTCTGTTCTGCATTTCTAGGTGGTGAATATGGAACTGCACTACAGGCTGCATGTGATAGGGGGCGAAATGGAATTGTAAAGTTACTGCTTGAGTGCAAAGCAGATCCCAATATTATTGGTGAGTGAATTGATGTCTTTAGTCTTTTATAACCAACTTCTTGTTCTGTATTTCCAGGTGGTGAGTATGGAACTGCACTACAGGCTGCATGTGATAGAGGCAGGAATGAGATTGTGAAGTTATTGCTTGAGCATGAAGCAGATCCTAACCTTATTGGTAAATAAATTAATCCCTTTAGTCTCTTTTAAGGCTATTATCTTATTCTGCATTTCCAGGTGGTGAATATGGAACTGCACTACAGGCTACATGCTATGGAGGCCAGGATGAGATTGTGAAGTTATTGCTTGAGTGCAAAGCAGATCCTAATCTCATTGGTGAGTATATTAATAACTTTGATTTTTTAAAACCAATACCTTATTTTGCATTTCCAGGTGGTAAGTATGGAACTGCACTACAGGCTGCATGTGATAGAGGCCAGAATGGAATTATGAAGTTACTGCTTGAGCATAAAGCAGACCCCAATCTTATTGGTAAGTGAATTTAATGCCTTTATTTTTTAAGACTAATACATTATTAGGTGGTGAATATGGAACTGCACTACAGGCTGCATGCTATAGAGGCCATGATGAGATTGTAAAGCTATTGCTTGAGTATAAAGCAGATCCCAATATTATTGGTGAGTAAATTGATGTCTTTAGTCTTTTAACAATAAAATCTTATTCTGTATATCTAGGTGGAAAGCATGGGACTGCTCTTCAGGCTGCACATCTCTGTAGCCACCACAATATTGTGAAGTTACTGCTTGACCACCAATCTGATTCTAATATTATTGGTGAGTGAATATAAGGACAACCAAAGTCCAGCAGTAAGGCTTCAACTATATAGTATACACTACTGTTTGTATGTGATAAATACTGTACATCACTGCAGTTAAGAAATAAAATCACAATAACTGCTGAGTAGTTAAAACCAGTTACCAAGTCAAAATCTATTTTTAGATAGTCACATATAACCTCATTCAAGAGGGTCCCAGCCTGTTATTCCATGATCTGATGTAGGAGAGAGGGTCAGCCTAAAGGTCTAAAAAGAATTTATATTTTTATCTAGATTGAAATATTTTTGTAACTTTTATGTCATTTTGAGCCTAAAACTGCTACTATACAAATATGACCAATTGATTTTATATTTTTTTCTCAGCAAGATAGCTGAAATTTTTCTTTTGATTTATTATAAGGCAAATAAATAAAAAGACTTGTATTCACAATGTGATGTGATGGGAAGAGTTGGACATATAATAGTATAGTATAGAAATGAGAAAGTTTTTGTGATCTACTGCTAAAGAGTGAGGTCTTTGCTAAGAGAAGAAAGCCAAAGGGGTGTTGGAATTAATAGAGTCAATTTTTTTCTTTCAGAAATGAGAAGCCAATATACCTATGACATAATCAAGCAACATTTTGTGAGTGAAGTTATTACAGCTATCAGCAAAATGCTAGGCCACTTTCAAATTTTCATCTTGTCACTTATATTTGGTACAAACAACCACTTTCAGTAAATCGAAGTGAGAAGTGAAGTCGAGTGGAGCCACAGTTGTCGCTGCAGAGCCATGTCTGTTTACCAAGAAGATAGGCAGCCATCCCACTGGGGTTTTGTGGCTAAGTTATAGGGAAGTTGTAATTTCAGTTGCGATCAATGTTGTTGGCCCTGCTGAGGTGAATTTGGCAGACAATGGCAAGCCTTTATATGCCTGGGCCATGGTCACTGAGAATGCAGCTCCAAGGTTCAACCATCATATATTGCAATGACATAGTTATTATATTGAGAAATAGATAAGGTCATCATCAGGAAATTGTGCCCACGCCACCATGCTCTACCAAAAATGGAAATACACCTGACAAGACAAAAATTTGAAAGTGGCCTAGCATTTTGCCAATAGCTGTAATATACCAGTCAGAATGTGAGGTGTCTATGGTGCAATGAATAAGTATACTGTACCATTTCATTCAATTTGGCAGGGCCTGTGATGCCTGACAGGCCTGCCAAAATTTTGGTTTCAGCAACCTCCCAAAGTTGCCATGACATTCTCTGTAAGAATATAGATGATGTGGCTCAGTGGTTTGATAGACAAACGACTGAGATATATTCAAGTACCTAGATGATGTGGCTATGTTCTAGGTAAGTAAAGAGGTAAAGTTAAGTAAAGTAGCAAGCTCACCTCAGTGGTTTGATAGACAAATGACTGAGGGGAGTCTTGCCAAATACATAGGGTTTAAATACAAAAATGTATGGTATGATGTTCAGATTCTTGGAGGACATGAAGATAGGGTACAGGAGTAAAACAGGAGAGAAATACATTGAAATATATAGAGGAAATGAAATGTATGAGTGTCGGCGAGTGTTATGACTTCAATAGCTCAACTAGGTTGGCTATCACCAGTCAATCAGTTCTAGTCTTCAAGATCGATTATTCTGTCTGAGGCTCAAGTCGTCATGTTGCTAAACGAGAACTAGCTACTGAACAAGACTGTCTACACTAGGTTTATATACTATCTAATCGTACAGCCATGTGGCTGTGTACAACTACTAGTATCCTGTGCGTCGCAGTGCTATGCTGTGCCAACTACATGTATAGCCATAGATAGGGGCAGTGATAAGTGGAATGGAAGGAGCACACTGCAAAGCTGTGTGATGTGGTGCGAGAGTCAGGAGAATGGTCCAATAGTCCATAATGGAATAAAGAGGAAAAATGAAAAATTGTCCATTCATAACATTACCTCCTGTTTAAGGTTGAATCTCCCAGATTCGACTTCAGTTCCCTCTAGTCATCCGATTGTAAAGTCTTGTAGAGTAAGGCGCATGTCTTCTAACTCCAAGTTGTCCGAAACAAGCATTTGTTTGTTCTCGATGAAGTCATTCAGCTTGGGCAACCCATCGTTTGATGAACTCATTGTGTTCGATTCATCGTTGGCACTCTCGTCACTCTCATTGGCCCATCGGGGATTCTTCATGTGCTCTGGCCAGTCGTTCGAATTCCCCCATAGAGCCATATTCAGAAGAACTGTCGTGGACTTCGATCGGGCGGGCAGAACTTCCTGGGATCGGGGTTGGTGGTCGTTCGACTGGGGCACGTGGAGGGGAAGGAGTGGGATTACGAATTACCAAAGGGATGGGAGATCCGGATCAAGATCTTCTCGCTGCTTCTTCGACTCTTTCCCATCATCTTCTTTCTCATTGCGTGATGTTTTCGAACATTCGGTCATATCTCCGGGCTCTGAATCTTTCCCACTGTGCTCCGATCGATCGTTGATACTCTCGGACAAGGACTTCAAGATCTCGTGTGGCCCTCATTTCGAATTGAAGGCGTTCCCATGATTCGACTGCTAGGGGTTCGTCTCGAAGGCAATCGAACATGTCATGTTGGACTCTGGACTCCAATGTATAGAGTTCGATTTCGTTGACCGTTAAAGAAATATGAGCAGGGGATACAGAGGGGGATCTCAGTGGCAAGATTGGAGAGGGTTCTGAGGTAGGTCATCGGGGCATGGCCGGAAAGGGGATGTAGTAAGCGACCCGTGGTGGAGGTGTTCGAGGGTGCATAGGGCAGGTGTGGTATGATGAGGGAGGCGACCTGGGGATGTATCGAGGGGAGCTTGGGAAACGAACTGGAGTGGGGGTTTGGATGTTGTTTGACATTGGTGTTCTGGGGTTTTTATCTTTGAAAACAAGATGTGCCATGTTGAAATAGAAAATGAGTTCACAAGGCGATGACGAGGCTGTTCAAGGATGGCAGTTCAGGGGCAGTGTTGAGGCGGTGTCTTTTTCTTCAGGAATCTTTCTGAAATTTTCTTGATGATCGAGTGTCATGGCTCTGAGGAAGGAGGTCGATAAGGAGAAGGCAGGCTGTCTCTAAGAATAGCCCGGTCTTGTTCTGTCATCAGTCCTAAGTCAGGGAAGGGATATGAGTTGTGTCGATAAGGCTTTTTCAGCTGTACTGGCCATAAAGCTATGTGTCGTCCTTCTGGGTCAGTCAGGGTGATGGTAGGGAGTGCTGCGGTCATATCGTGAGGTTCAGGTTGGAAGATTGTGAAGGTTGCGGTATTCTTTGAGAATTTCTTCACCGCCTCTGTCGAAACACATGTCGGGTTCCCACGTTGCTTCTGTGATGTCATAGCCTTTCCACTTGACGAGGAACTTGTGTTTGCATCCTCATCTTTGATGGTTGACAATGGCTTCGATTTCCCATCGTTCTTCATCATTATCGATGTCTGGTGGTGGTCGAAGGAAGTTAGGTCCATGGGTTTCTGTTTCAGTGTATGGCATGAGTAGCACTGCATGGAATACATTGTGTATTCTCCATGATTTCGGTAGTTTCAATTTGAATGTGAGGGGTCCCATTACTTGTGCAATTTCGAAAGGTCCTTCTCGTTGAGAGGTGCGGCGTGAACCTGATCGAAGAAACCACAAACACAAAACACACACACCAGCGGAGCGAGGCTCTATGAACGAGTGACGCGATCCGCACAAAATAGTGTCATAGACACTTTTAAATCCTGACTGTGACGGTGGGTATGCAAATGTTCTAAGTCTCTAAGAACTGTAAGTTCTTAAACGCTGGATTGAACCTGGGCGCTTCCTTCGATCCTCTAACAGGCCATTTTACGTCTGCCATTTTCTTATTTTGTGCAACTAAATTTTCTACAAAGTCCACAAACTCTGGTCTGATGTCTGTGTCTGGAA
>Ga0307509_10001493_pt1 | contig 39367 bp, 43 predicted proteins | sample 10_EM_MG_FD_202245 | JGI IMG/M metagenome (GOLD analysis project Ga0307509, IMG submission 202245) | Populus trichocarpa ectomycorrhiza microbial communities from riparian zone in the Pacific Northwest, United States - 10_EM | ecosystem: Host-associated > Plants > Roots > Unclassified | place...
ACAGGTTCAAAGGAGAGTGGTCACCGAAGATAGCGAAAGACTTATATTGCTTGTTGAGTAAGAAGAGAATTAAGTAAGTAAAGGAAAGAAGAAAAACAAGACAAAGGAGAAAGACAGAAGAGATGCTGAGATTCAGAGAAAGAAAAGGGGAAGGGTGACATAGGTAGTCATGACGTATCACTTGTAACTACAGCAACATACAAGAAGAGAGCACACCCGTGAGTACAGTTTCCAACAGGATTATCATACTATTCCGAGTCTTCTGTGGAGACCCTAGTTGCATGAGTCAGCAGAAGGGTGAAACAGCACACCGAGTGATATATTGTGAAAGCGGTTTTTTTTCCAATTTTATGTTTGTTTCTTGTGAGGGGGAAGTGTGTGTGTGTGTGGCGGTAAACTAGGATCTAAGGTGGTGCTGTAGAAGACTTTGAGGTAGGATGACAAGCTCGTGGCGGCCCCCCCCTCCCCATTTTTCGAAATGAAATGTGAGACCTGCATTTTCACTGATCATACACCGGTCCGTTACGAAAATTATTGATAGAAACCTATAATACTAGAAAATTCGCACTTCAGAAACATCTGCTCAAGATGGGGTGGGGTGCCGGGAACCCCCATATTAGGCTCAATTTATTCTTAATCGTCCCAGTCCCCTCCAGGATCACCGCCCTCTCCAGGATCACCGCCCCCGAAATCCTTCCTCTTGTCAGTGAGACGGTCATGTTCCTCGATATAATTGTAGCCACCTTGTTTGTCCCACTGTTCTCCATTATTAGCGAATTGCTTAGTTAGAGGGTTGATGTGGGGAGATCTTACATCAGGTAAAATCGCACCGAGCAAGATCTTCGGTAACTGTTTTTCAAAAAAATATGAAGTCAGTGGTGCTTCCATTTCTGATTAATGAACTTGGAGAAGAGCAGATTCTGACATACCACAAACCACTTCTCTGGAAACTCGCCTTTGGGATTGAATTCGACTGGCAACACATCGATGTATTCCCCGATTTCCCGATCTTGGTCTAGGCTTTCCAATAACTCCGCTGCACCGGGATCGCTCCCGACGCGTGTGAATTGGAATCTTACGGCTGCGAATTCATCGTAAGTATGATATTTGGGTAAAAGTATATCCTCACAACCCCGCGACTGACTAACCGTCTCTCCCTTTGCCAGCTCCTTCACGCTCCTTCACGCAGAACTGAATGACTTTCTTTAGATGACCATTTTTCTCATCCTCAACCTATTTTCAAACGGTTATTAAATAGCCCTAGAAATCTCAGGAGAAAAGCATACTGCGCCATTCGTGACAAGTAACACCAGCACGGGCTTGCTCTGATTGGCCTTTCCGATCACATAATGATCCAGAATCTTCCCTTTAAGTTCCGTTCCTACCCTTCTCGAACCGCTATACATGTGGCGATCTAGGTATTTTCGCGACTTCCTGGTCCAGTTTATTCTGCCTCCTTTATGGTTCAGGAAGCGCATAGCAACGATGCCGGATTCATTCGCCATCGAATAGATTTCCGTGATGTGGTCGACAAACTGTATCAGGGCCTCCTTCCTCGCGCCCCCTTCCCCGGAGATCATGGAATCGGAGTCATCTATTATCCATTCATCCAACTATAAGCAAAACAAGCCTCAAACAAGGAGCACTAGCACCAGAACATACCGATTAACATGATCACATCATAAAGCGTCAACAGAGTCAAATTTTTCGCAACCTCAATATTGCATCCCATCGTAATCAACTTTCCCGCCATCTCCTCTCCCCTTTTGGTTGGCGCCTCCAGTGATTTATCTAGTTCCGCTTCTGTTTCTCCATACATTTTTCGCAAGTCCTTTCGGTGGTTTGTGATTACATACTTGAGCCTTTCGCCAATACTTTGGCCGTTGGGTGTTAAAATTGTCACCGGCCCTATTACCACTAACCTTTCTACTGCTTGTTTTTCGGCGGCTAGTTTTTCCGCTACGGCCTGGCTACTGAGGTTTGCGACCTCGGTATTAGGACCATCATCTCTAGGCCCCGATTCTACCAGAAACTCGTCCACATTCCTAGCGGATAGCGGAAAAGATGCTTGGCTGCGGTGATCTCTCGTGTCGGGATTAAGATTGTCTCGTTCGGGTAGGATCCTGACGATGGCATCATGTCCCTTAGAGCGAGCCAATGACAATGGGGTTTGAGTCTTGTTATCTGGCGTAGCAGCACGGACATCCTCGCACTCCAAAAGCATCTTTACTACCCCCTTGTGCCCACAATCGGCCGCCCAGGAGAGCGGCGTTCGGCCATATTTGGTGTCTGCCGTATCGTGGTTGGTATCCCGCCGCTCCAAAAGGAGCTTTACTAGTCCCTCATGCCCGTTCTCTGCTGCTAGTGTGAGCGGTGTCCGTCCATCCTGGGTGTCTGCTATATTGGGATCGATATCCTCTCGCTCTAAAAGCACCTTTACGACGTCCTCTTGCCCTCTACTGGCTGCCCATATGAGAGCCGTACTCCCCATGCAATCGGCTGCATTCACGTCCCATTCTTTCATCCCCAATAGAGCAGCAACTATCTCGGCGATCCCGAGAAATGCTACTGCGTGGAGTCCGGTAAATCCTATAGGTCCTCCCAACTCGTGAAAATAAGGGCCTGAGATTCTATCTTGATTATAACGCAATAACAGTAGTTGAGCAGATATATGCTCATCAAACTTATCGAGAAGCACCAGCGAAAGTATTTTGACATTTTCCGTCATCCCCTTTCTTGTGTGTTCCCCCCAGTAATAAGAAGCATACTCCAGAAAGGGCATTGTTGAGGGGACAGAGCAAAGGGTTGGCGAAAGATCCCGGATACATCTAAAATTGAGGTATGTCAAGCAAACCTCCGCAATTGTGGAGTGGGGATTATGCAATAGCGTCGGATCACGCGAGAGGTGCTCCCGCAGAGTAAAATGCACTAATCGGGCATTGGATGAAGACGCCTCGATTGTGACAAGACCGAGGCAAGATGCTAGGAGTATCCGTGAAGCAGGAACGTTTTCCTGATCGAGATCTGCAGATCCGATCTCGACTCCCAGGGCGTGACAGAGCTCCTCTTTCCGCAACGGCCGCTCCGAATACATCACCCATGTCAGGACTTTCAGCCCAAGTATTGATATATGTTTCTCCTGTGCCTTCAATCGCGTCAGGGTCGTCGTATATGCATCGCTCAATCCATTGCCTCTCTCCACCTCTTCAAGTTTCTTTCTTCTCTGACGAATTGTCACCTCTCCTAGAATAGCGTCTATGTTTAGCGAAACAAGGAGGAATCTGCATATAATCGCGGGTAAGTATAGATTATTGATAGAGTGGAAATCGTAAATGCTTCTACGCACATATCAGATGATTTTTCTAGAATAATTCTCACAATGGCCGCCCGTAAACCATCGTTCATCGCCTCCGGATAGACATCCCTGCCAAACTTCATCTCCAGACAATTCTTGATATCATCCGTGTTAGGGCTGATGGGCACCACAGCCGCCGTGGGGAAATATCTTTGGACCTCTTCCTTGGCGTGGGTCCTCCCAGTGAGGAATATTCTCGTCGTGGGGGACTCCCAAGCAATATTTCTCAGAGACTCAAGAAGATCAGGCAGATGTTTTGGTAGGCATTCGTCTAATGCATCGATACAGATGAAGACCCGGCATAGCGAAGCGATAGTGGTCCGCAACATTGCCATCAGATCGGCAAGTCGCGGCCCTCTGCCACCAATCTCCCCTTCCCCTTGTTGAAACGCCTCGCGTATATACTTCGGGATGTCTCTCCCGACCAGCTGCTTCAGAATACTGCCCATCACGTTGGTGACTGTTTGCTCTTGTTGAGCAAAGAAGTCGTAGTAGAAGCCTGCAACGGCAGTGTATTCCCCCCTTGCCTGATCGCACAGGCTGTCGATCACAATGGAACTAGTATTTCTAGCCATGAGCCATACTCGCTTCTTTCAAAAGACCCTACTACTTGCCTCAGATACGTCTTGCCTACTCCCGGACTCCCGGAGCAAAACAAGACAGCCTTATCGGCTCCACCATCACTGCCCCTCCACTCATTCCACTCCCTTGTTTCCGAAAGCCAATTCCCGACACCATTGAACCGGTCAGTGCACGCGCCACGATGTTTGCTTGGCTCCAGTGGAGAGAGCCAACGCGAAATCTGCTCATCCTCATCGGATCTATACACTATCGTGTTGTAACTTCCTATTGTGTTGCCGCAGTTGGCATTTTGGTTGCCGAACCCGATCGATGGTATATCTGCAGACTGGGCCATGATGTTCTGTCCGAATTGTTGGAGCGTATGAATGGTGTAGAGCTATGTAGGGGTATTGGGGGGTTTACAATTTCTTGTGGGCAAAGCGGGGGCATAGAGGGGCGATGTGGCTCGTTATGTGGCAACTACTGTCTAATCGTCTCCATACCAAGGGAATAGGCATAGTATAGCACAGTGGTGTAACTTATGACCCAGCTCCCCGGCGGAAATGTTTGTGATTTGCGACACAATAATTAGTCTATCACTCCCGTGACCGAGCAATCGCCCAAGATAGGATATTGGGTTAGTTCAGTATGATACTATTACTTCCCTATTGTCAATCAGTGCGAAGATATAAACTAATACCCAGCATAACCTCCTCTTTTTTGTAGAACTGCCGTCACTTTATTGGGCATTTATTCTCACAAGTTTAGAGAGAAGGCCCGGCAATGGCAAGTAGAGAGAATCAATCAACCATTCATCGCCGGGATTCATACCGGTATTGAGAGATGAATTTTGAGCTTTCCCTCAATGGCCTATCCAGGGACCGGGCGGCGAAGGTGGGAAAGAGAAAATATAATTTCACTAGTTTAGGGACATGCCTTACTCGGGGTGGGGCTCACGCCCGGTGGAGAAAGGAGGGATCTTGAGGCATTTCGTGCTTTGGGGAGAGGTTGTGGGGCGTTTGCGCAAGGTAGAGTTTGTTGGCACAGCGCCGTATCTGTATGATAGTTTAGTAGTTTTGTCGCCGCCGTGTCTGGCGTGATGGGACTAACGGGGTGGTTGGTGGGTTACCGGTAGTCTACGGGAGGCTCCTAGTGCGTGGCAGGGAGTCTATCCGAAAGGAGAGAGGCACTGTGCAGCACAGCACGGTGACAGAGGTCATCGTCACTTGCCCTCTCCACACTAAAAATGGCAATATATGACATCTCCACAACCGGGGAAAGGCCGTTTGGACCCCAATTGATTATCTATCATATGATACATATCAAGGAATCAAGGGCTGGCCCGGGCTTCACGGTATTCGGATTTTAGCCGAACCAGACCCGTTTCGCCTTGCTGGTGGGCCTGTGAAAATCTGAAGTTTCAAAATATGTGCCGTACTTTCTTCTATGGGGGGCCCGGAGTTTGGACGAACTTTTCGACACCTTTGGCTTCTTTTGCTTGCACGACCAGAGAGTCATACGTTAAATCCCCAAGTTCCTGGCTGCTGGCAGGTGTATTTTGGTAATACCGGTATCGTGAAACCCGCCATCTCGAGCACCTTTCTGATCTCTAGATTCAAAGATAAAAGATGAAAGCTCCTCAAAAGGGCTAGCACGGTAAAGGATGAACCTTCAGGATGTGTTTGACCCACCAACTGGTGTAGGCAATTCTGCTAACTGGCCAACCTAAGCATATTATGGACTGACGGAGATAGCAAATTTCACAAGTGAATACGAAAGTTTGCATTGTTGAGTGTTGTATGTGCTTGGGTACTTGAGTGCTCATGTTGAGGAGAGCGTATGACGGCATTGAGGGTAAACTGATGGTAGCGCACACGTTTGTTACCGTAAAAACTCAAATAGAAGAAACATGTGCTAGGACGTTGGAATTCCCCTTCTCAGCTACGCGAAGGGAAAACACTGCAAACTCAGCCCTCAGTTGAGACAAAATAAAAGGAATATACACCGCGCCTTACTAGGAGAGGCAACTACAACGTCCTAGCACATGTTTCTTCTATTCGAGTTCTTACGGTACTCCTGTCCACCTCTACCGTACCTCATCCGACAGGCATTGAGGCTCTTGACGCGCTGCGGATGTGATCCATGTCGGATTTCCCTGATCCTAGTACAAGTAACCGCGCCAGCAAGCTACTTTTACCCGGCCCACCACAACTTATGCCCAGGAACCAGGAAAATCGGTGAACGCGCGCGCAGTCCATCAATCCAACGCCGAACTACCTCCACTAGCCGGTCCACCAACCTGTGGTAGCTCGAGAAAGCGGTAAAGCCGTCGAACCCACAACGAGATTGCACCCACAGTGAGAACCTCAAGTAATCCTCTGCCAAGACATATTTGGTAGGTTTGCTTTCCCATACAAATCTCGTTGTGGGTGGAATCTCGTTGTGGGTGCGACCGCTTTATCTGTTTATCTCCCTCCACGGGAGTCGGATCAACCTTCGTTCCATTCAACAATAACGAACCTCCCAACAGCCAGCCTCAGCAGCAGCAAGAGAGAGTAGCGAGCGTCCATCGCCATCTCTAAGATCTAGGTCAACCCTCGGACATCCCAGCAGCGCCTTCACCGTTCCGACGTACCCACACCGCACAACCCCAGCTAGCCAGCGCACTACTCACGGGGTTAAGCTTGGCATCGTCTCTTCCCTGAGGCCTCATTAATATTTCCTCGTGTGCTAATCTTCTCCCATAATGCAAAGGTCTTTGCCGCAATTATCAGCGTGATTGGATCCACGTCCTCGCGGCCTACAGTAGCTTCGCAGGCTTAGGATCGCAAGTGAGTCGGGGCCCCTGCGAGGGGGTTGTCCCGCCCCTGTTTGGTTGATATCTATCCGTTTTAGCGACTTCCTCGCATTTATTCACGTCCGCAGGAAGCGATGAGGACGAGTGGTGTCCAAGCAATCGGGTTTACCTCGCTCTGTTAGGGCTAACAGCTCCATCGCCTAGGAACGGTCTTACTACCCCCTCGTAGTCACTCGCGACCGCGAAGCTGAGTGCTGTATGCCCTACGACATTGGGGACATTTTGGCTGACATCCTCTCGCTCGGGCGGTTATAAACTCACTCTTCAAGATGTAATAGTCTTCCCCCCACCACACGTTACCTGCGCAGTCACAAATAAGTGGGGGAATAATGAGAAGTCTTCAACAAGTTTTGTATACAACGACTCGATACCTAGATGAAAGGAGGAATAGGACGTTGATAAAGCGGGTGCGAATAACTTCAAAACAAGACAGACGGTAGATAGGCAGAAAAACACGTCCCTCCCCTCCTAAAGTTCACCACTGCTCATATTGATTCCTGCATATCTGACCCCCTCATTTTACTCTGACAAGCAAACCAAATTCGAGCTTAACCCAAGCCCAACCCAACCACGAGATGCTGCTGTTTCGGAGGGAATAGTAGATAATCACTGTGATAGTCAAGATTTTATATAATATTAATGGAGAAAGAGATACTAATGCTTCCAATTACTAGATATTACCTATCTAGTTTTTAGGTTAGTATGAGAAGGAAAGAAAATACTCCTACGGCGTTTTTGAGTGGGAAGGGCTAGGGGTGTGTTGCGTTGCAGATTTTCTGCCTAAGAGTTTCTAACCAGTGCAGCGCGAGAAGAGTGAGGCCCCAGAGCAGATATGTCCTATCCTAGTAGTAGTATCGATTCCCATCTATAGCGGTGATGGGGGAGAGAGGGCAGATGACTGAGACAAGCGAGTGATAGGGCGTGAAGCTGAAAGGTGCTGTATTTCAAAGAATAGCTAGGGAAACTGGACCCTGACATGGGTAAACCACATGGCTGTAGGAGAAACACAATTGGTAGCGCTCTTCCATCTGTGATTCTAGGGCAGTGCGTTACTACTTTTGTAGAAAAGATCTTTCCCTCAGCCATCACTCTGCTCCCCTGCACGGTTCCTCCAACTTCCGGCCTGGTATTCTGTGAACTTATCCCAACCCCGCTGCTTTTGAAATAGTTTTTTTTGAGCTGCGTGACCAGTGCATAGTCCATACTTTACCATTCCCCTTTACACCCATATCGCCGAATTTCTCTAATCCCCCGCTTTCTCCCAATCTAGATTTGGCATCCTCAATAATGTCTGGCCACACCTTCACAACCCCAATGCCAGTGCACTAACCCGCACCGCTGAGGTTATACATTTTTGTGAGCTCTGAGGGCTTTCTATAATTGGCAGACTCAGTCATCGAACTCTCCCACGACAGTGGCCATACTGGGAGCTTAATCAGCCCGCTCTCTTCCTAAAAATCGCCCATAAGCGAGCTAGCTTAGAGGTCGTATACATGGTCTTTTTGCTTAGGGTAGCGAAGCCGCAAGACATGCCCTAAACGGTAGGGAACAAGGTCGAAACTATTCTAATACCTTACGTTGTCACTGGGACAAATTTTATAATCCCCATCTTGCAAAATTCACCTCAGACACAGGCCTCTCGATCACACCCCACAAATGCTCCCTGCCTATGATATAATGACTTCAACAAACCAATTCCCAAAGGATAACCTAGCGCTTGTTTGTCCGCAATTCATGCGCATCCTTCCTACGAGTAGGCTGGGGTCGGTACTCAGACTACTGCTCCTCCCGCTACACCGTTCGGTAATGTCATGTCCATCGCTTAGCTCTATAGTTCTCCTACTTCTCTTGGCCAAACAAGTTACTATTCTTGGCCTTATATGGAGATCGCAGGTGCATCCAGTTGGCGGAATTGGGCACCGAGTGATATTATATGAAAACATTTAGTAACTTTACATTCATCCCGCCGTGAGGGTGACTGTGAAGGTAAATTACTGTCTAAGAAGATCAAAATTTCCGGGGCGGGTGAGCAGCTTGCGGTAATCACCCCACGCGAAATAGAAGCAAGCTTCTGTTTCCACCTCACTTGTTTACATGAAATTGAGGGGAGGGGCCTACTATACTAGAAAATTTGTCCGAGCATAACTGATAAGTGGCGCGACGGTCGAGCACTGGAACTAGACCAAGGCTAAACTATAGGGCAGATATTTCCCGAAACACCATCTGCTTGTCATCTTCAAACTAACCAAACACAAGTCTATATAAGAATAATGAAGCCATCTCAATCATTCTATCACTTCCCACACGGGTCGATCTCTCTCCATGTATGACCCCATTCACCTGCGCACTTCCTCGATAATAATAAAGGGAAGACATGATCATAAACACTTCCGTCAATGTTTTCAACTCCAGAACAAATGAAATGACTAAAGCCATTATCCACCCTTGTCCACCAACTATCTGCTTTCCTCATCAGTGACATATATCCGCTTATTCTGACAAAATTCACACTTCAGATCCAAAAAAAATTGAAGTTTTTCGATATATTTCACGCTAGTGTCCCTAGGCCTATGTAAAGGGACAAAAGAGTATCCCCCCAGAGCACTCTATCCTATCATAGCCACGGTTCGTAAAAGTAAAAATAAAAAAGCCCCTGTAGGACCAAGGCCAACAGCAAAACTAGAACGCACCTACTTAAGTTAATTCAGAAAAAAGCAGACTCAGGATGAGGTACCGGGGATCTCCACATCAAACTCCAGTTAATCTATATCCGCCCAGTCATCTCCAGAATCAGTGTACTCGGCATACTTGTCTGAATCGGAGAGGAGGTCCTTTATCTCATCTTGACCCCACTATTCACTCTTGTTATCTGATTGTTGGCCTAGATGTTTGAGATGAGGGGACTTTACCTCAGGTAAAATTGCACCGAGCAAGATCTTCGGTAACTATTTTTCAAAAATAAAGATGGGGTTAGCGGGACTTCCGCTTCGAAGGCTTGGAGAAGAGCTAAGTATGATATACTATAAACCACTTATCTGCCGATAAGCGCTCGAGATCGAATTCCACTGGCAATACGTCGATGTATTCTTGGATGTCTCGATCTTCGTCTAGGTCAATCAATAGTTGAGCTGCGCCGGGACCGTTTCCGATGCGTGTAAATTGGAATCTTACGGCTGTGAACTGATTGTAAGTATTGGAGTGGAAGCACATCATTAAAACCCCACGACGGACCGACCCTCTGTCCCTTTGCCAGCTCCTTCACGCTCGTTCGCACAGTCACGAATGACCCTTCTCAGATGACCTCTTTTCTCGCCCTCAACCTATTTTCTGATGGTTATTATATAACTTTAGAAATGTTGAGAGAAAGGCATACTCCACCATCAGTGACAATTAGCACCAGCAGGGGTTTGTTCTGACGGGGATTTCCGGTCGCAAATTTATCCAGGATCTTCTTCTTAAGCTCCGTTCCTATCCTTGTCACACCGCCATAGCTGTGGTGATCTAGATATTCTTGCGACTTTCCGGTCCAGTTTTTTTTCCCTCCCCCACGATTCATGAAGCGCATAGCGAGGATGCCAGATTCATTTGCCATCGAACAGATTTCCGTGATGTGGTCGATGAACTGTATCAGTGTCTTCTTCCTCGCGCCATTTTCCTCGTAGATCATAGAGCTGGAGTCAGCTATCCATCAATCCGACCATAAGCAAAAAGACACTCCAAGAAATGAACGCTAGCACCGGAACATACAGATTAAGATGGCCACGTCATAAAGCGTCAGCACGGCTAAATCTGTTGCAATCTCACGACTGCATCCCATCTCTGTGATCAACTTTCTCGCCATCTCCTCGCCCCTTTTAATCGGCGCCTCCAGGTTTTTATTCAACTCGTCTTCTGTCTCGCCATACATATTTTTCAAGCCCTTTCGACCGCTTGTTATCAAATCCTTGAGTCTCTCCCCAATCTTTTCGCCGCTCGGCACTGGATTTCCGTTTGACTTTGTTGCCGCGTAGTTTCCTACCGCTGGGTTTTGGTCGCCCCTATTCCCTCCCTTCCTAGAGGGCTCGTCCTCCGCGCCCGGGTAGCCCGAGTCGCTGCTCGCCTGGTCCCACGGGTTGACTGTCTGCACGGACTTCCGACTACCAAGCACCGGCGTCTTCCGGCCCCGGATAAGTGGCTCTGTGGCTGACATTTTGTAGTCTGGTTTGTAAAAGGTATTGTGGGAGGTCGGCGGGGATGGGCCTGAATGGTTACGGTATACAAAGATGTGGTGGTCTGGGCGATTAGAAAAGCAGCCTCCGGCGTCGGTTACTGGGGTATTTGTCAAGATGCGAAAATGGTGGCCATCTTAGAAACTATATGTTGTCTTCCCCTCCAACCCTCATAACTCTCCCCTATGCCTTCCCCGTGCCAAGACATGATTGATTGAACCAGAGATTATATGGTCTCGCTCACCGGTAGGCGGGGGGAGAATTCTCTGTGGTACGATAGAAACATGCGCAGCCAGCGATGTTACCAGTACTGTACTGTACATGAATCTTGGCCCATCTGGATGTGGGGGGCTCTTGGTTTGCCAACCATTGAAAATCCGTCTATTCCCCAAACCACATTGGTGGGTGTTTGAGAGCCACCGCGGAATCTCGAATATGGGGCCAGAAATCCCGCAGGTGTTTCCATTTATTATACAAGCACGGCGCGCGACGATCTCTTTGCCCGACTTGAGAGACGCGAGAGAATAAGTAGCTGGGGACTCTCCCCATAGGCTCATTTATGGTCGACCATACCGGCCGGCATAGAGCAAATGATAATCTGCAACTGAACACCCAATATTACGACCATAAAATCCCTTAATATATTATAAAAAGAGAGGGGAGTGTAAATTGGAGGGTGCACAATGGATTGTCGAGTGTTTCCCACCATATCGTTACGGGCGCGGACAGTACCCAACCTATTATACGTAGCCCGAAGTCGGAATTTGAGGAGGCAACAAATTTGAGGGTGACGCGATAGTACATCCTGTTTGGGCGAGGACGACGGATAGAAATGTTTAGTTGCTGGCATATGGGGGGTGGAAGTTGGGACTACGAGCCCGCCTAGAATAGTACCGTACGTTATCATTGATGATGGTGTGAAGAGGTGGGGCAGTTGGCTGGAGAGCCAAGGACCCTCGCGGGGTAGCTACTCGAGGATCTTTGCCTTTTTGAGGTTAGATCGGAATGTCTGGTTAGTTGAACTTGGGCGTGTAACGCGAATACTCTAGCCGGATACTTGGGCTGTCCATTTGTGCGTCTAAACTCTTGGCGCATGGGCTGGAGCGAACACTAATGTATTCTCTCAGCCGTTGAGGAGGCTCTCGAGCTGAGCACAGGGGGGCCGATAGACATCCTTGATTCAAGTAATCTGCAATAGACAAATACTTGGAGGGTCTGTGCAGTAAGGAATGTACTTGTACTATTGTATCCCACAATGAAATACCCGTATCAAGCCCGCTGGGAAAGCCATTAATTGGAGTATGACCACATTATTCTAGCAATTCCCAAGGAGCAAGTTGTGTACTCGGCAGGGTCATTGAAAATCGGAAACTACCCATGCAGAATCAGGGCCAAACCGATCCAGCGATCACTATGTCTGAAAGGAGAGACCAAGTTATGCGACATGTTAAAACAATACTTGTTGTGGCATGTGATGGGCAAAGCACTCTCATGGTCATATACGAGTAACTTAGTGTTCGAGGCCAGATTCCTTGAGAAAGAAACATCATTTCTTCTCATCATAGTTCTCTTTTCACTTTTTCATCATAGCAGTACTCGAGTATATCAAGAGCACATCGCCGTTGCTAGTTTCCAAGTTTTTGCGAGTTCTTGCTACCAAGTTATCTAAGCAGGGATACCTCCTTTCTAGTTTTCAAGGATCCCCCGAGTAAAGAAAGCACATTTTAGGCTTCGTGATTCCCAATGTCCTTGCCAGAGCGGAAATAAATTTAGATCAGGTGGGCATACAGGTACTGTGGGAACTTGAATGGGAGGGAGAGCCTCAACGAACCAACCCCAAACGGAAAACACAGCTCTTGGTTGCCCACAATCGTGTGCGCACTTTCTACGAGGGGGCTGAGGCAGTTACTCATGCCACTGATCTTTGCATTACGAGTACCATAAAAATTCGAATAATTGCAGAATGTGCTGTGATAGGAAAACTGAGATGTGTTCGATATTCGATGTATATGACAAGTGTGTTCGCGAAGGAGTGAAGAATGATCGCCAGATGATGAACAGAGAAAGGAACGCAGCTCAGACTAGATACAGTTTGTGGTGGCCTGCACAGTGGGCGCTCTCTACCACACAACACCAGTCACCGCCGCGCGGTCTGGTCATATCCCTGCTCACGCCTACAAGTGTGCCCTAACCTAACATACCACGATGGGGTTACTCCATCAAGTCCAACGTCCTAGCACAGGGTCCGATTATTCGGGTTTTTACAGTTATCATTCAGAAAAGCGATATCCATCGCTCGGCCCAAGTGGAGTACTATGGAGATCATCGATGCCGGGGACCGCGGAAGTGAACAGTGGACATCGAGTGATATTGTGTGAAAGAAATAGCACCATTATCTTTGTCTTTTGTGAGAGGGAGTCCTACGACGAATCAGCAAGTGGGGTCTGGAATTCTGAGATAGATGGGGGGTTCGCGGTAGTCTCCCCATCTGGGGTGGGGGTGGGGCTTCGATTTTCATTAGACTTGTTTGTTCGGAATATACGCAGAAATCTGCACGAAATTTGACCTTCAGACGCAAAAAAAATCCACGTTCCACTAAAGCTTTTTTGTTGATATCGCCAAGTGTATACAAAGAGCGAATGGGCATTCCCCTAGAGCTCCCTGTCGCCCGGGAGCCATAGCCCGTGAAAAGGAGAAGAGAAGCACCGTAGAGGCTAGGGGCCAATGACCAAAGTGCAACGGGGTAGCGCGGGGTAGAGAAGCAGTTTTTAAGCCTTGTTAATACTCGCATTTGTGTATCATAGAGGTAGTTAGCATTCTATAGACTGTCGCCGAGAGTGTTGGAGGGAGGGAAAAGTTTTCAGAGGGCAGTTTTCCTCAACCTAGCTCTTGAGAGGACGGGAGAGGACGACGAAGAAAGGCCTGTTTGGATACAAGGATTCCGATCCGTTTCTGTTCCTCCATACAAATGGTCCTTTCCCTTCCGTTTCAAAATGGAGAGGACGGCATTTTCACAGCAGAAACGATGAACCAACGGAACGGTCCCATTTTTGCCAAACGGACTCGACGACGATAGCGATTTCTTCTTGACAAAAGGGGTGACGAACATAAGCACGACCGCGACAAGAATTGTTTGTTTTCTTTTTTCTGTTCTTTCCCTTGTACTCGAGTACGAACCTATCTGAACCCTTGTGAACCCTTGCGTACACGTTCTAATTGTGAACATTCGAACGGAAACAAGCCTGGACGGCTGTTCTTTCACCGTATACGGAGATCCCAATTGCCGATATTTCCGTTCCTTTCCCATGTGCCAATATTTCTCTTTTAGTATTTAATTGAAATTTAAAAAAACTTCCACTTAAGATTGGGGGGGGGTGCTGGAAACCTCACTATCAAGTTCTTGTTAATTTGTATCTGCCAAGTCATCTCCGGAATCAGAGTACTCGGTACACAATAGGATGAAAAACACTGGACAATCCATCTGCCATTGCCCCCCTCTGCACTCCCCTCCCTCTTTTTACAATCTATTAAAGGGTTTTGGTGGTCGTAACACGGTATTAGGCATTCAGTACCGTAGCAGATCACCGCTTGTTCTATGCTGGTCGGTATGGCTGATACTTGAGTACAGTATGTGTCCAGTACCCGACTAGCATCACCCAAAATCCGAATTTGAGGAGGCGGTGAATCTGGGGGCGACGCGACGTTGGTTGTTTGGAAAATAAAGGAGCGCTGGAAAGCAGTGGTGTCCGGCAGCAGAATAACTGCTCGGGTACGAGTACTCGTAGTTTAACTCTCTGGCATTGGTGAACGCGACGCGACTGGGTCTAGATATACTCGTAGTGTCAAGAATGGATGCATGAGACCTGCACAAGCCGTTTTTCGAGAAAAGAGTGGTGAAAGCCCTGTTTGGCCCGCTCGGCTTCGGTCTTAAAATCCGGGTTTTCGCTCAAGTTTGGACTTTGTATTCAAGAGTGTTTGGCTAGTCAAGACTCAGACTGGACATTCGTTTCTTTCTTCTCCCTACTGACGATACCCGTGCTCGAGCCCTCCGCCACCTTGATATTCTCCTGGCGGCTGGCGTGGAACTGATTGGACAGTAGTTGCCACAAAACAAGCCACATCACCCAATTCACACTAGCTCTCCACCATCAACCCTACATACCACCAGACCATTCCTACACTCGATCAACGTTCTAGGCAGAAAATCATGGCCCAAACTACACATACTGGTATACAATCTTTCCATTCTTGTGGCAACATAACAGGTAGTTTCAACAATATTGTCTATAAATCCGACGAGGATGCGCATATTATTCGTTGGCTCTCTCCGCTGGAGCCAAATAACAGACATCAAGGGGTGCGCACCGACCGACTCGACGGTTTAGGGGATTGGCTTTTGAAGACAAGCGAGTTTCGGGAGTGGAGGGGGAGTGAGGGTGGGGCCGATAACGCAGTCTTGTTCTGCTCTGGGAATCCGGGAGTAGGCAAGACATATCTGAGGTAGGTGGTGGGATTCTTTGAAAGAGGGTAATATCACTGATGGCCAGAAACACTAGCTCCCTGGTGATCGACAGCCTGTGCGATCAGGCAAGGGGGGAGGATATCGCTGTTGCGGGCTTATACTGTGACTTCCTCGCCCAACAGGAGCAGACAATCACCAACACGATGGGAGCTATCCTGAAGCAGCTAGTGGGAAGGGGGGACATCCCGAAGGGTATACGCAAGGCATTTCAAGAGGGGAAAAAGGAGTTTGGTGGCAGAGGGCTGCGATATGCGGATTTGATGGGAATGTTAAGGATCGCTATTGCTTCGCTGCGCCAAGTTTTCATCTGCATTGATGCCTTGGACGAATGTCTACCAAAGAACCTGCCAGAGCTTCTTAAGTCGCTAAGAGATATCGTTCGGGAGTCCCCTACGACGAAAATATTCCTCACCGGGAGGCCTCATGTCAAGGAAGATATTCAAAGATATTTCACCAAGGTGGTTGTGATACCCATCAGTCCTAATAGGGATGATATTAGGAATTATTTGGAGATGAGGTTAGACGGGGATCCCGACCCGGAGGCGATGAATGATGGTTTACGGGCTGATATTATGAGAATTATTCTGGAAAAATCATCTGATATGTGCGTAGAAGCATTTAGCATTTCTGCTCTACCAATAATGTATACTTACCTGCGATTGAATGCAGATTCCTCCTTGTTTCACTAAACATCGACGCCATTCTAGGAGAAGTGACAGTTCGTCAGAGAAGAAAAAAACTCGAGGAGATGAAGAGAGGCAATGGACTGAGCGATGCCTACACAGCAACTCTGATGCGACTGAAGGGGCAGAAGGGAAATAAGTCAATGCTCGGGCTGAAAGTCTTGATGTGGGTGTTGTATTCGGAGCGGCCATTACGGACCGATGAGCTCTGTCATGCCTTAGGGGTGGAGATGGGGTCTACAGATCTGGATCTTGAAAATATTCCTGCGTTACGGACACTCCTAGCATCTTGTCTCGGCCTCGTCACGGTTGAGGCCTCTTCGTCCACTGTCCGATTAGTGCACTTTACCCTGCGGGAGTATCTCTCAACTGATCCGACCCTATTCCATAGTCCCCATTCAACAATTGCGGAGGTTTGCTTGACATACCTTAATTTTAGATGTATCCGGGATCTTTCTCCAGCACTTTACTCTGCCCCCTCAACAATGCCTCTTCTAGAATACGCTTCTTATTACTGGGGGAAGCACACAAGAAACGGGATAACGGAAAAAGTCATATTACTCGCACTAAGGCTTCTCAATAGGTTTGATGAGCATATATCTGCTCAACTACTTTTATTGCACTATAATCAAGATAGAATCTCTGGCCCATATTTTCACGGGCTGGGAGGACCAAGAGGATTTACAGGGCTCCATGGAGTAGCCTTTCTCGGGATTGCCGAGATTGGTCCCGCTATATTGGAGATGAAGGAGTGGGACGTTAATGCAGCCGATTGCATGGGGAGTACGGCTCTCACATGGGCGGCTGGAAGAGGGCAAGAGGGGGTAGTAAAGATGCTGTTGGAACGGGAAGATGTCAATCCCGACCAGGCAGACATCCAAAATGGCCGAACCCCACTCTCGTGGGCGGCTGAGCGTGGTCATGAGGGGGTGGTAAGGATGCTTTTGGAACAAGACCGTGTTAACCCTAATGCGGCAGACACCTTCCACGGCCAAACGCCCCTATTGTGGGCCGGTGGGAGCGGACATGAGGGGGTAGTAAAGATTCTCCTGGAGCGGGAAGATGTCAATCCCGACCAGGCAGACACCGAATATGGCCGGACAGCACTCTCGTGGGCGGCTGAGAGCGGGCATGATGGGTTAGTAAAGATGCTTTTGGAAAGGGAGCATGTCAACCCCAATGTGGCGGACCCCGAATATGGCCGAACGGCGCTCTCTTTGGCATCTGAGAACGGGCATGAGGGGGTAGTAAAGATGCTTTTGGAACGAGAGGATATCGACCCCGAACCGGCAGACACCGAATATGGTCGAACTCCACTCTCCTGGGCCGCGGAGCGCGGGCATGAGGGGGTGGTAAAGATGCTTATAGAATGGGGGGATGCGGACCCCAATACAATAGACACCTCTGGCCGAACGCCGCTCTCGTGGGCCGCTTGGCGCGGGCATGGGGCGGTGGTAAAGGTGCTCCTAGAACGAGAGGGCATCAATCCAGACCAGGCGGACACTCGATATGGTCGAACGCCACTCTCGTTGGCGGCTGAGTACGGGCACGAGGGGGTGGTAAAAATGCTTTTGGAACGTGATGTCAACCCCAATACGGCGGGCAACTCTGTCCGAACGCCACTCTCGTGGGCTGCTTGGCGAGGGCATGAGGGGGTCGTAAGGATCCTTTTGGAACCAGAGGACGTCAATCCCGACCAGCTAGACACCCAATATGGTCGAACCCCGCTCTCGCTGGCGGCTGAGTGCGGGCATGAAGGGGTGGTAAGGATGCTTCTGAAGCGAGAGGACGTCAACCCTAATACGGTAGGCACCTCTGGACGAACGCCACTCTCGTGGGCTGCTTGGCGCGGGCATGAGGGGGTAGTAGAGATGCTTTTAGAGCGAGAGGATGTCAGCTCAGAACAGGCAGACACCAAATATGGCCGGACGCCACTGTCATGGGCCGCTTGGCGTGGGCATGAGGGGGTAGTGAAGATGCTTTTGGAACACAAAGATGTCCGCACCACTACACGAGATAACAAGAGCCAAACCCCACTGTCGTTGGCGCTCGCTAGAGGACATCATGGAGTTGTGAGGATCATACTGGAATGGGACAAGTAAGTTCCGATATTGCGGATCCCGGTGGCCAGGCATCGCTTCTGCCATTCACCGAATATGGGGACCAGGGTGTGGTGGGATGCAATTCAGAGGTGATGGTCTTAATATCGACACCGCAAACTTTAATGGCGAATCTGCACTTCCATCGGTCTACTCCAATGATCCGGGGGTGGTGTTGGACCCCGAGGACTCTGCTTCCGAATCCTCAGACAGCGACTCCTCAACCGAATCACCCAGGCCGCCTGAACCTTCCTCCATCAGCCCCCTAATGTTCTGGTACCCTTCGGGGGAAACCGACGTTCATTCCAGCATCGCCCAATCGATCCCCCCATTCGCTGCCAACCGGTGTTTTATCATCGCCTTTCTCTACATTCTTCCTCCTTCGTTGCTTGGTAAACTCTCATCCCCTAGCTGTCTGCCGAGCGAGGGATTGGCGTAGGCAGACCTCCGTAAATTTGTATGTAAATAGACTTTGATAGGAGCGTTTTTCTAGTTTCCGCTGGTCATTTGATATATATATATTTTCTTGGCCTTTTTCCTCCTTTGGAGTTCTGGTTCCGCTTGGCCTTACCGCAGCGCTCTTATCCTTCATCCCTGTTATCCTATTATTTTTCAAGATAACGTTTATCTTATGCTTTGTGGGTGGCGGGTTATATAATCGAGGTGTGCGGGAGGTTTTAGTACCCTGGCTAGTACTGTAACACATAAGGACTACAGCTAGCTTAGATGTATCATTGTGACTAGATACTTATGTGACCAAATTAACCGGGTCAGCATAGTAGATCAGACCGGGATTGAAAAGTTGTTGAGGCTGGGTGAGCTTATATTAAATGGTAGTTCCAAATACAGAGATTCAATGATTCTGAGGTATGGGGATGGTGAGATCACCTTAAGTTGCAATGTTCGGCCGTAAGCCAATTGGTTTGCGGAGGTACATGTGCCTAATATTAATTCATCCACTACGGTATATAATTTGATGGTATAGTACTGTACTAGAGGATGCTAGAACCCTCCGCGCACGACTATATAGTACTACCAGTGCGAACAATAGGGCAGGAATAGAGAGTAAGCTTGAGGAAAGTCGTCTTAACCCCCCCCCTTCAATTTCTCTCACCATAACCAAGGAGTCGCTAGCAGTTCCCTTTCAGACTCCTGTACTGGTTCTACTAGGGGCATTTAGCTGGTTCGGCGCACTGGTCGCCAAAACACTCTGTAAAGGGTTTAGTGAGGATACAGAGGATCTTTCGCCATCCCCAGGGCTGGTAATGCCTTGTCTTTGAATACTACTCAGAAGACAACAAAAAATCCGGTGATAGGTATTTGAAGTGGAATATAAAGACAACAACCTAGGCTATTTACTGAAGCAGGTTTCGCAAAAAGCTAAGGGGTTTTGATTAAGTTGGGAGGGGGGAAAGGGGGGATGAAAGGTTTTGATAGAATTCAATAATTTCATTTATCATAAAGATAGGAGGGAACCACATCGCCGGTTGCCTAGCCTGACGACATTATAGTCCGGAGGTGAGTCGGGATGGCTCGCCTATCGGGTGGTACTGTACATCTGGAGGAGACTCCCTATTCCGAGCCGGAGATCGCCGGTACACAAAGCTAAAAGAAGTGTTGAAAACTGCGGTTCAATGGCCGCACTTGGTGCGGGATGTGCCAGCTCTCTCTGCCCGTACTGGCTGCAGTGGTATACATACGCACCAGTCAGAGGACGCGTGAGCCTGTGTTTTTGTTTCCACCCCCATGTTTTTACCCTTCTCCCTGTCTTCTCTCACAACACATCTTGGCTCCTTCACACACAACTTTCCTTTCATCAACTTAACACAATCAATCAACGATCTTCATCTCCACTCAAGTGGTTTCACTCCACAGCGTAGAATCCTAACCGTAAATCATTTTCTTCGCAACCACTATTTGCAACAAGAAGTGCATGGTGTACACCGAGTGATGTTGTGTGATGGGGCTTAGCAGCTTTATGTTTGCTTTATGCGATAGGTAGTGTTAGGGAAAATTGCAGCCCAAGGCGATCGAAAATCCTGAGGCAGGTGAGCAGCTTGTGGTGATACCACTGTTCGTGATAAAAATGAAACTTCCATTTTTCAGTATCCCTTGTTTCTACGAAATAGCAAACAGGAACCTAAGTTACATGACAATTCACATCTCGGATCCGAAAAAAAAGAACAAGTTTCCCATGACATTTCTAGTCTATATCCCTGGGACGAGGCAAAAAAGGTGTAAATGGGTACCCTCTCAGAGGCTCTGACACCATTGGAGCCACAGGCCATAAAAAGAATTAAAGGTTCCGTAAAAACCGAAGGCCATGTGTCAAACCAGGATGCGCCAACTTAATGAAAAACTGGAAAAAAAAACATTTCCTCAAGGTGCAGTCCCAGAAACCTCCATATCAAGTTCAAGTTAATCATCCCAGTCTTCTCCAGAACTATCCTGGCTGGGATCCTCCACCAGGAGGCTCACTTCCGCAGTATAATCATAGTCATCTTGCTTGTCCCACTGTTTTCGTTATTAACAAATCGCTACACTAGAGAGTTGAGATGGGGAGATGGGGAGGCCTTACAATAGGTAATATTGCACCGAGCAAGATTTTTGGTAACTATTTTTCAAAAATTGAGACGGAGTCAGTAGGGCTTCTACTTTAAACTAATGAGCTCGGAGAAGAGCGGATTATGACATACTACAAACCACTTATCTTCCATCTGGTGCTGGATATCGAATTCGACTGGAAACACGTCGATGAATTCTCCGAGTTCCGCGTCATCGTCTAGGTCTTGCAATAACTTAGTTGCGCCGGGATCGTTCCCTATGCGTGAGAATTGGAATGACACAGCTGTGGACCCATTGTAAGCATTTGAGCACAAGTATACCGCCAAAACCCCACGACCTACTAACCGTCGAACCCTTTACCGGCTCCTTCACGCTCGATTACACAATCCCGAATGACGTTCTTCAGATGACCCTTTCTCTCACCCGCAACCTGTTTCCTGACTGTTATTAAATAGTTCAGGAACTCTGGGGAGAAAGGCATACTACGCCAGGAGTGACAATTAGCACAAGCAAGGGTTTGCTCTGATTGGAATTCCCTATCACAAATTTATCGAGAATCCTCCTCTTAAGCTCTGTTCCTATCCTTGCCATACCGCCATTGCTGCACTGATCCAAATATTCTTGCGACCTCCCGGTCCAGTTCCGTTTACCTCCTCTATGGTTCGTGAAGGTCATAGCAAGGATCCCCGATTCATTTGCCATCGAATAGATTTCCGTGATATAGTCAATAAACTGTATTAGGGTCTTCTTCCTTGCGCCCTCTCCTTCGTAGACCATAGAATCGGAGTCATCTATCGATCCATCGATCTAACTGTAAGAAAAACAAGCCTCAAGGAATGAATTCTTGCAGGAGCACAGACCAATTAAGATAGCCATATCATAAAGTGTCAGCACAATTAAATCCATTGCAAGCTCGGGATAGCATTCCATCTCCATAATCAACTTTCTCGCCATCTCCTCCCCCCTTTTAATCGGCGCCTCCAGACTTATACTCAATTCGTCTTCCGTATTGCCATACATTTTCTGCAAGCCCTTTCGTTGCATCAGTATCACATTCCGGAGCCTTTGGCCAATAATTTCGCCGTTGGGAACCTGACCCCCCCTCGGGTGGTGTTTTTTTTCAGCCATTTTTTGTTCGTCTGTATTTTCTCCTTTCTTTGGAGAATTAACTTCTGCGCCCTGGTAGTCCGAGTTGCTGCCCTCCTAGTCCCACACGCTGACCCTCTCCTAGCGCTCTGCCACCAACTTCCGACGCCTGTCTGGCCGGGCCTGAGTTAATGGGACTCTCGTTGACACTTCCTAGTCTTATCTGTAAAAGATATCGTGGGAGGAGGCGGATGAAGGTAGGTTTAAATGATTGGACGGGGGTGGGTATGAGGGAGTAGGAAAGTAGCTGCTAGTGTGGGTTAACTTTACTAGGGCACTCATTACGAAGCGAAAGTAGCGCCGTCTTGTAAACTATTTACCTTCCCCTCCAATCCCTCCTAGCTCTCGTCCCCTCCCTCCGCACCTGCCTCGTGCTAATGCATGGTTGATTGAGCTAGGGCTTAGATCGGCTTTCCAATAGGTGAGCAGAGAGAGAGAGCTCTATGGTAGAAATAGCTATACCCGATTGTTGCCTACCTGCATGCGTAAGGTTCTTCGTTTGCCAACGATCGAAGATTAGCTTATTCTGCCGGCCCAAGATTAGTGGGTGTTCGAGCTGTCCTAGAATGTCCAATATGCGGCCCGGTAATTACGCGAATGCTTTCATTTAGGATTATGGCACACGTGACATCCCCTCTGCCCAAAGCAGGGAGTACGAAGGAAAGAGAGTAAGAACATCTCGATAAACTCATTTATAGAAGCTAAGTGTTCGTGTGAACACGCTCAGGTCTGCATATAGCGCCAAGACTGGATATATGAGACGAACCTGCCGGGAAGATTTCAAAGGAAAATGGGTGAATCTCAGGAACATTTTTCATGTGGAGGAAAATGCGGACGCGGGCATGTTCGCAAACGTCAGAACATTACGGGGACGGGGAATCACTATTGGCTCGAGTAAGATCAAAGATCTACTCATGCTTCTCATCCAAGAGCTGCCTTTTCCATTTATCATAGCGCAGTCCTTTTTTACCAATGAGGGATAGTGTACTAGTACTTTTACTAGTAGTATACAAGTAGAACTAGTGCTAGTGTTAGGAAGATCAAGATTGCTTAGATGTGCGACAAGAATGTTCAATCTCCTCGAATCCAATTCACGATGCCGCTTTTGTATGGATTTTCACCTAAATCTCTTGCAAATTCGCGCTTGGGGAGGAACGCGGAGACAATAAGTTTAACGCCTAGCTGCCTACTAGAAATTACAATCCATTGGGGATTCCCACTGGCTAGCACCGGTATACGAGTATACCAAGTTTAGACTTCATGTTATGAGCTGGTGCTAGCATCTGTCTTCTTGGAATCTGCTAGATAGTTCGCCCCCCGCTAGTCTTCTCTACTTGGATATTATACTATACCTCATCGGTAGGAGGGAACTACCAATAAGCATATCCACAGATGGAAGACAACTCTTGGATGAGAAGCACGAGTAGCGGTAGGCGAGCAGCTTGCGGTAACCCCCCATCAGGAGTAAAAGTGGAACCTCCGTCTTTCCTCGCTTATTTATAAGAAATAACAGGCAGAAACTTACCCAAAAAACCCAAAATTCCCACCCCTTTTCGAGCGGATTCCTTAGCCCTATACAAGGAATAAACGGGCACCCCTCGGAGCACCCTGTCCCCCTAGACCCACAGCCTATAGAAAGAAAGGAAATAACCTCATAAAAACCAAAGGCTGGCTGCCAAACTAGAGTGATACTGAATTTAAATCTAAAAAAAACATCCGGTGGAGAGGTGGTGCTAGAAACCTCCATAAAACGCTCAACTCACTCGTAATCCTCCCAGTCGAACCTAGAATTACCGCCCCCGGAATACCTCTCGGTATCAGCTAAGTAGTCCTTGATCTCAACACGGCTGTAGTCATCTTGTTCATCCCACTGTCATCCGTCGTTAGCGAATTGCTGAGCCAGAGAGCTGAGGTGGGGAAGCTTTACATCAGGTAAAATTGCACCGAGCAAGACCTTCGGCAACTATTTTTCAAGAATAAATATGAGATCAATGGGGCCTCAATTTCAGATCAACGAATTTGGAGAAGGGCAATTTATGACATACCACAAACCATTTATCTTCCAGTTGGCGTTCGAAATTGGATCCGACAAGGAACACGTCGATATATCTTCCGATGTCTGGATCCTGGTCTAGGTCTTTCGATAGCTGAGCGGCGCCGGGATCGTCCCCGATGAATGCGAATTGGAATGCTACGGCTGTGGACCTAGTGTAAGTGTTGATGTAAAGTCATATCATCAAAGCCCCACCACTGACTAACCATCAAACCCTTTGCCAGCTCCTTCACGCTCATTCAAACAGTCCCGAATGACATTTTTCAGGTGACCCTTTCTCTCACCCTCCACCTTTTTTCTGATGGTTATTATGGCTTTGAGAGTCTTAAGAGAAATGCCTACCATGCCGCCAGTAACAATTAGCACTAGTAAGGGTTTACTTTGAGCGTGATTTCCCATCACAAATATATCGAGAATCCTCCTTTTAAGAGCCGTTCCTATCCTTGCTAAACCGCCATACCCATGGTGCTCCAGGTCTTCCCGCGACCTCCCGGTCCAGCCCCTCTCTCCCCTATGGTCGTTCATGAACCGCATAACCGCGCCGGATTCATTTGCCATCGCACAGATTTCCATGATGGGCTCGATAAATTCTATCAGAGTCTTCTTTCTCGCCCGGCCCTCCTCGCAGATCATAGAATCGGAGTCGTCTATGCACCCACCCAGCCGTCAGGAACAAAAAAACCAAGCAATTAACTCTAGCACCGGGGCATACCGATTAAGATCGTCACATCATAAAGTGTCAGCACAGTTAAATCTTTCGCAACTTGGGGCCCGCATCCCATCTCTTCAACCAACTTTCCCGCCATCTCCTCTCCCATTTTAATTGGCACCTCCAGGCTTTTACTCAATTCGTCTTGTGTCTCGCCATACATTTTCCGCAAGCCCTTTCGTTCCTTCATTATCACATCCCTGAGCCTTTTGCCAATCTCTTCGCCGCTAGGAATTAACTTTTCCCCCGGCACTTTCTCTTTAGCCATTCCTTGTTCGTCTGTATTTTCTCCTTTCTTTGAGGGCTTAACTTCTGTGCCCTGGTAGTCCGAATCGCTGCTCTCCTAGCCCCACGGGCTGACCCTCTCCTAGCGCTCTGCCGCCAACTTCCGACACCCGTCTGGCCTGGCCTGAGTTAATGGGACTGTGGTTGAAACTCTGAAGTCTTTTTCGTAAAAGATGTGAGGAGGAGGCGGGCGGAGATAGCTCTAAGCAGTTTGAGTAGGATGGGGTGGGGTATAAGAGTAGAAAACTAACCGCTGATGTGAGTTTCCAAGGTATTACACGATCTTGGCGACAAAGGTCGCCGGCACCCCCTCATTTTACACCAAAAATGGCTGATTTTAAGCACCGACAACTCGTCTGAAAGAAACATAGAATTAGAAAAACCAATGTCGTAGTGTATGTAATCCCCTGGACTTTCTGGGTAGATATTATGAGGATTTGTCCACTCCACTGTGAAGGCTAAGAGCTTGGGATCTAGATTGGATATTGTGGCGATGTACTTTTTGAGGGGGAACCTCATATAAAATTAGAAGTACTTTTTGCCCACCTTCGTTATCCCTCTTGGATTTCACAATGGGAATTAGCTGATAAGGCTCGCCACTTATGAATGATAATATATACTGTAGATCACTCTAAATGCTATATCACATTATATATATATATATTTTTACAATCAACAAAGCTAAGACTCTGTGAAATGAAAATGCTTATTCTTAATGTAAAATGGGGGGGGTGCCAACTACTTTTGTCGAAATTGCACTTAACTTATTAAGTTTCGAAAATAGTTGCTGCTTGGAAATTATATAACCTCCTGAGAGCTAGGTGAGTAGCTCGTAGTCATCTCCCTAATAGGAACAAAAATGAAACCCCCTCTTCACTACCCGTGTCTGTACGGTGCCAGGTCACAGGCAGGAACCTACCAGAAAATTCACATTTCAGATCCAAGAAACATTCAAGTTCCCCATCATCTTGCCAGCATAATCCCCAGACCTATACAAAGAGTAAATAAGCATCTCCCCGGGGTTTCCTATCCCTGGAGCCCATGACCTATAGAAAGAAGAATAAGAAAGCCCGCTAAGAACGAGAGTCTGGCTGCCGAACTAGGACGCATACTTAATTCGAATTTAGAAACATGAGGTAAAGAGGTAGTGCCGGAAGCCTCCATATCAAGCTCAAGTTATTCCCAATCCTCCCAGTCGATCCTAAAATTACCGCCTCCGGAAAACTTCTCGGTATCGGCTAGGTAGTCCTTAATCTCAACACGGCTGTAGTCATCTTGTTCATCCCACTGTTATCCATTGTTAGAGAATTGCTGAGCTAGAGGGTTGAGGTGGGGAGGCTTTACATCAGGTAAAATTGCACCGAGCAAGACCTTCGGTAACTATTTTTCAAGAATAGATGTGGAGTCAGTAGGGCTTCCTTTCAGATCGACAAGCTTGGAGAAGGGCAGACTATAACATACCACAAACCATTTATCTTCCAGCTGGCGTTCAAAATTGGATCCGACTAGGAACACGTCGATATACCTTCCGATGTCTGGATCCCGGTCTAGGTCTTTCAATAGTTGAGCGGCATCGGGATCATTTCCGATGCATGAGAATTGGAATGTGACAGCTGTGAACATCATAAGTATTGGAGTGGAAGAATCTTATTCGGATCTCCCGACAGGCTAACCATTAAACCCTTTGCCAGAACTTTCACACTCGCTCACACAATCCCGGATCACATTTTTCAGATGACCCTTCCTCTCGCCCTCGGCCTGTGTTCTGATGGTTATTAAATAGCTTTAGAAAACCTTAGGAGAAAAGCATACTGCGACATCAGTGACAATGAGCACTAGCAGGGGCTTAGTTTGATTGGGGTTTCCAATCACAAATCTATCCAGAATCCTCTTTTTAAGGGCCGTTCCTATCCTTGTCACACCGCCATAGCTGTGGTGATCCAGATATTCTTGCGACTTCCCCGTCCAGTTTTGTTTGCCTCCTCCACGGTTCATGAAGGTCATGGCAAGGATCCCGGATTCGTTTGCCATTGAATAGATTTCCGTGATGTGGTCGATAAACTTTATTAGAGTCTTCTTCCTCGAGCCATTTTCCTCGTAGATCATGGAATCGGAGTCAGCTACCAACCCATCCAACTATAAGCAAAATAAGGTCCAAATAATGAACAACAGCACAAAAAATACCGATTAAGATGGCAACATCATAGAGCGTCAACACAGTTAATTCTTTTGCTATCCCACTACTGCACCCCAGCTCCGTAATTAGCCTTCCAGCCATCTCCTCCCCCTTCTCGGTTTCTGCCTCCTCATACACTCTCTGCAAGCCCCCCCGTTGGTTTCCTATTATATCCTTGAGTATTCCGCCAATCCCTTCGCGACTGGTGACGAGATGTTCCTTTAGCTCTTCTACCGCTAGCTTTTGATTGCTCACATGGCCTCCTTTGCCAGGGGGCCCATCTTCCTTATCCATCAAGTCCGAGTCGGGGCTCTCCAAGTGTCCCGGACTGGCCTCCTCCTCGCTCTCTGCGCCACCAAGTCCCAGCGCCCCCCCGGCCTGGCCCCGGGCTATTGGGACTATGGTTGACATTTCGTGCCTGGCTTGCAAAAGGTATTGTGGGAGTAGATAAATAGAGACGAGCCTGAATAATTAGACAGAGAGAAGGTATGAGATAGTAGAAAGGTCGCTTGCAGAGTGGGTTAAATTTACGAGGGTATTTATTAAACTACGAAAATGGTGATACCTGTGTCGAGGGGTGTAAAACCCGCCTAGACACACGACTGCTCGGGTAACAGGGGGGCACCCCGCACTGGCACGCATTATCTCTTGGCAGCTTTGCCAAGTGAAATTGTGACACACTTATGGCGTAAAAACACAATTCCATGCCATACTCGAGCACGGAATGCTAGAAACCTAGTACTGTACAAGTAGATAAACCACACCTTGGGTCAAAAAAGGTTCCAGTTCCAATCCGGGGTTTTCATTATCCTTCTAGCTTATATCCCTAGGGTTATACTAAAGGGTGAATAAGCATCTCCTCAGCACTCCTCACACCCCCGGAGCCACTACCCACAAAAAGGATCCAAAAAGCCCTACGAACCCATGGCCATAGGTTAAACCAGAACGCGCCAACTTAATTTAAAACTAACAAACATCCCCTCAAGGTGCAGTGCCAGAAACCTCCATATCAAGTTCAAGTTAATCATCCCAGTCTTCTCCAGAATCATCCTGGTCGACATCCTCTACCAGGCGGTTCTCTTCCGCGGTATAATCATAGTGATCTTGCTGGTCCCACTGTTTTCCAATATTAACAAATTTTTGAGCTGGGAAGCTGGGGAGGTTGGGAGGCCTTACATCGGGTAAAATTGCACCGAGCAAGATCTTTGGTAGCTATTTTTCAAAAACCAATACGAAGTCAGTGGGCCTTCCGTTTCAAATCAATGCTTGAGGAGGAGCAGATAATGTATGACATACCACCCACCACTTGTCACCCTCATCTGAGTCTAGACTGAGATCGAATTCGATTGGAAACATGTCGATGAAATCTCCGAGGTCTGGATCTTGGTCGAGGTCTTTCAATAAAGAAATTGCACCGGGATCGCGTCCGATGAGTGAGAATTGGAATGCTACGGCTGTGAAACCATTTTAAGTATTGTATCAAAAGTAAACGACGAGAACTCCGCCACTGACTAACCGTCAAACCCTTTTCCTGCTCCTTCACGCTCATTCAAACAGTCCCGAATTGCATTTTTTAGATGACCTTTCCTCTCACCTGCAATCTGTTTCCAGATTGTTATTAGATAATTTTAGAAACCTTTGAGAAAGGCATACTACGCCAGCAGTGACAATTAGCACCAGCAAGGGTTTTCTCTGTGTAGAATTTCCAATCACAAATTTATCCAGAATCCTCCTCTTAAGCTCAGTTCCTATCCTTGCCATACCGCCATAGTTGTGGTGATCAAGATATTCTTGCGACCTCCCTGTCCAATTCCGTTTGCCTCCCCTATGGTTCGTGAAGGTCAGAGCAAGAATCCCGGATTCATTTGCAATCGAATATATTTCCGTGATATGGTCGATGAACTGTATCAGGGTCTTCTTCCTTGAGCCACCTTCCTCGTGGATCATAGAATCGGAGTCATCTATACGTCCACCTAACTGTAAGCAAAACAAGCCTCAAGGGATGCTGGCACTAGAACATACCGATTAAGATGGCCACATCGTAAAGTGTCAACACAGTTAGTTCTTTCGCAATCATACGATTGCACCCCATCTTATTAACCAACTTTCTCGCCATCTCCTCTCCCCTTTTAATTGGCGCAGTTAGACCTTCATCCAGCTCCGCTTCTGTATCGCCAAACATTTTCTGCAAGCCTTTTCGTTCCTTCATTATCAGATCCTTGAGTCTCCTGCGGATCTCTTCGCCGTTAGGGATGGCCGTGTCCTCCGGCATTTCTGTTACTGACTTCGTTACCGCGTATTTTCCTGCTGCTACCTTTTGTTCGCCGATATTTCCTCCTTTCCCAGGCCACCTATCTTCCGCGCCTGGGTAGTCCAAGTTCCTGCTCTCCAGGTTCTAAGGGTTCAGCTTTGCTAGCACGTTGCTGCTGGCTTCTGGTTCTCGTATGGCTTTAAGTTAGTAGGACTAGCGTTAACAGTTGGTAGTCTAGTTTGCGCCAGATATTGGGCGGGAGGAGGGTAGAGATGGGTATAAATGAGTAACCGGGGATGCTGTTTTGAGAGAGTAGTAAAGTCGACTGACCCCCAGTGTGGGTTAAGAAGACACTTACTAAGATGAGAGAGTGGCCGTCTTGGAAAGTATGTAATTTACCTTCCCCCCAATTCCCTCCGGACTCTTGACCCCCCTCGGTCCCTCTCCCGTACTCATGCATGATCAATTGAACCAATGCGGCTCACGCAGTCATGCGCAGCGAAAGCAAGCTCTCTGGCAGAAACATGGACTGCCATCAGCCACCCACTGGTTGGTGCTCCATCTACATGCATAAGGCTCTTTGTTGGCCAATGATCGAACACCACCCTCTCTTCCAACCCCAGATTAATGAGCATTCGAGTCCTCGTGGAATTTCAAATTATTTCCTGGTTAGGGATTGCTCAGGTGTTTTCATTTCTTATGGTGATACGTATGGAGTAGTCTCTCCGCTAGGTGAGGAAGGAGAAGGGAGATCTCGATAAACTCACTTATCAAAGTCATTCGGCACTTTGTTACTCGGAAAATGTGAATTCTCAGTTGAAATTTCTAGTTCTCCGGAGTGCACGGACTTGACCTGTCTGGGTTAGCAACTCAAAATTCGCTCTTTTCAAAAAAAAAAAAAAGTGCCAAATAACTATTGAGACCACCCTCTCACCCACCCTGTTGTCGCAAACCGGTGTTACTTGTGGCTAACAGCTGAGGCGCTGACGCAGGTCTGTTGGCTGCGAGCATATTACGAGGGGGAAGTTGGGTGAACAAGTAGCCTCATTTAAAACACCTTGGCTACAACGCTTTATCAAGGTTGGAAAACCAGGGACACTTGCGGAGTACTCGAGTAGAGGGGTAGGGGATCAGGTTGCTCGAGTAACGGCTCCAGCGAAACACACCGCTTGTTTGTCTTTAATTCCTGAGGACCCTTTCAGCAAGTTGAGTGGAGAAGGTACCAGCACCAACCCCCCTGCCAAATCACCGAGACAATTAAGGCCCGTTTAAAATGTTTATGAAAATTTTCGCGCCTGAGACGCAGTTTACCGGTACTGGACTTGTAATTCTCTGGCATTTATAATCACGAGGAGGTCTGCATAGTACTCGCCCATAACTTACTCCATAGCCCAATGACACCCGCGCTAAAAACTCATCAAATGGGAATCCGTGCCTACATTCTAGTACTCGCAAGTTCCCCTGAACATCCTTTTCTCACTAAATAATAGCCCAAGCGGTGCTTATATTCGGTCTAACATGGCTCCCTTGGCAATATATGCGAACCCGGTCATGTTCACAAACGCGAGCGATTAACCGGTACTGTACTAGAGCACCGCCAAAACCCGTTCTTAATGAAACCATCTGGACCAGGACAGTTCACAACCAGCTAAATTTCTGAAATAAATGATAGGTCAAATATCTCGTCTCTTCCGAAATTCTCAAATGCTTAGTTTTCTTGGCATACTACAGGAGATTTCTAAAAAAGGTTGGTCTAGGTCAGCTGATTAGAAGCTGGCTTTTAATGTATGCCGGGGGGATCCCCTTTTAATTGACCCCCTTAGGCTTTTATCTAGCTGCGCTATTCTGTTTCTCCATACTTTTTCGGCAAGTCCTTTTGTTCATCCATTATCACATCCTCGAGCATTTTGCCGTCGGAGGATAGCTAATAGGTGACGCCACGGTCGAACGCTCAAACTAGGATAGGGCTAGAGTATAGGGCAGGCATACTCGGAAACTTCGTCCTCGTCCCCTCAACCAGCCAAACACTAACTCAAGTATGTGTGAAATATCATAAAACCATCCTAGTTATTCCATCACTTTCCACACCTGTCGATTTCTGTCAATCCATACCCCCAGTTGCCTGCGGACTTCAGTAATTATAATAAAGGAATGGCATGACGATAAACCGTTTCCGTCAATCATTCCATCTCTAGAGGAGATGAAAAACACTAAAGACATTCTGTAAACTTCCACCGTCAACTACAACGCTCTCCGCTTGAGGTAACCCTGACGCCTATCTTTGTCCGCCAACTCTGGCCCCCAAACCCATCGCCGTTAGGGATAACTTTTCCGTTAGCACTGATATATATGATACCGCTAAATTTGCTACCGCTTGTTTTTCCGGAGCCAGTTCCTGATTCTCGATATTTATCCTTTCTTAGGGGGCCTGCCATCCGTAACTGTGTAATCGGAGCTGCTACGCCCTAGCCCCCTGACTGATCCCCCTAGTTCTCTGCACCACCAGCCCTCAAACCCCTTCTTGGGCTGGCCTGAGCTAGCAGGACCGTTTTTAATACCTTGTAGTCTTCTTTACACAAGGCATTGTAGGAGGCGGATAGAGATGTGTCTAAATTGACAGAGATGAGATGGGAGAGAGTAGGAAAGTAACTCCGGCGGGGATTACTAAGTAGACTATTATACCGGTATGTTTGCATAAATAACCAAACATCGCAATGCAACAGAGCGCACCTTCTCAATACCCGACTGCTCAACAAATGACAGCCAAAACTACAACTAAAGGATATTTAAAAATAAAATAAGTACATAATCCGAATTAGTGTTATCCCGTCCATCTACCTATATAATAGTCTTTTATCATGGTAAAAGTAGGGCTGGGTTGGGGAGTGAGGGGCAAGGGTTGCCATCTGGCTCTTCCGATCGTGGCGAGGCCTGATGTTCGGTTATTTGTGCTAAGGCGCATTATTTACCAAGGCCCGAAAATAGTGCCCCCTTTGGGAACTATACATTTCCTTCCATCAAATTCCCTCCTAGCTCTCCCCTCCCCTCTTCCCCCCTGCGCTAATGCATATATTGAGTAGTGTCACGAGCGAGAGTGAGCGGTAATTCAAGCGAGCGAGTAACTTGTATCGCTTGTTGGGTAATTTGAAAGGGATTGAACTAAGAAGAGAGAGAAAAGGGACAGGGAAGGGGGGGAGGGCGAGAAAAGAGGATACAAGAACTAGGCTTAAAAACAGGTAGCTGAAGCAAGCAGTCACGAGGTGTCACTCGTGACTACCGAGGATGTAAGAGCGCAAGTACGATTTCCAACAGCACGATTGGCTAAGTCAGAGTTTATATGACCTCGCCCATCCGTGAGCAGAGAGAGAAATCTCCAAGGTAGAAACATCCGATGGTGGCCTACACAGCGTTCCCAACCCCCCGGGTGCCTGGTGGGGCGTGTAGGGGCGCTGCTGAGGGCATGAGTGCTATATGTTGTCCGTCCAGGCCGGTCAGGATGCGACATAGGTGTTCGGGGTAGGGGTGGACGGCAAGGGATGGTCGGGGATGGCAGTGTTGGAAACCATGCTGCTCGCCATACTCTCAGGATACTTCCTTTGTCTTTAGATAGCTTCCGGGGACGCGCTTTGCCTTCGGGCATGAGGAGGCTTCGGGCTCGGGCATGAGGAGGTTTCGGGTTCGGGCGTGTGTTTGTACGGCCGGGGAAAGCATTTCCTAAGCAGGAATGTCGCGATCGGACAGGAGGCGGAAAGGCTGTAAGAAAGGCCGGAAAAGAAGGGAGGTGGGTGTGAGAAGGTTTGACACCCGGAAAATGGGTATGAGGATGTATGGACAACGGTGTTTGTTCCTGCATTTTGTTAGCATGAGATTTCGGAAAAGTTGGGAAAAGGAGATCAGGAGCAAACTGCTCCTGATAGGATAGGAGAAATTTGTGATGATATATACTTCTCTTTTGTCCTTAGTTAGGGAGAGTGTTGTTGAGTGTCGTGGAGCGTGAGACTGTTGTTGTTGTTAGTGAAGAGTTTTATCCCCCTCTCCTGTGTGCGATCGTTTAGGTGTGAATTCCTTGGCGTTTTGTCTTCGCCGTTTCGTTCCGTTGCCGCCATACTGTCATCGCCGTCGATCCTAGTTTAATAGGCAGTGGACTGCAGAGGACAGCCGGGGATAGTGAGGGACCACAGGGGGGGGGGGACTAGCTTGGATGGCAAGAGTGATTTCTAATGATGCTATAATAATTCCTTTGGAGGTGTATTATTTCAACTTGGGCTAGTACCGGAGGTCCCAGAACTAGGACTATAGACCCCTATAGTCCGTCCGGTCGTCATCTTCCCGGGTGTAGTCCGTCCTAGAACCTCCCAAAAAAAAAAAGACTAACTATGAGCTGTAGTCCCGTCTGGTCCCACCCGGAAGACGGACGGACTGCAAGGCTGGGAACACTAGGCCTTTTAGACTTCAATGGCGATAGCGATACCATGCACGACGAGTGACGAACGGTGAAGCGAAACGCCAAGGAACTCACAACGGAAACGATCGCACACTCAGATGCGGGGGAAATCTTTTCACCAACAACGACAAGCTCACGCTCAACAACTCCACGATGCTCGCTCAACCACTAACAAATCGGCGAAAACAGGAGTATATGTCAACAATAATACCCTATCACCCCATGGGCTATCAGGCACGCCCATGCTACTCCAGGTGAGTCTCTCCTTCCCCCAGTCAGCACTTCTGAGCTAACAAAAGGTAAACAAACCCCTCTGCTCACCGTCTCCACACATGTTCCCTCCGGGTGTAAACCCCTTTTACAACCTTTCCGGCTTTCCTTACAGCTGCTCCGCTTCCCTTCCGACTGCTGCATTCCTGCATAGGCAATGCTTTTCCGAACGTCCAAACAAAACGCCCGAAGCCCAAGCCATATGCCCGAATCCTCAACGCATTTCAGAAGACAAACCCATGCCCCAAGCCGAAACGTATGTCCGAAGCCAAAGCCACTCCCAAAAGACAAACCAATGCCGGAAACCGGAGCTATATGCCCGAATCCTCAACGCATTTCGGAACGACAAACAAGCGCGCTCCCGCAGGCTATCCGGACGACAAAAGGAAGCATCATGAGAGTATGTCGAGCAGCATGATTTCCAACAAGGCCCTCCCACAAGCGTAAGGCTCTTCATTTCCCAACCAGCGAAAATCCGCTCCTTCCCCCAGCCCAGATTAGCGACCACCCGAGCCGGAGAGCCTCGAACATTCCGGGTGGAGATCACACAGGTTTTTTCATTTATTCTCACAGCACATGTGACACCTTGTTTTGTTTGTATGTGGTGTGTTGTTTTCTTCAATAAGTTCCAAGTGCTTCTGATTGCGCTCAGTCTCCCCACCCTAGGAGTCTCCCCTACGGCTTGGTTATCACATCCTTAAGCCCTTTACAGTACTTATCCGAGGATAACTAGAAAATGGTGCAACGTTCGAACTAATATAGGCCAGACTATAGGGCAGGTATAATCAGATACTATAGACCGTCTACGTCAATCCTTCCAACACCGGAACAATTAGGGTCGCTAAAGGGATCCTGACAACTTCCACTGACAACCACAACACTCTCCCCTTGCCGCCACTCAAACATCTATCTTTGTCCGCCAGCTCTGAAATTTCCAAACTCTTTAAGGTTAGAGACGACCTTTCCCCAGAATCTCTGCCTCCAACTTTGCTTCCGCTTGTTTTTCCACAGCTCGTTTTTGACCCTACTTATTTCCTCCTTTTCCAAACGGTCTATCTTCCCTACCAGGGTAGTCTCAGATGCTACTCTTCTAGCTCCCTCAACTCACCCACCCCCCTCTAGTGCTCTGCACCACCAACACCCAAGGCTCTCTCATTAGATAGAGATGAGATCTGAGAGAGTAGAAAACAACTTCTAGTTTACGCTACGAAGGTATTTATTTAGATGTGAAGACAGAGGTGGCCTTAGAAACCATATATCTTCTTCCCCCAATTCCCTCCTAACTCTCCCTCCGTTCCCCCCCTGTGCTGATGTATGATTGGTTAAGCAATAGCTTATACGGTTTGCCAATCGGGGAGCAGAGAAAGAAAGCTCTATGGGGAAATCTCCTAACAGCTGCCTACCTACATGTGTAAACTTTCTTCGTTTGCAACAACCGAAAACCCACCCAGTCCCCCAACCCAGATCAGTTACTGGTTGTATGACAAGAAAAGACTAAGCATATAATTTTTTTACAAATTTATCGGGCAGGAAACACAAAATCGAAGAGGAGTTAGAGATGGCAGCTGCGTTACCGTTGCTATAGAATATTCAAGGACATTGTGGGTAGGACTATCTAGTACTCGCACAGTGCACATCTCAGAAAACCTTTCTCCTATAAACAAGCCTAGCTGCATTCCACACCGTAGTGAGCCACCCCCAAATACTAGCCGCCATTTAAATCTGGACTAAATTTTAACAAATCACATTGGCTAAACTTGCAGATGACTCCCTATACCGGGCCCTTGTTCATGGAGTGGAATATGTTAACCTAACCTAACCCTATGAGAAACTAAGGCCCGTTTACAACCCCAAGCACCAAGCCCCAAGCCCCCCATAATGGTGGGCACTGCCTGGAGCTGCTAGATAGCCGTCTATCGGTAAACAGACCATATTCACTACCACAATGCACAAGCGAGGGTATTGGCAAACATGAAAAAACCAATCCCATATTCCGCAATATGAAATTACAGATCGAAATCGACCAGAAATTTTACACTCTAGCTCCGAGAGCGCTCAGGTTTTTCACCACCTTTCCAGTCTGTACAGTGCCCTATCCCTAGACAAAAGCGCAAATAAGCATCCTCTCAAGCCCCCCCCCCCGGAGCCGCGGCTTATTATGCGGAGAGAGAACTGGAAGAAACCATTGTATAGCTGCCAAACAAGTGTGCCTGCATAGTTCAAAATTAGGATCCATTTGCTCGAGATCAGGTGCAGGAGACCTCCATGTCAAGATCAAGGTATCACAAGCCTCCACTCATCTCCAGAATCAGCGCCCTTGGAAGCCCTCCTCGTCATTGATGTTGTTTGGAGCCTCGATATATTTGTCAGTGGACAAAATTAACCGCTGATCAGCGATCCATGGCAACGCACCCCTCCTTATCACCCTGCGCTTTCAACACCATTTATAGAACTTTATCTAACTCAAATATTAATTTCTACTATGTATTCTACCCTATGCTTATATCCCAGATTTTTTTTTTCTTGGTTTTAATATTTGCTGTGTTGGTGGGGGAGTATTGTTGTCATAGCATAAGTTTTCCCCTCTTGGTTGATCCGCGGTTAATTTTGTCCACGGACCATAATTGTAGTGTCTTGTTCGTCCCACTGTTCTCTGTTATCAAATTACTAAATTGAAGGCTTGAGGTCAGGAGATCTTAAGGTATATCAGTATCAGGTAAGATCGCACCAAGCAAGATCCTCAGTAGATATTTTTCAAAACAATATTCAGTCCATTGGGCTCCTATTTCAAATCAAGGAGCCTGGAGAAGCGCTATTTGTGACCTACCCTAAGTTACTTACGATAATGAAACAGGAAAATATACACTCAGCAAATATACAGTCCCTACTGATTGGCTCGTAGGCCTGGATTACTGAGGTCCGACCAATCAGCAGCAAGCTCTATATTTGCTGGGGGGTATATTTTCCTGTTCCGTTATATCTGCCAGCTAGCGTTCAAAATCAGATCTGACTAGGAACTTATCGACAAACCCTCAGTTGTATGGATCTCAGTCTGGGTCTACCAATAGCGGTGCTGCGCCTGGATCGTTTCCAATACATGAGAATCAGAATTCGACAACTATGAACACATGGTTAGTACTAAAGTAAAAATATAATGACCTTTTCTTTCACCCAAAGCATGGTGTCTGATGGGTATTACATAGCTTTCGAACCCCTAGGAAAAATGGGTACTACTCTATCAGTGACAATTAACACTACACTAATCTGCTCTATTTGGGGGTTCCGATCACAAATTACCCAGAATCCTCTTCACCCCGCCATACCTGCGGAGATTCAGGAATTCTTTTGACTTCTGGGTCTAGTTCTTTCTGCCTCCCCTACGGTTTATGAAGGTCATAGCAGGGATTCTAATTCATTTGTCATTGAACAGATTTCAGTGATGCTGCCAATATACTGTATTCGAGTATAAGGGTCTTTTTCTTTCTTGCGGCCCTTTCCCCTTAGATCATGGAATCGGAGCCACCTATCCATCCACTGAGCTATGAGCAAAAAAAGCCCCAAGGAATGAGCACTCGTACCGGGGCATATAGATCAAGATGGACACATTAAAAAGCATCAGCACAGTTAGATATTTAGTAGCCGCAGGAGCAAACCCATCCCATCAATCAAAAATCTCACCACCTCCTCTCCCTTTTTAATTGGCATCATCAGGATTTATCCTTCTGTCTCGCCATACATTTTCTGTAATCCCTTTCTTTATTTCATCATCACATCTCTGAATCTTCTGCCAATATCTTCGCCTTTATGGATCAACACTTCCTCCAGCGCTCCTGACGCTAGCTTTGCTACCATTTGCTATCCTACAACTAGTTTTTGATCCTCCGGAATATCCTCCTTCCCCAGGGGGGGTATCTTTGGTACCCGGGTAGTCCGAGTTGCTAATCTCCTGGTCCCACTGGTTGACCACACGGTATATTAGTCAGCACCACCAACCATCAACACCCCCCTTAGCCTCGCCTTGAGTTAATAGGACTGCGGTTGGCACTTTTTTGTGGTCTTGCAAAAGGTATCGCGCGAGGATATGAATAGAGATGTGTCTGAATGATTAGGCAGATGATATCCGAGAGTGTGGGAAGGTAACTTTCTAGTGTGTTATTAAAGTATTTTCAAGCCGCCAAAATACCGGTAATGATCGACTTGGGTGCTGAATTGCCTATAGGGCACACAGTTAGATAGTTATGCGGATATGTATCATAGTGGCACGGATATGAGGTATGTAGATAGGCGTATATGTGGCTAAGAGATATACGGCTATCGGGTATGTGGCTTCACGGGATGCGGTGAACAGGACGCTAGCTGCGGGTTGTTTTCACATCCTATCTCACTAGGCACCGGGCACTGGTTTTTGGCTTTTTTGATACTCATCGCCATTAGGCATTGGGTATCTGGTATTTGGTTCCATGATGCTTCTTTCGTACCCAATGTCCTTAGACATACGGGGGTTGGCGCACTAGCAATTCATAGGCTTCGGGGGTCACGGAGGATACACCGGATAGCAAGATGGTTCTAGATTGCTTGAGATCACTAGGGGTTTAGGTTTTGTCAGCTTAGTGTGTTTCTTTAGAGTTTGTTCAGTTTTTGGAGTTTCCCGATGCTATGGGTTAGACTTAGATATATACCTCCTAGCCTATCCTTAGTCTGGCTAGTGGAGAGAAGGGCGAACTAGTCCACCGGTTTTCCATGTTTGTTAGGCATACCGGAAGGCACAGCCTTCCATTAGTGAATAAAGACCTATTGTTACCCTACCTTAGGATTTTGAGTTCAAAAGAACAAGCTAACACCCCGCTCCCGCACCAGCGTTAGGACAGCGCTACATCAGCAGATGCCGTGTAACGGGGGCACCCTATAGAGAGGTGAACTCTAAGGTTGCGACCGCACCAAACACTGAAAGTAGAAGATAAAGATGAGGTAAAATAATTCAGAAGAATCAACGGTAAAACTTAATATAGTTAAGCTCGAAGCTGCACTCAATTTAGTTCTCTCGAGGAAAAGTTTTGTTGTCGAAGTAGAATGCCAAACGCTTAAACTTAAGTAGATATCAGATTTAAGCCTTTGACATTCACCACTACTTCCGACCTTTGTGCGAGCACCCTGTCCTGCTCAGGGTTCGTCCGAGGTCTACC
>Ga0307509_10001494_pt1 | contig 39366 bp, 45 predicted proteins | sample 10_EM_MG_FD_202245 | JGI IMG/M metagenome (GOLD analysis project Ga0307509, IMG submission 202245) | Populus trichocarpa ectomycorrhiza microbial communities from riparian zone in the Pacific Northwest, United States - 10_EM | ecosystem: Host-associated > Plants > Roots > Unclassified | place...
AAACCTTAGGCGCGCCTTGGAATATGAGTCGGCACTGGCGTTTGGAGAGGAAAGACTTGATCCAGGCAACCAGGTACGCGGAGACACCTCCTCTGGCGAGGATGGTAGCCAGCTTGTTTGCGCAGACATTGTCAAATCCACCTTGGACATCCAGGAAGAGAGTTGAAACTTTGAAGGCAGCAGCCTGGAGTAGGCAGACTTCGTGGGTGAGAGTAGCGACAGCATCGAAACAGCCTAGACCGGCTAGAGAACCACACTGGTTGGGATGTAAGAGGCCCAGGGAACGGGCGGCGGAGGCAAGACGAAGAGCAGAAAGTCTTTCGAGAATCTGGGAAACAGTTTCGAGCAGGACAACGATGCGAAAGGAAGAAGGTGCACAGTAATCAGGCTTGCCTGGTTTGTCCAGGACAATACCGTTGGCCTTCCTCATGGCTAGTGGGTGGTAACCGTGGGTGAGGAGAGGAGTGAACAAAGATGGCAGGAGCCGCTTGTTGGCCTTGTGGACTTGCTTCCAGATAGAGTAAGGAATGCCACTTGGGCAAGGGGCCGACGTGTTAGAGGATTTCCGAAGTGCGGAGGACACTTCTGCTGGTAGAACTGGAGCAACGTCTTTAAACGCGGGGAGGATTAGTGGAGGAGGAGGAGAGGGTCTAGGAGGGAAAAAATGTTGTAGAAGTGTGTTATTAATTTCGGTGGGGGAGGAGGCGTTCTCGAGTGTGGGGAACCGATCAGGGGCTCTGCCGGCCGCAATCTTTCTGGCGTCCCAGACTGATCGTGCGTCGACATCGGCCAGAAACTGCGACCAGTGGACTCTTTTGGCAGATTGAATAGCCTTGAAGTATGTGTTTCGAGCCACACGGGCCAGGGCAGGCGAGGTCTGATTCTTCCCCATGAGATGGGAGGTATGGTGATGGATGCGTCGTAGCTGCGTAAGTTCAGGAGTCCACCACGGTTTACAGTAGGAGGATTGGCGTTTGGTTGGGGTGTTGGAGGTGATGAGGTGCGTGATCTTTGCGAGGCAGTTGTCGAACCATAGGTCGAGTGAGTGCGGAGTGGGGAGAACAGGGGGAGTTGCAAGCGTAAGGTCGGCAAGCAATGGGGAGATGTGATTCCAATCCGTGTACTTCCAGTTGCGGCCCTTGGGCGGGGGCTTCAGGAGCGGAGTGGAGAGAATGATTGTGAGGGGGGTATGATCCGACCCAGTAGGCGGGAGGGAGGGGTTCCAGGACGAAAAGAACGGTAGCAAGGCAGTGTTGGCAAAGGACAAGTCAAGAACTGCAGGGCGATGATTGGAGGTGAACGGGAACCTTGTGTAGACCCCGGGTGTATTTAGGAGAGAAAACACCTGCGCAGATGCTCTGTCAAAATAAGGAGAACTTATAAACTGACCGTGGTTGGAAAGCAAACGAGTCGGGTCGGAAGCGGATTGATGAATGTTGAGGTCCCCAAGAACAAGTGTAGGAAAATCATGCTGAGGAAACAAATCAACAGGAGAAACTGACCTAGTGTGACCACTAGGGATGGAGTAAGCATTGTACAAACGAAACAAATTCTGAGAAGTATCAAAAAGGCCCTCAGGGGAGTGAAAGTTCACTGCCATGAGGTCTCCCCTTTCAAAAAACAATGGAAGAATAGAAATAACACTTAAAAGCCTCTCGTGAACATAGGTTGCAACCCGAGGCTTATAACTGTCAGTTGCTGGAGGAAAAAAACATTTATAGTTACGAAAAACAGGAGGACAGTTCCTCCAAAGAGGAATATCCTGAAGAGCCACAATATGCGGAGAACTTTCTACCGAAGTAAAAAAACTAAAAAGAGTTTGAAAAACATTACTGCTACCGAGACAATTATGCTGAACAATGGAAAGATTTAAACAACCAGGATAATGGAATGATTGGGATGGTGAAGGACTCTGTGTTGGGGCTGGGCTTGCTGACATCTAAAGATCCATGTGGACGTCGGTCGGCGCGGGCTTGCTCCAGTCGGCACCGGTGCTTGCTCTGAAGAGGGTACTGCCAACACCAAAGAGATTCCTGCGGGGGAGAGGAGCGGCGAGGTTAGATTGGGCAGACGCGCTGCGAACCAATTTAACGGTTTCGGGTTGGGTAGACTTACTAGCAGGAGGGAAACGAGGACCGTGCCTGGCTGGAGTGGCCGGTACAGTTGGGTGAACAGTCGGACCCTGGGGGGTGGTTTGGGGGGGTCCCACATCAGGGGCATCGGGAATGTCTCGGTCCCTAAGGGGACGGAGTGCGGAGTGGATTTCACGGCGGATGGGACAGGAGCCATCAAACGAGGCGTGCTGACCACCACAGTTGATACAGAGAGGAGGGGAGGCATTGCAGCACCCCATGACCGACTTGTCAAAGCCCCCTTTCGGACAGCTTTGATTGGCGCATCTGTGGGCGGAGCGATGATGGAGGAGAGTGCAGATCGGGCAAGCTTGTGCCTCTTCTTTGCATAGAGGAGCAGAGTGACCAAAACGCCAGCACTTTCGGCACTGCGTGGATTTGGAGGTAGAGTAGGCGGGGGCGACCGTGCGGGCGCGGGAGAAAAGCCGGATGGATTCGCCGAACCGGGAAACATGGAGTGGGTCGACTGCCACAACCACCGAGGTTGTGCGCTTCTCTGCCCTTTTCACCGGATCTGACTGTAGGAATCTAGCCCCAAATATGGGGACGTCAATAGCCTGTCTTTGTACCTTAAACAAATGCATATGATTACAAAAAAAGTAAAAAAAGAAAAAAAAAAGAAAAGAAAAAAAAGAAAAAAAAAAGGTCACAGTGGTTAACCACGAACCATCTCCCCTACACCTCCGGCGATTGAAATCTCAACACTAGGGAAATCATCATGGAAGCCACCACCACCCCCTCACCTCCTCCTTGATGGCTTCTGCCTAGGGGAGCGATGCTACAACCCCTCTCCCTCTGGGGTCTACCCCCTCCTCCACCGGGTTCTTGTTGCTGTTCATCATTGACTCCCGCTCATGAAGTTCAGTTCTCCCCTTTACCCCGCACTTCCTTTGCACCTCGCTTAGGTTTGGCACGGTCGGCATCTGTCCTCTTCGCTCACGGTCGGCGCTGAGCTTTCCAAGCCCTTTGCGAAGTACATTTCCATCTCGATTGTGTGGTCCTGTCAGGGAACACTTTGGTTAGTCACTACAGCACCTCGTCTTCGTTTCGCATTCGGAAAAGCATCGGCCGCGGTTACTCTAGTCAGTCGTCTCAAGTGTTCGGACTGTCCTTCTTCCTCACATCCCCCTCCCTTCCCCCTCTTGGTCCTTGTCCCGTTGCTCGGTTACAGCTACACCCACCTCCCCCTTCCCACACCCTCAGCTGCGACCTTACTGCTGCCCTCCCGGGGTCGATCTTCTGTCGCTATACAAAAACCCGCCTCGGTTACACCCGTCCTTCTGGCCGTCACTAATGCCGCCTTGGCATTCCCACCGGGGACCCCTCATCAGAGTCTCCTCCATCCGTTTCGCCATCCTGCCATCTGGCACCGCTTCGTCCCCCGGCACCGCTCCGGTGTGCAGGTCCATACTCTCACTTCCTAGCTCAGGCTGATCCACGTCACTTATCAGACGTAAATTTCCTTTGTCAGGGGTTCATTCATTTCTTATGTTTTTATACTTTCTGCAGTAGATGTCGCTAAGGGTTCTCCTCTCCTTCCTGCTTGCTTGTTTCCTTTCTACTTCCTTCAGGTGTACGGGTATGTTTGTAGCATTTGGTTGGGCGATAGGTGAGATGTGCGGTTGGTCTCATACTAAAGGGACTTGGGGGTTTGGATGTTTCCTGGGGTGAGGAGGTTACGGTTTTTGTTGGCCATAGCGTTAAAGCTTCATGCTGTCTTTGTACCTTAAACAAATACATATGATTCAAGAAAAAAAAAAGAAGAAAAAAAGAGAAAAAAAGAGAAAAAGGACACAGTGGTTAACCATCCTCTGTCTCCGCTACACCTCTGGCGATTGAAATCTCAACACCACGAGAAATCATTGTCACCTCCATCCACCCCCCTCTCCTTCGACACGCCACATTGCCTCTGTCTCTGTGAAGCCATCTCCCTTTCCTCTTCCTTTCCTTTCTGATGGTCAGGCCTGGCGAGCTTGTTCCTTGGGGTTGTTTGAGTTCGCCTTCACCCTCTCTTCTCGGGGCTCGCTTAGGCAGCCCCCCACTGTCGGCAACCCCTCACCCATGAACGGTCGGTCTTTAGTGTCGGTCGATCGATAAAGTAGTTGCCACCGGTGGCACTGCTCTCTGGTATTGCACAGTCTCCTTTGTTCTCTGCTGGTACGGTCGGTTTTTACGAAACATCGTGACCCCACTTCCGTCGGCATTCCTGGAACTTCTCGTGTGGTTAGCCTTCCGCCCTCTCCCTCCCCGACGCTTGGATCGGCTGGCACCCTACTGCTCGCGGCTCTACGCCCACCACCAGACCTCTGCTCTCTTCTGATATCCTTGGACTAGGGGCGCATGTTTAAACCTGCTTTCTGGGTCCTGTTTCCCGAAATAGTCAATCGGATCTTCCTCCGACTGCCACGAGCCCTCCTTCTTTAGGCGGTATCCTCTCGAACTCGGTCGCTCTTCCTGTGCCTCGGCTGGCGGCGTTATTTTGCCCCCGGGAGTTACCTCCCCACGTTGTGTCCCCGAGACCCATCATTCAGGAGTCCCTATTCCTTCGGGAGCTGGGCCCGGTGGGGTTTTACAACGGTTTGGCTTATAGGGTGTTTCACTTGAGGGAGTGGGTTTGCTTTTCATTGTTGGTTGTGTCAACTGTCGGTTGGGGTTGTTTTTCTTCTAGGCTAGGCTTTCGCGGGGGTTTTTGGTTCGTGGCTTTCAGGCCTGCTTTCATATCTCCTTGTAGTTTCTACCAATAGTACCAAGCGCGGGTTTCTCTGTTGGGCAGGGTCAGAGGGTTTTGCCTTGGGGATGGCGGGATAGAGTGTAGTTGGAGGTTTTTGACTACGTGGCCCACGCTTGGCAAAAAGTCTGTTGTACCTAAGACCGTGGGATGTGCACAGGTGTGCGTTGGCCCCGATAGAAACAATTAATAATCGAGATTAAAAAAAGAAAAAGAAAAAAGAAAAAAAGAAAAAGAAAAGAAAAAGAAAAGAGAAAAAAAAGAAAAAAAAAGAAAAAAAAAGAAAAAAAGGTCACAGTGGTTAACCATCCTCCGTCTCCGCTACACCTCCGGCGATTGAAATCTCAACACCACGAGAAATCATCGTCAGTTCCATCCACCCCCCTCTCCTCAGACACGCCACATTGCCTCTGTCTGAGTGAAGCCATCTCCCCTCCCTCTTCCTTTCCCTTCTGATGGTCAGGCCTGGCAAGCTTGTTCCTTTGGGTTGGTTGAGTTCGCCTTCACCCCCTCTTCTCCGGGCTCACTTAGGCAGCCCGCCACGGTCGGCAACCCCTCACCTGTCAATGGTCGGTCTTCAGTCTCGGTCAATCGACAAAGTAGCTGTCCCCAGTGGCACTGCTCTCTGATATTGCACTTTCTCCTTTGTGCTATGCAGGTACGGGTGGACTTTTCGAAACATCGTAACACCGTTTCCGTCAGCCTTCCTCGCACTTCTCGTCTCGGTTAGCCCTCCGCCTCCCCCCTTCCTGAACTTTGGATCGGCTGGCACCCTACTGCTCGTGGCTCTACGCCCACCCTCAGACCTTTGCTCCCTTCTGATGTCCTCGGACTATGGGCGTATCTTTAAACGTTCTTTCCGGGTCTTGTTTCCCAAGATAGCTGACCGGATCTTCCTCCGACTGCCACAAGCCTTCCTTCCTTAGGCGGTATCATCTCGAACTCGGTCGCTCTTCCTGAGCCTCGGCTGGCGGGGTTATTTACCCCCCGGGAGTTACCTCCCCTTTGTGTGTCCCCGGGACCCATCATTCAGGAGTCCCTATTCCCTCGGGAGCTGGGCCCGGTAGGGTTTTACTACGGTTTAGCTTATAGGTTGTTTGATTTGGGGGAGTGGGTTCGCTTTACTTTGTTGGTCGTGTCTACTGTCGGTTGGGGTTGTTTTTCTTTTAGGCTAGTCTTGCAAGGGTTTTTGGTTTGTGGCTCTCAGGCCCGCGTTCTCATCTCCTTGTAGTTTCTACCCATAGTACACTCGCATTCCAAAGTTCCGGCACCCCAACTGGTACCGTGACATCGAATCATATAGTGAATGTATTATTATGTATATGTACCTCGACATGATTCCAGGCTATTTACATAAGCTATGTCGAGGTGCCTTTGGTTTTTGTTCTATGGCTCGAAGTTAGGCTATCGTGGTTTGGTAGTCAGGAGGGGGAAACCGGGGAAGAAGGTGATACCTGAGTGATTACCGGTCGATAACCTGATCTAATTCTAAAGTACCTCTACATAATAATCCATCCAATATTGCCTTTTTGTGTCACAGTACCAGATTGGGTGCCGGAAGTTTCGGAACGCGAGTGTACTGGGCGAGGTTTTCTCTGTCGGGCAGGGTCAGTGGGTTTTAGCTTAGGTGTGGCGGGATGGACTGTAGTTGGAGGTTTTGGACTACGTGGCCCACGCTTGGTAGAAAGCTTGTTGTACCTAGGACCGTGGGATGAGCACATGTGTGTGTTTGCCCCGATAGAAACAATTAATAATCGAGATTAAAAAGAAAAAAAGAAAAAAAGAAAAAAAAAGAAAAAGGTCACATTGGTTAACAACGCTTCTGCTCCCCTCTTTCCCCCCCCCTACATTTCTCAACACCACGTCATTCTGCGCACGATCTCCTCTCCCACACTTTTCGTCCTCATTGTTGGGCCTCGCGTCCCCACCCTCACCTCCAGACATGGCCCCCCACCAGGGCGGCTCCTCGAGAATCGGGACTCCAGCCCCTCTCTCTCCCCTCCTGACCACTGGGAATGTCGACCATCTGGTCTCGCTTTTCCACCAGACCGCCACTGACTTTGGGTTCCCCCCATGGGTTTCGCCCCCATCACTCCTGCAAACATTTCCACCCTCTCCATCGGGGAACAAATGCTCCTCCGTCTACTCTGCACCTCCCTTCAATCCAGCGTCCACATCGCGACGGCCCTCGAGAGTCTCTCGACTGAAATCGACGACTGGTCCTCACAGGTTGCGAACCTAGACCTCTCCCCGCAACCCCCAAACCTCGCCCCACTCCAGGCATCCCTCCTGGACATTGCCTCCTGTCTTCCGTCAGCCACTCAGGCCTCTTTCCCTCCCCAGTGCCCTAGTGTCCCACAACAGGCCACACACTCCTCTGCCGGATCTTGTCCCAACCCCACCAACAACACCAACCCCGCTCGCCAAGAGAAAGGGAAGGAAAGAGCTCATCCGGCTCCACCCCCACCTCCACCTAACAGGGTCTGGCCCTCCCCCTCAGCTGAGCCGGTTCTCCCGAGATACGACATGTCAACTTCCCCTCCCACACAGTACGGCAACCCTGAGATGTTTGCCAAGAAATAGCCCCACTCCTGGGAAGCGGAGGAATTAGCCAAAGGAAAATACCCCCCCGGTCCCGCTTGGACCCCCGGCCATCTTGACCCCGACAGGTGTCCCCCCACCACCATAACCTCCAAGGCCACCCCCACCTATGCCCAAGTTGCTGCACCCCCTGGTAAAGGAAAGAAGGGTCATCAGACAAAAGGTACTGCCTTGGCTTCCTCAGTTGCGGTCACATTGGGTGAGGTTTTTACGAAATCTACCCCTCCCTCCCCCAAGCCATCCACAGATTCTTCGCCTCCAGAACCACTTTCGAACCCCACCCAGAAGCGCTCCAAATTGCAGCCCATTTCCCAGACATCGCTGCCTCTGTTCTCAGAGGGGCTAACAGCTCCCTTCCTCTTGCCTTCACTTGCACGGTTAATGACAAAGGCTCGGTGTCACTGCTCGGTACCAACCTTCACACCCCCGCCTCTGCTTATACCCCCTATTTCGCTCGCCTTACCTCGAGGTTGAACAAGGCTTTTCCAATAGGCAACTCTCCTTGGGATATTTCAAGCCCGCTCCGAACGAAGCGCAACTTTTGACTCACTCCGTCCATCTTGCTTTCCTCCCCTCGGACGATGACTAACTCTTCCCCTCTCTTCACGAGTCCATCCGGAATGGCAGGGGAGTCTCCATTCTCTCGGCGTATTACCTTATCCCAGACATGGAATCTCGTGAACAGAAAACTGGCACCACCGTGGTTGTTACAGTGGCCCCGCCCGACGCTTACGCCATCCTCCCTTCCATCAACCTCTTCTCCCGGAACCGGAGGGTCGAACAAATGTGTTCCTCCTCTAAAAACTCCCAGTGCAAGAAATGCTGGAAGTTCGGCCACATCCCTAACCGCTGTCCCAGCACACTGCCCGTCTGTCCCTTCTGCTCGCTCGCCCACACCAAAGCAGAGCATCGCTGCCCTAACCCTTCCTGCCCTAAGGGTGGCAATCTCAGACCTGTCCTCGCCTGCTGTCCATCCTCGGTGGCATGCTGTCCTAACTGCCAAGAAGAGTACTCTGCGCGCAGCAAGGATTGCCCCTCCCGCCCAAACGCCACCCCAGATGCACCAAAGGTGCTATCGCGACAGACGCAGGACCGCATGGATCTCGCTGAGGACCAAGCTGGCCCTTCGACGGTTCTTCGCCCAACACCAGGTGCCGCTCCCCGAACCCGAGTGCCCCTGTACTCCCCCGCGATGCTCCTCCACCTAGGAAGAGAGCCCACCGCACCATTACTGTCACCGATCTCGCCCAAGAGAGAGCGGTGATGAATCTCTAGATTCCGACTCCTCCGAGGGCTCTGCCCAATAATGGAGAATTTTTTCACTCGTTACACTGACAGCAGTCCTGTCTTCCCGTCCTTTCCAATCGTCCAACATAACTGCCTTGGGAGCTGGGATGTTTTTCTTTCACTTTTTCACAGCTTTACTATGCTGCCTCACCCTCCTTTGCTTGTTGCTATTCAAGACCCCCCCTCCAGACGATCGGTTCTTCCAACATTCCCGGGATTTTTGTCCTTTGCCCCCCCCCTCCTGGCCGCCCATGGGTAGCCATTTATGTTTCTCGCACTTTAAACCAGCACTTGTCCTGCTCCACGGTTTTTCACGAATCCTCAGAGATGCTTTCTGTTGATGCTTTTTCTCCTGAAGGCCTTTTTGGATCCCACCACCGCTCCCTCAGGGTCACCTCGGTGTACCTTCTTTGCACAAATTGTCCTCCCTACCGCTCAATATCACATGAGCAGATTTTTTCTTTTCTTCCCTACCCTCACCTGGTTCTAGGGGATTTTAACCTCCACCATCCGTTAGCAGATCCCTGTGGCTCCCTATCCGAAAGGGAGTTCACCATCTCTACACGCTACTTTGATGCCGCTTTCAACTTCCGTACCACCTTCTCAACACACCCGGGGTTTATGCTCCATTCCCTTTTGACACCATTTCACGACCCTCTGTTTTGGACCTAGCCTTCGCGAATAATGCTCTCTCCTCCCTCGTCTCTTCGTGGGACACCCCCCTCCCCTCCACTGGCTCAGACCACATTCCGTATGTGATAACACTAAAACCACCCGCGATCATGCTAACCCCCCCTACTCCACACTGGGCCCTCCTTGACCTAGACGCGGTAGGAAGGGCACTGGATACCTTCACCACACTACCCTGCCCACCGAAGCCCACGCCCAACTCCCTGAGTAGATGGTTCGACATCTCCTCTACCAGACTTACCTCCCTCCTAACCTCCCATGCCCCAAGCATGCGCCCCTGCCCCCGCTCGAAGGCAAGGTGGTCCCCTCGCCTATCGTCTCTGAGAAGGGAATACCACAAGTTTGCAAGGATATCCCGCCTCGACCCCTCCTCCCTCAACTGGAGCAATGTAAAGAGCTCGAGGAGAACATACTTTAAGGCCATCGCCTCGGCCAAGAAAGCACACTGGTCAGACTTCTTGTCCTCGGCCACTCCACAGTCCTTCTGGATGGCCAAGAGGTTCGCATTTGGTCGCCCACCACAGGGGTTCCCGGACCTTCCAGGGGCCTCCAACCCGGCCGAGGTAGCCGAAACGCTTCTTGACCACTTTTTTCCCTCCAAAGCCCCTCCTCCCCCGCGCCTCCGCCTCACGCGCTATGAGGATTACACTCCGCTCACCTCCGAAGAGATATCCAGGGCCCTATCCAAATCCTCGAACACCTCCGCCCCTGGCCCCGACCACATCCCATACTCTGTGTGGAAGTCTGTACACCGGATCAAGCCCTCCCTTCATCCTTCCCTCCTTGACCCCCTGCTAGCCCACGGGTTTCACCCTCCCTCCCTCAAGAAAGCACCTGGTATTGTCCTCGACAAACCGGGCAAACCCTCATACGACTCACCCTCCTCCTTTAGGGTTATAGTCCTCTTTCGTACACTCTCTAAAATCCTTGAGAGAGTGGTAGCTTCCCGCCTTTCAGCCCAAGCAGCGATATGCTCCCTCATCCATCCCCTTCAATGCGGGTCCCTCCCCGGAAGGTCCACCGCCGATGCCGCCCTCGTCTTGCAACATAACGTTGAGTCCTTCCACCCCCTCCCATACAAAGTCTCCACTCTCTTCCTCGATGTGAAGGCAGGTTTCGATAATATGGAGTCCCCCTCACTCCTGTCTGTCCTCCGCAGAAAGGTGGTCAGCCCGTACTTGGTCCAGTGGGTTGGCTCTTTCCTCAGAGACCGGACCTGCCGCCTGACGTTCCAAGGATCCCCTCGCCTTTTCGCTCCCGTCTCAGTTGGGGTCCCTCAAGGATCCCCCATCTCCCCCCTCCTATTCGTCATATACGTCACCTCCCTCCACCTGGATATCCCCAGATTACTGATTATCTCCTACGTCGACGACTTTGCTGTCACAGTGGCCTCGCCCTCCTACAGAACCAACGTTCACCTCCTTAAGAAGTCCTTCTCGGCGCTTAAGAGGAAGGCCTCACCAATCAACATTTCCTTGTGCATTCCTAAAACTGAGGTGATCCACTGGAGAACCGCCAGGAGCAATGAGCCACCGTGCTCCCTCCCGGTGCAACTGGAAAACCAGCTCTTCTATATACAATCCCGCCTGAAGTGGCTGGGCTTCATCTTCAGCCCCACCATTGACCCAAGGTCCCACTTCTCCAGGAGGTACACGCTTGCAAATGCCGCCCTGGCCACAATCCGCCACCTCTCCCCCCCCGGGATGGGCCTACCACCCTACCTTTGTCTCTCCTTGGCCCGTTCGCTCCTTGCTCCAATTCTCCTGTATGGGTCTGCGGTTTGGACCCCTCCACCGTCCATCATGGCCCAATGTGCGTCTTCTGACATCGGGTCTCTAGGTGGATCACCAACTGCTTTTCCTCCACCAAACAAACATGTTTGCACAGGGAAGCCTGTCTTCCCCCGCTACCTTCTCTTGTACGACACCAACGCCGCGTTGCTGGCCTAAGGCTCATCTGCTCCCCTCCGGAGATAAACCCTGCCACAGCACGCCTCCCTAAATCCGTTCCCACCTTCTCGCCCCACCTCACCGCATTGGCAGCACATGGGAAGATTACCTCCCAACCATATCCCTTCTTCAATCTCGACTGGCGTTCTGCTCCGGACAAGACCATGAACCCAAGATACCGAAACAACGCCATCACAGCTTTGGCTAACATGGCCGCCCCCCTAGTACACGACGTTTCTACGTTGCCACCCATCTCTCTCCACTTAACAGACTACCTGCCCCCAACCCCGGGGGTTGTTCCATCTTATACTCACCTCAAACTGAGGGCTAAACAACTCCTCCTTTCCGACTGCTCTGCCACCCCAGCCCCGTCATACTATCCCTATCCGCCCTCAACGCGTCCCCACCCCTTCATGGGCTTGTGCAAATTTGTTGCGGGAAGGATACACCAGATGCGCTCCGGGAATCGCTATCTCGCGGCTCACCCCTCATGGGACAATCCCGACACCGACAGGTGCTGCGTGTTGTGCTCAGAGGCCCCGCAGACCTTCGAACATGCCATCCTGTCCTGCCTCTCCTCCGCCTGTCAGAGATCCCGCCTCCTCCAAGGCGTCTCGGACTTGAACCCTGAGGGCCCAATCTGGTGCGACCAGCAGCTGCTCATTGCTCTGGCTGAGTTCATCCGCACCACCGCCACTGGTTTCCCTCCGGGGATGCCCCCTCTTACTCCCTCCCTCCACAAACCCCCTACAAATCCCCTCCTTATATCTGCCACCCTACCCGCCCCTGGCCCTCGAGACTAGTTGGGCGGTTTATACGTTCCATGATTTTAGCTACGGCTGGTTTGCGACGATTATTGGTCGTGTTGGGGGTACTGGTTATGTTTGATTCTTTTGTTGATTGTTAGTTTGATTTTCGGTTTTGTTTTGGCCATATCGTTAAAGATACATGTCATTTCTTGTACCTTAGAAACAATGAACATATAATTTTAAAAAAAAAAAAAGAAGAAAAAAAGAAAAAAAAAGAAAAAAAAAAGGTCACAGTGGTTAACCACGAAGCATCTCCGCTACACCTCCGGCGATTGAAATCTCAACACCAGGGAAATCATCGTGGGATCCACCACCACCCCCTCTCCTCCCCCTTGATGCCTTCTGCCTAGGGGAGCGATGCTACAACCCCTCCTCTCCCTCTGGGGTCTACCCCCTCCTCCACGGGGTTCTTGTTCTTGTTCGTCGTTGACTCCCGCTCATGAAGTTCAGTTCTCCCCCTAACCCCGCACTTCCTATGCACCTCGCTTAGGTTTTGCACGGTCGGCATTCTGTCCTCTTCGCTCACGGGTGGCGCTGAGCTTTCCAAGCCCTTGGCGAAGCACCTTTCAGTCTTGGTTATGTGGTCCTGTCTGGAACACTTCGGTTCGTAACTTCAGCACCTCGTCTTCGTTTCGCATTCAGAAAAGCATCGGCCGCGGTTACTCTAGTCGGTCGTCTCAAGTGTTGGGAAGTCCTTCCTCCTCTAGTCTCCCTTCCTCTACCTTCTTGGTTTTCGTCCCGTCGCTCGGTTACAGCTACTCCCATCCCCCCTTTTCCCATCCCCTCAGCTGGCACCTTACTGCTCCCCCCCCGCAGTCGATCTTGGGTTGCTATGCAAAAACCCACCTCGGTTACGCCCATCCTCCTGGCCGTCGCTAATGCCGCTTTGGCACACCCTCCGGCGACCCCTCACCAGAGTCGCCTCCATACACCATCCTATCCTGCTATCGGGGACCGCTTCGTCCCCCAGCACCGCTCTGGTGTGCAGGTCCATACTCTCACTTCCTAGCAAAGGCTGATACACGTCATTCATCAGACGTAAATTTCCTTTTTCAGGGGTTCATTCATCTCTTATGTTTTTATACTTTCTGTAGTAGATGTCGCTAAGGGTTCTCCTCTCCTTCCTGCTTGCTTCTTTCCTTTCTACTTCCTTCGGGTGTACGTGTATGGTCGTAGGATTTGGTTGGGCGATAGGCGAGATGTGCGGTTGGTCTCATACTAGAGGGACTTGGGGGTTTGGATGTTTCCTAGGGTAAGGAGGGTACGGCTTTTGTTGGCCATAGCGTTAAAGCTGAATGCTGTCTTTGTACCTTCTCTTCTTTTTTTTTTTTTTGAATCATATGATTATTGTTTAAGCTACAAAATCTTGCATGCAGCTCGGGCTATAGCATAAAAGAACATCCAATACCCCTGGGAAAAAGCCAACCCCCCAAGTCCCTCTGGTGTGGAACCAACCGCACATCTCACCCCCAGAAAGAAACCCTTGACTAGCTAAGAAGATAGATGAAAGGAATCAAATCAAAGAACAAGCAGGAAGAGTCAGGAAAACCCATGGCACATTCATCCAGACAAAAAGAAAACGCAAAAATCAAACCAAAGCAGTGACCACTTGAGAAAGTTCCCCCACAATCAGCACGAGGGTTGCCAGGCTCGCCTATAGAGAAACCTGGGGGGGCCTTACGCGCCGGCGGTGTGGCAAAGCGCTCGAAAAGAAGAGGGAGATAGTGCAATACCATCCTCCCAGAGGCAAGCGGTGATGGACAGTGGTCTCAGTCCGAACGGTGAAGAAGGGGTTATGGATCCCAGCCAGGTAGTTGTGGGTACCAGCCAAAAAAGTGGAGAAGCAGTAGGGTGGAAGCCGATCCGACCATGTGAGGAGGAGGAGCAAGAGGGGTAGACCCAACTCTGTGCTGTAGAAACTATCGGAAAACGCATTCATGTCTTGACTAAGCAGCCTCTCAAAGAAAGAGAGAACGGGGAAATCGACTGTGGCCTGTTGAAATGTTTTCCCTTACTGCAAACCGTGTTCCCGGCCGTCTGTAACATGGGCCTTGAGAAGAGTGTTGCCGACCGTCTGAATGCTCTAAGCGAGGCAGAGCAAAAGTGGGGTAAGGAGAGAAAACATCATCAAAAAGAAGACGAAATCCATCAACCCAGAGAGAAGAATGCCCAAAGGGATAAACCTAAGGGAAGGTAAGTGTAGAAGAGGTATGACTCCACCCCCTAAAGCGAACTCATGACGGGGGGTGGAGTTTGGCAAAGTCGTGATAATCTCATGGTGTTGAGATTTCAATCGCCGGGTGTGTAGAGGAGACGGAAGATGTTGTTTTTGTACCTCTATTTTTTTTCTTTTTTTTGAATCATGTGATTATTGATTTAGGTACACAATCCTGCATGAAGCTCGCGCTATGGCATATAAATAACCTTACTTCCAAAAACTAACAAAGGAAATAACAAAATTCAAACAACACGTTGCACAAACTCTGCAAGTGGGATCATGCGAACCCTGTCACATCGCCATCAATGACTGACAAAAGAAAAGTAAAGTAAAGTCCTCCTTACAACAAGCAAGAAAAACACGCACACGTAACAAAACCGCCCAGACCTACCTGCCCACTGCCGCAGTCAAACCGGAACAAAGAAAACTCATAAACTGTAAAGAAAATACCCGGAGGAGAAACTTGAGCAGGGGAGTTTGAAGAAGCAATACCTAGAAGCCCGGAGCCGAGGCAGGGAGTTTTATGTTAAGCACTATCCGAGTCCGAACCCGGCTCAGGAGTCACCGTATTGGCTCGAATAAGCAAAATGGTTGGAGGGAAACCTGTCCGAGTAGCATAGCATTACTCGGATAACCCCCTCAGGAGGGGAACCAGGAGCCAGAGGGGACCGTCATGGCCGATGTCGTGCACACCTGAGAGATGGGTGAGGCGAGGGTGAGCCTCAGCGGGGCAGTAGAGAATCGCGTGTTGGCAGGACTCATGTCTTCTTCACAGAACGGGCAGAGTGTGCTGGAGTCCCTGTTCCTCCAGGAGACATGCGCGGCAACGTAGCTGGCACCTGTACGCATCTGGTGAATGTGGCCACATATAACTCGAGGAAGGCCAGTGAAGGCGTGGGGAGTGAGGCAAGCACTATAAGGATATGAGAGGGGCACTGGGGGACTTAGGTCTGACCAGTCAGCGAGGAGTAACTGTAGCAGAGGAGCACTGAGGGCTTAGTAGGTGACGGAAGGTATCATCGACAGCAGGAGTGCTACGAGATCGGTGGAAGCCAGTGGGAGGATAGGGATTTCCTCAATGAGGTCTGAAACCTCGTGACACAAGGAGTCTAGTGGTAGGTGCTTGGCGGAATTAACCCCCGGGCCAAGCCATGAAGTAAGGTGAACGGCTTTGGAGGTAACACTGAGGAGAAAGCGATGATCGTCCGGAGAAGTACCCTGGTCCCAGCTGGGCACAGATTCGGGTATTCGGGCGGTGGCAGGGTTGAAGTCCGAAGGGGCGCAGACCAAGCGGATGGCAGCTGACCGACGGCGATGTTTGCAGATAGAGAAAAGGGGTGGTAGGGAAGCTTCCCGGTACAGAGCACCAAGGGCGGTGCGGTAAAAGCAATAAGTTGTCCACAGGAGCACCACATGCCAGAACGAGTTGAATTTCTTAAGAGAGGCCGTGTCCGGAACAAAAAGGTCGCAGCCGTAGGTGAGAATAGGAAGGATGGCGCCGAAGACTAGCTTTCTGTTGCACCAGGAGGAAAGGCCTTTGCCAGCTGCACTGAGCTGTCGGATTGTGGTGAAAGAAGCTTTGGCTAATGTCTGCCGTCTCAGGAAATGACCGGAGGAGTGTAAACTAGGGGAGAGCCAATAGCCATGCCATCTCACAACTTGAGAGGGTGGAAAAAGCATGTCATTGATCACAATGGGGGCGAGGGAAACATCCGAGCGGTCCTTCAGAGTTCTCCAGTGAATGAGTTCAGTTTTGGCGACAGAAAAAGCCACCCCCAGGTCGGCACCCTGCCTTTGGATGATGCCGAAATAGTATTGAAGAGTGCGGATATTTGAACGTACAGAGTCCGAGCAGACCGTGATGGTGAGGTCGTCGACATATGAAATCACCAGACCTTGGGGGATAGTCGGGTGGAGGCTGGCTATGTAGAGCACAAAAAGGAGAGGAGAAATCGGAGAGCCTTGAGGGGTGCCAACAGCGACTGGGCAGAAGACCTTAGGTGCGCCTTGGAATATGAGTCGGCACTGGTGTCTGGAGAGGAAAGACTTGATCCAGGCAACCAGGTAAGCGGAGACACCTCCTCTGATGAGGATAGTAGCCAGCTTGTTTGCACAGACGTTGTCAAATCCACCTGTGACATCCAGGAAGAGAGTAGATACTTTGAAGGAAGCGGCCTGAAGCAGGCGGACTTCATGGGTGAGAGTAGCGACAGCCTCGAAACAGCCCAGACCAGCCAGGGACCCACACTGAGTGGGGTGCAAGAGGCCAAGGCAGCGGTTGGCGGTGGCAAGATGAAAAGCAGAAAGTCTTTCGAGGATTTTGGAGACACTTTCGAGCTGGACAATGATGCGAAAGAAAGCTGGTGTACGATAATCAGGTTTGCCTGGTTTATCCAGGACAATGCCGTTGGCCTTCTTCATGGCTAGGGGGTGGTACCTGTTGGTGAGGAGAGGAGTCAACAGAGATGGAAGGAGCCGCTCGTTGGCCTTATGGACTTGCTTCCAGAAAGAGTAATGGATACCACTCGGGCCAGGGGCTGACGTGTTGGAGGATTTTCGAAGTGTGGAGGACACTTCTGCTGGTAAAACTGGCGGGACGTCCTTAAACCCAGGAAGGATGAGTGGAGGAGGAGGAGAGGGTCTGGGAGGGAAAAAGTGTTGTAGAAGTGTATTGTTAATTTCGGTGGGGGAGGAGGCGTTCTCGAGTGTGGGGAACCGATCAGGGGCTTTGCCGGCCGCAATCATTCTGGCATCCCAGACTGATCGCGAGTCAATCTTGGCCAGAAACTGCGACCAGTGGACTCTTTTGGCAGATGTGATAGCCTTGAAATACGTGTTGCGAGCCACACGGGCCAGGGCAGGCGAGGTCTGATTCTTTCTCATGAGACGGGAGGTATGGTGATGGATAGGTCGTAGCTGTGTAAGTTCTGGAGTCCACCACGGTTTAGAGTAGGAGGAGGGGCGTTTGGTTGCCGTGTTCGAGGTGATGAGGTGTGTGATATTGGTAAGGCCGTTGTCGAACCATAGATCGAGTGAGTGCGGAGTGGGGAGTGCGGGGTAAGCTGCAAGCGTAAGATCGGCGAGCAGCTGGGAGATGTGATCCCAATCCGTGTACTTCCGGTTAAGGCCCCTAGGCGGGGGTTTCAGGAGCGGAGTGGAGAGAATGATTCTGAGGGCGGTGTGATCCGAACTGGTTGGTGGGAGGGAGGGGTTCCAAGAGGAGAAATACAGGAGCCAGGCAGTATTGGCAAAGGACAAGTCACCAACTGCACGGCGATCATTGCAGGTGAACGGGAACCTAGTGTAGACTCCGGGTGTATTGAGGAGAGAAAACAACTGCGCGGATGCTCTGTCGAAATAAGGTGAACTTATAAACTGATCGCAGTTGGAAAGCAAACGAGTCCGGTCGGAAGCGGAATGATGACTATTGAGGTCCCCAAGAACAAGAGTAGGAAAATCATGCTGGGGAAATAAATCAACAGGAGAAACTGACCTTGTGTGAACAGTAGGGATAGAGTAAGCATTGTACAAACGAAATAAATTATGAGAAGTATCAAAAAGTCCCTCAGCGGAGTGCAACTTCACTGCGATGAGGTCACCCCTTTCAAAAAACAATGGAAGAATAGAAATAACACTTAAGAGCCTTTTGTGAACATAAGTTGCAACTCAAGGCTTATAGCTGTCTGTTGCTGGAGGAAAAAAACATTTATAGTTGCGAAAAACAGGAGGACAGTTCCTCCAAAGAGGAATATCCTGAAGAGCCACAATATGAGGAGAACTTTCTACCGCAGTAAAAAAACTAAAGAGAGTTTGAAAAACATTACTGCTACCGAGACAATTATGCTGAACAATGGAGAGATTTAAACAACCAGGATAAAGGAATGATTGGGATGGTGACGGACTCTGTATTGGGGCTGGGCTTCTCAACATCTAAAGATCTATGTAGACTTCGGTCGGCACGGGCTCGCTCCAGTCGGCACCCCTGCTAGCTCTGAAGAGGTTGCTGCCAGCACCAAAGAGGTTCCTGCGGGGGAGGGGAGCGGCAAGGCTAGGCTGGGTGGAAGCGCTGTGAACTATTTTAACGGTTTCAGGTTGGGTAGATTCGCTAGTGGGAGGGAAACGAGGACCGTGCCTCGCAGGAGTGGCGGGTACAGCAGAGTGAACAGTCGGATCCTGAGGGGTGGTTTGGGACAGGCACGCAACGGGGGCATTGGGAATGCCATGGTCCCTAGGAGGACGGAGAGCGGAGAGGATTTCGTGCCAGATGGGACAGGTTCCATCGCAAGAGGCGTGCTGACCACCACAGTTGATACACACGGGAGGAGGCGTTGCAGCATCCCACAACTGACTTCTCACAGCCCCCTTTCAGACAGCTTTGGTGGGCACAGCTGTGGGCGGAGCGGTGATGGAGGAGAGTGCTGATCGGGCAAGCTTGTGCCTCTTCTTTGTATAGTGGAGCCGAGTGACCAAAGCGCCAGCACTTCCGGCACTGGGTGGATTTGGAGGCAGAGTAGGCGGTGGCGACCGTGCGGGCGCGGGAGAAAGGCCGGATAGATTCGCCGAACCGGGAAACATGGAGTGGGTCTACTGCCACAACCACTGAGTTTGTACGCTTCTCAGCCCTTTTCACCTGATCTGACTGGAGGAATCTAGCCCCAAATATGGGGACGTCAATAGCATTGCTAATTGAATCAAGGCGTGACGGGAAGAGGTCAGTAGGCTCGTGCAGGAGAATAGAAAGAGGAAGATTGTGGATGAGGAGCTCGACACTTGTAGGTGCCTCCCTGAAAACCTGGAATGGAGTGTCTCCAACCGGGAAACTCTGGTTGAGCTTTTTAGTTATTGCATCAAAAAAAGAGGAGTAAGCGGAAGACGGGGTATAGGGATTCCCGGTGAGAGTAACAGCCCCATTGCGATTAACCGAGGCAGTTAGGGAGTGGGTTCAAGAGCAGGTGACCTCTTTAAGCACTGCGGCCATGATGTCGGGAAGGATAGCAGTCATGATAAAGGAATCGTTCGGCAGGGTTGGGGAGGTACAGGGGGGCAAAGAAACGACGTTGAGCAGCTGGGAGCGGTGGGGTCCTTTGGGGACACTACTCTTGCTTGACGCAGCGACTTGTGCTGCAGTGGCATTTTGCTTGCCCTTACCGTCCTTCCTGGTAGACTGTGCCCAGGTTTGTTCTTGGCGCTGCGGGGGATCAGGAACAGTGAAACCGGGGGGGGGACCGGTATGGAAGAGTGAGGTGGCTGGGTAACGCTCTGAGTAAAGTTTGGCTTCTTCTGACTGGGCGTGGCGAGAGGCGAAAAGCATAGCCGCTTGGCGTGAGGCCGGGTGGCGTTTAGCATATGTCTCGGGGTTGCCATACCATTTTCCCTCCAAAAGGAAAGGAAAATCCAGGGCAGCGACTGTATGAGACGTGTGGCGGGTGGCGAGTTTGTTTTTCGGCTGTGCGTGTTTAGCTTGGACAGCAGGGGCGGGTGAGGGTGGCTCCTGAGGCAGCTGGGGTGCCACTTGTGTGGTGCAGTGAGAGGAGACAGCAGCAACACGAGTGGACAAGTCCTTGAGGGACGCCTCCAGGTTGGATGAGGCTGCTGGTGAGGGGGTGGCTGAGTGCTCTGCCTGGGCGGAGGTGAGGGACTCAACCTGCGAAGTCAAGAAGGTAACAGACGCACCAAGGTCATGAACCATCGCGATAAGTTGGGTGAGAAGGGGGGCCATAGTGAGTTGACTATCGTGGAAGGTAGCGGCGGAGGCATCGTAAACAGTGGTGTACGAAGCCGGGTCAAGGCGAGCGAGCCTGGTGGCATGCCCAAGGATATTGGCGACATTGTCAGCCTCCCAGGAGAGAGAGGCATGACTGGACTGGGATGACGACGAACGAGAGATAGGATCAGCCACACGGTCCAGGCATGAGGAGGCAGAGCGAGCAGGGGCAACAGCCGAGGCCGGGCCTGCACCAGTGGAAGCGAGAGGGGTAGACGAAATCAGGACAAGGCCAACAGGCCAGGCCAGAGGACAGGGAGGAGGGGGGAGAGAAAGTAAAATCAAACTTCCAGTTTGACTTTCCAACTATAAAAATCCTCTCGGCGAAGGTGAAATATATATTTCACTTGAAAATGAAGCCCAAGTGAACTGCCAAAATAGATGTATCGTGACGAAATAAAGACCAAACCCTGAGGTTTATGTTGGCCGAATGTGGAAAGTATTTTAAGCGAGAGGAAAATAGAGGGCGCGGAGCATGTTGTCTTTGTACCTTCTTTTGCTTTTCTTTTTTTTCTTTTTTTTGAATCATATGATTATTGTTTAAGGTACAAAATCTTGCATGCAGCCCGCGCTATGGCATAAAAAAACCTCCAATACCCCTGAGAAAAAGCCAACCACCCAGGTCCCTCTGGTGTGGAACCAACCGCACATATCGCCCCAACAAGAAACCCTTGACTAGCTAGGAAGATAGGCGAAAGGAATCAAATCAAAAACAAGCAGGAAGAGTCAGGAAAACCCATGGCAAATTCATCCAGACAAAAAGAAAACGCAAAAATCAAACAAAGCAGTGACCACTTGAGAAAGTTCCCGCAAAATCAGCACGAGGGTTGCCAGGCTCTCCTCAAGAGAAACCTGTGGGGGCCTTGCGCCCCCGCGGTTTGGCACAACGCTTGAAAAGAAGAAGGAGATAGTGCAATACCATCCTCCCAGAGGCACGCCATGATGGACCGTGGTCGTAGTCCGAATGGTGAAGAAGATGTTATTGATACCAGCCAGGTAGTTGTGGGTACCAGCCAGAAAGGTAAAGTAGCAGTAGGGTGCCAGCCGATCCGACCGTGAGGAGAAGAGGAGAAAGAGGGCTAGACCCAACTCTATGCCGTGGAAACTATCGGTAACCGCGTTCGTGTCTGGACCAGGTAGCCTCTCAAAGAAAAGAGAGAACAGGGAAATCGACCGTGGCATGTTGAATGTTTTCCCAAAATGCAAACCGTGTTCCCGGCCGTCTGTAACATGGGCGTTGAGAAGAGTGTTGCCGACCGTGCTAATGCCCTAAGCGAGGCAGAGCAAAAGCGGGGTAGGGAGAGGAAACATCATGAAAGAAGACGAAATCCATCACCCAGAGTGAAGAAAGCCCAAAGGGATAAACCTAATGGGAGGGGAGTGTAGAGGAGGTATGACTCCACCCCCTAGAGGAAGCTCATGGCGGGGGGTGGTGAAAAGAAAAGTGGTGATAATCTCGTGGTGTTGAGATTTCAATCGCCGTGTGTGTAGAGGAGACGGAGGATGGAGTTCTTGTACCTTCTCTTTTTTTTTTTTTTTTTTGAATAATGTGATTATTGATTTAGGTACAAAATGCGGCATGCAGCTCGCGCTATGGCCTATAAAAAACCTTAATTCCAAAAACTAACAAAGGAAATAACAAAAACTCAAACAACACGTGTACAAACTCTCCAAGCGGGATCATCAGAACCCTGTCGCATCGCCATCGATGACTAACAAAAGAAAAGTAAAGTAAAGCCCTCCTTATAACTCATAAGAAAAACACTCATAAGTACTAAAAACCTCCCCGGCCTGCCTGCCTACCGCCGCAGTCAAGCAGAAACAAAGGAAACTCATAAAACGTAGAGAAAATACCCTGAAGAGAAACTCGAGCAGGGGAGTTTGAAGAAGCAATACCTGGAAGGCCGGAGCCGAGCCAGGGAGTTGTGTGTTAAGCACTGCCTGAGTCCGAACCCGGCTCAGGAGTCGCAGTATTGGCTCGAATGCGCAACATGGTTGGAGGGAAACCCGTGCGAGTAGTGTAGAGATATTCGGCAAACCCGTTGAGGAGGGGAACAGCGAGCCAGAGGGGACCTTCAGGGCCGATGTCGTCCACACCTGAGAGATGGGTGAGGCGAGGGTGAGCCTTAGCGGGGCAGTGGAGAATAGCGTGTTGGAAGGACTCATCGTCTTCCTCACAAAATGGGCAGAGTGTGCTGGGGTCCCTGTTCCTCTAGGACACATGCGCGGCAAGGTAGCTGGTACCCGAAGGCATCTGGTGAATACGGCCACATATGAATCGAGGAATGCCGGTAAAGGCGTGGGGAGTGAGGCAGGCACTGTAACGATATGAGAGGGGTACTGGCGGACTTAGGTCTGCCCAGTCGGCGAGGAGTGACTGTAGCAGAGGAACTCTGAGGCCTTGGTAGGTGACGGAGGGTATCCTCGACAGCGGGAGCGCTACGAGGTCAGTTGCAGCGAGTGGGAGGATAGGGATTTCCTCAATGAGGTCTGAAACCTCATGACACAATGAGTCTAGTGGTAGGTGCTTGGCGGAATTGACCGCCGGGCCAAGCCAAGAAGTAAGGTGGACGGCCTTGCAAGAGCCACGGAGGAGAAAGCGATGATCGTCCGCAGAGCGACCCTTGTCCCTGGTGGGCACAGATTCGGGTATCCGAGCGGTGGCAGGGTTGAATTCCGAAGGGGCGCAGACCAAACGGATGGCAGCTGACCGACGTCGGTGTTTGCAGATAGAGGAAATGGGTGGTAGTGAGGCCTCTCGGTACAGAGCACCGAGGGCGGTGGTGTAAAAGCAATTTGTTGTCCACCGGAGCACCAGATGCTAGAACGCGTTGAGTTTCTTAGAGTGGCTGAGTACGGAACAAAAAGGTCACAGCCATAGGTGAGAATAGGAAGGATGGCGCCGAAAACTAGCTTTCTGTTGCACCAGGACGAAAGGCCTTTGCCACCTGCACTGAGCTGCGGGATTGTAGTGAAAGAGGCCTTCGCTAATGCCAGCCGTCTCAGGAAATGAACGGAGGAGTGTAAAGTAGGGGTGAACCAATAACCAAGCCACCTCACAACTTGAGAGGGTGGAAAAAGCATGTCGTTGATCACAATGGGGGCGAAGGAAACATCCGAGCGGTCCTTCGGAGTTCTCCAGTGAATGAGTTCAGTTTTGGGGACAGAAAAACCCAGCCCCAGGTCGGCACCCTGTGTTTGGATGCTGCCGAAATAGTATTCAAGAGCTCAGATGTTCGAATGTACAGAGTCCGAGCCGACCGTGATGGTGAGGTCGTCGACATATGAAATCGCCAGACCTTGGGGGATAGTAGGGTGGAGGCTGGCTATGTAGAGCACAAAAAGGAGGGGAGAGATCGGAGAGCCTTGAGGGGTGCCAACAGCGACCGGGCAGAAAGCTTTAGGTGCGCCTTGGAATATGAGTCGGCACTGGCGTTTGGAGAGGAAAGACTTGATCCAGGCAACTAGGTAAGCGGAGACACCTCCTCTGGTGAGGATAGTAGCCAGCTTGTTTGCACAGACGTTGTCAAATCCACCTTTGACATCCAGGAACAGAGTAGATACTTTGAAGGAAGCGGCCTGAAGCAGGCGGACTTCGTGGGTAAGAGTAGCGACAGCGTCGAAACAGCCTAGACCGGCCAAGGACCCACACTGATTGGGGTGCAAGAGGCCAAGGGAGCGGGCGGCGGAGGCAAGACGAAGAGCTGAAAGTCTTTCGAGGATTTTGGAGACAGTTTCGAGGAGAACAATATTGCGAAAGGAAGTAGGTGTACGGTAATCAGGTTTACCTGGTCTATCCAGGACAATACCGTTGGCCTTCTTCATGGCTAAGGGGGGGTAACCGTGGGTGAGGAGAGGAGTGAAATGAGACGGAAGGAGCCGCTTGTTGGCCTTATGGACCTGCTTCCAGATAGAGTAAGGAATACCACTCGGGCCAGGGGCTGACGTGTTGGAGGATTTTTGAAGTGCAGAGGACACTTCTGCTGGTAAAACTGGAGGGACATCCTTAAACGAAGGAAGGATGAGGGGAGGAGGAGGAGAGGGTCTAGGAGGGAAAAAATGTTGTAGAAGTGTATTATCGATTTCGGTGGGGGAGGCGGCGTTCTCGCGTGTTGGGAAACGATCAGGGGCTCTGCCAGCAGCAATCCTTCTGGCATCCCAGACTGATCGTGAGTCGACGTTGGCCAGAAACTGCGACCCGTGGACTCTTTTGGCGGATTGGATAGCCTTATAATTCGTGTTGCGAGCCACACAGGCCAGGAGCTCTTGTTCCTTAACAATGAATACATGAGATAAAAAATAAAAAAAGTAAAAAAAGAAGTGACAGTAGTTAGACCACGAACCTTCACCCCTACATCTCCGGCGATTGAAATCTCAACACCATGGGAAATTATCACTGACGGTCCCCTCTCCCCTTCTTTGATGGCCTAGTTGCCTAGAAGGATAAAGCTACTCCCCTCCACCTCTCCCCGCTGATTCCCTCCTGATGACATTGTCTACGGGCAGTCTTTGTCTAGGGGTTTTGCTGTGACTCTCCCCTCCTTTCTCCGCCCTGTGTTTCGCTGCCATCGCTTAACATTTTACATGGTCGGCAACCCCCTTACCTTGTCAATGGGTCGGTCGCAGGGTCAGGCTATAGGTGAAGTAGTGGCCCCAGTGGCTCAGCTCCCTGGTATTGCACTATCTCCTAAGTGTCCTGTTTGGTACAGTCGGCATCGTCGAAAAATTGTGATCCCCCTTGGGTGGCCTTCTCTTGTACTTCTTAGTTTGGGTCTACCCCTCCTTTCTCCGCTCCTACTGTCTTGTCAGCTCGCACCCTACTGCCATGTCTCCTTGGCTGGCACCCTACTGCCCTCACCTCCCGGCCTCTGTTCCCTCATGATGGTCTCAGGTTGGGATCTGGCATGGCTCCGTGTGTGCTGGTGCAATTCTCTTGTTCCTAAGGGTATCATGCTGCCGCCTCTGTCCCTAGCAGGACATGCATCTCCCCCGATCCGGTTTCCGGTGGGCCTACGGGCTTTACTCTCTCCTGCCACAGACTTCCTATGTGTTGGTTTGGATTCGGATCTCGCTCTGGGGTTCACTTGCCCCTTCGGCCGGGCGTTACACCACAGCTACTTCTACCTCTTTGTGTGTGCTGTTGAGGCCATGACTTTGTCCTGCTGGCTCCTTGATCCCTCCCCTGATTTGTCAGAATCGCGTCTTTTGTTGGGCTAAGGGTGGGTTGTCTACGGTTCTTGGGTTTTGGCGTTCCTTTCTAGATGGCCTTGAGGTTTCCTTACTTTTTCCTCGGTTGTTCACTGTCGGGTTGGGGTTTTTTCTTATGGGCTGCACGTCTGATGACATTGTTGGTTCGTGGTTTTCAGGGCTGTATTTTCTCTTGTAGTTTTCTACCCATAGCACCGGATAGTTCCTTAGTCCAAATAGTGCCCGGCAGGGTCAGAGGGTTTTTAACAAGAGGGAGGAGGGATGGCCTGTTGCCGGAGGTTGTTTGGCTCCATACCGCAAGCTGAACGGGCCTTTTGTACCTATTTTTCTCTTAGCTTGACGAACAAAATTTAAAATGATATAAAAAAAAGAAATGAAAAAAACAAGTCACAGTAGTTAGACCCGTCTCCTCTACACCTCCAGCAATTGCAATCTCAACACCATCAGAAATCATGGTCACCTCCATCCACCCCCCGCTCCTCAGAAACGTCACATTGCCTCTGTCTGTTGAAGCTACCTCCTTCCCCTCTTCCTTTCCCTTCTGATGGTCAGGCCTGGCGAGCTTGGTCCTAGGGGTTTGGTTGAGTCTGCCTTCACCGCCTATTCTCCTGGCTCGCTTAGGCAGCCCCCACGGTCGGCAAACCCGCATCCGTCAACAGTCGGTCTTTAGTCTCAGTTGATCGGTAAAGTAGTTGTCCCCCGTGGCACTGCTCTCTGGTATTGCACTATCTCCTTGGTGCTCTGCTGGTACAGTCGGACTTTTCAATACATCGTGACCCCGCTTCCGTCAGCCTTCCTTGTACTTCTCGTGTCGCTTAGCCCTCCACCCTCCCCCTCCCCAACGTTTGGATCGGCAGGCACCCTACTGCTCGTGGCTCTACACCCACCATCAGACCTCTGCTCCGTTCCGATGCCTTAGGACTAGGGGCACATGTTTAATCCTTCTTTCCGGGTCTTGGTTCCCGAAATAGGTGACCTGATCTTCCTCCGACTGCCACGAGCCTTCCTCCTTTTGGCAGCATTCTCTCGAACTCGGCTGCTCTTCCTGAGCCTCGGCTGGTGGAGGTATATGCCTCTGGGAGCTTTTCTCCCCTCGTTGTGTCCCCAAGACCCATCATTCAGGAGTCCCTATTCCCTTGGGAGCGGGGCCCGGTGGGGCTTTACTACGGTTTAGCTTATAGGTTGTTTGGCTAGGGGGAGTCGGTTTGTTTTCCTTTGTTGGTTGTGTCTACTGTCGGTTGGGGAAGTTTTCCTTTTAGGCTAGGCTTTCGCGGGTGTTTTTTGGTTTGTAGCTTTCAGCCCCACTTTCTCCTCTCCTTGTAGTTTTTACCCATAGTACTGGGCAGCGTTTTCTCTGTCTGGCAGGGTCAGAGGGCTTTAGATTGGGGATGGCGGGATGGACTATAGTTGCAGGTTTTGGACTACGTGGCCCGTGCTTGGTTGAAAGTCCGTTGTACCTAGGACCATGGGATGAGCACAGGTGTGCATTTTCCCCGATAGAAACAATTAATAATTGAGATTGAAAAAAGAAAAGAAAAGAAAAAGGTCACAGTAGTTAGAGCTCTTCACGCAACCATCTAAGTACTTTGCTACAATATACCTTTTACCTCTACCTCTCACTTGTATGCAAGCAACCTGAGCTCTTAGTGTCAGAGCAACCACGACCCTTGTAAGACAAGGTCCCTCACCATCTCTCCCCAATAAGATATTGGTGTGAGATACGAAGAGTATAAATAGTCTAAGAAGGAGAGAGGAGATTATAAGTTAATCTCGGAACGAAGAATACTCTCTCGTCTTTGAATAAACAAGAACTATAAGATAGTTCAAGATCCTTACGTAAGTAAATTGTTACCTGTTGCATAACTAATCTCCAACAGAGTAGGATTGTTACAGCTGGAGGAGAAGGCTCCATGGGGGCAATAGTAGAGGAAGAGTCTGCTGATGATGACGAATACTAGAGGTCGAGCCTGCAGGGGTAACTCGGGCTCCTTGTGGCGCTGGCGTGATCAATCTGTACGACGGGAATTTGAGTATCTAAACCAATGGGTCAGTCAGGGACATTTCACATCAAAACAAAAGGGCTAATTGGAGATACAGGATCAGGCACAGGGAGATTCAGGCCACTCAACACGCCAGCAGAATATTCCATGGCAAATTGAAGAACCTGTGAGCTCTAATCAAATTACACCGGCATCGGGGGTGTCCTCCTAGGGCCCATCTGGGCCTTCTGGGTTGGAGAAACTTCATGCTCTCCGCAAAATTGCCAAGCAGCACTCGTGGAGGCGTGATTTGTTGGTAAACCTCTGGCTTGTCGGTATGAGGCCTCAAGGGTAAGATGGTGCCGAGGACACACCACCTGCCAGTCTCTCTATGTTTTGTGATCAATGCCCAGTCTCACTTCCCGCCGCAACCCTTGCTGGGCTAGATCACATGAAAATTGAGGAACTGATGGATCATCCCTCTCCACTGCCAGATGTCCCATCACCTACCACCAATATGTCCCCAACCTGGCCACCAGGTACCTTAACACTCCCCGCCTGCGGATCTCCAATTCCTCATTCTGCCCATGCCCTAAACAATACCCAAAATGCATCTGAAGTGCGCTGTTCCTTGGGACCTTGTGACTTGGGCATTAAATAACACCAGATTCGCTTGTGTCTTGTATAATTCTTTTTTCATTTTTACTGCAACCACCTTAATGTATACTTGTTTCTTTTTTCTTTTAGAGTTATAGATTTTCTGCTTGAGAGTTGTAGCTAGTACCGGAGAGGAAACAATAATCATACCATTGCGCCCTTGCTTCAGCTTCTCTTGTCCTTACTTCCGCTTATTAGAACTAGGTGATTACCGAGGATGTGGGACATCAAAACTGATATCCAGACTTTCAGTGGTGTCGATTTGAAGGCAGGAGATGAGGTTCAATTAAATCTAATCTGCATTTGGCGTGGCGGGTCTCTTTCTAGAATTGGTGTAGCTGACCGATACTCATTGTGGCTAGTTTTTGCCTATGCTGAGACATCGACTATACCGCCTATCTTAGTGATGCCTGTATCAGGTCGAGCCTTTTCATACCAGAGTCTAGATAAACATCATACCTTGAGCTTGTCCAGAGTACGAACTTGATGATGAACAAGCAGAAAAACCCCTTTTTGCAGACAAATAGTTTTTTCAATACCAAGTGACATTTTGTGATTCCTACCCCCCCCCCCCACCGGCTCACAAGTCCCAGCCTATAAGACATGATGCATCCCATTCAACAAAACAGCAAACTCTTCTCTTTCTCCATCCACTATATCATATTTTTCTACATCCTGATTCCTATCCCATAATATATTACTTTACCCTTATCAAATGTCAAGTATTCAAACCAGAGACAACCACAAGCCACCTCACTCAGCCAACGCACTCCACAGGTAGGAAATCAGAACGGACCCAGGAGCGACATGGTACAGGATGATATTGCACCTAGATCATGAACACAGCCACTCTAATCAGGCAGCTCTCAAAGGGCACAGTCGACGTCTCACAATTCTTCCCCACCGCCGAACGCAAGGCGTCTTCTTACGCGACTAGCAAAGCGCTCCGGTAGGGGCACTTTACATATGGTAGGGTATAACGAAAACGAGGCAGATCAGGATGACGATGGATAACAAAGAACTGAAACTTTTCATCTAAGTGATGATAGGTGCAATGAGTACCAAAACGCCCACATATCTAATGATACCGAATTGGACACGGAGCCAGACACAGATGAGAATGATATTCCCGATAGCACTACATCAGTAATAGGTCGTCAGTCACGAACCAGGGAGAATTGAATCAACAACCAGGTGTTGACTGTCTGAATTTCCACTACCTCCTGATCACAGAAAGCAACACTTGTCAGACGTACCACTGCCACACGAGCATGTAGAATACACACTAGTGTATACACTGCACCGCCAATCTTGTCATCCAGGGTATCATACTATTCATTACTATTGGCTACATACAGAGCTACAACATCGGTAGTCTGATGCTCAAGTCCTTCGCGCAACCAAAGCATGCCTCGACCTGAGCACATATGGCCTGATACTAACTCACAATACAATACAGCTACCAGAGCAGAGGCAGTTGTTGTTGCGAGGGCCAAGGGAGTTATTCTCTTGTACACCCTTTTTGAAGAACCTCTCCCTGGGCTGGTAGCATTGACAACTGAGGTTAACAGTCTTTGGCTTCAGGCGCTCAATCACATATCCAATACGGGCAATATAGAGGCATCTGAGGAAAGTGTAAAATTGGTAACTAGACTTAATTAAAATGAGAAGTAGGCTTGTGGAGGTCGTACTAACCTTTTCAGATATGCCAAAAACACTCTGGTATAAGATCCCTGTTTGTTTACTATGTAAAGCCTGAGATTGTAAAATTGTACCATCTTCCGGAAGACCCAACAGCAATTGCGCGCAGTGTGGACTACCTGCTGGAAAAGGATAGATTAATGTGCTTACCAAGAGGATATGAGGTGCGTTTGAGCTGATTAAGGAGGGCGACCTGTCCTGTTGCAACTAATCTGACTGAACTCAACGCAGAAAATCTCAAATCGATTCCCACGATGGCACACCGCCGATTCATCCTCCAAAACCTCCCCCATATATTATCTCAACAACCAATACTTCTCCTTTTTCCTGCACACAGATTCCTCTTAAATAAACCACTTTAAATACTTTGCTCAATCTTCAGATCATAATTCACACTTTTACCCCCATCTTGGCACACTTCTTTAATTTTACCCCTATTTTTACCCCTGAAATCTGGGTTTTCTACCACCACTTAGGGAGTTGCTGAGCTCCAGCTCTAAAATTTTAACAGGATACTCCGGAGGCTATTCTGGATCTCCTGTGAAATTTTCAGCTAAGTTCATCTTCTTTTACCTTTGTTTGTTGTGATTTGTTTCTTATTTTCCCCTGTTGTTGTGATTTTCTTAAGTTGTTTCTCTGCCTTCTTCTTGCCTTTGGTTGCTCTGCTAACTCTTATTACCCTTTTCTTATCTTTTCACTGTATACCCCACCATAACCCCAGTCTACCCCACCTCTCCAAATGTCTACCCAGATATACTACCCTGTGGAAGCTATAGTGCCGGACACTGCCAATCGACACCTTTGTTAATTCAGTGTGGCTTACCAAGCGAAGGTAACCTTCCTAATTATGATAGATAATGTGAAATAGTTAAATGATCCGCGATGTTTATTACTGCATTGTGTATAATCATGCCAAGATATTACCCAATACAGTAATTTTGGGGGTGTTAATTTTTACACCGTCCCTGCAAAATATGGAAATCTTTGAACCACTCTACCACTCTTGGAAGTTAATATTTCCCCAAATCCCTCTGTAATTCTTTAGGGAACCATCATATAAGACTTTTAGAGAAGCCTTTGAGTTTATTGGTTGTTGTTGTTGACTTAGAGCAGTTTGAAGTTGGTCATGTTTGGGGTTGGCGGAGGTGTCGATTGGCATTGTCCGGCACTGTACCACTAAAGTCCCTCTCAATGATAAGTGCCCTTTATTTTCCCCTTCCCCACCTGATCCCAGTACTCCTCCAGCAAGACAACCTCCTAGACCTGACCTTGCTATCCATAGAATTAGAGGTACAGCTAGGAGAAGTCTTACTCCATTACCCTCTTCTATCATATCCCCATTGGAACAAATTTACTCTTCTACCACTCCACCACCTACTTCTGCCCAAGGACCAAGAGAAATATCTTTTGAAGAATTGCTCTATGATCTTATTGACCGCATTCAGGAATCAAAGAAGAAATTTACTCAGAGTGAACAGAAGTTTCTCAGCCAACTGATTCTTACAATTAGAAGCTATCCTGATAATCACATACCTGATGCAGCACCTATTGTTCCAGCTTCTACTTCTTCTACTATTCCTCTGGCTACTGAGAGCAGACTAACCAAACAGGAAGAGACTTTAAACCATATTCTGACCAGACTTGACAAACTCTCTGCTCCTGCCACCACTACTCCTATTCCCCAACCTGCAAAGAAGACTTGGGCTAACATAGTTGAACAGGAAACACCATCAGCTACTCCTTCTACTACCAAAGCCTCAAAAAAGCGCCCAGAACCAACCACAGAGCCAGAAAGAACACTTATTCTCAAGCCTACAACCCCTCCTACCAACTTCAACCCCCTCCAGATCAGAGATTCCATCAATAGTGCCTTGACTAATGCCAAACTGACTATTTCTATTGTTCTTGTTAGACTTTCAGTCAACAACAAAATAGTAATTGATGTGAAGCATGGTCACACTGCAGCTGAGCTCAAAGAGAAGGAAAGTGTTTGGAGTCATCTGGTTCCTGGCCTACAAGAGGTGGTGGTTAGAGAAAGATGGTACAAACTTGTTGCCCACTCTGTTGCTACTGACATGATTGTGGCAGACAATGAGGAGAAGCAGATGGAGGCCTTCATGGAAGACATTGAGACCTACAACCATGACATTCAGCTTGCTGCCCCTCCAAGATGGCTAACAAAACCAGAGTCCAGAGCAGGAAGTTACACTCCTCCCGTGTTCTCTGATTTAAAACTCCAACAGAATTGAAGCATGCACTGAGAAATAGACTTGTGATAGCAGAAACACCAGTCAGAACTTCAGAGTTTATTGACATCAAACCTTCCACCCAGTGCAGAAACTGTCACAAGTTTGGCCATCTTCAAAGGATACGCAGACATCCAACAAGATGTCAATTATGTGCTGGAGAACACTCAACAAATTTACACAAATGCTTAACTTGCCAGTCTACAAAGGGATGTTCCCATACCCAGTTCAAGTGTGCTAACTGTGAGGGCGCTCACAAAGCTACTGACCATAGGTGTGAGGTTGACAGGAACTTAATCAAGAAACCAGAACTCCCTACCACTGACAATTCTTCTCATTCCTTATGGGAGACAAGCCTATCTCAATTATCCAGCACAATTGTGCAAAGACTTATGAAGTATTGACCTCTCTTCTTCACTACACTAATGGTACAGCAGATATAATTCTTATTCAGAAACCCTGGTTGGCTCCTGATGGCTCTCCTTACTCTCATCCTTCTTTTACTTACATTGTACCTGATACTGCTAATGGTCACAGCCCCAGAACTGCTGCCTACTTAAGCAAATCTAGACTTGACATTCTTTGAACTTACAGATCTGACCTTCTTCCTCACCTTGATGATGATGTGCTTCCTCTTCAAGTTCTTGCTGGAAAAGAGAAGTTTACCCTTTGGAATATAGATAATGAAAGAAAAAAGCTGACATCTGAATCTAGGCCAATCTACACTATGGACATTTTTATTTTTTTTATTTTTTTATTTTTTTTTAATCTCGCTTATTTATTGTTTCTATCGGGGCAAAATGCACAACTGTGCTCATCCCGCGGTGTTAGGTACAAGGGTCCTCGGCTGGAACGTAAGCCATGTGAACCAAAACCTCCAACTACAGTCCTTCCCGCTATCCCCAAGCTAAAACCCTCTGACCCTGCCCGACAAAGAAAGAATCCCCCGCCCGGTACTATGGGTAGAAACTACAAGGAGATGAGACCACGGGCCTGAAAGCCACGAACCAAAAATCCCCGCGAAAGCCTAGCCTAAAAGAAAAACATCCCCAACCGACAGTAGAAACAACCAACAAAGAAAAGCAAAGCCACTCCCCCAAATCAAACAACCCATAAGCTAAACCGTAGTAAAACCCCACCGGGCCCAGCTCCCGAAGGAATAGGGACTCCAGATTATCGGGTCTCGGGGACACACAAAGGGGAGGTAACTCCCGGGGGTTAAATAACCCCGCCAGCCGAGGCTCAGGAAGAGTAACCGAGTTCGAGAGGATGCCACCTAAAGACGGAAGGCTCGTGGCAGTCGGAGGAAGATCCGGTCAGCTATTTCGGGAAACAGGACCAGAATCAAATGAAGATTTAAACATGCTCCCCTAGTCCGAGGACATCAGAAGGGAACAGAGGTCTAGAGGTGGGCGTAGAGCCACGAGCAGTAGGGTGCCAGCCGATCCAAACGCCGGGGAGGTGGAGGGCGGAAGGCTAACCGACACGAGAAGTACGAGGAAGGCCGACGGAAGCGGGGTCACGATGTTTCGTAAAAACCAACCGTACCAGCAGAGCACATAGGACCCAGTGAAATACCAGAGAGCAGTGCCACCGGCGGCAACTACTTTATCGATCGACCGAGACTAAAGACCGACCATTGACGGGTGAGGGGTTGCCGACCGTGGAGGGCTGCCTAAGTGAGCCTGGAGAGGAGGGGGTGAAGGCGAACTCAACCAACCCCTAGGAACAAGCCTGCAAGGCCTGACCATCAGAAGGGAAAGGAAGAGGGAGGGGAGACGGCTTCACTCGGACAGAGGCAATGTGCCGTGTCTGAGGAGAGGGGGGTGGATGGAAGTGACGATGATTTCTCGTGGTGTTGAGATTTCAATCGCCGGAGGTGTAGCGGAGACGGAGGATGATCTCCACTATGGACAGAACTCTGCAATATATACAGTTATCACCTTCATCTATTCTTTGTGGTGACTTCAATGCCCATCACAGTTGGTGCAATTCAGATATTCAACAACAGATCAGAGGTGATGATGTCCTGGTAGATTGGTTTAGAGCTAACAAGTGTGATCTAGTAAACCATCCTGATATTCCCACATCCAACTACAGACAAGGCACTGGGACATCAATTCTGGACTTAACACTTGCTACTTGTGATATTTATGAGCGATTAGTTGATTGGGCAGTTGATGAGCAAGCACATACTGGAAGTGATCATGAAGTGGTAAGATTCACTCTTGTCTATGATACTGACAACTTGATTCCTAGCCCTATGAGCAACAAATGCAACTGGCAGAAAGCAGATTGGGAGTCTTTCAACAAAACTCTCTACACTTTAATGCATAAGTCAACTGCCACATTCTATACACTTTTGGAATCTGCTACTACTGATGACTTAGACAAGGCTACCCTCATACTCACTGGCTTAATTCATCAATCAGTTTCTTTGCATGTTCCTCTCAGCAAGCCTTGTTCAAGATCTAAGAGGTGGTGGACTGAGGAGCTTTCAACTATGAGGCAAGCAATGGCTAAACAATTTAGAAAGTAGAAAAGTACACAACTTGACTCAGAATATGCTGACTACAAGAGACATAGGAACACATACTTCAGAGCAATCAGAGAGAGTAAGGCTGACTGTTGGCAGAATTTCCTCAACACTGCCAAAAATCAAGATATCTTCACTGCAGTTAAATACACAAGACCAACTCAGACCCTCAAGACTCCCTCTTTAGTATTTGGTGAACACAGTGCTACTGACTTTGAATAAAAATGCCAGATGTGCAGAGATGCCATGTTTCCTGACCCACCAGCCAGTTTTTCAACATTCAATATTCAGAATACAACAACAGATAAGTCATTTCCCTGGCCTGATATTACTGACATAGAGGTGAAGGATGCAATCTTCCACTCAGCAGCAAACAAAGCTCCAGGACTTGATGGGATCAACTTTCTTTGTTTAAGGCATGTGTATCAATCTATCCCAACTCCTCTTGTTGATCTATTCAAGGTACTACTTACAACAGGTTACCATCCTCACTGCAGGAGAGAAGCAACAGGTACCATTCTCAGAAGACCTAACAAGCCTGACTACTCTATCCCTAAATCCTATAGGCCAGGGTCTTTGCTAAACTGTCTAGGAAAGATTTAAGAGAAGATAATGGTCAAGATAATTTCCGATTTTGCAGAAACAAAGGGACTTCTACATGGTGAACAGATGTGAGGAAGACATGGCAGGAGTGCAGTTGATACAGCAATGGCTCTTGTTCATGATGTTCAACAAGCTAACTGTAATGGTAAAGTACTCTCTGCCCTCTTTGTTGATGTTAAAGGTGCTTTTGACCATGTTTCCAGAACACAACAACTCTTGATTTTACACTCTTTAGGTTTTCCAACACCAGTACTCAACTGGATAGACAGCTTGCTGTCGGACAGATACTTAGGATTGGCATTTGATGGGCGGTAAATACGGATTTCACTTTTTATTCGGAGTGTGGTGCGCACAGGGGGTGGTGAGACTACTACTCGAGGGAGTTGATTTGATTTAATTTAATTTATTTATCTACCGGAGCCTATTGCTCGCGGTAGCATACTGTCACGATTATGCCCCGCTCGAACGTGATCGGGTCTGGGCTGGTCTCTGCACAGAAGAGGTAATAGAGATTGTGGCCTATCATCCACAACCCCTGCTCTGTCATGTCGTGCCATGCGCCAATGGGGACCCTGATGGATATGGGGAGCAGCACAGCACCTCCGGTGACCTCGGTGCTCACCGTTCCGGTATCGTAGAGGGGGTCGGCATTTGGCCCCAGGGTGGCACCGAGGGCTGTACCCCCCAGAGAGTGAAACCCCTCAATACCTGGGATATGGAATGGGGAGAGTGGTGACAGTCTGAACACCGTATCAGGAGGGTGGCGGCTGGTGGCGTTGGAACAGTCTGGACACCTTCGGCCATCTCGCTGTCTCGGTCCCCTGGGGTGAAGGTGATGGTGGCAAGGGTGAAGGTATCACAAGAGGCGGGGGTTCTGAATGCTGCCGCCAGGGCGTCGAGGGGTCCTGAGGCGACGATTGATCGGTGAAGCACCGATGAGACTAGTCGCATCTCGGCCTTGATGGCGAGGTATTCAATGTAGACCTTGGAGGGGTCTCGCAGGGCGGGGGTGAGGGCAGTGCTCAACAGGTTGCATAGTGGGTACCAGATGTAGGGTGGTACATCCTGATCTGTTTCAATGTCCTTGACTGTGAGGGCTGTGTTGGTTGCCTGCAGACGGATATCCCTCCAGCGTCTCTCGGAGCCGAGTGCTGGCCTCATTCCGCGCATAACTCCGGATCCTCGTGCTCTAATGTTTAGTGCAATACATTATGTTTTTGGTTGGGTGTGTACTAACCCCATATTCCCTTGGCCTTACGCATTGGGCAGCCTGTGCTCTTGCGCCAGCCTGTGTTGGATGTGCGTTTAGACTTGCGCCGGCGGGGTGCGGCAGGGCGTTGCCCTTTGTTAGGATGGCTGAGCTTCGGTCGCGTGGGTGCACATTTAAGCGTGAGTGTTCTTGTCCTTCCGCGTTTGTTGGGTGCCATATTGGAATTACGGTGCAGTTGTGTGGTGGGCAGGAGTGGGTATGGCAGTCATGGAGCATGGGCATGTGGTGGGTGGGCGGTGTGGTTGCTTTTAAATGATTGTGGTGGGTGGGTGGGTGGTGTCGCCCACTATTTAAGTAGCTGGAGATGGCCAACTTCTGACCTGACTTTGCATACCCACACCACGCTCCATCATTTTGCCACATTTACGTCTAAGACATACATTATCGTCACTATGCTTCTCGGAATTCTTCGGGTTGATAACGATGAGGGCAGCGATGCCTCGCTGGAGCTGCCTGATCCCTCAGGGACCTATCCTTATACTTTTGCGCTGGGTAGCCCACCTCCTGCCTCGCCTGCCCCCACCCTCGATATGGGGCCTTAAGCTACCGTGACGCCTGCCCTGTCACTATATCTGATAGCGTCTGCTTGTTCATTCTGTGACAACCTTGGCTTTACTCCTGCTCGCGTTGTCGGCGCGCCGCCATTGCCCTCGGCTGTCGATGGAACCGCTCCTGCGGGACGTATTGGCGGTTGGAGCCTCGAGTTGGACACCTTGCCCCTTGCCGATAGCGTGTACCTGACGGTTGAGATGAGATTCTACATTGGCAACTATTGATATTTTGATCTGTCTGCGCGCACGGTTGAGGAGATCAGGGCCTGTCGGGATGTTACAATTGTGCCCGACATGGCGATTCCGCTTGTTGCCTGGTTCGCTGTGATGTGGGGGATGAAGTACCCCGAGCACATCGATGTCTGCCCCGCGGTGATGGTGCACCGCAGGTTGGTGTGCTGCCTGAACCTGGCGATTAGGGGTTATCTTGTTCCTCGGCGGGCCAGGAGGGATTTTGGCATGTCTCTGAGGCTGGCTGCCAGGAGGGAGGCTCAGCGGAGGAGGAATCGGCGGGATAGGGTTGTGAGGTTGGAGAGGAGGATTCGGGTTTTGGTGGATGAGTGCCATGAGGCTTTGGGGTTCGGTGTGGGGGAGCTCCTGACAACTGAGGATCGCATCTGCTTTCAGCAGGTGCATGATGGTGTGGCGGAGCAGTGTATGTGGGACTTGGCCAGCCTGGGCCTTGAGGACTAGTTAGCCATTTTAGTTAGTCAAATTGATTTGTTTGTTTGTTCATCTAACTCAATTGTGATGTGTGCGCATTTCGTTAAGAGATAAAAACATGCAGGGGGGGTAGTCCCCCCGCCTTCACCTCCCTCCTACAAGGTTACTACTACTCACACACAGGGGGCAAGCCCCCTGCACCCCCTTTGTTGGGGGGAGACCCCCCAAACCTCTGATGCTTACTTGTAATCTATCTATCAATTGCCATGACTGGCTTGTTGCATTACTCGGCGCGCTATGGCAGATTGTTAAATGTATCTAGAGCGAAGGGATGTCAACCCTAATACTGCAGATAGGGTACGTACGGTGTATGTTCGGTTGCCTTGTGCCAACCTATTTAGAAATGTGTTGGGATCACTGGCAGTGCCATTTTGCATTGTGAACCGTGGGCAGCTACACAGCGCGGTATCAGGTGATGTGGTTGGACCTCCATGGATTGCAGTAACAGGTGGTAACTTTGTCGTACCATCCTTACATTTCATGTTTGCTCGTGCATGCGCCTTGCAGGCCCATATGCCTCACACAGCCCTAATGATTCACTAGACATGTTAGGTCTGCTCGGCTTGCCGGGGTTCACTGCGCAAGGCTCAACAGGGCGCGGCCTCAGAGATGAATGGTTTCCCCATAATCTGGCAGCTTGTATCAACACTTATGTGAGCTGCGCAAACATTTCCGCCCAGTGTGGCTGGGTTGTCGTTCCCGCCAATGTCAATTAACTATCATTTCTCCATCCTCGAGAGTGGTAGTAGTGTGGTCTGGGTGCCTATATGCATGCTGCATGTGGGCACTATTGATTGCACCAGCCAGTTATGTGCGCGCTACACGCCGTGTGCTGCGCACTATGCACATTAGGGCCCAAGGCCGGTGGGCCTTAGAGTATGACTCATGGGTATGACTCAGAGGCTGAGTCATGTGCCTCCCGCCGTAGGGTTGGGGTTGCTTTGCAACGGGGCTCTTCTGTGAAGGCCGGGTAACAGGGGATTATTGCATTTGGGGTATCTGGCATTGCACGGTTGCTACGCCGAATATGGATGCTTCGCTTATGCTTGCCCGTTTGAGCCTTTTAGAAAGGGGATAGTTGCACTATCCCCCGACTATCCCCTTTGTACCCTCCTATACGTTTTTCTTAGTACAATACCTGAAAAAAGGGGAGGGGATAGTTTTCCCTTAGTGTAACAATCCTACCCTGGTGTGATTAATGATGCAACAGGTAACGAATTACTTACGTGGTTCTTATTAGACTATCCTTATAGTCTAGGTATCTCACACCAATGTCTTATTGGGGAGAGATGTAGAGGGAACTTCTTTATATCTTAATAAAGTCTTGGTTGCTCTGACGCTAAGAGCTCGAGTGCTTGCATACAAGCGAGAGGTAAAGGTAAAGGTAAAGGTAAAGGTAAAGGTAAAGGTAAAGTTAAATTGTAAGAAAGTACTTAGATGGTCGCGTGAAGATCCTATATCTACGGCCCGTCGCGATCTTTTATATAGGCCTCTTCTCGCAACAACCCTGACCCTGGTGACTCATACCTATGAGTCACACGATCATGACTCATAATGAGTCATACCCGAAATCCATCAGATGACTCTTATGAGTCACTGCGCAACATGCCATAAACCAATCATAAAACACAAAACATATCAGGTGCGCAAAACGCGTCACCTGTGTGAAACTCGTGACTCATAATGTGAGTCACGCGCAAAAGTCATTACATCA
>Ga0307509_10001495_pt1 | contig 39360 bp, 51 predicted proteins | sample 10_EM_MG_FD_202245 | JGI IMG/M metagenome (GOLD analysis project Ga0307509, IMG submission 202245) | Populus trichocarpa ectomycorrhiza microbial communities from riparian zone in the Pacific Northwest, United States - 10_EM | ecosystem: Host-associated > Plants > Roots > Unclassified | place...
TTATCTAGAGCATACAGTTGGTCCGTCTTCCTCACATACGGTAGGGCCCATGCGAGCAGCCAAGATTTTCATCGCCGACCTTCAAGAATTGGGCCTTCTGGAAGCGGTGCGCGTGACTGTCATGGATTATTTTTAGAATTTTTAGACTCACGCACACTAGGTGAAAACCGTCAAGATCAATCTGTAGGCCTTTAATATCATTTCTCGTAACGTTCTTGCTCATGTTTCTATTAGATATGGCTCTTTAGCAGCAACAGGTAAGGCGTTTGGTCCGCTTGTCATGAATGAGCTGAAATTCATCTTTTTAGGCAAGGGGTATGTGTTATTCTTTGGCATTTCAAAGAAGCACCTCAATCTCTGGTGCGTTTTACTAACAGCCATCATACACCTCAAGCAATTCTCCTCGGCCTGGAAGGTACTTGCCTCTGATAAATATTATCGCTCTGACTGAATTCATTAACGTCAGGATCTGACCCCGAAACGATCGACACGGGCACTATCCCCTCCCGATATGCTGCTATTTTGCAGAATAAGACCCTTCTCCTTGGAGGACATCATACGATTTCTTACGACATGGATCGTGACATGATTTGGCGATGGGACCAAGTCTTGAAGACCCACCCAAACGGAATGCGTTTTAGTTGCTTTGGCGAGGAGGGCGATTTGTTGGCGACCAATGAATATTTCAGCGTTGGAGGTGGTTTTGTTGTGAATGAGAAAACTAAAGGTACAAACCTTCTGTTTATAACTTTAAAAGGCTGATTCCATGCCCCTCTATAGTCGACGAAAATTTGTTTTATAAAGGTGTTGACAAGAAAAAAGTTCATGGCGCCAGGTTACACCAGAGCCACCATCCCCATGCAGATTCACCTGAAGTTACGCCCTCACTACCTGGCGAGACCGCTCAAGGTACTAGCGATGCAGAGTACAAAGAACACCCGCCGTATCCGTTTGTCTCTGGGAATAGTTTACTGGCTTTGACCAAGAAGCACAATGTACGTTATCCATTTTCGTCCAGTCGTTTGGCCCCTTACATGAATAAGATGACCATCGCTCAAATCGTGCATGACAACGAGGTCTGGTACTCATATAACAGGCCGTTCATTGCGTTGACATAAAGCATTAGAAATCCTTCGGATATACGGATGAGGATATACACAACAAGGTCCGCCTTTGCAGACTTTCACTGATTCATGATGTCGTTCCTCAACCATGGGCAGATCATGCGAATTTGGGGGGTTATGGACGATTGCATCCGCACCGGAGTGTCCACTTCTGAAAAGACGCTTCCAGGGCGACTGGGTCTTCGAAGACGTGCGCCAATGCTCTATAGACGACTAATGCGTGGGTGAGTAATATACGGCTAACATCACTCTCATTCAGTAAATGATAAGTGATGCTTATTCACTTACTTCAGGTTTTACCCAGGCGTAGCCTCACCTGGCAACGACTTGCCTTCGATCGATGCTAGTTGGGCGCCAGAAGCTATTTCTGATCCCCAGCAAGCTTCACAGGAATTCTCAGAGGTGGATAAACTTGTCGAAGAGGAGCCACCAATCACTCCTTTTGGTGCTCCTGGCGACGACACTAGTAGCACATCATATGGACGTGAGCGCCCTGCTCGAGTTGTCACTTCACCCCTCGCGGCGGCACGAGCGCCGAGGGTAATAGGGTCTTTTGACCATGCCCTGCTACCTGTACCCCCGGTAAGCCCTTGGTTTGATTCTAGCTTTTTGCGAATGTGCGAAGCCTGATGACAATTATTTCTTAATAGAGAAAGACGGTGATTCCTGCCATGGACTTCTTATCTTGCTACGCCATTGCTGTCAACGAAGTTAATGCGTCCGGTGGCCGCATTGTCACGTCGCCTACCAATGGAGCTGCAGGCGTCATTCCTGCTGTTTTGAAATACATAATCGAGGTGTGCTTTTTCCTATTTTGCAATGCTTCGTGATGGGTATTGATATGTCTTTCGTGCAGTTTGTTAGTGATGATCCAGAGAAAAGTGTTCAGACATTCTTACTGACAGCAGCGGTTTGTACCCTCTTATTGGCATGAAACGCACCCTCAATTGTCTTTCCCAGGCTGTTGGAATGCTCTTCAAGAGAGGTAGCACTATATCCGCCGCTGAGGGCGGATGCCAGGCTGAAGTCGGAGGTAATATATCTACTTTCGCCTCAGATATCCAACTTCGTGCTCATGATGTGTGACAGTCGCATGTTCCATGGCTAGTGCAGGTTTCGCGGCTTGTATGGGGGGTATGATGGTTCCTAGCGCTCAAATATCCTCTCGCACTGATTGGTTGCACTCTTTCACTAGCTTCTCCGGAAACGGTCTTACAAGTTCGTAGGATTGTAATATATTGCCACCACGTTGCTGACTCGGGTGTTTTAGGCTGCAGAAATCGGAATCGGTGCGTATTTATCTCTGTTTTCTTCGTAATATATTAAATAATTTGAAGAACATAATCTCGGATTGACTTGCGATCCTATCGACGGGCTTGTGCAAGTTCCTTGCATTGTAAGTTGTTCTTCTATTTACCCCCTTACTTTCGTTTATTAGAGTCATGTTACCAGGAACGAAACAGTCTTGGAGGTGCTTAGAATCCTTATTTCACCAGCCTTGAGTTGATTTCATCCACTTTAGCTGTCAAGGCTATTACGGCTGCCCAACTCTCCATGGCAAGTGATGGAGTATATAGCGTGACCTTGGATGAAGCTATCGAAGCTATGCGTCTCACTGCGGCTGATATGAGTGTAAAATACAAGGAGACGAGCCTTTCGGTATGCTTTATTTTTCTTGAACAAGGTTTTGTGTTTTGACCCAAGGGTTCGTGATCTTTCCGTTTCAGGGCTTGGCTGTACGTTTTTATTTCCATCCCAATTGTTGCTGTTCTGCCTCTCGTTAACATATCTTTCTTGATTGGACAGACGACTGTGAAAATCCCATTGACCGTGCCTGCCTGGTGAGTTTCGGATTTCATTCACCCGTTCTTCGACCGACTTATAGACAAATTTTATAGTTAATGTGTTATAGAGATTGTTCTTTGAATGAACAATCGTTTAATTGCAGCAAACAATACACCTTAGAAGCCTTAGAAGTATTATAGACTTGGTTGTGTAGTTCAGTAGAAAGGTTATTACCGCACATATGACGTAATTCTTTATTTAGATTTTGCAAGATGTTTCTCTTCTGAGATATTACTACTAGCATCCATCTCGCTTTCTTCTAGTGGAACTGATTTTGGCTCACCACGACTATCTCCCCGAATATTCGAATCGTATTTGGTTCGAAGAGAACAACCTTGGTTGACATGTCCATGTCTGAGCTATTATGCTGGGTCCAAGGGGTTAGTCTTAGTACCAAGGTTGTGCAGCTGAAGCGGGCAATACGCCAGGAGAACCTCCACCACATCGACGTCGACCCTTTGTAACTTTGGAAGTTAAAGGAATTCTATTGGCGTGCATCGGTGCACAATATTGACCCCTGGAAGGTCTCTATACCCATCGGCCATGGCGAGCATCACCGACGATTCTAGCCACCTTATCAACCTTGAGGATGGTCAACGGTTGGCGCCTATGATAACTATCTCGGGCATCTGGGGGAAAGGGCCATCTAATGATATTCTCAGTGTCATCTTCCTGCTTCCGGCTAATAGTGAGTGTGACTCGGAGTAGCTTATGGTATCGCTGTTGCTAACTCCTTCCGATAACTGCAATGTCTGCATCATATTCCACATAAGTGTTGGACCCCTGGCTACGGAAGGACAACGCATAAGGAGTTACTTCATGCTCATATCCTCAAATGGAATCCTCAGACCTCTGTGGATACCATACAGTCATGGCCGCGGGACGTACCTCAGTCAGACGACACCCTCAGGCTTGATGCGCGGCTCAGATCCAAAGACTCCGCATATTCCCTACCCCGTGTTATCGCATATCTTCCTTTTGACGATGGGCAAGATTCATATCGGGACGAATTTCTTTGGAGCAAATCCCTCAAGGACAAGGGCTTTCATGGTTGCTTCTACAATAAGTATCGCCTCAATTTATTTTGCAGCTATGGCAGCTCATCACCCCGTCCCGTATTTCACGAAGTGGGCACAGTGCTATGCGTAAGTGATGCAGCTCGTATGGCTCTGTAGCCCACAGGGACATCTCTTGGTTTATTTCTTATTCGGTTGGAGTTTGATGGGGTTGTAGCACGGCACGAACGAAAACTGAATCTGCACCCCTTCATTCTGGACTCGGAACGCATATTTGACTGGATAGCAGGCCATGTAGGTGCAGTTGTCCATCTGTTACGCATCCTTGCACGTCATGTGGAGTCTCTTGTTGAAGGACGCGAGTCAGTTCGAGTCTCCTAATTATCGACTCCTGGCGGTTGCAGAAACACGGCAAAGCATTCAGTCCACCATGCTGATGACATTCGGAGATAATCTCAACCTCTTCAATCTTGTGTTCAGTAATGAACATCAAGGGCTCCTTTGTGTAGCAATGTGGACAAAGTGACCGAAAGCAGCAGTGCATTGCTAGAAAATTACTCACAACTAATCGTGTATGCCACCCATAATCTACCCTAGGTTATCGCCAGAACGGGGGTTATTTCCTTGTGGTATTGAGGCGGGGTATGTAACATACGTAAAATGTTATCAACAATATTAAACCAAGCAGAAACTAAGACGTAAACGAACAGAGAATACTCCTCAAAGGAGAACGGAGAATGTCGCTAGAACGCCGCCAGGTCGTTGTTCATCCAACCGCAAAATTTCTCATCTTTGTGTGATTCCGAGACCACAATGCGTGCCCATGAAACGCAAACTCCCGTCGAAATCGCTTGAAGGGCAACACTGTTCCCTGTCAGTGTCGGCAACGTAAATTGGGGCAATGTTCGCGAAGTGCTTGATATTTCGCAAATTCTGCTCTTTTTGCTTTGAAAAAGGGTATATTATGTCCTCTCAGATGAGAAGGATAGAGATAGGAAGTCTCGCCTGCATATTCATGGATGTAAGGCAGGTAACAACAATAAACGAGACCCAGCAGCACTTGGTTGGCCAGTGATAAGGTAGCTTCTGCCTTTCCGCCAGAATGGCAGACATAACGTCGTACTCTCCGTGAAAAGCACAGGGGAAGCTCATCGGAGTACAAGTCATCATTGGGATCGTCTTTATCAGAGTCGTCATCCGAGTCGCAGTGTTCCGTGCTGTGTCGGGATCGTCGTCTTTAATCTCTGAATCATCATGGCCAACGGCATCGAGATTGCCTTTGCCATTCGCATTGAATGCTCGTCATCACTAGAGGATAACTGGTCGAGAATGGAATATGGGGCATTCAAGCTGATAATATAACGTCCTCTTGCCTCGTAAGGTTCTTGAGTTTCGCATCGCTGCGTTGAGCCCTGTTTGTAATGTAATGGATAAAAAAATCTGGGCCCGACCTGCCAAGATTAATATGTTGGTTTAGTTTGCTAAGAAATCCCAGAGGTTGAAGGGAGCGAAGCGGGTCTGTGTAGCCATCAACGTCAATGATTCTGTTGCAGTGGTTCTCAGCATTCGTTCTGTTCATCACGCTGCGTGCTCAGACAAATTGGTTAAGTGAGTGATATATATCATGCACGAAATCTCATGTATGCCATCAAGAGGGCAGAACAGCCAGTAACTAGAAGGTGGAAATTAGTGTCAAAATATATCCAAAGGCATTTGAAGACCAACCGAAACCAACGAGGTACTGTAGTGTCGTTGCCTGGGGGGAGAGACGGAAAGTAGATTGAGAGTTGCGTAGAAACAACGGTTATCCATAATCCGTACCTTCGAGGATTGAATAGTTGTCCTTAGGCCAGCAATCTCCTGCTCGATCCTGGTGTCCACCTCCTTGATCTTGAGCTCCTGGCCGCTAGTCTCCTCGCGCATTCGCCCCTTCTCTAGATTCAAGTCAAGCCGCACACCAGCCTGTGTTCGAGTGATCTCCTCTCTTAGTCTTTGCTTGAGTTTCTCTACATCATTCATGAGACGATCATTCTCTGCCTTGATCATAGCAAGGTCGTTCTTTTCCATGAGCTGAAGTTCGGATTTTATCTGTGCAAAGTCGACTTGTTGTGTATAATGATGCTAAATGAGTAGGAGTATTGTCCTCAGACAAGGGAAGTGTGGATAGATTAAACATACGCGCCTTCTCTTGTTCCGCTTTTGTCACCATGTTGCTCGTCATATTTCGTATGCTTTCGTCAATGACCTCTGCCATGGCGGACATGATGCCTTCAGCCTGGGCTCGATTTAACCCTTCGCGTTCCAGCCGCTGTACGAAATGATGGGTATCGAAATGAAAATCAAATCTCGAGGTAGACGTAGAGAAAGACCGTTGTTGGCATATCAGACGCCGCGTAGAAGATAGCAGGCTAGGAATATGAGACATTAGGCTGAGGCGAACGGTCCGAATTACACGTGAATGAAAGATCGGCAAGGCTGTTGCAAGCCAAACCAAGCATGTCCGAATTTCTCAGTTTTATATTATAATTTCCATGACTTTAATGCCCTGTTAGACATCCTTGTATCCCTTGGATTCAAAATGCAGAGCGACGACGTAATTTGGTCAGTCATCAACCACCAATTCTGCTCTTATAAAGTAAAGTATGTTGAAGAACCTATTTGCTTTGACTGAGGAACTCATTTGAAATTTAGAACCACCACCCAGAATTTTTGTCGCAACGAATATAATGTTACAGGTCTTTGTAATCGCCAATCGTGTCCATTGGCGAACTCTAGATATGCTACCGTGCGGGAGAAAGAAGGTCGGCTTTACAGTCCCAGCTCTTCACCGACTGGAAGTTTAGGTTTTTAACAGGTGTTTTATACCTCTATGTGAAGACGATCGAACGCGCACATTCACCTGCACACATGTGGGAACGGATAAAATTGTCGAATAGCTATGCCAAAGCCCTTGAACAAGTTAGCTTCGGTGATTCTTCTTCTATGAATGTCCGCTGACAAGCTCAAAAAGATAGACAATGAACTCATCCATTGGCCTAATTTCACCATCCATAAATGCAAACAGCGCGTTACGAAAATTACACAATACCTAATTAAAATGCGACGACTCAAATTGCGTCAACAGTCAGTGAAAATGATTACATCTCTTCATGTTCCTTACCTACATTCTTCTTAGACCAAAGCTCATTGGAATAAAGAAAAAACTTGATCGACGCGAAGCTGTCCGAGAGCGAAAAGCTCTATCTGCCGCGCACCTGGAAAGATCAATAGAGAAGGAGCTGATAGAACGGTTGAAGTCGAAGGCATACGGTGATGCACCCCTCAACGTAAACGAAAATGTATGGCAAGCAATCCTGGACCGCGAACGGAACGGTGGAAACTTGGAAGAAGTGAAAGAGGATCTCGAGCTTGAAGATGATGAAACTGATGAAGAGATGGAGGACGAGATGGAGGACGAATGGGGGGACAGAGAGTTCGTCAGCGACATTAGTGGCGACGAGGATGACGAAGATTTGAGTGATCTAGAGGAGGTTGTCGTGCGTTCCTTTTGACTTTCACATATCGCCGGAGCTCATTTTCGTCTATACAGGACGATGGATCAGAAGAAGATGACAGTGAAGCCGAAGATGGCCAAACAAAATCCTCTCTCGGGAAGCGTAAAGCCCCAATCAAAAAGCCAACCAAACAGAGACCAGAAAAGAAATCAAAAAGTATGTTTCGTTTCTTAGGCATACTCAGGTGGCTGATATGTTATTATTAGAAGGACCAAGGGTGGCGGTCGAGTACGAACAGGAAATGGAGAGTATACCTATTTCAAAGTCAGCCTTGGCGAGTTGGTAGCCTCTCATCTCCAAGTTGTTACTCGATTCATTATAAGATTCTACATTTCGACCAAAAAATTACAAGCTAAGTAAGCTAAGTACAATAAGCAAAATCGGAGAAGTGTGGTTATCAGGTAGTGTGTTTCTTATTCCAAGTATCATTACTGAGTTTTAGATTGCTTTTGTCGGCGGCGCTCGATATCTTCGCGCGTCATCCGTGTTCCAAGAAGAGTATCCCAATGTACAAAGAAAGGCTGTGAAAAGTTAGATTTTATTCCAATGACCTGTGGTATCGAGCGATCAGAATCTATCAACCTTTGGGGTGTTCAACATACCTGGTGGTGAATATCATGGTAGTCGGCATTGTTTCCTGTCAATAATTGTAAAGGATCCCAGGGCAAATTATATCCGCAGTGATCATCCACAGTTTTCAGGGTCGAAAACGTAAAAAGGAGCATGGCTTGACGAGTGGTCATGCCCGTCGCCCATTCCGCTAGGGCCGCTCCAAGAGAATCGAGAAGAAACCCCTCTACTGGATGATTATAAAGCGAACCGAAGGCATACGGAACGTATAGCTTGTGGTGCCAGGAGTGGAATTGTTTGTAGAGAAATTTGTTCACGTGCATAAGCCGGTGCAAAAAGTATTGCCATGTATCGATGATAAACCTGTAATAATAGGTGACTGGGAGATATAAAGAAGCCAAATAGTCTCGTACATCGCGGACAGGAACTGAACCCCTGGGATTCCCCACCAGTACACAAACTGTGTAGCGCTTGCGAGGAGTTGGGGGCTCATGTGAGTGGCAAGTACCCTTGCCAGGATTGGTTCCATAGATGTAGCCAATCTCCGAAGCTCCGTTACATGGTTGATATGCCCCGATTCCTCCGCCAACCAGACAAGACCCAATACTGTTTGGATGAGTTGTTGGAAGAGGACTGCCCACACGACCTGTGAACGGGTCGCCAAATTTCGGGTTTTAACCTCGCTCGACTCATGAATGCGATACTTCTCTAACCATTTCCACTCAGAAATGTCGAGAGAGTGGAAGAAAAGCGACAAAAACCAATATGCAAGGACTGGAGCAGCTAAGGCGAGGATGGTGTCCGGGCAGCCTGGGACTAGTGAGGGCTCTGGCGAGGAATAAAAGGGGAATGTGTTTGGGGCGAAACATAGGGGATCGTGAGGCGTGGGGGGACATATTGTCGCGTTCATGATGGGTCGAGAACGGGAGATGGTAGTCAGTTCATATGAGCCAAATTTTAGAAAGTTCCCACATGCGTAATTGCTATGTATGCATATGTAAGCTTCACAAATTCAACAACATATACTTACAACTATTTACTAAATCCCTAGGTGGTACAGGTTTTGTCTTCTACCATGCAATAATTACCATGCAAAATATAACAATGTGGTGGATATGAGTGGATATGAGCAAAATAATGTCCTGGCCGCTGAGCAGCAAACTAAGGTTCATTTAGGTTATTCAGGAGCGTCGTGAGACATCGTTTCGTGACCATATCGCCCTGACCAAGCACTTGAGCAATAAATCGAAAGGGGTATTATTATTAAGCTTACTTTCAAAAGCGCGCTAAAGGTCTGGTCACGCAAGGGCTCCGGAAGACATGCTCGGAGAGCTTCACGAGCACTGGATGACCAATGGATGACCAAGAACGCATGAATAACGGACCGAGGTTTTAGAACAAGGTAACTCACCGAAGGTTGTCGCTGAGGCGCAAGTAGCAGCGGACGACATGCTTTAAGAGTCGCACAGCTTGGGTTTCGACAAGTTGGTTGACCATGTTGCTAAGGACAGTCCCAACAGCGTAAAACCTCTCGTATGTGTGGCAAATATAGGTCAGCCCCGTCTCATCGAGCAAAATTTTTTGGACGATGAAAATGGCGACTGTTTTAGACAGCTCTGACCCCGTTTCCATGATGCGAAGGCAAAGGGGTATGATTTCCGTAGATAGAAGGAAGTGGATAACGGTGTTGTTATCGTTTTGCTGCGTTAAGACATCAAATGACGAAATGAAGGCTGACTCTAAGTGACTCACTTTGACAAGAGCCCCAATAACCCCGAGGGACGTCAGGCGAAGATATTCAAATGGGCGTGTTTTTGAGGTGGTGTTGAGAAAGGGATACAAGAAGAGGGGTATATGGGCTAATGCCAACAAGATTAATCGATTTTCGACGAAAGCAAAGCAGAGTACCACACCATTGAGAAACAATTGACGAGTTTCGGAGTGGGACGCAACACATTGGAGCAGCGCTAGTGCATTACAAACTCGGTTCGAAACATGGGCGGTGAGGTTGGGTGGCGAGAGTAACGGATACACAGAGACAATTTCCTGCAAAAGGGCAGGCATTATACCTAGGAGGTGGTGAATGGTCAACAGTTTCAGTATAAGCTCGCCCTTCGAGCAGGTCCTTCTTACCAAAAGAATGCCAAAGTACAAGAGCGAGATCATCATATTGCTCCCGCTTTTTGCTCAATTCCAAGAGAGCACCTTCTCTTGTGTTTGGATCCATCAGGTCAATGACAAGACCATAAATTTTTCCATCTTCGTGAAGGCCGACGTTGTGTGTCATGTTTGTACTGGCAAAAGCGGAAGCAAGTTGATGGCCTTGGGCTGAGTGTGCAGAGAGCGGTGGTGTTTCTGAAAAGTTGGATAGACCTCTGGTATAGTTTGTGAATTGACCGTTTCCTTGCTGGAGATAAGAAACGGGCTTAGGGGACAAGAGGCCCGCCATGGCGAGGGTGGTGCAAGAGACGGACTTCCGAGTCCTCAAACCTCACACATACTGTCACAGTCACGTTGACAATGGGTATGCTCGCTCAGTGGTATAGAAGGTACATAGTACATAAAGAGTGTTTACAACATAATTCACAGTCCAGCTGCGATTTTCAATAACCCTAGCATCTTATACTTTGGAAAAAGAGGGTTCAGCAGGGACAACTGAATCTTCTCGGGGAACCACTCACTTTTTCCTCCTCAGAATCTGCGTACATGGACCAATGCTTCCGTTCGGTCTTGAATTCGACCACAAGGGAGAAGGGGATGGCCTCCAAGTCTTCGTAACCTTCGTTCCATTCTTTAAGACCACGAACATTTCCTCGCAAGTTGACCATGTCTAGAGTTGTGCCCAAATCCTGGAAAGGATAACGGATGTTAGCGTAATGTTTAAACACCTTGGTTTCTTGGTTTGAATCACTTTGGGACTCCGATACAGATGGATGGAACTCCCGACGAATTTGTAGTACCTTCGTTTCCATGAAATGGAATCGCTTCCAAGGATAGTGATCCAACCAGTTTGGTTTGCCTCCCCTTTTGCCTGCTTGACTTTGGCCTCTGCCTCTTTTATCTTCCGTTTCCTCTCCGCCTCTTCCTGGAGTCTGGTCCGCTCTGCTTCACGAGCAGCAGCTTCCGCCATCTTTTTTTGTTCTTTTCGCCATTCTTCCAGGCGTCGATGTTCTTCGAGTCGTCGTTCCCTATCTAGCCTCTTTCTCTCCTCGAGTTCAATTGTTTTGCGCTCATCCTCTTCCTTTTCTTGCTGTTCTCTACGCCTGCGCTCCAAGGTCACCCGACGTATCTCCTCATCAACTTCCATTTTGCGACGATACTCTTCCTCTTGCTCCCTTCGCAAAAATTCGTCTTTCTCTTGCTTGATGCGTCGCTGCCGCTCGGTCTCCTCTTCCAGCGCCTGTTCCTCCTCCTGTTCCATTCGCAGTTGGAGTTCCCTTCTCCGGCGAGCCCTCTCTGCAGGGTCGCCAGGGAGAGCAGCATCTTGAGACCATTTGCTCCGGAGTGTCGAGATATAGGATTCTGACTGTTCCTGTTGATGGAATGGCTCCTCCGGCTCTAGGATGATCTCGTCGTGTACATGAGAAATGACCGCAAAATCCGACATGCTGCGAGAACGCTGACGGCGAACACCAGCCCCTGATGCGACAGCAGGTGAGGGCATAGAATGAGAGAGTGATACTGACTGCAAGCCATGTTGGCCTTTGTCCTTGGGAGGTATTGGTGGTGCCAAATTCTCATTGTGGTCATCGGTGGAGCCTGCTTTCTTTTTCCGCCGCAGGAAGGAGTGAAACAAATTGGCACCTCTGGATGGAGGTGGCACTGAAGTGACATAGGTTGGAGGTTGGACATTGGGGGCATAGGTTGCTGTGAATGAGCGGCGGGCCATGTGTGAAGTAATCTGCTTTGGGAATGCTTTACCACTTGCTTGGACCAGCTCAACAGGGTGAGAGGGCTCTAAACCGAGGGTATCACGCGGTTCTTGAAATTGTTCGTTGGAGATTCCGAGCTGAGCCGGAATGTTCTGAGTTGCAGAGATAAGGGAGACTCCTGTGTTTTTAAGTGCTTGGTGGATATTGTCCGCAGTTAACAAGGAAATGTTATCGATGGTAAAAACAGCTTCGTGTCTCTGTCAAGAACAATGAGCTCATTGAGATAGAACAATGGCAGTTTGTTTGAACCATACCTTAAGGATGGTGCCGACGCGTCGCGAGTGAACCAAAGCTCGAGCTACCGATGAGGAGCGTTCTTGTAAGGATTGAAAGCCAAGACTTAAGTCGGAGAACACCCACCTCGTCTGACCGCAGACACAGATGGTGGGATAAAGTTGATGATGATGTAACCGGGTTCCAAGTCCAGTTCCTCGCGATAGAAAGCAAAGAAGACTTCGTCGTCGTCGTTGGATAATTTAGTCCTCAACTCTTCAAGACCACCCTCGCCGTAGGAGTGTAATTCAAGTTCATCAAGCTGAAGCCATGCGAGTGAGGATTAATAATTCCACTGAGCCTTGTACTTGATATTAAATAAAGAGGAGCTCACAGAATCGTTGACATAATGCAAGAGTAACCTAGTAACGGCGTGGTTGATCTGGCGCGTTGATACACCATGTTGGATTTTGCTCACCAGTTATGTCTGTCCTCCAAGATTGACGAGTAGACAGTCATGACAGCCGCAGGATCCGACATATTGAGAGCCATGATTACTGGAAAGATAATGCCACCAGGGCTTGTACAATATAACGGGAGAACTAAGCAGGATAGTTAAGAGAAAGAGCGAGAGATGCCACAAACAACCGTGCAATCTCCACGTTACGATGGTCACAGCGTTCTAAAGTTGAAAAAATGAACTAAATCTCATATCCTTTGGTAAATCTACACAGGAGAAATACATGATTGCATAGTGATTACTCCGACCTACTTAGACGACTTTCTAGCTTCTTCCACCGCAGCTGCGCCGTCTTTTGATTCATCAAATTGGTAAAATGGGAAGTCAAGCAAAAGCGTTCTCTTCAAGAAGGCTGGAAGTGGGCGATACAGAAAAGGCGGCAAAGGAACGAGAATAGAGGTCTCCTGCAGGTAATCCTTGTATTCGACCCAGGAATTTGAATGCTCGGCTTGTGCATCTGGTCCATGTGAATACAAGTAGAACTTCTTCGCGGTCGGTTTTTCGGCTGTTGGGATGCCTGATCCAAATAGGAGAAGTCTTGAGAAAAACTAAGTTGGGAGAATGGAAAGACCAGGTGATAAGTCGACCTACATAATAGTGAAAATGGGAGACATAATCGCTCCGTACTGGGCCGCACGAGAAGGTGGTGATAGATCACCATTCGTCGTCGGTGAGAGGCAAAGAATCCATACACCCCACCAACACATTATTCTACGATGGTTGAGACCGCAGGCCACGCTTTGCAGTGAATGTCACTTACTCTCCAAAATAAGGTGGATGACGTGACCACGCCCAGAGGCCCTTCTATTTAAAATGGTCCATTAAGAAAATTTAACTCAGGGACAACAGTAGAAATTACATTGGTTGGGTGTCCTTTCGGAATCGATTTGCCAGTCTTGTAGTGAAACTGGTGAAATTTAGATCGGGGGGAATGAAATTAGATTTGAATATTACCTTCTGTGCATCAGCAATGGATTCGATGGCGAAACCAGTAGCCCAGATGATAATCCCAGCGATATCACGAGAAGTCCCGAATTTAGGATCGGAACCACCATTGGTCACATCAGATACGGCTGGGGAGTTGAGAATAGTGAGAGGTAGAGAGACGATCCATATCTTTCCACAAGGTCAGTGTCATGGCGAACTTTGCCAAGAATGGCAGGACAAACCCAGAGCATCTGGGCTAGAAAAAAAGGTTGTAAATTTCTGGCGTTGATTTTGTAGAGAAATATTACAGACCAATCCAGAAACCTGAGTCAAGGCCCCGATAGAATCAACACACGAACATTCGCGAGATTGACTAGTACATACCCAAGAACTTCCAAAAATGAGAACGAATGCTATCAAAGCGGGCATCGCTGCCCATCTTCCAAACACGGAACAGGAGGAAACCTGGGGCAAGATTTCTTCAGATAGGAGACAAATCTCTTCAATTTACAGGAGTTTATACCTGCAGTTCTAACTGCCCAAACCATGACCAGAATACTGGCGACTGAGAGACAACGGACGTTTAATAACGAGGAGAATGAGTTTAACGCACGACGGCGGACCTATATTCCTGGCATGATATGTGTTTCCACAAAGTAACGTCAATAATGCTATTAGTGGCATGTACTGAGCTCGTTCGCAATCCATTCTTCAAGATCGAATCACCTAGAAGGAAGAAATTCGAACCTTCCAAATAGAAAGGAATGAGATCCTTGGAGGTTTTTAAGTTAACGGATCTGAAATACCTCCAGTAAAGTCTGTAATTTTGTCGAACTGCAGTGTCCATGCAATAGCAAAGCCCAGAAGCTGATATGCAACAGTCACCAAAAGCGTGAAAGCTAGATAGTATCGATCAAGAGCGTGTACAGGAGACATGACTAGTGTACTCTGAATCCGTTAAAGCGGGAGATAGAGATGAACAGGATTCATGGCGGGGAGAGACAGGCTGACCTGGGATTCCTGCGTGAGAAGATGACTGCTTCGTTGCCAAGGAATTTCGTCACCGAAATTGATGTGCAGTGCACCAGACTCCTCCCACACCTACCGTCGCCTTACGAGTAAAACTTTGATCGATTGTTCTCATCATCGACACTGCAAGCAGCCCACGATCCACGGCCTGCAGTCGATTTGCCAACGGGGCATCACACCCACATGCAAGCCGAGTCCCCTCAAATACCCTTACCAAGTATTTGCGGCCGTAAGGTACTTGGGACACCCTTTTCCCGCGATACATGGAAACTCGCCATCCGTGTAGCCTGTCCTCATATGTTTGACAGCCAAAGACGGTCTAATGAACCTGTACTCGCTTTTGGATGACGAGAGTATCATCGAATTCCAATGCCCCGAGCACCGAACATAGACCGGATGCAGTCAATATCTTCGAGTGACTCCTAGCACCGTTGGAATTTAACACCCCCTCCGCGCAGCCTCGACCATGGATGGGTCCATGTCCGCGCAGACTATGCCGGCTACTATCCGGAGCAGTTCCTCTGACGGCAAGAGAGCGTTGTTGATATTCTATACCCCAGCGGTCCTTGACTGGTCTGGTTTCTGTCAGAGAACGCGAATCAGAAAAACCGGGTCTGGTCCTTCAACACAATTTTTTTCCCGATAGGAAACCGTTGAGGCAACGTACGTTGGCTCGTACCCGTCAGAGGAAGAGGTTCTTATAGTGCTCTATCTCATAAGCATAGCGACGGCCTTCTTTAGCCCAGCATTAAAATCTGTATTACCTTTCCCGTCCCCCAACTCTAATTCGCTGAGCAATCTGTCACCCTCTTCCCCGCATCCACCGACTGCGCGTTAGGAACTCGTTACGAGACCTTGCGCTCGCTCAGATAGTGGTATTCCTAAGAGCTCGGACGGGCAGGAACCTCTCCACATCTTACGCCCGTTTTGGATGGAGATCACTCTTTTGCTACAAGTGGAGGATAAGAAAAGACAAGGATGAGGATGTTATGTATTAGGAAGGTTTTGGACCAAGGAGAGGGCGCTAATAACCTTGGATTCATTTTGGCTACCCGGGGCCAGTGGCCTTATTGGCTTTGTTCGTCTGTAACTGTACCTAAAGGAGTTGTGGTCCACAATTCACGAAGGTGTATGTACCCACCAGAGTTGTGTCAACGCAACGCAACGCCATTGAGACCCATCAACCTCGGAAGAAGCAGGGTGTTGGTGATACAAATCGAATCTAGTAGGTATCTTCAATTCAAGCGTTTCCAGTCTTCGATATTTATTCATGATCAGGACCTATGTCATGCCACTGAGTCACTCATGCAAATATCTTTTCGCCATTTTGAAAGAAATGCCAAGTTGTTGGAACCCAAGAAGCCATGTGGACCCAGACGAACCCTAACGTTATCCTCCCCAACACAGGCTAGCTTCTATAGTAACTGCCGCTAGTCCCCGGGCCCCGCACTTCTCCCACCACTGCCTCATTCATTGCTTGAGGCTTGAGATTCGGTTTCTTCTGCAGTCCCTTCTAAAAAATGTCGGAAAAGGTCTACTCCTCACCACTTCTTGAAGTTCCAGTACCTCAGGAGTCGGAACTGGCAAAAAGGCGTCATAGTATCGAGGACCTGGAGAGGAAGGCGGTGCGCAAAATTGACTACCACATCCTTCCAGTCATGTCTATGTTTTACCTACTTTCTTTCCTGGTGAGTGCTCCAAGTCATGGCAATCCCTGTAATTTGAGGTTGAGATAATGTCAGGATCGAACAAATATAGGTAAGTTTATACCACAGCGAACGAAGAGGATGTTCAGCTGAACGTCATGCCTGCTCGACAGGAAACGCACGCGTGGCTGGGTTACAGAAGGACCTCAAATTGACGGACCATCAATACCAAATCTGTGTCTCCGTACTCTTCGTGTGCGTCGTGCTTATTACTTTTCTATTTTCTGCAATATTTTCGAACCCTATCTCAGGCCTTACATATTGGCTGAGCTACCATCGAACCTCCTTCTGCGTAAAGTCGGTCCCAGATACTTGATGCCCACTTTTGTCATTGTCTGGGGGATTGTGGTGACTTTGCAGGGTGGGTCTAACAGGCTCCGGATGATGAGAATTTTGGCTAACGGATATCTGTTCTATAAGGCCTGGTGACGAGCTACGCAGGATTGGTGGCTGTGAGAGTGTGTATGGGCCTTGCTGAGGGGCCCATGGGCCCGTCCATCGTATGTTATCTATCAGGATTCTATAATCGGAAAGAACTCTCACTCAGGTTTGCCTACTCACTATCTTGTCCGGGTGTTTTTGTGCATAATCTCTGATTCCAGAATCGCCTTATTCTTTTCAACCGCATCGGTGGGTATTGAGAACTAACCGCGAAGTCAATCTATTCCTGATGAATTCTGCAGCTCTCTGGCGCGTTCTCGGGCTTGTTAGCAGCAGCAATTCAAAACATGGATGGTATCGGTGGTAGACCAGGGTGGGCTTGGATATTCATCCTAGTGTGTTTGTTGCCCATCGAAGGTTGACGTTTATTTGATCGAATCACTATCTCTAGGAAGGTCTATTCACAATCTGTATGGGCGTCATTGGATTCTTCCTCATACCTTCAACTCCGAGGGAATCTAAATTCCTCACGTTTGAGCAAAAAGAGTTAGTATAATTATCATTCCCTTTATATTTCATGGATTATTTCTAACAATTTCTCTTAGACTCATTATGGCACGCCTTGAGCTCGACCGACCATCAATCAGACCCTTTGATGAGTTCAGTGGAAGTCAGGTCGTACGCACCATCTGTTCGCCACATGTCATCATGGTTTCCGTTATGTTTTTTATGCAAGGAACAGCCGTATTCGGGCTGGCTCTGTTCCTTCCTTCCATTGTTAGAGAGTTTGGGTTCAGTCGAAACAAGACGCAATTACTTAGCGTTGGACCATTTGCCTTGGGGTTTTTTGGTATGTACCATCATCGGACCTATTCACTCTAATGATGTTTTTTTTGGAATACAGCCATACTAATATTAGCATACCTATCTGACCGTTATCAATCGAGAGGCATTGTGACAGCGTTGACTGCCACTCTGGCACTTGTGGGATATTCGATTTTCTTCGGTAATGGTGCACAACGACATGGCGCGTATGTCATTTAACACGATTTGCTCATTCCACAGCTACGAATGAAAAATTTGTCGCATACGGCGCATTTTATCTAATGGTTCCTGGGATATATGCAGCCACACCGGCGCTATTCGCGTGGTTGGCAAATAATTCGGAACCACATTATCGACGAGCGACGAGTATTGCGGTTGGGTTTATGAGCGCGAATGTGGTGCGCCTTTTTTTTTTTTCACCTATCTTTCTACAACTTATGGGATCATCCGGGCTTAGGGCGGCATCCTCAGCACCTGGAGATATCCCTCAAAGGACGGTCCAAAGTACAGAAAAGCAATGATTATGAATATTATATTGTAAGTCACCCACCATGCTCAATTCATTTAAGTCATCAATCAATTTAGCTGCATCTGCACCGTCCTTTGTTCCTTGATGAACATCGCGTACTTATCCTGGAAGAATAAATTGAAGGCTCGCACTGGGCGGCGGGAACTACTGTTAAAAAAATACAACCAAGATGAAGACCCTAGTTTAAGAGCGTGGATGGAGTTGGGAGATGAACATCCAGACTTCCGGTATACTCTCTGAGTCTCCCTGCAATTTCTCAATATCTATTGAGTGACGGTACTCCCTCTCCATATGACGTTAAATTTGCGTTAAATTCATGTAATATAATAACAGTTTGAGATTCGAGGTAACAGCTTCAGGAAAAAACAAGAGTACTAGTATTGCGGAGATAATCACAGGCACATTTACATACACAAGGAAACGAATCTCCCACATGTCCTATAATTACTATAAGCCTCTCGGAGGTCATATGGTTGAGCTATGCCCACTACCTTCAGGTAGAAGGTCTTAGGGTGCTCTCGGCTAATAATTTTAAACTATCTTTTCTGGAAGTTGTCAGAAGCCATCGAGACAGGTTTGATAGGAAACAGGTTTCGGTGGCAGAGGCATAGGAAGTGCCAGCCTTGGGTTCAAAGGACTGGGATAACGTGTTCTTCAATGGCAAAAGATCCAGCAATGGTTCACACACTGGCCAATAAGTTGATAGAACTGCGGAAAAAGGAAGCATAAACGACAAGACATAGGGCGAGATGGTGAGAAATAGGAACTCGCCTTGCTGACTGACTTGAGCCCCATTCTTTCGTGACCCAGTAAAGGACGATTGCATGAATGAGGACAAGGGCACCTAGATACAGCTGGCCATACTTATCTCATCGATATTGTGGATGTCCAGTTGGAATAAAGTTGCGTAGGACACTTACCATCCACATCTCGCAAGGACCATGGAACAGGAGGCAGCATCTTATTGAATGCAAGTTCACGAAGAGAATTATCATGAGATCTAAGATCCGCATCGACCCGGTAGAGGATAGAAAGTGAGCTGCCAGTGCAACATTTTTGCTGCTCTAGGATGTGACCCACTTTAGGAGCACCAAATCTATGACACGAATGATGCCGCGCTTGGTACGGACCTCCTCATGAATAAGGGGTTTCAAGCGTCTGATCTCCATGCCGCCCAGTGCTACGACGAAAAATGTGAAAGGTTCGCCTTTGAGAAGGCAGGTGAGGTTTCGGGAGGTGTCGCTCGAGAGATCATGCTCGCCGAGCATGCCCACGGATGTAGCTGGGAGTGTAACTGACACATGTTCCTTGCCCTTTCTCATCCTAGGAGGAATAATCGTCGACATACGTCTAGCGTAATGCGAAGAGTGAACTGAAGGGGAGGTCGCCAGCGTCCTTATAGTGGAAGTTAATGATTTGCAAGGACTTCTGAATGTAACTGACAAAGGAGAGTTTCATTGATAACTGGACAAATCATCTTAAGACTTACCAAATTGACTAGGCGCCTAACAAATAGAAAAGGTATAATGTCCAAATAATGTCATAGGCGGTCCATTTGGCTGGTGATAAGCGCCCAGTGTTACAAGCATAGCCCCATAACCCATACCACGTTGCTCAGCAGCACTCGCCAAAACTCCAGGGGTGGAGGAGTCACCACTGATTCCATCGTCGAACTGGAGGCAGGTCCAAGTGTCGCGGGGGAGAAAAGCCACAAGTTGGGGCGACCAGTCGAACTTGTAACAAGTTGGTAGCCATGGAGACTACAACGTGAGGTCGGACGTGAAAACATTCAGAACGACGGGGCCACGATGCGAGGTCCGATGCAAAAACCTTTAGGAACGACCGAAAGACAAAATGGCGAGGCAATGAGGCTTGAAAAGCGAGCGACCGAGTTGCAAGCAGATGGGACCAGGACGCAAAGTCGATGTGGCCTGAGATCGAGTCAGATTGAGGGTACGGAAGATGACGCTAAGTCAATCCTACAGAAGGTGGTATATGACCATGAAAATGTTCTCGATGCGATAAAGAGCCAAAAAAGTAAAGAAGTCCAGTCATAACGGGAAAGGCTACCAGATGATATCACCGCCACTTGGACCACTTCCCCGGACTATCAAGCCCAAATCCAGGGCTATCATAAAGCAGCGAGCGTGACTTTCCAAAGAGACCAGCGGGCGGATCGTCATATCCCACTAATCCCGGCTTTTCGTTGAGTGTGCTAGGGTCATGTGGGCCATAAATGCGCGATCCGAGAGTCCTGAAAGCGCGCCTGGATGCGCCCAGCCTAGGGGTGTTCGGAAGGGGGAACCAGCAAGGCCCACCGGGAAAACCAGTCGTCGAGGCGTAACCGGCTGGCCGAAATATGCGTAGTGCTGACTGGTAAACCCACGTTTTGTGGGGTATCCGCATTCAGGTGCTGAGGTGCCATGTCTAGAGATGCGACTCCACTGCTGTAAACAGGCGGAGGATCGAGGTTGGACTTGTAATGTGCGAGACTCGCAGTAGGACTCATGTGTAGGACTTTGTGGGAAAGCGTAGAAGAAATCTGATGGATTGTACTCCAGGCAGAGAAACGGGTGTAGTTGGATGACCTGCGTCGCCTAGTTTTGTTTGGGAGGTGGATTTGAGGTGAAGGTTCGGAATGGGTGAAGTTACATAGGGACGGGCGGGAAAGAAGAATTCTGAATGTGGGAATTAGTCAAGTCATTGTGAAGGAGCTGCTTTTTCTTCCTCTCTTATCTTGAAGCGACACGCACATTGTCGTCAGAATCCAATCAGAGTCATATCGAAATTCAGTAATTCGATACCGAGCTGCAGAACACTAGCAATCACCCCAAAACTTAACTGGTCTTATAGGGTGGTAAAGGGCTCTGGTGTCATGTCTGGAACAGCCATGAATCTGGATTTTTTCTTCAAAAATTGGGAGATCCAAATCTGTAAAGAGTAAAATTTCCCAGCTGGAAATCATCATTCAATTTTTATTTCAATCTAAGTTAATATCATTCACAAATCACTGTTTTATTTACAGCTTGTTCTACAGCTATGAAAATTTTTACAGTAGAAGCTTTATATTTGCTAGATTTTCCATATATCATGTCTAATATCTATCAGTGAATAGTGTGGAAATTATGTAATTTAGAGAACATGCCTCAATAAACTCACAATGTTTCTTTCCTTTGAAAGTCTTTCCATCACAACCAGCCTGAACACAGATGTACTGGTAAAAGTAAAAGTAAAGCTACATACAAATTAAACCAGAATATACTTAGCTACAAATATGAGCAGTGAGAATAGAATAGAGTAACAAGCTATTTGCTTATACTTTTCTATAAATTGAATATAATTGCTGGAATGGTGTTGATAAGCTTCCATTCTATAAACCAGCGATGAAGAGGAGATGCAAAAATGTAACAAACCCCTTCTGGTTGATCAAAGTTATGAAGCAGATCAGAATGAAGCCAACCATTGTGATAGCACTGCTAAAGTGCATCTTGATTGGCTTCAGAAGTGAAGTCAGATTTGACAACAACACCTTTACAAAGGACAGTAGAGAAGATATGTCTGACAGACAGCACTTGAAGGTCCATATCTTTTGGTAGGCCCTGTTTAAATGCTGGAGAAAGTTGCTCAAACAAGTCACATAGAGCAACTGTTTCCAAAAAAGTGTTCCATGTATATAGTTGGCCAGAGAACTTGAGTTTTTGATATGACTAGAATACAAAGCCAGATCATCTCTTCTACCAGATAGAGGAGACCTACACCATGCATAGTGGTAACCGTCATAAAGGCCAAGACTGCTCCCACATGTCCTTCAGTAAGGTCGAAAACAGAATCAAAGAATGATAAATGGGAGTGATATTCCGGATTGGGATATTGTCTAGAAATGAGATCATTGAACTCCTTCCGAGGAAGAAAAAGCCCAACAGAAAGGAAATGATCTCTATCTGTATGATGATCAGAGTGTAACGTCACTTTCTGTAACTTATTCCAATTGATGTGAATCCCAGGCGCATGAACCCAAGACCTTGGGGTGCCATATCTTGTAAAGGCAATAGCACGACGATTGCTATATTCATGCATGGACTTGAAGAAAACTCCCCAGAGGTCCATATCCTTATATGACACCTGAGCATCATCAAAGATAAACAAAGTATTCCTGTCCGGTGTCCAGCCTTTCTTCTGAAGATAGCTAAAATAGCCACCAGATTCTTCTACCTCTTTAAGTGGCCAACCATTAACCCATATGACATTCATGTCTGGGTTGTGTCGGAGGACATACTGGGCAAGGAGTTGCGCTAGCACTGTTTTTCCACTTGCAGGAGTTCCACGAACCTACAGAGAGTCAGAAAGGATTTCAGGTCTGCCAATGTTATAAGAATACCTCAATGAATGAGTATGTCATCAGCCGTTGATACAATCCTAACACAGTATCATTTCGAGGAGAGGCATTTGCTGGAGTCTATGTAAGTCAAGAAAAATTGGACATCGACGGTGCTTACGTGGCGGACGAGGAGGCTGCAAAAATAAACGACGTCGTTTCAAAAACGAGGAATCTACCACAAAAAATGGACACAAGCCAGACATAAGAGTTGGCACAATGGATGAACAGGAACACATACTCACCAGAACAGAGCAGCGTTACAAAGACATGCAACCTGTCAATAGCAGGTTGGTCAGGCCAGAAATCCGAGACAATCTCCCAGTCCATCAACTTTCTGACACCTTTGTCATTCTTTTTGAATGCGAGGTCACTAAGAGAATCATGAGTTCTGAGATCTACATCGACCTGGTAGAGGATAGATAGAAAGTGAGTTCGGACATTTTACTGCTCCAGGATTTAACTCACCTTCAGAAGCACCAAATCCATAGCAAGAATGGTGCGCTCGGGCTCTCTACGGACCTCCTTATGAATAAGAGTTTTAAATATCTGATCTCCATGCTGCCCGATGCTGTGACGTAAAATGCGGAAGGTTCGCCTTCGACAAGGCAGATAAGTTCTCGGGAGGTGTCGCTCGAGAGATCATGCTCGCCGAGTATGGATGCCGCTGGGGATGGTACTGGTGCAGATACGCCGCAATCCTTGCCCTTCGTCTGAGTATTGGGGGAAGGCGTGGTCTCCATAAAGATAGCACGCCTGAGGACCGAAAGAAATTTGTTGAAGAAATAGGCTACCCACGAGACGCGATTTCTGAACCAATATCTCAGCAACGTAGTAACATGGCTGGAAGTGTTACTATAAACCTACTGTGCTCGACTCAACTATTGGCGAAGATAAAAGGATGTGCGAGGGGTTTGTCTATACGAGACATGACTTGGACGGAAGTGGCTTACTGAAAACAGGAGGCGTGGCTGTGCAAACTCAGATCTTCTGGATTTGAGCACGTTCGATAGGAACCAAAGCCATCATGAATGTAAATCTCATTTTAACGACTATTTGAAATGAGAGAATCGCTCATGGTTGAGAGCATACGGGGAGACTGCCAATTGACCAATTAAACACTCAAAATGGCTGGAAATTGAGGTCAAGCTATCTACTTAAGGATTAATCAAATAGACTTCGTTGAAGGCGACCATGTACACGTACCCCATAGCTGAGAAAAGGTGAATGAAATCATGATCAATCTTCCTGCTTTAATTGAAGGCAGATGGTAAATATACGTGTCAAGTGTTTTGGTGGGTCAACAGATTCAGCTGGAAGATTATGGGAAATACTGGAGTCTACCTGTCGCCATCGATTGGACGTTAAGGCGAATCCTGCACCAGTGCAAGCAAACACAACTAAGAAAGAAATCTCATACTGCATTGGGACACATTAATTGCGCAGATAACGGAATGTGAGGAATATCTTGCTCGGGCCATCCACTAGGACCAGCATTTAACCCCTTGGGTTGGCTGTAGTATCCACAAGCCCTGATCAACCTCGCAGATCTTCGGGTGCCAGCCAAGGCATGACTCGCAGGAGTCTAAGATTATCGCTTCAAGTGTCACGCAGTATGTGCATGTCGTCAGTGAGCTGTGTGCCAGTGGGTGTGCAGAAACCAAGTTTCTCGGAGAACGCCTGAGAGCAAGGGCTAGCAGAAATCCGGGCATGAAGCGTAGTCTCTTACCAAGATAATTTGATTGAGCCTAGAATGAAGCGCTCCTGCAGTGGGGAGAGTACAGTCCCGATCGGGCTCTTGATAAACTCGGACAACTCCGACCAAAAAAAATTGTGTGGCTTGTAAAGTCCCTCATCAGTATCCTTCTTCCTCCTCCTCTATCCTCCTCCTCCCCCCTCTTTAACGACCTCAGAAATGGATGTACGCGAATGACCTTTCATAACCTCACGGATGTCCCAGGTTGATCATGATTTCGATCTTTTTTTATAGCCTAATTACACTCAATCTTTGCACAATCTGCTCCTTCAAACGACCTCAAATGATACTGTTCTCCTCAAGGCCGTATGCTTTTTTAAAAGTTTTCGATTTGATCTCGATGTTAACTTAACCATTAACTAGGCCACCGTGCAGCTGAATCAAGAGTTCTACAAAAACCCGGCCTGCATCTCGGCCCTTGCGAGCATCCTTGCCAACTCCCCTGAATTCGCTGTGGGTCTTGATCGTACTACTATCTTCTTCTTACTTATAAAGACCTTCCAGGTACGTCAATTGGCTGCCGTAGAACTGAGAAAACGCGTCTCCCAAAACAGTGGCCACCTTTGGACGCTGCTCCCGCAAAATGAGCGGGAAGAGATTAAGGCAAAACTCCCGGAGTTAATCCTAGCCGAACCAAAGTATGTTTTGATAATCCTCTTATCCAGCTCTAGCTCTAATTCCGTCGTCACTTTGCAGTAACCTTGTTCGTCATTCCGCTGCACGCGTTATCGCTGCCGTTGCTACCATCGAGGTTCCCCAAGGCACATGGACGCAACTCCTCCCTTTTTTGCAACAAACATGTATTTCTCCGCAGATTGCACACCGCGAAGTCGGTTCATATATTCTTTTTACTGTCCTTGAGAGCATAGTGGAAGGATTCCAATCACATTTACCCAGTCTTTTCGATTTATTCCGTACCCTTTTAGCGGATCCCGAGAGCATCGATGTTCGGATAACAACTGTCAGGTGGGTCACCTATGTGACCTCTCTTCTTAATTGAAACTTATCTCGAACGTAGGTCTCTCGGTGTTATTGCTCAATACATTGACTCCGATGACAAGGCCGAACTTGTCAGTGGCATTTTGCAAAAGAGGGCGATGATATAACTCATAAGATTTTAGAAAGCCTTCCAGGCCCTTCTCCCTTCCATGATTCAAGTCATTGGCCAAGCCGTTGAGGCTGGAAACGAGAACGGTGCTAGGCAACTCTTCGATGTACTGGAAACCCTCCTTATTCTTGTGAGTTGAAATTTTGAGCGATCTCAAGATTACTCACACCAATGCAGGAAGTACCCATTCTCGGGAGGCATATCCCGGAATTGGTTCAATTTCTCCTTCAATGTGGTGCTAATCGTGGTTTCGATGGCGAACTTCGCGTTCTTGCACTTAATGCCCTCAACTGGACTGTCCAATAGTGAGTGTCAAGTAATCATCATTCCTTATTTCACTCCCCTGACACATTTCCGTTTTAGTAAGAAATCCAAGATTCAGAGTCACAGTCTCGCACCAGCCATTTTAGAGGGTTTGATGCCCATCACCACTGAGGAAGAACCTGACGATGTCGATGACGATGCTCCTTCTCGTGTGCGCATCTGCCCATGTCTATTCTTCTGTACTGTGCTTACTTCATTTTCTTCTGCTTAGTCGGCTCTCCGTATTATCGATGGACTTGCTACAAATTTGCCTCCAACCCAAGTTTACCCAGCTCTCCGGGCACTTATTGTGCAATATTTCACTTCTGCCGACCCCGACCACCGACGGGGTGCTGTTCTCGCCCTTGGGGTTTGCGTTGAGGGATGCAGCGAATATATGACTCCTCTCATGAGCGAAGTCTGGCCCATCGTCGAGGCTGGTCTTCAAGACGCCGATGCGGGCGTCCGAAAGGCAACCTGTATCGCTGTTAGTTGTCTATGTGAATGGCTTGAGGACGAGTGCTCCTCTAAGCATGCTGTTCTCGTTCCTGTAAGTCGAGTGCACATCTTATCTAACTTTCTGGATTCTTATTATTGTCCTCAGAGTATCATGAACCTCATCAATGATCCTGCCACCCAAAAGACCGCTTGCACGGCCCTCGATGCCGTGCTTGAGATCCTTCAGGATACCATTGACCAATACCTCCAGCTCATCATGGAGCGCCTTGGTGGTCTTCTTGAGACTGCTCCTTTGCAAGTCAAGGCTGTCGTCACCGGTGCCATCGGCAGTGCCGCACATGCATCCAGGGAGCGCTTCCTGCCGTACTTCCAGCCCACGATGAACCATCTTGCTCACTTTTTGTCACTTACTGGCGAGGGTGAAGAGATCGAACTACGTGGGATCGCCATGGATGCCATTGGCACTTTCGCTGAAGCTGTTGGAAAGGATGTCTTCCGCCCATACTTTTCCGACATGATGACCCATGCCTTCCAGGGATGCGAGATGGGTAGTGCGAGACTTAGAGAGTGCAGCTTCCTCTTTTTCGGAGTTATGGCCCGCGTTTTCGGTGAAGAGTTCGCACCCTACTTAACCCAAGTCGTGCCTCCTCTTCTCGCCAGCTGCAAACAAGCTGAGCAAGGCGAAGATCAATTGGAAAGTAAGTAAATAAAAAGTATATGCACAGGTTCTTGATTGATCCTATCGTTTCAGTCTCTGTTGGCGACGCCGCGAGTGCCTTTGCTTCAGGTTCATCTCCCGCCAATGCCATCACTGTCTCTGACGAGACTGACGCCAACGGCAATCCCTCTATTGAGCTCGAGGACCTCGATCTCGACAAGATGATGGATGTTAACAGTGCTATCGCCGTTGAGAAGGAGATCGCTGCAGACACCATAGGAACCCTCTTCGCAGCGACCCAACTCCAATTCTTGCCCTTCGTCGAGTTGTGCACACTTGAGCTCATCGCCCTCCTTCCTCACTACTATGAAGGCATCAGGAAGAGTGCAACTGATTCTCTTTTGGAAATCGTCAGGACCTTCTACGATTTGAGCGAGCATGAAGAATGGGTACCGGGATTCAATTCGGTTAGTTTTTTTCGGAAGAAATGCTCTTCATGTCCAATTGACGTTGCATTCATTTTCTAGCGCATTGCCTTGAACACTCAAGTTGTGGAGCTCATCAACCATGCCTTACCACATCTCCTTGAAATGTACGAGACTGAGGACAACAAGTGAGTGTCCACACATCATGTTCACTTGTTTTTTTTTCTTCCGGGCGAGAAACCGTAACCCAATTGCTATGCGACCAACGAGTTATTACTCCAATTCTAACGATATTGTCTTGACACTTTTCTGACCGGCTTCCTTCTAGGTCTGTTGCCTCTACCTTATGCACCGGTCTTGCGGAAACTATCAACAAGATTGGACCTGGTTTCTTTGGTGAACGTGCGTATCGCGTTTTCTCCATCTCTTTATCTATTTATCCCCGCCATCTCAGACTACGACGCTATCTGCAACATTGCTCTGCAAATTCTCGAGCAAAAAGCATTCTGTCAACAAGACCCTGATCAAGATGAGAACGAAGAAGCACCTGAGGACCAAGCAGAATACGACTCTGTTTTGATCTCCTCTGCCGGTGATCTTGTTGCCTCGTTGGCTAATGCTTTGGGCCCTGACTTTAACCAGGCCTTCAACACCTTCTTCCCCCTTATTTCGAAATATTACGTGCGGTTTACCCTTCTGTTCTATATTTGAATTATGTGTTGATGAGCAAATTTTACAGAAAAAAAGCCGATCGCTCAACGATCGTTCAGCCGCTATTGGCTGCCTTGCTGAGATTATCTCTGGCATGAAGGGTGCCATTACTCCCCATGCCCAACCACTTCTGGAGCTCTTCTACCGCGCCCTCGGCGATAGCGATAAAGAGGTCCTGAGTAACGCGGCATTCGCAACCGGCCTCCTCGTCGAAAACTCGGAATTGGATCTCTCACCACAGTTCCTGCAACTCCTCCAGGCTCTTCGTCCCCTATTCATCGTTCCGGAACCAGCACCTGCTGCGCAACTGAATGCGAAGGACAATGCTGCAGGTGCCGTCGCACGCCTTATTGTTCGCAACAGCGCCGCCATGCCCCTTGACCAAGTCCTTCCAATCTTCATCGGTGCTCTGCCTCTAAAGAACGACTTCCTTGAAAATCGACCTGTGTTCCGTGCTCTTTTCCACCTCTTCAAGACCAATGGTTCTATTCTCCTTCCCTTCATGGACCGACTTCTGGCCGTCTTTGCCCACGTGTTGAACCCAAGTGGACCTGATCAGATTGGGGATGAGATCAGAGGCGAACTCATCCACCTACTTGTTGCAATCAACAATGAAGAGCCTACTAAGATCCAAGCAGCGGGTCTTGGTGTCTTCCTGCCAGGGGCGTAGATTTACATTCTTGGTCATTTTTTACTCTCTTATTTTCCTCTCCTTGTCCATTCTCTTGTTACTTAGTACATTGCTTTCTTTTCTCGTTCTCTACATCGTTTCCAGAGTTCCCCATCTTACTAAAAGCCCCATGTCTTTCGTATCACTTTTTCCTTTAGAATAACGACCTTTGGCTTAGTCCTCCACGTAAATCCATAATTCCACCCATGATGTTGTGGCATGTTGACTTTGAAATATGATCGGGTGTTTCTTCCGAATGTTGTCTCCGTTCACCTCTCAGTGCGAGAAGTGATCTCGCTGGTCGACCTGTCCTCCGGTTCTTATTGCACGCTTTCCCGCCCTATAACAAGTTTCTATGACTTTCGTTCTTTTATATTTTCTCGCCCTCTTGACGGTCTCCGCTTTCTCTACGACTCCATCGGTGTCTGTGCTGCAGTCTTTGGATGAGCAGCTACCATTAATCGCTCGAGTCAATCAGCCTTTCTCTTGGACTTTTTCGCCCTCGACCTTTAATTCTTCAGACGGAGAATTCCTGAGCTATACGACGTCTTCGCTCCCTGGATGGCTCTTTTTCGATAGCTCTAATCGGACTTTTCATGGCACACCTTCGATCAATGACCAAGGATACCCTGAGATTACGGTTACTGCTCATGACTCGGATTCCTCGACGTCTTCTAAGTTCTCCTTGTGTGTCACTCGTGTATCGCCCCCAACATTGAATATTCCTATTTCCGACCAGTTTCATCCAAACAGTTCTTCACTCTCTTCCGTCTTCTTCCTGAGGCCTGGCTCGGCTATGGCGACCCAAACCCCTGCTCTCCGGATCCCGCGCAAATGGTCGTTTAGCATTGGATTCAACAGTGACACCTTTATCTCTTCTGAGAAGAATTTATATTACGAGCTGCGCCTCGACAATGGTACCGACATACCAGATTATATGATATTCAACTCTAAGACTGTCACTCTCGATGGAGTGATGCCCCCTGCTGATCGGATAAGCGAGCCTTTACTCCTGTCATTCTCGTTGCACGCTTCGGACGAGGAGGGGTATACTGCTGCTATCTTGCCTTTCAATGTCATCGTGGCGGACCACGAACTGTCGCTGGAGAATTCTTCCCTCCCCACGATTAACATCACTTCTGAAACTCAGTTCCTTGTCAGCCTTTTATCCTCAGCGGACTTCACTGGTGTCCTTGTAGATGGTGCCCCCATTCAGCCGTCCAATATATCATCGCTGGAAATCGATGTCTCTGCATTTAATTGGTTAAAGTACGATGGTCCGAGTCGAACACTTTCTGGAAAACCTGGGTCCGACGTCACAGGGACCAGGCCCATTCTGCCCGCCGTCCTGACCACTATCTTCAATCAATCAATCCACACAGAGATATCTCTTGCACTCGTACAATCCTACTTTTCCGCACCCGACTTGCCATCTCTCCACGTTTCGAAGGGAGACCAAGTGCAACTCGACCTTGCCCATTGGTTCTCGACTACAGTCGCTAATCCTGGCCATGACGAAACGGATATCTCTGTTGCCTATGAACCCATCTTAGCTGCAAATTGGCTGAGGTACGACGGTGTCGCATCGAAGTTAACTGGCACCGTTCCACAGGATTACCAGTCACCTGTTGACCATGTAACTGTTACCTTCACGGCTTACTCGCATATAAGCCACTCGACCTCACATGCAACTTTCACCATCTACATTGCAGACACTGGAACAAACAACTCTCTTTCGCCGCAACACCCAAGTGGGCTCTCCGCCGATCCCCACAGGAGGCTTGTACTTGCCATTGTTCTGACCTTCAGCATTTTGGGTGGATTGTCTTTGTTCATTGGTCTATTCGCTGTGGTTCGGCGGTGCGCAAGGGTAGAGGATACTGCGGTGCTCGGAGAAGAGGGGAGGCATGCATGGAGCGAGAAGGATAAACGGTGGTATGGCTTAACGCTCAGCCCGCATGGGACGAGGGTTATTGAGAGGATTGGAAATGGCGTGTTTTCGCCGAACCTTCGTTTGCAATCGCCTTCGGAGCTTCCAGAGGGTCTTCCACCTCCTAATCCGTTGGGGTTGGGCCTTCGTCGAGTTTCGGAGAGAAGTCAGCAATATGGCGGGATGGACCCGAGTGCCGATTTTACGAGTCCAACTGGTGCAGCGGTCATGAGAAAGAAAGAATTCTTGTCGAGGATCAAGGAGACGGTGCGGCAGGTCAGCGACAAGTATGCCGCTCGCAAGAACATGTCCGCTGTTCAACGGCCTGTGATTGGGAAGCCTATCCTCGTCGCACCGTCCGGGGCGATTACCAACGCTGACAGCACGGAGAATGACCAGGCAGGACCTGTGGTTGTACCGGTGTCGCCTACGAATCCATTTGATTCTGATGAAATGGTCCTCCTCAGTCGGCCAGGAAGCACTTTTATGAGTGGGTCACCATCTGCGTCATCCGCTGAGCATTCGATCCCAAGGAGGCGCCCTGATTTCGCACCCCCTCGAAATATGGGGCAGGTGCGTTTCAATGATGGGTTGCTTGTTCGCCAGGTCTCTACAGGGTCTATGGGGTAAGTAGTCGAATTCTACGTTTTATTCTACTACCCAGACTTATGTTTGTGTGCATGCATTTAGGGCAAATAGCTTTCGTAGTGGGAAGAGTGGTCTTTCTGGCGAATCGATGGGAGAGATACCCATGGGACCACCAACTCGACCTCGCCTGGTACCATTTACAAGCTCGACGCGGGTGCCTGTCCCACAGGCAATTGGTATGGGCGCCCCACCTGGGCAGGGTGTTGGCTTCGTAGGTAACCGGGTTACGAGCCAGCGAGCAAAAGTTCACAAGGTCGGTTCCAAAGACGAGAACGAGGTTGTGGAGGAGGGCTCTAATTTGAAGCCCAGTGGAACGAGCGAAGAGCTCCGGATGGGGATACATTATGTACGTTCCCTGGGTGCGGACCAGTTGGCGGTGCATGCGGCTGGTTCGACTGGACTGGGAACTTCGCCTGCGGTGTCAAATCTTCGTTCATCTTTCACCTCCTTGGAATCGTCGCATGGCGGAGCCAGATCTGGAACTGATTCGACAGACGTCATGAGGGTGTTGGTGAGGACTGGGGAAAGGTTCAAGTTTCGTGTTCCCATCCCGGCGGCATCTATGAACCAGGCAAGGAAGTATACTGTCAAGTTGACGTCAGGCCAGGCGTTGCCAAAATTTATCCACCCAGATTTTAATTGGATCAGCAGCAAGGGTGTACTTGAACTGGCCGGGCTGGCAACCGCTCGAGATCTTGGGGAAATGATGATTGGAGTGTACAGGGAACAGGATGGCGTCTGTGTTACCACTGTGATGCTCGAAATTGTTGGGAAACGTTGAAATATATTTGAAGCTTAATGGGTTGTATCGAGTAAATGTATACGTATTTTTATATCCATATCTCTGGAACATCCTAATAATCATCCTGTATCGCGACCAATACTATACTTACGTTCATTATGTACACTGTAACTTTCATTTCACGGTCAATGTCTCTCTTTTTGGATTGGACGAAAACGTGTTCAGCAAGTGCCAGAGAAGCGGATAAAAAAAGCTTTTTTTACAGTAACCATAGTGTTATAATCCCCTCAACACTCCTACCTCCGCGGAAGGCTGATTAACCCAAAATAAGCTGCAAAGCAAAAGTCCACATCTCTGGCCCCAGATCAAGACAGAGGAGGTATGATGCCTGTTCATGATTTCCAGATGAGGATTGCAAGGGTGCCGACGTAGAAGTAGATGAAGTGTTTGGTTTCTGGGTATGAGATGAGTAAAAAAGCAGAAATATGAACAACTTTCAACCTGTAAACTAGAAAAAGGCGCAGATCGTGGGATCGATTTCTCAAAACGCGTGTTTTGTAGACGATAGGGAAAAAGAAAAAAAAAAAGGGTGGAAATATGGACCTACCATGTGTGACATAACTCCCAAAATTCTTTCCAACAACGACATGCCAGGTTGGGCCGTGTCGTCTGTCAAACTCCTTCTTGATCTGTGCGGCAATGTCTTTCTCGATGTTGTATTTTTCGAGTGCGACTGACGCGATATCGACAGACTCCTGCTGCATCTCCTCACTCATGTCCACATTCTTTATTATGGCCTTTGGCGGAGAGACGCCGACGAGGTTTGGTTCTCTGGGAGCTGTGGCGGTTTCTGTGGCAGACGAGGTGGGCGCGTCCATTTTGTCTGGAAGAAGGAGAGATGGGTGCTATTTGAAGGAAGTTCGTGTTTGGATGCAACTGGGCACGTGGTCAACGACTCGTGTGGGAGTATACTGTTCGTCCGGTTTTCATTAAGTTCGACTCCCCGTCTACCCATGTGTTCCCATCGCGTCTGGTTGTGCGCAGAACACATGCGGAAATGGCCAACCCTGCTTCCAGAATCTTCCAGAATTGTGTTCCATGCTTTTTGAGCATTGTGGAGGCCCTCCTAACAGAATACTTCCAGCTTTGTGAACCCCATTGGAACCCTGTTGTCTATCGTCCTACATATGGGAGATTTCCAATCTTTCTCCTGTCTGGCCAATGGGTTTATCATTGGAAAATAAACTAGGGATACCAATTCATTTTCACACCTACGGTATGTTGTACTTCCCATTCGACGTTCAAACAAAGTGATATGTACATGCGCCAAAGGTATGCGACCTGATGGAGACGTATTTGCGCCCACATGCGTGCAGTGCGCATGCAGATGGTCTCCGAGAACACCTTGATTGGTATACCCATGATGCTCGATCTCGAGGCTTCTGAATTCTCACCTAGGCCGTATCGAAACAATAATGCGCCCTGCTCGTCTTCAGACATCTGTTATGATATAACTCCAAACGATCACTTGTTGTGCTCCTAATCCTGAACGGAAGAACCACACCCATTCCATCATTTCACCGGGCAAGGGAATGAAAATATTCAGATTCTTGAAGGTTCCATTCATAGACGTGGAACCCGTCTTTCTCGATGTGCGATGTGCTGCATGCGTTCCCAAGCATAGTCGAACCTTTTCCGTGTGCTCTGGTTCGCCTTCCAGTACAATGTGGCCATTTACCCGTGCTTGCTTCCCACCGTGACTGCAGGGTTACTCTTAGTGCGAGAAATGTCATGCCTTCCTGCGGCGTGTTTTACCACCGTTCCAAGGTCGGCGTGGGCTAGGGATGGGAGAGTGTATTCAACCCATATCGAAGTTTCTGCGCTTGTACGTGTATATCCCCACACTGCCACACTCTCGACCGTCCTTCGGCGAAGTAACCACACATGGCCTGCAGGTGCCAGCGGCGGCCTCGGGTAACTATAACATCGGTTCCCCTACATTTAAACAAGTTGATTCGCAAAGTTGACAATTCGCATTTTGCAGTATAAATAATGCCTTACTACAGTGGGATCGTGTGTGTGCAAAAGAGAGCACGTCTCTGCGGTCCTTCGGTACCTGGGTGTTGTGGCCTGTTCAGTACGCAGGGTGATACGAAGTTAAAATGAGGCGTACCCCAGGAGTACAGGCTCTCGAGTTACATCTTTCACCCCCGAAGGCTAGACAAGATTCTGGCAAGTCAGAATTGAAGTAGATTTCCTCTAGCGTCCTGAAGACACAACCCGAGCAGGAACTTTCCTTGGTGGACGCTTATATCGTACGTTTCGAGGGTATGGAATAACGATGAAGTTTGGGATAATAATTTGACATCCGATTGGGAACACCAAGGCGTAAAGAAAAGCGGTCCTTTCCAGCTGCTCCGCTCCGTGAAAGCAAAAACGAATGTTAAACCTTGCTGGGTTCCAGAGAATCACAACCAATGTCTGATATATGGAACGGGAGAATAAAATACATGATATAACTTATTGTATAATTTAATATTGGTCCAAGTAACCAACGCGCCTATTGATTGAAGATGGGGTTAAAGAGGCCACACTCGACGGCCGATTCGTGAACCCAAGGGTCCATCTCCTCTCCAACTCTCGGTAAATCCCTTTAAACGCTTCCAACGACCCCTTCTCCTGGACGAGCAATAACGACACCAAGTACCCATCGTGGCAGAGTTGTGGGGTTGGCCACTGCATCTCCACACGGAATTTGACTGTCTTGAGCCCAGGCAGGACGCTATTCGCGTCCTTAAGATCCCGTGTACGGCATTTGAGCAGCCCAAGCTTCTCGGAATCCTCGAGCGATACTAGGAGGTCCATCTCCATTAAAAGCCTCCGGCACTCGGTTCTCGTCGTGTGGACGTCGTGTCGGGAAAGAAGGCTGTAAGTCGCTTGCTTGAACTTAAATACGTTGTCCAACCAGCTACGTTTAGGCGATCCTACGGGTGAAGGAAAGTTGAATGAAGACCCCGCTTCGGAGAACATCGGTGAGATAGGACCTGCCGAGAGCCTCTTCTTGAGCTGGGAGGGTCGACGAAATGCCGCATGGGGTATAGGTCTCTCATAGATCTCTAAATTTCCAAGATCGTCCGGCATCATCTTGCTGTGTCGAGCCAGAGGCGAGTGTCGATGTAGGAGGTCAGATTCGGTGATGGGTATTGCATTCTCTTTGTCACTGGTGTCGATGGTAATGGGCGAACGAGCACCACGAGGTTTCCGGCGAATGGTGAGCGGTTTTGTGTCATTTGGATCGACTGGGAAGGCAACATTTTTATTTCGAATTGGGGTTGAAGGAAATATAGACCCGTTTAAATTCGATGCAAGAACTTCTGGCGAGGAGGAATTAGACGTGTTCGCTGTCAGATGGGTTGTTCCAGTCTTGGCTTGGATGACATTCAGGTGGTTTGCAATTTGCTGAAAAAACTGCTGGATCTTCGCATCCTCCAACTCTGGAGCCGCCAGAGAGGGAAGGGTTGTTCCACCTGATTGGTCAGAGGGCCCTGTCTTCTCAGGCGAGGGCGCCGAGAATGAAATCATCGGAAGTCCAGGGCGCAAATGAATATGATTGTCGGTGGATGGTGGCAGGCGGTCGCGGCCTCTAGCTCGTCGAGGAGTCGGAGCAGAGGTACGAGGTGGAAGGGACGCCTCTAACGCCTGAGATTTTCTCCGGCCTTCTTTTTTCTTCCTACGCTCTGCCGCCTGATGTTCTTCTTCCTCTTGTTGTCGGATGTCGTGGTACTTTCTCCGGTAGTTAACGAGGAGATGGTAAATTCCCTTCTGCCAGTTACGCTCCGAACTCATTAGACTCTCGATAAGCTCTGCGTCTGGGGTGTCATGCCACAATGTTCGCAAATTTGCAAATATGTCGGGGTCGATTGAAGAGCGGTTTCCAATAGGATGGGCAATGGTGGCCATGTCAGGATCTGATGGCATCGCTGCTGGGTTCTTGAGTGGTTGGGATAGAAAGAATGGATGGCGCATTATATCTCGCATGGTGATACGTTTGTTGACATCCGTTGTAAGCATACGTGTTATCAAATCCCGGGCATCTGGTTCGATGTCTCGAGGCATATCGAAACGTCCTATGGATATTTTGCGTAGGAGTGTAGGACAATCATCATCATCGAAGGGTAGCTTAGCAGCCAGGAGCGCATAGAGGATGATACCACAAGACCAAATATCTGAGGTGGACCCATCATAAGGCTTCCCGGCGATAATTTCGGGAGCTGCATAATGAGGGCTGCCGCATGAAGTGCGAAGGAGGTTCCCAAGCGAGCCATCCTGCCAGGTCGCCATGCCAAAGTCAGCGACCTTTATGTTGGATTCGTGGTCGATAAGGATGTTTTCGAGCTTCAGGTCGCGGTGGGCAATGTTGTAGCGATGGCAGTAATTGACAGCGCAGATGATCTGCTGAAAGTATCCAACAACTTCAGGGATAGGCCGACGACCTTTGCTACACAGGTAATCGAACAGCTCTCCGCCTTGGACGTATTCGAGGATTAAGTAGAGGCTAGATGATGTTTCCCAAACGTCATAGAGCTTCATAACGTTGGGGTGATCAATAAGCTTCATGACGACGATTTCGCGTTCCACTGCGAGGAGATTGTGTTCGACTTCATCTGCGAGGCGATTCAACGACACGCGGCTTGCCAAAGAGTTCTTGGGGATGATTTTTATGGCGGCGAACTGTCCGGTCTTCGAATGACGCGCAATTCGAACATGACCTAGGAACACACGACTTAGAATTTCCAGTGAACGAGCATTTTCTGAATGTACCTGAAAACCCCTTTCCCAATGTTCGCCCAACTTTCCACAACCCGATCATTTTGGGATCATGGTTTTTCTTCGGGCGTGTCGCAAAAAGAGTCTGAACATCAGCCATGGTAGAGAAAGGAGGTAGTTAGAAGGAAGGAAGGTTACGGAGGCTGACATTTTTGAAGCAACCTGAAGTTTGTGGAACTTGGAAAGCAGCCTGACGTGCCTGTTAGCATTGCGCATGGTGGCTGTGCAACCTGAACAATTCCCTGAGCGCTCTGTTATGTAAATAACGAATGTGATTTCCATGGATTTTTACTAGCCGGTTTCTCACTCGGATTTCCGCACCTGCTTGCCTTCCTGACAGGTCGCCTTATTGCGCTACTTGTGGGATGGCCCAAGGATCCCACCTCCGTGCAGCTTTTGACTTTTCGATGAAGCAGTACCTCCCTCCCTCAACCATCTTCGTCATCAACGTTGGAATTACGAATCCGCCAGCCTCAACCACTACTCGTTCTTATTTTATTTTTTTCATCAGCATAGTGAACTTATGTTGAATTCCTGGCATGCCCCATTGCTGGACTTGCTGCCTTATTTTTTTGGTTTTACCTTCCGGCATATAACACTGCTCTTCTTCGTCTTGTCCATAGGAGTTGCCTCGATCCTTAGATTCTGTCTTGACCACTTTCTGGCACTGGAAATTCTTCCGCACCACATACAAATCCGATGATTTCTCCCCTACGTCGTCATGGTTCAACTCCCTATTTAGGCGCTGCATCCTGGACGAGCGTCCGCTGAAACCCGTTTAGACTGGATCGTTTCTCTGGTTATCTTAGCGTCTTGGACCGTCCTTTTCCCCTATAACATTTTCCGTCGTTATTCTCTCACTTTCATCCGGATTTTTGAAAACCAATGCTCGCCACCGCCCTTGGCATCCTGTTCCGTTCCCGTCCAAGGTGAATACGTCCGCTTTATATCTAGGCTTCAGTTTGAATCCACCTAGGCCGTGGTCGTTACCATCTATCATGTCCCGCCGATTTGACTTTGCTGGGAACAGTGCAAGGAGTTACACCTTCTCAGCTTTGAGGTCACTGAAGTTTCTAATTCTAAAATTCGATACTTTTTTGGTTGATTTAGGAGGATACTAGGCCCGTACCAAAGAAGCCGGGAAGAAGTTGCCGCCTCCGTTCATGGCCTTCGTGAAGTACCTCTCTAAAATCATCCCAGACGCAGGCTCCCCTTGCCATCCTCGTTGGTAGCGCCACGGCGGTCCTCAACGGGTTCTCTCGAACTCCCCATGCAAGTGGTCGCGCTCCTGTGATAAAAATTACATCGTTAACAGAAAGACAGGGTCCCTGATTGGAACCTCCCCAAGGAAGAGAAGACGACTAAGGAAGGCGATACAGATCGCGACCTTTCCTTCGAAACAGCGAGTCCGGGATTGACTGTCTGCACAAGAACCTGATCAACTCCCGCATAATGAGGGTGGGAACCTCTACGTCGGCTAAGGTCTCAATGGATTAAGGCGTTCTATGAGGAGCAGAGAATATGGGCGAAGGCCGACCTCGCAACATTTCCCGAAGAGGTGATGTCTATATATGCCCGACATTCTCACTATTCCGAAGAATTGCAGATAAATCATGCAAATTCCTTGCTTTTGGAATACAGGCGTTCACCCATCGTCGTGGCCCCATGGACGACACGCACCAGGCCCGGCAAGACCTCAAGCGCTGGATCAGAGACATGCACATGGGAGGTGTAGCGATGCCAAGTGGCCTGATATGTTTCCATTCCTCCAAGAGCTGGGGCGTTGTAAAGCAAAGCTGCGCCTTGATCGACATCACCAGCAGCTGGCAAAGGATTTAGGCATTGATTAGCCACAAACTCATATACATCAGGCTGCGAATGATCAGCAAAGGGAAGGGGAAGAGGACGCTGGGCTTCTTCATGTCGACTATATAACGCATTATAGATTGGCACCCAACAACAGTGCAAGATAAACACACCGAAGCATATGGAGTATCTCCTTAAGATGCAGTCGAGTATCGAGAATTGTTTCAGGGAAAAATAACTCCATAGCCTCAAAATAACGTCGGTTTTCTGGCTTGAGGCTCCATAACGCTGATGCATTCGGAATCAAGTGGGTCATTTCCAAACTTTAATCGTTGATCTTTCTTGAAGGGCGCGCACGACCACCACGATAGGCGGTTTCGTAACACACGAAGGCACCAGAAGGAGGGTCTGATTGCACCTCGATCAATGAGTCAAAAAAAAAGCAGCACGGGTTGGGAGTCAGATAGTTTCGGGGAATGGTCGGAGAGAGACCGAACGGTTATGGTCCTCAATCTCAAAGTAGAATTGCGATTGTAGATGGAGAAAACCTTGGGTGATCGGTTTGAGGCATGTCGGGTTCATGACCTTGGGGTATATCGAGTTGGGAAATGCCGGTGGTTCCGTTGGTTTAAATATTTCTTCAATAGAAAAACGGCAAAGATCGTTGAAAGGCTGGAGGTAACGGGATGATTTGAACATGACTTCAGCAGCTGACTGAATATTCGCGTCTGCTACCAGCAAATGCAGTTCGGCAGGAAAGTACCAGTAGCA
>Ga0307509_10001496_pt1 | contig 39354 bp, 34 predicted proteins | sample 10_EM_MG_FD_202245 | JGI IMG/M metagenome (GOLD analysis project Ga0307509, IMG submission 202245) | Populus trichocarpa ectomycorrhiza microbial communities from riparian zone in the Pacific Northwest, United States - 10_EM | ecosystem: Host-associated > Plants > Roots > Unclassified | place...
GTAATAGAAATCAGGGCTTTAAGGTTTTAGTGGCTCGGCATCATGGAAACCATTAAACTGCAACCAATGACAATTTCTTGTGTGCCTGGCGACGAATTTTACTGTTTAAGACCGCCCAAGGGATAGCGGAAATTTCGCCCGACATGTATCCTGCAGTAGACTCGACTGGAAATCCCCCGATCCGGACGACCCCCCTATAAAAGTATCAGATCGGTGAATAATTTTCCCCTAACAATTCTTGCCTCTACCCCCACCGTAGACATTCCTGGGGCACAAGACATGTTGTACTACGAAAACCTCCGCATGTAGCGGAGGAAGAAACCAATGGTGCAAGTGCCTGAGCCCCGTATCTTACTGCGCACGCTTTTTTCCCTGCCTTTGACGCTCTCTGTTCCCTTTTCGTACGCAGAAGCACAATTCTTGTTCACAACTGCTCGCACTCAAGTGTGGTAGTTCTTCTATATTATCGGTACGGTATTAAGCGGTACGGCGTAACTTTAGCTCTTATTTGTTTGCTTTAAAAACACATTCCCTTTTTTTCATTCCTATTTGTTCATCTCTTTTCCCCTCTTCACGTTTGGTCCCATGCGCTAACGATTCAAGGGGTTTGAATGGGTGGATTGCAGGGAAAAAAACATGGCTTGGGTACCCTTAGCCGCGAGCCTGTGGGGAATCGCGAATCAGGAAGGAAGCGAGTGAAGGAAGCACTGGACGGTCGCCGCGAGCAGCTCCACCCCCTTCGGGAACGAAGGCCCATTCGACGCCCTATCCAACTTTCTGCGACGGCTATCATACATTCCGCACACAAGTTTCGCGAGTGCAGTACAATGCGGTTATCATGCGTAGGGTTGGCTGCCGGGAGTTATCAGGGGGGGCTGGGTCAGGCACCGTAAGAACCCGAATAATTACCAGGACGTTGGGTCGCCTCTCCTGGTGAGGTTTGGTGATTGTTTCTTTTTATTTGACTCGGGGAGTAGGTTTTTTTTGGTATGTTTTTCGCCCCTTTTCCCGGGGGAGGAAATTTTGGACTACCTGACACATGGCCCAATTATTCGAGTTCTTTGGTAGTTGAGAGGATTTGTAAAAGCAGAGATCGCTGTCGATTGCTATGTTGCTTGAGATTTGAAGGAAGAAAGGAAAAAGAGAGGCAAAAGAGGAGATAGGGTAACAAGGCAGAGCTTCAGAGAAAGCAAGCAGCTGTATGGAAACAATGTGACGACGCGCAACCAATATCCAACACCCACTTATCGCTATCATGCAGCAAGATCGCAAAGAATGTATGTTTCGGTTTTTTAAGCCTCCGCCTTAGTCTAGCTACATGCACGTGACCTGAGGGCGGTTTCACGAAATATCACTCGAAACACTTGAACCGCATCCTGGGCTACCCGCGGATGCCCATGATGCCAAGACTACAGAGATGGCTTATTAGCATGGCCACCGCCCGGTGTTGGTCGAGATCTCAGGAGCCGGTGGTTGAAATCAGTCTCCGATTGGGCGTTTTCGGATTGGTCCAGGTTGGGTCGCGGCAACCAATATGTTACACCCCACCCTTCCGCAACTAAAGTCACCCTACAAGTACTAAAGAGGGTGTTAATCCTCTCAGAACGCCGAAACCCAGAACTACAGTTCTACGCTGCCTGGGGATGGATTATCCAACATCGGACCCGACCGTCAGGGGCAATCCCTCAGTGTGGCGGAATTCGCCACCCTAGTCGAATTTTCGCCACCAGCTGGGCCTTCGCGTACGTCAACTCTAAATGGATGGGGATGGCACCGTCTGAAGGGCCGACGCGTGGGCTCGGGTGTTTTTCGATAGACTGCTGATATCGTATCCGGATGCGCGTCATTTTGGGAGATGAAGTGCGAAGTCGTACGGCGGGTTTGGTGGGATGGTTCGCCAGAATACGGGGTTGCGCTATTGGCCGAAGGGTTTGATACGGTACGATGTTGAGAGTCATCGGGTTTGTGCATGCTGCACACCTGCTGAGATGGAGGGGTAGCAGGGTGGTACTGTAAGGGGATGGGTGAGGGAGGGGACGATAGTGGTAGCACTGAAGGAAGGAAGGGGATGAAGGGAGCATGTACGGTAGGTTATGGCTCTCGAGAGGCGGAGCTCGCCGGGACGGCTACCGGTATTGGATGTTATGAACGGGTGCCTCGAAAGGGCACCCGATCACGCGAGAGGATAGTCAGTCCCCTGGGCGGGCTGCGGCACTATGATGCGGGGAGGGGGGGTTGTTTCATTGGAGCTACCAACGTGATACCAAGATTGGCTGTAGGGAATTCTCTAGGCAGACGTTTAGTCGACTCTTGGAGTGGCTCAGTCTCGGAAGGTCTGGATAAACATGCCGGTTGGCTGCTCGTGAAATTAGAGGAAATCGTCCGAGGGGTGACAGGGCAAGGGGTTGGTTAGTGACTCAAGCTGATATAGGCCTCGGGCCTTAAACTGGTGGAGCCTGGAGTATTACTGGGTGAGGGGAGTCATACGACGCTACCGATATCTCACCTTCAGGGATGATATCAGTTTGGAGTATGTGATGGGGAAATACGAGAGTCATCATCAATGTTCATGTCTGACTGGGTTTAGCCGATTGCATGCTCTTATTGGAGCCTGTGGCTGGCCGGGATGGGATTGTCTAGGAAATGACCAGGAGAGGAGATATTGGTGGAGTCTTGTTTCTGGTATTGGATGTTGCTTTCACAAGGTACGGGGGGGGTGATGCACAGGCCGTTTGGTAGGGACATCTCCCTCGGATGGGATACAGCTCCCTCTCTGGGCGGCTAGGGAATGTCGGTCTGTTGTTTGCGATACTTTGCATCTACTGATCTGCCTGTTGGGCGGAAGGTCGGCCATTATCAGAATTTTCTCTTCGACACAAGACAGGAAGGGAATCACTTGTTTTGCTCAACTGATTGATGCTCTTTCTATCTCTGCCCGGGTTCGGCTCACAAATCCCCTGATTTGCATGCCAAACGCTATCAACGGACCGAAATCCATTAGTTTCTGAGCGGAGAGCTAAGGACCCTTCGGGAGGGAACGTTATAACCATGGCTACCGGATTCTATGGAGTGAGAATGCCTGGATTTCATAGAAGCAGGGCCTCGCAGTTTGGCTTATATATTTCTCCCGATATATGCTTAGGTCCAGAGAGGATGATCCAGTTATTTCATGTTTCCACAGAGCGGGATTTTTTGAGAACCCCCTCCATCGAACCATTAGTGAAATTTGCGATGCGCTGTAGCGCTAGAACGATGGGAGAACTACGTCCAGGGCAGCTGGACTACCGTTTACCTTGATAGGAGCATGGAGAGCCAAATATCTGCGCGGGAACCGGGAGAACACCGCTCTTAGGACACTAATTCTGCTTCTAGATTGTTGGTTCAATTTCAAGGAGAATGGGAGACCATGACACGGGGTTCCTCTTTTTCGGATGATCTTTGGGAACTTACCGGGAACTCAAAACTAGCCTCGTTCAAGGTTGCTGATACCAGCTTCCCCTCTACTGTGAATACTGGGCTCAGTCCCTTGACTGCTCGTCTAAGTCGGAGGATGCGGGTCTCGCGCACACGGCATCGGCTTCGTGAAAGAACAAGGCATGCTGAAATTGCGATCCTAGTTGGGCCGGGACGCCTCTCTCATGGCTCAATTTTGCAGCCTGCTTAAGCAAGCTTCGATGTGAAATCATAGGCCTCAAACAAAAGTCGCTACAATCGCGATCTCTTGACCGATTTTGCGCTTCCTAGTCTTTTACGGTTATCCCTCTCGATTTCCGATTCGTTGTTATCCTTTAGCCGAATCTACCAGCTGTCTGGGGTTTCCTCTGGGCCGAAATATGTTGAATATATGCCTTTGTCTGGAAAGTGTTATGTGATGGGCCTGCCGGAAGGTGCCGCTCGCGCATGCTAATGTTAAGGGCTGTATCTCGTGGCCGAACAGAGGAAACTTGGGGTTCAATTAATGTGTGTGGAGCGAGCAACAAATACACGGCTAGGTGACGATGTTATATATCTTTGGACAACTTTCAGAATGCGCAGCCTTTATTCATTAGCCCAGTCTATTCCCTTAGCCAAACCTAACACGCTTAATATGAAAATATAGTACGATATAGTGCATCGAGCGGGGGCAATGTCTAGGTATCCTGCGTGTCTCCGAATAGAGGAATTAACTACTTTAAAAATCTATGCTGGCAGTAGTATCAGTGAAGTAAGGGGTTTCAATATGGCTGTATTTTCGCAAGGGGTGCAGTATTATTCGCCTGTTATGCAACTCCTACTGATATTGAGTGCTGATCACTGATCAGCCAGAAGTGATTAGGACCGAGACCAAGCCAATCTTGGAGATCAAGCCTTAGAGACTCGCAGGAATAATCCAAAATTATGGATGGGCCGCCTGCGGATTATGGACCCGGTCGTGCAGGCTCGCAGCCGTCGTCGGGGCATCGAAGCGATCGACCAGCACCAAGACTCTGTTTCCCCTTGCGAAGGGGATTATTACTTGACGGGAATGGGCGGTGCCTAGCGGCACGCATGTGTTTCTTTTCAAAGGAGTGGGCCTAATGCGCTGGCGACAGGCGGGTGCTTGCTTACGCCTGGCCGGTTTATGATGATAGGTGTTCGAGATGCTGTGCGCAGGCACGCCTTCGAAACCACCACCTCGAGATGCCGGAAAATTCCAACCCTTCAGCCTAGCCTGCGCAGCCCTCTTCTCATTCAGATGTATGATACCGTGTCATATCTCTTTGTGAAAATCGGATTGGAGCTAAGGGAATCTAAGCTAGCGAGAGGCGTAATGACTCCCCCTCAAACTGCCACACTTTGAGCAAACAACGAAAGGCAATTTGACAGGCACTTCTGCGCCTGTCCGATACGGCGGTGCGTGGCCATCGCTCGATAGCTTTTACAGGTTAATTTACTGATTACTGGAAGTGCGTAGTGGGACAGAGTTGGATTGGTAATCCGAAATCACTAATTATGGTAAGTGTCGATATCGTCGGGGAATGTTGAGAACAGTGTCTGTGATGCCACTGGTCATCGGGTGCCCTGAGGAAGGATGGAATGTGGGCGTATAGTACTCGTACTGGGCAGTTATTGAATGGGGGGCCAGCCCATCGGAGGGAGCTCCGCATGGTTCGTAGGTACGCTGACTATTCGAGGCTTTTTGAGGTTTCTGTACCAGTAGTGGGAGGAGGAGGAATAGGTGATCCACTCGTGGCACCGCTTGGACGGATGGAGCGGTTAAATCTATTACCTGGTTCGTAAGCTTTCTTTCTGATGTCTGAGGGGTGGTCGTGCCGCCATTCCGATCAAGTTTCTCGGGGGAAAAAAAATCGCGCACGGCCCAGGTGATAGGTTTGACCGGGTCATCCTTCCAAGGAATCGGCGGCTTCACTGGATTTGGCGGGAGTTGCTAATAACTTGGGCCCACGGTCAGGTAGCTCACGGTGGAGGTCCTAATGGCCGAGGGCAGACGTGATAGCAAGCAATATGATTTTTTGGGTATGAAGTCGGTGGCAACATTTAACATTTGACAATCACATTGTACTCGAGTATCCCCTAAATTGCTGAGACATTCAGGCCCATTTAAAATGTTGAGCACTAGGCCTATTTGAGTAGCCAGGAACAAATCTGCACGGACAATCTCTTTTCCATCATGGCCATGCTGAGCAGTACTGGTTTTGCACTATTCTGAGCACTACCCTACTTCTTGAACGCGGAAGTTTTTTCTATCAAATAAGTTAGTGTTCAACATTTCAAATAGGCCTGAATGTCTCAGCAGTTTGGGGGATAGCTTTTCGTGTCGGGACGTTGCATTTTCTGCGGGCAGCCGCGTGCAGCACTTCAATGGTACAAGGCGCAAGCAATAAAGAGTGGTAGAGTGCAGGGGTGGGGGTCGGGTTGATTTTAGACAAATCCTGGCACACAGCAACAAAAGTGTCCTCTCACAGAAAATATGCTGTGATGGTAGAGCACCTCTTAAACCATACCGATCACTAAACAGTTCCCAACTTGGAAGGTTTTGTATTTTTGGCCATCACTGGGCTGGTGAGACCTGCATTTTCCTGACCTTCCTGTTTTGTATTTGCCAAGTTTGCCGATCTTGACCTCTTTCGGAAATATTGAGAGAGTAAAATACTTGGGAGCAAATATAGAATTGGGACAGAGCGACATTGATATCTATGTTACAGCCACGACTGTCAGCTGTCACCTTGTCCTAATATTAAACTCCTCAAGTATTTGTTGAAAGCAAGCCCATCAAATCTTCGCCAATTGTTAGCATCATAGAACATCACTCGACCAATAATTCCAAAGTTGGTAAAGATCTGCATACTTGGCACACACAAAACAGGAAGGTCCGGAAAATGCAGGCCTCTCCAGCCCATGGGATAGACAAGGAAAAAAGTGCATGGGGCTATGACAGAGGAGTAATCTCTGCATTCAGGTTTAAAAGAATGCTAATCCGTTGAATGGACCACTAGGTTTTGGAGTTCAATTGAAATAGAGATGGTAATGAGCTAGGCGACAGTTTAGGGGTTCAGGCACTATGCTCACTAAGTACCTGTAAGTGTTTGATTTGATGACAGATGTGCTGGAGTAGGGGTTATCTATGCCACTTACTGAGATTTTTCTTTATTGATTGCCTAGCAAAAGAGCGAACACTGATTCTCTGGATGCTTCTCTCTTAAGTGCACTAGTAGTACCTCTGGTCTGGTGGGACATTGTTTATGCACCATACTACTTTTTATTCCTGCGCTTGAACCATGCTCTTGTCAGCGGAACCTTTTGGATACTATCGGCCGAGAAACTTACCGTAATCCCTACGGCCGAAGTGTTTGTGAAAATGTGAGACACCTGATTAAGCGAATCCACGAACACCTTTGCCTAGGGATTGTATGATACGGTACCATCGAAAAAGTGAAGCCTGTCAAATTTAGTGAATGGCTTCACACGGAATCGCCTTACCTTTTAGCCCATCACAGGAGCATGAAGATATTTTTTTTAAAAAAGAAGAGGGTGAAAACGAGTGGATTGTTGTGTTTTTAGCATGTTTTTTTGAGGGCTGGAAAATCTTTCTGTGCGCTGGTCTACTGGCACAGTATCATACAAGCACCACGCAAGGTGTTTTTGTACAAGGTGTGAATATCAGGGATGTTTAAGACATCAGGTTCTGTTGCATGAGAAAACAGAAACACGCTACCACCACCATGTTTTCCTGTTTGGTGTTTCTGCTTCTCCTACCGCCACTAAAGGTACATTCTCCTCTAAATACCGCATTATCTAAGCTATTCGACTGCCGCTAGTACGTTGAAATAAAGTGGGGGCCGATGCAAACGTTTGATACAGTTAGGAATAGACCAAAATAAGCCCAGCTTTGGCCATAAATGGTTAAGCAACTGCATTTTATTGCGAATTTGAGACTGATAAAAGGGGGACACTCTGGTCTCAGTGTTACTAGCGGCAAGCGAATTGCGTTCATTGGAGGGGAGAGACATTTCATACTGCCAGTTTTTCTTGAGCCAGGTATGTACCGATAACCAGCTGCATTGAAAGTTTCCTTCCAGAGGCTCAGGGATACCCTGATCTCTTGAACCCAGCGATTTGTGGAGTGCTAGCTGATCAGTGCACTTCCGCCTTGAGGAGGCCTACGATACTTGTGGCATGTAACTTGTCAGTTTGTCTTCGCTTATTGCAATAGAAAAACGCCACACAATGTACAACAGGTGTTGTTGCCTTGCCTAACCTACATTCTAGCTAAACCCGCCCCCCCCCCCCCGAAAACACTCCTGTTCTAACCCCAAGGCTGCCCCGAGGGCAGGCCACTCTGAATGGTGCTATATAGACACTGTACTAATCTAATGCTAATTTTTCGAACGCTAATATAGTGGACTCGCTGCTGGCGAAGTGTGGTGATAACACAAATACATGAGTTCTTGTATGATATGATAATTTCTATGGGTTGATGTTGCATTTTGGGAGCCTATATTCAGGGTGGGGCTCAGGCTTCTTGTACGGCACGGTACGAGCACAAGTAGGATTCAGGTGGTGTGACCCCGAAGAGATCCCGGTCGTGTTGGCTCGGTCATCGGCGCTTCTCTCCCGGTATACGGGTTGCTTCCTGTGGGGGCCTTTATGCCAGACCAACTAGAATATACATTTTTACATTAAAATCCTGTCTTTGGCCAGCCGTCCTGAGTGCCAATTCCTTCCCTACTCGAGTATCATACTTGTACCCTCGATTGGCGGTGGTTTGTGCCCCAGGAATCCAGAAAAATTACTAAAAAACTTTTACCCTGTCACCCAGCCTATCAGGAGGAGCAAGTGTCGTATGATACTTCAAGGAATTCTCTGTTTTTCCTGGCAATTTCCGCGTTTGAGGGATAAAGAGGTAGTTTAGGTGAAGGTGCGTAAATATTTTGTTTTTTCTATTGCGAGGCGAAAGCCTTGTGAGCGATGTCTTGCCAGGATGGGTATTACTCGGGTGTACTAGTACACAGACAAAAGTATGATATTCCCCTGTCTTTAAATAGCGTTTGAAAGAGTTTTTTTTTTCGTACTGGTACTTTATATCAGACTGAGTAACGCTGGCTGGCTGCTCTTGATGACTTGGTTTTCTCGCGGCCATTTTATCAACAGCGCTACATGTCACCGCAAGAGCTTAGTTGGAAGGGAAGTGTGCAAGGACGTTGGAATTTCCTTTCTCAGCTGCGCTGGTGGAAAGTACCGTGCAGTCAGCCCTGAGCTGGGACAAGACAAAAGGGCTTTACCAGGAAGGGTAAATACCGTAGAAACTCGTTGATCTGCTATCAGGGATCGGGCCCCGGGCTTTCGCAATCCAGAACAAAACACCTGGAAAAGGAATATCTTTCCAGACAGGGCATAGCTTGGGAGGCTGAGCTTTCTCGATCTCATCAACTGGTATCCGTTATTTTGTTAACCTGCTTTTCCAAGCCTATTATGGCTTAGCGCGGTGATCCGCGATACAGTCTTTCATCAGGTCTTGACGAATATCAGCGGGTTAAGAAAAGCAGGGATTAGCAGGGATTTTTTGTTACCCTACAATTAGCGTTGTTGGCACGAAGTTACCAGAGTTTGTGCCCGGCACGGCACAATGTAGTGCCCAAGCAATATATGTACCAATAAAATGACTTTGTAAGAAGAAAAAAAGGAGAAACTCTCTACAAGCCCAATTCACAGTGAATATCCCCCATTTGCATCCTTGTAAGTTCTCACTGGGCTGAAGAACTCCAATATTTACTTCCTCAATTGCACAAACTGGTCTACGACAATAGAATTGTTCAAGGTTGTGCCATTGGCCAATCTCACCACACTCTGGCACATCGTTGTGCCGTGCCAGGCACATTGGCATAGCACAAGGCACTTCAAATGCCAACAACGCTACCTACAATACCAAATTTTTTTTACTAGCCAAATACCCCTGGTTGTCATCCCCTGATATTCGTCAAGACCTGATGAACGACTGCACGTGCGTGTACTCGACCAAAAATTGCTGACTTTGGACATTCATAACCCATTCCAAAGCTGGATAGATTTAATGAAACCAAGGTATAGCGAAGGCAGTTGTTGAAACTTTTTAGGTAAAAATTATGAGAATTTTCCCATTCTCCCACAGGGGTCGAGAGCTTGAGATTGTCATTGGAGGTGCTTGCAATGTACCTTTTGTATGTGACACTCATACAAAATTTAAGGTACCTTTTGGCCACCACCACAATTTCTGGTATTGCACTATGGGTATTAACTAACAGAGCTTGTCACATATAAATGATAATATATAGACAGGTCCAAAGACTCTGAGGAATTTTTAATATTTTTCAGCAAAGCAACTGGGTGTGATTTTATGAGGTGAAAAGGCCCTTTTTTTGGTGTAAAACGTGGGGGAGTTGGTTGGTCGTACAAGCACCAGACAAAGTGTTTTCGTACAGGGTGAGGATAGCCGGGGTGTCCAAGACGTTGGCTTGCTTTTCGGTATTTTTGCTTCTCTTGCCACCACTAAAGGATTTACTTCGTAACCCTTGATCCTTGATCGATGCGAAACATTGATCGATGCGAAAACATCTTTCCCGGTGTTGGTACCGTAGAACTTTAGCCAATCAAATATGGTAATAATACACTGATTCACATATAGGCCTTGGCATGTCCTGACTCTATCCAACATTCCATTCCCATTACTCAGTTGAGGCCAAAAAAAGAAGAAAAAAAGAAAAAAAGAAAAAAAGAAGGATGGCGCCTTACTACGAGGGGCAATTACAACGTCCCAGCACATTCCTCTCATATTTGAGTGTCCACAGTGTGTAGCCAAGAGGACCCGGGTGGAAGAACTCGTAGGTAACGAAATCGCCTACTGTAATAGAGTAAAACGGGCTCCAGATATTATTTCCCTGGAACCGGAGAAGTCTTGAGTGGAAGATGTACTGTTAGGTTTAGCAGGAGCAGGCTGCGGCTATCCCTTGGAGTGTCAGAAACAGTAAAATTCGCGACCAGGGACGCTAAGTCCTGAATCAGTGGCAACTGGCCGTTTGTGGCTACGAATTCGTGCTTTTCAACTCTGAAGTGACTCAGCATGAGGGCAACCATTAATCGCCAACGAATCACAGCACTCGAGCGACGCCAAAAGAAGGTTAGCGTTCCTGGTCGCGAATTTTACTGTTTCTGACACTCCAAGGGTTGTCATAAGGTGGCAGGGGGCATCACGAGATATTGTGAAGGGAGGCAAAGTATCATACAGTGGCACGCCATATGGCCATAGGAGCGCCTGGGGTATGAGGTTGAATTCGTGTCCTAAACTGGAATGTGCTCAGATAGGTATTTCGTTCCAGTGGATGGGACCGGTATGGATCGGGTGTGAGTATCTAGGCCCCGAGATGGCTTCACATGTGAGATGTAGGATGCGGCATTGCGAGCGCACGAGCTAAATAAACTGCAGGTCTTGGTGATGACTTAAACGTTTTAGGCATATTGAATCCGAAGATTTGAGTCCGAATTCTGTGCACAGGAGCACAGACAATTCGCCATACAATTTTTTTTACCCCCTGTGTTCGGGTTCAAATGCCCGGAACGTGTCAAGACGGAATTCTCTGTTCTGAGTCTTTTGTTCTAGTGGGTGTAATATCCTGTTAGCTTTCCCTTGGGATAGTGATAATGTAGTTGTGTTCGGGTGTGACTGCTTATGTGGATAAATTAGGGCTAAATTAGACATGGGTGAACTCTCTGGGAGTGCATCATATGAGGCAATCTAGGAAGTGCGTATAGTCATCTCCTCACTTCCCTCAAGGCATTTTGTGCCATAAGGCCCTGGGCTGTAATAATTGGGAAGCTGGGTTTGGGAAAGTTCATCCATGCACAAAATTGCGTGATAGAAACCTGCACATGCGAAATTGGCTCAATCGAATATCCTATGGTGAGTTCTGGATAAGCTCGACCTCTAATGAGGTCCCGAGAAAGCGCAGTTTCTACGGGAGTAGGCCTAAAGGGAAATAGTGGCCACTTTAAGAAGTACAGTGCACCCAGGGCCATGGTTACAGTTGAAATGAGGATCCGGAGCCTGCCGTCACACAGCGGGCAAAGAAAAGAAAAAAGAAGGAGAATGAGAGAACGCCATCCCCCGCCGGACGAGCGGGGGTATTCCGGGCAATCATCAGCTCCCCGGAAATATTTAAAATTTAAGGCGCTTCGTAGATTGCCTCAATTATGTCTGGGAATCGCCCATTAGATAAGCCCGCATCTACAACCATTGGGATCGAAGTTTACTCCCAACAGCGAGCGCTCCTTAGCTGCCACTTTTGGGTATGGCAGACCAGAGGATTTTCGAGCTGCGCTTGGCGTAACTGGTGGAGCAGAAGCGATCTCTATTCCCAAAGTGCGAAGAGATAGAATGGAGTGGTAATACCGTCGGGCCGATGGATGGAATTTCAGCCCTAGTGTTAAAACCTCTGGCAGATATCGAATGTGCGAAAAAATTCTCTGCTTTGATTATGCAACCGGCATGTCATACATCATTGACCGGCCAATTCGACCAACGGCTACGGTAGTGGTATCATACTTAACCTGTGTCAGGTTAGTAGATCGAGATTCGATCATACTTTGTAAACTTGTTTGGTAGCTGCCCCGGGTTGAAAACAGACACAAGTGTGAACATCCTCTCCCCCGCCCATGTCAGAGCACATTGTTACTCATCTGATTGCGAGATAGTTGCCACGATCTGCAGGTCGAATTTGGCCAGTAAATGCGATACTGCTTTCTTCACCTGGGTGCTTGCACGAGTGATAGGCCGGTGATGTCAAATGTATGACATCTGAACATCTGATACTTTACATAAGAAAACTCGCAGCCATTGGGTAATGTGGTGAGCTTTAGAGAAGTGTTTGGTCAACTGGACGAGCGAGATTTACAAGGGGGTTGTTGCCACACGAGGGAGTTGGAGGGCGTTTGGTAGCCTCAATTGTGCAGTTTTTTGGGTGATGTTATTTTGTCTGAAGGGGTCAGGTGATTGGAGGGGTAGGGGGGGGCGGGGGACAAGTCGTCCAATCACTGCCGAACACAGTAACCCGCAGCAAAGCGGGAACAACTGAGGGCCTAGAACGCAGAAATTTGATATTAATAACCTAGGTTACACGGCAAAATGAATACGTGTTGGGCCCAAAACAGCTCTTGAGATGACAAACAGATCGAATGACAGTTTACCCAACATTCCCGCAGCTGTGATGCCCCTTTGCATAGGTATCGGAGTACTTGCGCGGGGTATTTTTTTCTTCAAGTTAGTTGCTCCACACATTACAGTTCGAAGTGGTTGTTGCTATTATTGATGGTACCAGGGTCCCGTAAGAAGTAATTGAACGGTTACTTAAGGTTAACCAGCCAAATATATCCCTGTCTGTTCAGGTTAACTGTTGTCAACCTGCCCTAGGGACTGATGCGGCCAAGTGCTAAGCAAATCACATGATCTTCGTTCAGATTTTGCAACGATTTTCATGGGTAATTTGGTGTTTTTTCTCCTTTTTTCCCTCTAGTTCAGAAGGGCCAGGGGATTGGAGGAGATTCAAGGCCTTCCTTTGAAAATTCTGCTCACTTCCGTTGTCGAGTAATTTGCGGAATCCAAGATCACGTGATTTACTTAGCACTCGGCGGAATGAGTACACTGTGATGCCTCCCACTCTCTATTGTTTGCACAATTGGAGAGCACAGAGTATTGGGTGTGGCTTGTGGGTGACATTCGAGGAGCGGGAGAAAAGCGAGGGTCTGCTGTTGTTAAAGTAGCGTCATAGGTGGAGTATAGCTGCAAATACGGTGCTGAAGGAAATTACAATTAAGCTGCCCAAAAGTAATGAAACTAGTACTAGACTTATGGTTATTATATCAGTAATAGGATGAAGTATTATATGCACGGGTTTCTACGTCTTAAGCTACCACGCACAATGTCTTGACACTCTAGGACATCGCCCCCTCTACCTCTTAACTAAGAGGATAAATTGGTGTCTAAGGGATGCTACCAAGAATGTAATGACCCCATTACTCTTTTCCCGGGAGATATCACTGATCTGAATCTGGAGTAATGTCCTTTTGGGGGATAGTCAGGAAACAGAAATCGTAGATTCGTAGCCACAATAGTGTACAAGAATGCTACCTAGGCCCCCTTCATATGGTGCTAGAACTCATGTAAAGCCTGCACCCTGATAGCTGATGACATGGAAGGGTGGTGGGCTCGGTTGGCCCCTACATGGCAAACGCCGATAATTATTCTCAGTCCCCTATGCCCCACCTACGCCTCTCATGGTGGCACCCACCTCAGCTATCCATCACTCTTAAACCCATTTAACATGGAAACCTCATATCGATGGGCGTTTTACCAACCTAGAGAGTTGGGGATATGTCTGCCAGCCTAGTAATCACCTTTTAGATAGTGGAATGCGCCTAAGCTTGTTATTAGTAGAGGCAGCAGATAAGACCTGAAGATTCATTGCCAAGCAGAAGGCATATACAGGAACTAGACTTCGAAATCCCTACCCGTCATTCATTCCCATTGTTCGGTCGGATTTCGGAGTAGGGATAGGAAGATGTCGGAGGTCGTATTAAAGAGGCCTGAGTTGAGGCCTAAAGTAATGGGACTGATTAATGAAAGAAAGAAAGAGGGGGGGGGAGTTGCTTTCTTGCTGGCTTGCTCGTCTATAGAGTGCCTGAGACTGTCGTGCTTATAGCAATGTGTAGCATGAATATACATCAATATGACCACTATCATTTCCTAGATCCTCATGGCCCAAGTGACCTAGAAATTGACCTAACATATCCGCACCTATCATCACATCGAGGTAGTATTTCCGACAGCAGAGGTTAAATCACGAAATATCGCTCATCCAGTCCCCGCAGTTCCTGAAATCCAAGGTCAATCTTTATAACATCTCAGATTACTATTATCGACCATAACAACAACAATCGATATATACAAGTTCCCTAGTCCAGGGCAGCCTCCAGAATTCTGAGATTCCAACATTCCATACTTGCTCTTATGCCAGCTCACATCCCAGAGATTCCTGCTATTTCTCCATCCCCAACATGATCATTCCCATTGCACTTCCCATACCAATACCAGCCATTTCAATAGCAGCACCAGTGTGCTCCGGACAACACCTCCTGTGGGAAGTGCCCGCACTTGTGGGCAGCAATATCATGCCCGTATGCGCTCTTGGGGCGAGCAAGCATTGAAACCCTTTCTCCTATAAAATCTTCTTATTCCTTCCTCTCTCTCATTCCTCCCCTCCAGTCACCTTACAACTCCTTAACAGCTTCAATACAAATTACCCTCGTTCATTTGAACACCTTGATTTTCAATGGCCCCCGGCTGTCCCCCACCCCCCCAGTTGTCCCTAGGAATAACCTGCAGTCCTACCCCAACCCATGAAAAGCACTGTCTCGCCCTATACCCACGGTCCCAGCTGGGAACTGCCTTCCTGGGATTTCGTTGCCCTGGATAAACTGTTAGAGGCCAATCCCCCCCTCCCGCTGCCCCCCAGATCGTTCGGAACACTGTATGGATACAGGATCTCATGCTTCTTTTCCAGTTATACTTCGACTTCATGAGAGCCCAGACTTTAGATAAAATCCAACGAATAAAGAGGGATGGAAGACCGCACAGCGGTATGAGACGCCGATGGTGGGGGTGAGGAAGAAACATCACTTCAAGGAAGAAATACAATTTATATCGACAATAGATGGCCAACCCCAAGCCACCCTTGTTCCCAGGGCTTGGGGCATCTAAAATAAATCAGCACAGAAAGGCGAAATATGTATTATGCTTGCACAAGGAACTCGTACGATATTTGTATCAATGAGATATAGACGGCCGAAAATGCTGTGAGAGTATGATACAAGGGGTGCTGGCAAGTGTAGGACAGGGGTTAGCTATTCACGTGCGAGTGGGTGAAGGGGATGGGGCGAGAGTCAGAGTACCAAAGTTGGGATCGTATATACGGGGAAGAGCTAAAAATGTGATTGGTGGTGTGGTGCGAAGGGAGAAGCAATCCGGTACACACTTTCTCACAACTGACAGGAAAACATGAGGGGCACATATCCCGAACAGCTACTCCCCCAGACTCTTCTCCGCGGTCCTACAGGATCCCATCAGGACCCAGAAACACCTCACAACAGCAAAAGGGAAACAAAATGGCTCTCCCCGGCTCTCCCACGATCACCCAGGACTTCCCACAACTCTCCAGGTTTAATTACCAAGGATTCTAGACACTTTTTGGCCTACGAGCAAACCTCTCAACAAACTGTCTAGGGCTATCACCAAGCACAGCTATAGGGATGATGCCCGTAAGATTTCGCGGGCTAGCCGAACTCACGGAGAACCTAGAAACCATGGTTCACGCATGCAGCTATCCTCCCCGGTGGAGATATTACAAAGTTCGCGTTTTCCCAACCCGTATATACTTTCTAGTATCTAGAACTCTTCAACAAGGAGCAAAGGTGTGCCTTCGAACAGTGAAAACAAACGAATCCGTGAAGGTCGTGCACCATTTGTTGATAGTAACTGTTCACACTTGACCCCTTTTTCGAGAAAACACAAGCAGCTTACAAGGGAATTAGTGGTGGGGGGTTTGAAGGTGAATGACCATTCTCACCAACCGGCTCAGCTGTGTTGCGCTAGAGAGTCTGAGCAACGTTCAGAAATTTGCAGCTGCTTCTCCAAACCAAAGGGCGAAAAAAAGCAATTATCATTTTTTTTCTCTTCTCCTACCCCACTGATCGCAGACCTCACCCTTCTGATATGGGTGCGGCCTAGAGCGGGATTCTACCAGCTCGTAGCAGGTCTGATTTACCCTGCAGCCCTATTGAGGAAGTCTAAGGTCTTCTGTCTCCCAGTTCCCACAGGGCAGGATTTTTAATTCTCCCGTCCTACGTGGTGGATTGTTCGATAATAACTCAACGCGAGGGGGCGAACTCTTAGGCTCTTGCTAATTCCGCAGGAGGTTAATTGGTTCTTGACATCTTTAACTACTACGCCAGCTAGGTATTCACGTAATGCTACCGTGGAAACGAACACTTATCTTACTGGCATGTGGATCTGATTTTTTTCGTCTAAGGGGAAGGACAATGACCTAACTACTACTCATTGACTACATTATAGGAGGGGGCACGTTCCCAAGAGAAGAGAAATTACAGGCATCGATTCCTGATTTGTGACGGGTTTATTGTTATTTCGATATTAAATTTGAAAGAATGGTCAGAATATCAATGATAGAAAAAGGTAGGTTTGGTTGAGAATAAGAGAGTATTTGGATGGGCACCCTATATTGGTAAGTGTTTAGCGTAGGGGCACTACAATATTCCTACACAGTACAGGCAAACTCCGACAATTATCCTTAGCATTTTAGACCCCACCATATGATGCGACTAAAACGTACTTCTTATGGCGGCACACAATTTCCTTTGTCCATCGCTCACAAGCCCATTCAACATGGATATCCCATATCGATGCTTCACAATCCTATAGAGTTGGGAATATGATTACTAGCGCAGAAGTGCTCCCTTGTAATGCGCCTAAACTTGCTATTAATGGAGTCGGCAGATAGAAACCAAAGACCCAAACTAGACTCCAAGATTCCTACCTGGGGAATTCATTCCATTTTTTGACCAGATTTCGGAGTAGAGACGAGCAGAGGAGGAATCACGAAACATCGCACATCTGGCTACTCACCGCCCCTGTTGGAAATTCCCGCACTCGTAGGGAGCAGTACACGTATGCACTCGCGGGACACTCAAGCGTTGAAAGTTTTTCTCCTATAAATTCTCCTTCCTCCTTGGCTTTCCTTTCCTTTCCTTTCCTTTCTCAAGCTATCTTACAACTCCTTACCCGCCTCAATGCAAGACTCTCGTTCCATTGAACCGCTCTACTTCACTCCGTAAAACCCTTTATTCCGATTATTACCTCTATTTCCAACTCCCCTATTTTCAATAGTCCCCCGCTGTCCCGTAATCCGCCGCCCCTTGGCAAGGCCTTCAGCCTACCCCAACCAGCGAAAGGCACTGTCTCATCCTATGGGGTCTGCCGCCAGAGCCAAATATAGCGGTTCTGGGATCTCGCTGCCCTAGACAGACTGCTAGTGGTGGTACAGTCTAGTCCGGGACTCTTAGCAGTCCCCCCGTTGGACCCCGTAAGGCTGCCGGACCGTTCGGAACCCTGGCGGAGGGAGGACTAAGCCCTGTCACTATGATTCCCCCAAACGGGCCAGGCTCGAGATATTCAGAGGAGAGAAGGGGTGCATGTAGCTAGGGCCGGGGGAATTGGAGTATGTATGCTGTTGGGTGGGGATCGTGGCTGAAGTGTGCTCCGGCGGAGGGATGGATGTTAGAATTTGAGTGTATAAGCTTTCTTGGCTATTGTTTTTGTTTTTATCATCATCCCTGTAGAATCATTAGTTCCTGTAAATGCTAACTTGCAATTAAGCTAACCAATTTCCTGCCTCTCCACCGTGATGCATATAGTCCTTGCTCTTTCGAATCAATGGGTCCACACCTCAGCCTTGATGTGCAGCCCTCCAATCCGGAATAGCCGAGTGCCAGAACACTTTAGTAGAATTCGGTGGAGGTGAATTTCTTTCGTTATATTATTTATGCAGATAGTAGTGTTCCGGCTGGGTGCTCAGTTCCCTTTGGTGGAGTTTCTACTGTACATATAGTGCAGGTGATACTTTCCAGATGTACTGCGAGATAGGCAGGTTGGGCAGGCATGCCTCGAGAATGTACAACCATTTGTAGCCCTATACCTGAATAGGTAGTGTCTCGGACGGTGCTTGCCATGGGCCGGGCCAGGCAGGCCCCACGAAAGCCCGGCCTGCCCCATCGGCCCACGGGCCAGATCTAAACCATGACTATAACTAGCAAGTCGCAGTTGACCAAAATCCTTAAGCGGAAGCTCCAAATCCAACCCTGTACAATAGTATAATGCTAGAAATTGAATAGGCTAGCCCTAGTGAACTTTTATGGTGTGATATGATAGTTTCACCATCCCATTTATCTATTTTATTTAAGTTAATAAAAAGGTCCCCAGATATCATGTCAGGCTTGGACTTGAAGCAATAAACAGTGTATGAATAAGCTATTCAATAGTCAATCGTTATGAATTCAGGGTTTTTGCGATTCACTTATGATATATGTTGGTCGTACTTTAATAAAAACATTAGAGCCTGTTTGGCTACAACGGTTCCGTTCCGCTGGGTGACCGTTCCTGCTGTGAAAATTCCCTTCTCTCCGGTTTGAAACGGAAGGAAAGGGGTCATTGATATGGGAGAACGGAACGGAACCGTTGTAGCCAAACAGGTCCTTAACTTATTATACTATGATACTATCATATTCTAATAATATTATGATATCAATTGTTTTTTTCTCGCCTTAGGACAACAATTTATCCAAGGGTGAAAGCCTACAGGCCATATGGGCCACTTCGGGGCCCACGGGCCGGCCTGTTGTCCCCATTAAATTTTATAATAATAAACATGATGATGCCAGTGCTGATGCCCGGATCTCCATAGTAAAACAAAACTGCATTATCGAATTCACTTCCCACACTACCTGTGTGCCCGCTTCTAAATTTCTCACTTTTGAAGAGCGATTCTCAAACATTTTTGGCCCACCCCAGCACCTTAGCTTAGGTCCCAGCAGAGATAACTATTGGAACCTAACGAAAGCACAAAGAGTGAAGTGACAATAGTTCAACCACAACACCCGTGCAGGCTCACTGCTGAAAATAGAGAAACCAAACCTTGGCATAGAAGCACGTGTATAATATCCTCCCCGTTCTCGATCCTCCCTATGCTCTAGTATAACCTCGTGCCACCCGCCTGCAAAAGATATCTCCTCCTCCTGCTTACCCCCTCCCCTAGAAAAAAATATGCCGTGAAATATAGAATGAGCTAGCCATCTGCTAGGTAGTCCGAAATTCCCTACCCAGGAAAAGGAAGGGAAAACACACCGAAAATCTGCACCTAGACAAACACAATAGAAAAAACCTCAGATCTTGCTACGGAGGTGACCCCAACTCCGTAGAGCGAGGTTCAATTATTCGAGTCCTTACGGTACCCCATCCTCCAGCAACAACGTTACATTCAGTGTCCCCAATAGTCCACCAGGTCACTCTTGAAGGGAGGGCTGACCATGGGCCATAGTCCGTCGCTTTTTTGGCTGAGCGGATGCCCAAAGCCCAACAGCTAAAGACATAGATGGACCTTGAGTCTGTGCGCCCCGTACATGGCAAACTCTCATAATTATCATTAGTCCCTCATGCCCCATCCAAGCAGTCCTTTATACTATGCTACTAAAGCCCTCTCCTCATAGTAGCACACTACCTTAGCTATCCATCGCTTTTAAACCCATTTAACATGGACACCTCATACCGACGGGCACTTCCCCATCCTAGGGAGTTGGGAATATGCTTACCAGCCCATTAATGCTCCCTTGGATTGTGGAATATCCCTAAACTTTGTTATTAGTGAAGGCAGCGGATAAAACCAGAAGACTAATTCCCGAGAAGAAGGCATATCCACAAACTAGACTCCAAGATTCTTGCCCGGGTCATTCATTGCCTTTTGTTCGACCAGATTTTGGCCCAGACAGGGAGAGTCAGAGGTGAAATCACGAAACATCACTCATCAGGTCCCTTGCCATCCCTATTGGAAGCGTCCAGACTTGTAGGCAGCAGCACGCGTATGCACTCGTGAGACATGCAGCCATTGAAAGTTTTTCTCCTATTCAATTTCCCTCCTGCTTGCCTTTGCTTTCATCTGCTCCCATTTCCTTCCTCAGGCTATCTCACAACTCCTCAAATGCCTTAACACAAATTACTCTCGTTCACTTGAGCTACTCCGCTTTACTACGTAAAACCATTTAGTCCGGTCATTACCTCCATTGCAAACAATACTGCTATTCGCAACAGCCCCCCGCAGTCCTGCATCTCCCCGGCTGTCCCTTTGAAGGCCTGTAATCCTACCACTACCCGCAAAAAGGTAGGTCTCACCCTATGGGGCTGGCCGTACGAGCCAAAGACAGCCTTCCTGGGTTCCCACTGCCCTGGACAAACGAAACTAGAGGCTGCCTAATCCAGTCCGGGGCTCTCAGCGGTCCCCCACCTGGCCCCTTTGGCCCCCGGACTTCCCGGAACACTGTTAACGAACCGTACGGAGGGAGAGGAAGGAGCAGCCTCATACCAGTTTACAAAACTCTAGTAGGAAGCATAAGGGTCAAAGGGAGAACCTCAAGAGAAAGAAGAAAAGGTACGAGGAGCTCACAGGGGGAGTGAGGGTCAGGCTAGAGCTTCTTCTCTTGAGCCGGGTGCGGGGGGTACGATTTCACCTCAAACTAGTTCACTGGATTCGAGGGCGCACAACGAGATTTCAGCGGGGTCTAGTTCACAACATTCCAGTGTGGAGAGTGGTATTCATATACTCGTCCTAGGCAAGAAGTACCCGGAAACAGGGGGGGTCAATATTGTATGAGCGCTCAGATAATCGCAGGGGGTTTACTATACAAAAATCTAATCCCTGTTTCCGGGTACTTCTTGCCTGGGACGAGTAGAACCCGGCTCCAAAACTCGGCTACAGGGGAAGGGATCTCGGCTGGAGCTGGTCCCCAAGACTCGAGTGGGGAGGACGTGGTTTGGGCGGAGGAAGGAATCGCATGGGGAAGCGTGGTAGCGACGCAGGTATGTAGAACTTGGAGTCGCATGATTCACGAGCCACTTGGATACAGGGGTTAGGATTGAAACTGACGGGGTATGGATGGCCAGAGGCCATATCTGTGTCCCGCATGGTAAATACTAGTCGTAGAGTGTACCTTCATGTGGAAAGGTACCATCAAGCTTGAGGTACTTGTCCCAGGCCATAAGTACCCGAAAATGAAGGGGAATCATTTGTATGGGGGCACAGACACGCACGGATGTTTTGCCATATATTTCTTTAATCCCTGTTTTCGGGTACTTATGGCCTGGGACAAGTATCACACTGCTTTACTGGGATTGGTGCTGTACACAGATATGCTCTCTGGTCGCCCACACCCTTGTCTATCTCATCACTTAACTTACCTTCAAACCTGAGTATGCCGATATTAGCAACTCTACAGAGGAATCAGCAGAGGATGATGGCAGAACTAGAAGGAGGAAGGAGCCCATCCAGCCTAGGAGTCGAGAGAGGAGAAGTCATGAGCAAAAGGCTTGAGGTGGCTTCCATGGGAACAGTGGGATACATACCCGTAGATCTAAAGTTCTGGGAAATTGGGACTATGATGGACTGGGGAAAGCCAGTTGCTGCTGTTCTGGGTAAGGCCAAAAAGTTTGCTTTCAGGGGATCACTTTTTTGTGATCTGACAGCTACTGTGAGCGGTAACGGCCCGAGGGGGCTGAGCGCCCCAGCTCTTATCCCCTTCTTCACCCCCAAAGGGACGCCACTTAGAGCCTGTTGGGATACGAAAGTCCCCTTCCGTTGCCATACAAATGAGCATTTCCCTTCCAATCCAAAATTCTAAAACAAACCTTTCCAGAAGTAGGATGGTCACAAAACAGAAAGGTTGCTCCCCTCAGTTTTTGGTAAACGGTCTCTTATGGACTTACATCCAATAACTTTTTGATGATGTAGCACAGAGCTAATGATGCTTACCTCAAGCAGGAAACCTGTGTGTTTATCCTCGGATTTGGTGTCTGGCTCCAGCATCCAGACAAAATAAGCAAGCCTTTGAGGAGCAGGCCATTGCTCAGGTTAAAGTATGGAGATCGCACAGTAAAACGGGAGGAAATTTTCTCTCCCCCTTCAACCCGAGGGGGTCCCAGGCCACAATGTGAGGGAAATTAAAGTTGCTGGCTGCCGCCGAATCGTATCAAGGTGCTAGAGGAGGAATGTTACTACTATAAGAGGGCAAATGACTGTTTTGCCGAGGGCAGTATCATACCTGCAAGAAGTTTATATGTATGATAATATGATAGATACAGATACTGACATTGTCAGAGGGTTTGCATGGAAAAACCTAGGTGGTGTTAACATAAGTTAATGGCAAAATTTGACAACCTAGTTCCTTGATTCCACCTTGCCGAGGTGTAAAAGCCATCATATGGGACCTGGAAAAAGAGTGCCCTAAATGCCAACCTCTGGCGCACTTTTATTCCTTCATATTGGTATGGTTTTAAAGTAATGCTACTCAAGATTAATTTTAATCAGAGATGTTTTGTGATACTTGGGGATTGGACGCAGTGTAGCCTGTTGAAAATACTGAGTTTAAAAAGCTCAACATTTATCAGAAGTCTGGTGGGCGATGGAATGCAACGCTAATAAATAACCCCACCTAGGCAGATTGCGCGAAGGGAACAGTCTATCCCTTCGTCTGTATTCGTCGCTTTTTAGTCTGCGGTGTCTACCGACAATACCTGAGCAGATTAAAGCTATTGTTCTCGACACCAGAATGGGGAGTCACTAGTTGCTCTGGGGATTCATTTCGCGCTCATCATCCAATGTCACTCGGATAACACTTGCTTCATTTTGTTGGAAATAGTGAAACAGTCAAGATCTATACCGAAGACTTAAGGGAACGAAAAACCATGGAGGGATTCATTCTATCTGAGGAACCGGAGGGCCGGCTATTTATGCTGCGCAACAGGAATACATATCCACACTAGAAAATATATCCAAGGTAACAAAATAAAGACGAAAGAAATCTGATGCACATAGAGTTACATCCATGATTAACTGATTGAGTAGTGAAATAAATGAAAGATCCAAAGCGAATGAGTTGAGCTTAAACTCTGACAGCATTGAAGTGAAACTAGCATGTACTAGGAAGAGTTGTCGTACTCAAGGACGTAGAGGTGCATATCCGAAAGTATAATTTCAACACATTTTTATAGAAAGCGTATTGCCGATTCCCCCAAGCCTCCCCATGTTATCATACTCCAAAGGAAGCTTTAATCCACGTATTGCTAATCCATTCCGCTTTCACATTCAGTACCGGTAAGTTAGGGTGGTCAGGAATTTGGTGATTCGTATTTTCTTACCCTCACATGCACCTCTCTATCTTCTTTTAAGACTATATCACTAAGTGTGTAGAATCTCGAATGGCGTACAGCCCGAGGTGAGAAGGATAAGCTTGTGACCCCTGCCCACTCCGCAAACAACTCACCAATCGATGGAACCAACCCTCAATTGTCTGTCTTAAAATCACAAAATCAATAAATTTTGTAAAGTTGTAGCTTAAGTTGCCTGTGGAAGTGGATTTTAATGACAATGTGAGCAAGGGTGACGAACCCACCCTTCTCATCTTCACGCACCATAACCAGACCAAGTCTCCTACCAAGATGATGTGGCGTGTAAGCGGCTCCAGACCTCGCAGCAGGTCCACAACCCGCCTGACAGCGAGAAGTTATTTTCAACTTGAATGACGATCTCCATTATCTGGTGGACGTATTCCATGGGGCTAGGAATATGAATTCTACTACTGTGCCAAAGAATGATGGGAATGGAGCCGGCCCGAGCGGGTATCGTATCTAGTCCCAGGTTAGCCCCGGATGTTGAGCGCCTCGTGGTCTGTGCGACTCATACTTGCTGGAAGGGGTCGGGGAATAGAATTCCTCCGGCCATAGCTTGCGAGCTTGGGGGTACTAGAGAGATACCCGGTGGGATGGAGGCTGAGCGAGTAGCCGGCTTGATCTTTGCCCGTCCCCGAAGAGAGATGGTGCCCACGCCCCCACACTAAATTGTGCCGCCCCCTACCCTGGAGGAGGTTGCTGGGTGGGATATGCTAACTAGTGGTGATTCTGTTTTGTTATTTTCAGGACAGCCGGTATTCTTGTCGATCCCTCTACTTGCTACTGGCCGTGCAGATAGTATGACACTTTCCGAGTGCATCATCCCACGAGATAGGCTGGATCTGGATCACTTTCTTCGCCTCACTCTAATCCCGTAGGGAGATACCGGTATTTCTAATCGGTGGCCTCTTTGTCAGTAGCTGAACTGATCGATTGAACCCCATAGCTCAATGCCAGTTCGGTGCATCAGCTACTTCACTGAAACTCCAACCCCCCAAACCTCTTAGTACGTCCAAAAATTATGGGACGTTGAAAGAGGGACTGGGGAGGCCTGTGAGGAATTAGTTCAATTCAAGAACTTAAGTATGGTACCTGTGGTTTAGCAGAGTTTGAGCTGTATCCTACTCTTGCGCATAACTCAGGAATCGTGCAACACGCCAAACTCCATGACAGCAGGAGAGAACTAAAATATAAAATAAAAAGGGCTCCTAGACAGGGGAAAAGATTATCTAACAAAGAATATCTAATGAATCCCAAGCAGTTTTTCCAGAATCTGAGTCAGTCACACACCTCTATAATGGAACTCTTTATACTGGAAACCTCGCGATTATGAATAAACCCTCTGGGAATGTATGCCCTTGCTCTCCCATACATACAAACAATCTTCCTCGGTATGGAATTCCTTCAAAAGCCTCACTATAATGAACGAAAAATCTTGAACCCCTGGCGTTCCTTATAACGAGGTGGTACTGTACAAGTACGAGCACGGTACCTTCATGAGGCAGTTAACTTAAGTGAGGAGGCCGCAGCGTAACCCCAGAGTTAAAATCTGGCGCTGTGCTGTCAAGCACATCGTCCTCAAGCACAGAACGTCGGAAGCGCTATAAGATTAGGAACTCCTCGCTTGTTACATAATCTCAGTTAGAACCTTGGCACGGCTGCTTATTACACGGTTTCACCCTCTGGATTCCAGTGCCACTCCCTCTTTCACGCCTGTGAAAAAAAACATCTTACCTTGTTATTCCTAGCATCCCACTAACAGACCCCAGCTAGTATTGTATAGTCAGTATAATACACAGCATCGAACCAGTATCGAAGCCGAGCACAATCCACCAAATGGTCCAGTAAATGTGTCGTCGAAAATGCCACTTTTTCTATTTATACTTGTAGTTGCCTTCTTGCCTTGCGCTGAAGATCAAGTACTAAGTCCTCGTACCACGGGAAGGGAAAAGAAAGGAGCCCTACAAGCGCCCCCAACGGGGCATGCACATGCACCTCGAGTGCTCCTTCCACTTTCTTCTCTCCACCTCCGCATAATTCACCTAATGCATCTGGTGATCGCACGGTGTGGGAAGCACTAGTTTGGAAAGTGAACTCTGCTTGTAGTGATTTTTGCGGCTTTGCGCATAGGGAGAAAGGTGGCATTGTCTTCAGCGTGTTTTAACATGTAAGCACCCGAACACAACGGGTTAGAAAAATCTATAAATCTCTAAGAAGTGATGAATCGAACATCCCTGCAGTACTCGGGTGTCAGGGTATTTGAGGACCAGCACTTGCCCAGCGCACCGGTATTGCTCGAGCAAGTACTGTACTCGAGTACTAGTACAGTACGAGTACAATAGAGTGACGGCCCCCCGCTCAAGAATGAAAGTTGGAAGTTGGAAGTTGGAACTCTTGGCGAATATTTGAGAGGGAAGAAAACTTCTCCACCGCAAGATAGGTGAAGCTAGGATAAAATTTATGGAATTAATCCACCGCAAGAAGTTTGTGTCATTGCGTATTCATTGCTCTTTTCAGGCGTCGCCTCGGGCATGGCTGCCAAGCCTTAGGACCTCTGACTTCTAACTTTGATTTATGCACGGGGGCGCCGTCACTCTAATACCAGTACCGTAAAATCTCGTGAAATCCACTATCTCCATCAGCTCCTAATCTCCGAATTCTCAGTCAAAAGTCCTCAAGAAGGATTAGTGCTTTCCTGACACGGTGTAGCCTGAGTCATTCCGGCTTGTTGGATCTCGTTAACCTGGCAAACTAAACCCATCGTGGGTTGGCGTCGCGATTTACAGGGATATCGTCACTGCTCGGAGATAGTGGATTTCACGAGATTTTACGGTACTGGGCGAGTGCTTGTGTTACCGGTCCCGACTTTTTGCCGCCACCAAAAGACACTCCATCGTATCACTAGGGTTTCCTAATCCGGTTTAGTCTTCATTCAAATGCCGCACTTCCTACTGCAGTAGAGGCTGACGCGACTTTTGTCTATCCCTAACTTTACTACTCGAGTACAAGGGGGGTTAACCCAAAAAAGGGAGGGTTATACCGGTATTTGGCTGGCTAACCTTAAATAACTGTTCAACCACCTCTTACCGGACCCTGTACGGTACAGCAGTGTGCCAAAAGTACCGGCACCCCATTGGTGTAGTAATAGCATTGTTGCGTCACGGTACCAGCTGGCCAGAACTTTTGGCACACGGGTGTTCAGAAGGTACCGTATTGAAATCGACGGCATTCCGGGTTGGTTAATTTAATACGACCTTCGGCCGGTCGATGGGGTCCTGTTTTCCTTGGTCTATGAGCGTGCGACAAGCCCCCTATCGATCTGTGATAATCTGAAACGCCGCCTGTCACACCGCAGCTGTGTTTGAAGGAAATTAAGGCAGGCATGGCGGTTTACATGGTAATAAGGTGCTTGCAATGTTGTACTTTACTGTACTCTAGTACAAGTGGTTGCTGAATTCCTAACCCAAAAGAAATGTGAGGGAAAGCTTGATTTTTGAAGCCAGTCTGGTGTTGACGCTTCTTAGTTGTCTTCTACTCCTGAACTTGCTGCTAAGAGCGACATTTCCCCCCATCGTGCCGCATCGGAGGTACCTAAATACCGCATCTCCACTCCTAGTAGTAAGTTGCAAACAAATCCGTTAAGATTGCCCGGCTCGGGGTTTCCAAAAGTATCACTGGGCTACCGTAAAAAAAACTCCCGCTTTATCTCTAAATCCGGAGATTGGAGGTGTGCTGGGGATAGCGAATCACACGACCTTTTAGCGTATTCTAGGGCGGAGGGTGTGTTGAGAGATGAAGCCGAGTGATATCGAATGAACAAAATACCACTAGAGAATCCACCTCGGAAATCCCCATCGGTCCAAATTACTCATCAAAATGACCAAGTTAGAAATGTGACAACAAGGTAAACAAGTAATTTCGAGGTTTCCGAGAACAAAAGGCACACAGGATTTGCTCCCCGCACGAATATCAGCAATGAGTCCCTACAGGGATCAGACCGCGTTCCGGTGAGGGAGGGGCTTTGGGCGAACCGCAAGCGGACTTCGGTAAATGCACCGGCCCGCTTAGGGTGCTTCAGTGATAGAGAGAATCGAATTGCTCATAGTTTCGCGGGAGAAGCCTGATCCCGTATCCTACCTGTAGAGCTATCTTCCTCAGCATCTGGGAGACGGGGAGAAAGACCCTTTGCTTGTACCGTAAAGGAAATGCCATGGTCTACTTCAAGTTAAGGGTTCGTTGCTACTGGTATTGTACTCGATCGATGTATGGCTGTGCTCGAGTACGGGTAGGATCAATTCCCACCTCTAAAGAATCTTTAACTCGACAAGGTATCCTATAAGTGCGACACGAGCGCTCGCACTTGGGCACTTTTGGTAATATGGTCCAGGCACTGACCTGGACTACTGTACGAGTACTCGAGTAGGTGAAGCACCTCAAAAGGTAGACAGATAGACGGTGCCAAGCTCCCTCTGAATGTCTAGAAGCACAGAATTTTGGCCCCACTTGTTTTGAGGGGGGTGTTCTTCAGATCGCCGTGTGTATGTGCGATGTGGTTGGTCCCGTTGCCCCACGCAGCATAAAAACTTGATTCTCCACTCTCTTACTCACCCCTCCCCCCTGCTCCGCCGCTGTTTGATTATGCATTGGCGACTGGATAACCTTCGTGCAGGAAATTGCTATTCAAGTGAGTTAGAAATCAGAGAGAGGGGACTGAAAGAGAGTGCCAGTGAGTTCGGATAAGATTTTTTTTATCTTGGTTAGGCTAACTCTTTATAGCCCGAGCTAAACCTCTCAGGAGGCTGATATAAGCGCAATTGTGAGATTCGTCCCAGCCACTTCTTATTTCAACATTCTAACTTAGCGCTTGACGGTTCTCACCAAATGGGCGGAGCGGTTGTTGCTATATTTGCATCTGTCAGCTGCATAATACATCATTACTCGTACTCTGCGATAGAGTAAAAAGCAATGATGGAATCGGACACTGAAGAGCTGTGGGGCTGTTGGCTTTTTCTCTACCTCGTCGCTTGAGATGTTAGTTCCTGATCAGTGGAGAGGCTTAAAACCTTATACTACTCCGGCGTTCCGGTATTTAGGCGGAGTTTTATGTGGGATGGTATCATAGCCGCTTTGAGCTTCTGTTGGAGCCCTGGCACATCTGCCCGTGTGAATTACTGCCGGATCACGAAAAGAGCATTTCAATATCCGGACTTTTTGGCCATGGTAGTCCACTGAGTATCTAGAGATCCCGGTCGCCCGTATAGGGGTAAAGCTCGAAGAAGGGGGGGGGGGGGAGAGGAGGTTTTGCACCTTGTTAAAACCTGCATCACACTTGATCTTGTAACCAAAAAAATGCCGTGCTGTAACACCGACTAGCATTTTCCTCCCTTCGAATGCCCTCGTAACGAACCAGCCTGCAATACCGGTCTCCGTGCCAATCACGGTTATCCCTAGGCATATGTCTGCTAGCTCTCTCCCTATTCTACTTTCTCCCTCCTTCGACCCACCAGAGCTCTGCGAGACGCTGTTAAGTTTGACAGAAAGGGCAATTGATATGATACTCCACCCTCTAGAGTTAAACAATCAAGGACTAGTGCGTGCGTTTAATTCAGTGCAGCGATAGCCACCAACGACACCATCCTAGATGAATAAGCTACTTTTGCAGGTACTATTCTCAACAGCAAATCACATCACCAAGTCAGAAGGGAGGGAAGGCTTAGCGCGGGTTGAGACACACCCTCGCCACCTTGAAGTACTGCTTGTAGAGTGCCCAGAAAACCCTCTACTGTGCCTAACGGCCGCTGGGGAACGGTTTCTTCACCTTGATCTTCTTTTCCTTCCCCCCTCTCCTTTCAAACCTTAAGCCTTGCTTCTCGCCTCTCTTTTTTTTTCTAACTCCCGGACATCCCCTCCATATTCCATCTTCCATTTTATTTCCTCTATTATCCCTGTTGGAACGCCAGCTGCCGGGAGCGAGCGGGCGAGGGAGCCACGGTAGGAACAAGTGAGCCGTCAATGATTGGATGCGATACTGGAGATAAAAAGTCTAACATGCGACCTTTGACCAGAAATTTATACGATGGCACGATACCCTTCATTGGTAACAGGTTCTCTATTATGGCTTTCAACGTTAAGCCGTTTATCGGTTTCCCAGTCGGGATGGACGTTGGATCCTCAGAAACACCTTTGCCAGATGGCTAACCATATGTGTTTGTGTTCCTCGTTCCAACTTTGTTCCTTGCTGCATTCTACCCTAAAACCATCCGTTGTTCACCGTCACCATGAGTTTTACTAACAAGTTATTTACAATTCGGCAGCGACCGTGGTCAACAATACCATATACACCATCGGAGGGACGGCATACTACTGGACTCCAAAATCTACTCCCGGTTCACAAACCTCTTCCAACAATGCTTCCTCCTACATCCTGAAAACAAGTAGTAAGCTATCTCCCCTCCCCCCAACATCTGGGCCATGCCAATATTGTATCGCTTCATGCATTAATAAACAAACTTCCGCAGATTCATTCCTACGAGCCCTCGACCTCTCGAACCCTGTGAACTTCGAAGCCGAATTCTCGGACACAACGGAGGTAATCTCCGAGCTCCCCTTCGCGATCCCACACGTCAAGCTCGGTGCAGTCTGGGCGGATCAGAACAAAATATACTACTGGGGTGGAGAACTGGAGGTAGAACCCGTATATATGGACGGGGCGTACCAAAATAAGACAAGGGAGTGGCCAGACCCAATGAAGTACTACACCTATGACCTCAGCCAGCCGAAGGGGTCCGGGGCTTGGGAAACGGTCTCGATCTCGAACGCTAAAGGGTCAGATAAGTTGACCGTTTCCCCGAGCTTGGGCTCATACACCTACTCTGCTGAGGCAAGAAAGGCATTCTACCTCGGGGGCACGCTCGCTAGAAATGAGCTGAAGAATAGGGACGGGTCAAACGCGACCAAGACTGGGCTTAAGTCGTACTATGTAGGCTCAATGGTCGTGTACGATGCTGCCCAAAATTTATGGAAGAATGAGACTGTCGCGACGGAGTTGAATGATATGGTAGATGGGTCTATGGTGTATGTTGCAGGTGTTGGGGAGGAGGGTATATTGGTTAGAGTCGGTGGGGTTGATAAATATGGTAAACTTGTGGGTCTTCTCTTGATTACTCGTCACTTAGACATCTAGGGAAGCTACATAATATGCATAATGATTAGCCCGAGGAAGGAGAGGTTTCGCTGACATAGATATTTCCCTTGCACAGATTGGCTTCGACACGGTCTACGTCTACGACATCGCCGCCAAAACCTGGTACCGCCAACCAACCACCTCCAAAACAAAGATCTTCCCAGACGGTCGCAGGGAGGGTTTCTGCACCGGAGCCGTCGCAGCTCCAGATAAGACCAGCTTCACGATCTACATGTACGGGGGATTGGATGGCAACACCCATATAAAGGGCACCTGGGCCTTGACAATGCCCTACTTCCAATGGATCCCCGTGAGCTCCTCTGGTGAGCCAGAGGGAGGACGCTATTACACAACGTGCCAGACTATCGGCGGACAACTTGCTATGGTCCGTGGTCGCGTCTCGACGAATGGAGGCGATACGAATGGTGGGTCGTACTTCTACGATATGACGAATCTCACCTGGGCCCTTAACTATCAGCCTTCAGAGTACCAAGTGCCGAAGACTATCTACGATGTTATTGGTGGGAAGTAAGTTTTTAACCTTCCTCCCCTCGGCTCCGCTTCACGTGCTAGTGGGGGCTAACGGTTGCGGAAAGTGGGCAAGGTGGAGCCACCATCACCGGACCTACAGACGACAAAAGTTTCGCCGAAGGCCTCGGTAGGCTCTTCACCGCAGCAGCAACCAACAGCACCCAATCCCCCAGCCCGAGCAGCTCCCCAAACCCCGATAATGGCGGAAGTTCTAGCCCAACCGGTGCAATTGCCGGTGGTGTCGTTGGCGGTGTCGCAGGTCTTGCGATTATCGGAGCGGGTGCCTGGATGCTCTTGCGCCGTCGTCGTCGTAGAAGCTCGGATCTCGCTATGGAAGGCGGAGCTGTGGCTGGAGGTCAGGAGAACTCACTCATGGGAATGCACAAGAGCCCGCAAGCACCGAATTACGAAGAAGGTTCGCCAATGAGGTATGAGATGGGTGGCATACCTATACAAAGCCCGGTACATGAGCTAGATAATACGGCAGTACAAGGAGGGACACGCAAATAAGAGTCTTACAAAAGTGAAACGGGTGGTTGGGAAATTGGAAGGAGAATTTTGCCATTAATTCAACCACATCAGTAGGATTTATATATACCGGTAATCGATGTTATGTATTTAGTTTTTCCTTCACTTTTTTAGCCTTCTATTTCTATTCGGGCGTTGTAAATTATCACTGGGTCGGGATATTTTTTTCATTTTCATTTTTTTCCTTGTGTAAAAGTTCCGCTCCAAAGCAGCCGACTTTTCACAAGTTGGATATGGCACCTTAACTAACCAAATGCGCTTCCCCCCGTGATGGTAGGTCTTAAAACCTAAACCCATCTAAAACCTCTCAAACAGCCGCTCACACCACCACCACCGTTGCTCGGCCCTAGCCGTTATCCCCGAACCGCAGTACCCGAGCAATAAGCTTAAATCCCTACCGTAAGGGGAGGATTCAGCCTCGGTTTCACACTCCATATGAAACAGTAGAGAGTTGAGCAGAGAGGACACCAACCACGATCGATACCGGCACTTCTATGTACCATAGAGTATCGACAACTAGTGAGGGCGCTGTCCCACTTTTCCAAGCGCAGAGGGGATAGTTGAGCCACCAGACTATTGTACTCGAGTACAGCACTAAGATCTACGCAAAAAAAAAAGTGCTAAATTCCGACGATAAGCAACCGCGTCCACAAGCGCCGTCCAATTGCGAGCAACGCACGAAGACCAAGGATCTGCATACCTCAACGCAATCTAAACCGTAATGGTGGGGTGGGCGGGTTTTACCGGTACGATATCAACTTAGTCAGATACCGGTAACCGGTATTACCAGCATTGCTATTATTGATCGTGGCAGTGCACCAGACGGGGGGGGCACAAGCCACCGTAGTCAGCTACTCGGACACCCACCCTCACTCGGAAGGGGCTAAACTTGAATGGGATAATTTTCCTGTGGGGGAGCTTGGGGCTTGATATAATCATACCGGCAGTACTGGTAGGATGTTGCGAAGCGAAGAGATTTAATAATAATACACGGGTGATCTTCTCGCATTACTGTACTCGAGTAACTTAGATTAATTAACCGATCGGCGCATGCCCATGGGTTAGAGCCTGTTTGGCTACAACAGTCCCGTTCCGTTCTCCCATACAAATGACCCTTTTCCTTCCGTTTCAAAACGGAGAGAAGGTCATTTTCACAGCAGAAACGGTCGCCCAACGGAACGGAACCGTTGTAGCCAAACAGGCTCTTAGGTGGTCAGGGATTTCCACTTCCTCGGCTGGGGGGGAGGCGGGGAGTGAAAAAGACCAGAAGCACCTGCTCTCCCGGGAAGGAGCGAAAAAAAAAAAGACAAGGGAGCATCAGATCTTATCAAGAGGGGCGACTCCAACGTCCTGGCGTAGCGCAAGGATTGGTTCTTCTAGTTCTTGGGGTGGTAAACATCGTTGGAATGAGGGTCGGGAGAATAGGCCAGGGGAGATGGGAGGATAAGAGGATAAGAGGAGATAGGGAAAGGAGATTAAATATTTTTCAGTATGATACTAGCAGAGGAGGGCACAACCAAGCGGAAGCTACCAAGTTATAGTACCTTTACAAGCCTAAGATAAGTGAGTGTTAGGAAATGTAACTATCTTAAACCTGAATTTCACGGGGCAATCAATATTGGGACAGGACATAGTATGACGGGAGAACGGCCAATGCAATGAACTAGCTTTTTTCAACGAGGAAAGGGAAAAATGAAGACATCGCTAATAATGTATGGGTGGATGGAGCAACAGCAGCACAATCCCCCAAATACAACATGAGGTTATAAAGGAGAGCAGAACCAGGGACAGAACCAGGGAATCCATTGAGAGTGTGCGAGCTTAAAAGGTGCTCCCAGCAAGTCTGCTGGCAGCATTCTTCGCATCTAACCTATCTTCATCACCCATTCCCTCCTCTTCTTCTTCTATCGCGCCAGGAACTGGGGCTATAATCGCCGCGCCCCCGTTCAAGGCTTCCACTCCCCGGTTCACGCCAGCGACTCTCTGCACACCGCTCCAAGCATCCCCCCGAGGCCCTTGGCTCGTCGCTAAGCTCGCTCTCCGACTGGCCGGGGGCGCATCACGACCTAACCTACTAAGTCCGCCGGACTGATCGATGGCCCTGATATCTGGTCGGACGGATTCGAGGGTAGCGAGCGTTCTACGCTCCGCTTCGATCTGGCGAAGGCAGTAATCGCGGATCGAGTTTCGGAGATCCTTGCTCGTCCTGTTGAACCATTTCCTGCGTTCCCGGACGAGGTTCTCTGTTACCCTTTTCACTTTCTGGCCTAGGTGGGCTTCGTTGCTTTTCGCTTCTTCCAGCGCTGCTAACGCTTCGTCGACTTTGTCACGCTTAATTGCGCCCTTGCCTTTGAGCAACTCCATTGTTTGAAATTTGCTACGAGTGTCCTTTCTCGCAGACTCGAGCTCTCGCATGAGGATTTGGCGGTTTGTAAGTGTTTCTTTGACGATGAACGCGTCTCCAGAGTGATATGTGAGGGAATCGCCTAAGGTTGTAGCTTCAGAGGTGGCTTGCGCCGCGTGAAAATCTCCCACTGATTGGATAATCTTGCCGAGTTTGCGGAAGGCATTCGCCATGCCCTGATGCGCTTCGGATTGCGAGATTGCCAGCAGGCGGGCACCAAAATCAGATTCGGCAAGACCAACGCCTAAAGATTGTCAATCACGTGCATCTGTAACTGCCGGTAATAGTTATAATATACCTCTCCGGCTCTTAACCATACGGTCAACCTTCTGCCCAGTCTCCATAGTGCCTAGATAGAAAGCCTTGACGACAGGTCTTGTCGTCTCTAATTCCGGGGTGTCATCGGGTGGCGGAGCAAATTGCTTGATGACTCTCCGTCGAACACCAGTCGCAGGCTGCTTTCTCCTGATCACAGGACTATATCCAAAATCACTCTCGACAAAGAAAACCATCTCCTCATCACGCATAAGGACTTCGTTTGAGCACACGGTGTTGAGCCACCGTTGCATGCTCGCACGAACACGAGCTTCATCCTCGTCTGTCCCAACACCTGCCGAAGTAGACTGCGGTGGAACGGCAGGCACAAAACATTCAGGGTTACTAGACAAGAGATGGTTTGCGAGTTTCTGGAACTCTGGGTGTGTACGCCGAACATCACGGAATTGCGTAGCGCGGAATTTGGGAAGATTTGTCTATTCTAGTTGTCAGAACTACTTTTGCAATATGGATAAATTTTGAGCAAACGTACCTGCACATCAAATCTTAGGATAGGATCTTTCCTTCCGGTCCTTTCAAGTGCTACTATCTTGGCCTGTAGCTTATATTGTGCAACCTGTCTCTGCTGCTGCCCCCGGAAGCTCCCCTGACCTCGAGTTTCAGGTTTCTGATTGTGTTCTCCGCCTTGATGTTGCTCTTGTGGGTGTTGCTGCTGATCTGGGTGAGCTAGTGCTTTAGGGCTCTCAGCAGGACTATCGTCGCCAGCATATCCCGGACTTCTGAATCCACCATCATCTTGAAACCCGGGTGAAATCGGTGTTTGGCTGGCGAATCCAGGGTGGTCTAGGTCGTCGGAACTTGGATGGCGGATATGAGGAGAATAAGGTGTAGCAAATCCAGGGCTCCCGAGGGGATCATCACCGATGAGAGTTGCAGAGGACTCGGATTGGGTTTGCGGGGGGCGGTGTTGGGCAAAAGGTTGCTCGGTAGGATCACCAAAAAGACTTGGCTCTGAGCCAAAACCCGAGGAATAGTCCATTGACCGGAGGTGTTGTTGGAGGGCGGAGATGGAGGTCTTTGAGTTAAAGCTGTTGTTGTTGGATCGGTAATGCACTAGAGTATTATTGGTGGGGCGGAGGACGTTTTTGGAATCATGCCTCTTCCATGCTGAAAAGCACGCGTGGCTGCACGCACGGTTCAGCACGTTTCCTTAACGTATCTCCCGACCGCTACCGCCTACCGGTACCGTATTCTGCTCGAGTTGTCACAGTGACTATTTATTTTTAAAATACGATCAGCCTTGTTTCACTCGTTTTAAAAACAATCCCGTAACCCTACCGGAAAACAGACGCCATTAATTATCTTTTATGATACCATGCCTCGTATTATTTTGAAATAGCTACCAGTATGCAAGCATTTGTTCTATGAAATCATCTCTAGGAGCTCGGAGCCTGAAACCAGGTTAAAGGTAATTGCAAAACTAAGGAAGGAAGCAGATTTCATCTAAAGTGCAGTTCCCCGCCCAGAGCCTCAAAAAGTGGTATGATGTAATCCCGCAGTGGAAATTCCTCCTCGCGATTCACCTCCCAACGAAACAAACATCCAACCAATTGAGATGCTCCTCCCAGTCCGAACGGCCTCTACTACTTACTGGCGACACCTTACACTTTCTAAGACTGCACCATCTCTGGGAAGGACGATATTACCACTGCGAAATGGCCCGAAAAGATTTTATGCTGCCCCATCAGCAACTAGCGCCGATGCTCCAGTAGATCTGGCACAGACCAGGAATATTGGCATTATCGCACATATAGATGCTGTATGTACCCCCCCCTATCCATTATCGTGATTGTGGGCTAAGTAAAATAAAACTTAGGGCAAAACAACGACCACCGAGCGTATGCTCTATTATAGCGGCTTTACTCGCCGGATCGGGGGTACGAAGCGAGGGGAACACCCAAGTGCGAATGCAGTGTAACTAATTGCATATAGAAGTTGATGAGGGTTCCACGGTCATGGACTATCTTCCCGCTGAACGATCCCGTGGAATAACCATTACTTCCGCCGCAATTACTTTCGATTGGACACCCTCCACACCAGGATCTCAATCATATACGATTAACTTGATCGACACTCCGGGGCACGCAGACTTTACTTTTGAAGTTGAGCGCTCAATCCGTGTTCTGGATGGTGCTGTGACTATTCTAGATGGCGTCGCCGGTGTCGAAGCACAGACAGAGAAGGTCTGGCGTCAAGCAGAAAAGTATGGCATCCCGAGGCTTATCTTTGTGAATAAACTTGATAGAGTAGGGGCGAAGTTTGGCCCCACTGTGAAAGAAATTGCCTCAAAATTGAATGCATGGCCAGCAGTTTTGCAATTGCCTATATACGAACAAGATTCAAAGGGTGACGATATATTTCGGGGGGTGGTGGATATTGTGGAGAAGCGAGTCTATATATGGGACTTGGGAGGCGACGGCCAAAAGATCGAAGTGCACGACTACACCTGGCTCAAGGGGAATAGGCCAGACTTATATTCTGAGGCCTTGACGGCAAGAGTCGCGCTAGTTGAGTTATTGTCGGAGCATGACGAGGAACTAGTAGAGGTCTTTCTGGATATCGGCGATCATCACACTATTTCCTCAGGCGCCATCAAGAAATCCTTGCGGAAACAGACACTTAGGGGCTCAAGCGAAGTGGTTCCGGTATTATGTGGAGCTAGCTTTAGGAATATCGGCGTGCAACCGCTGCTGGATGCCGTGATTGATTATCTTCCTTCTCCGCTTGACAAGCCAGAAACCGAGATCTCCTATAATCACGGGAAGACCAGAGGGGTTCTGAATGCATCTGAAGACCGACTATGTGCCTTAGCTTTTAAGGTCGTTAACGATCCAAAGCGGGGAGCGATGGTATTTGTCAGAGTCTATTCTGGAACTCTTGTTCGCGCACATCACCTTTATAATACCACCCTTGGCGTCAAGGAGCGAGTACATAGGCTTCTGAAAATGTACGCAGACGATGCAATCGACATTCAATCTATTCCTGCCGGACATATCGGGGTGATTATAGGCCTTAAGAACGCTCGGACGGGCGATACGTTGATATCAGACCACCAGCATCACCATCTCGGTAAAGGCAATAAGCACCGCCAGAAGGCCTCTGATTCCTTCGGGACTCTTCAGCTTCGCCCAATCGAAGTTCCTCCGCCAGTATTCTTTGCAAGCATCGAGCCAAATTCCCTTTCTGAGCAAAAACCCCTTGAGGACGCATTATCTATGCTTCTTCGTGAGGACCCTAGTCTGCATATAAATATCGATGAAGACTCCGGACAAATGCTTATTTCTGGAATGGGGGAGCTTCATCTCGAAATTGCAAGAGATCGACTGGTTGGTGAGCTCAAGGCCAAGGCAGAAATGGGGCGCATCCTCATCTCCTACCGTGAAACGATACCCTCAACCTCAGAACACGAACTCCGTACAACTTTTGAAAAAGAGATCGCTGGAAAGCTTTCCAAGGCAGGATGCCATGTATCTGTAATTGGTCTGGACGAGCTCCCAATTCCAGGCCCAGGAACCCCTGATGAGACGGTAGTTGATGGAAATCTCATATCCGCTGATATTATTGCGCTAAATCATACACTAACTATCGACGAAGCCGAAGTGGAGCACACGAAACTGCCAAAATCAATCGACGCCGAGGAGCTTAAAGGTTCCCTCGTTTCTGGAGCGATAGCAGCGCTTGGAAGAGGGCCTTATCTCGGATTCCCAGTGCGGAATACCTCAATTAAGATCACAATAGATCCCTCTAAAGATTACTTTGGAACTGAAAGCACTCTTGCAGCGTACTCATCCGCGGCACGCTTAGCAGTCACAACGGCGTTAAAAGAAGCGATCGCCTCAAACGAGGAAGGTATTTTGATGGAACCAATGATGAATGTCATCGTGATGGTCGACGCGAAGGACCTTGGAAAGGTAGTTGGTGATCTCTCTTCTGCGAGAGGAGGACATGTCTTGGAACTTGGTGGTGGAGATGAAGGAGGTGTTGAGAGGTTAGATATTTCAAAAGTGTATGCACCTGGCCAAGCTGGAAAGGCTGGTGACAATGATGGGGGGATAAGAGGGAAGCGGTCGGTTGTGGCAACAGTACCACTGAAAGAGATGGTGGGCTACTTGAAGCATTTAAGGAGCATGACAACTGGAAGGGGCACATTCGTAATGAACCTTCTCGGATGGGAGAGAATGGCACGACAAAGGGCAGTAGACGTGCTTAAGGATATTAGGGGTGGGTAGCCCAGACATGTGCGCGTTAAGCTTCAAGAAATTAGTCTTATCTAGTATATTGTCGTTATCCCCCACACCATATACTTTGCCTTGGTTCGAGAGAAAGCAAAAAGATCCCACTTACATTAGGAACACTGGGATTACCGCAGTCCATCAAAAAGAAAACGGCTGAGAATATGTGAATATTTGTTGTAGGATTGGTGCTGGCCATTGGTAGTTTGACATTGGGGTTCCACTAATGCTGTGTAGCACACAGTACCAGAAATGGGTTCTTGGTACTCGAGTAGGTGATGCAGGGTATTGTTCTTGGAAAGACGCATTGTCTGTTTTCATGCTACGACTCCGGGTGAACCTTTTCAATACCATGCTCTTGGCGTGAAACCCTTCCGGATACCATTGACCGAGAAATATACCATCGAAAAAGTGAAACCATTGCATGGAACCATCACTCTCTTTGGCCACCATTAAACAACAAAGAAAATTAACAAATAAAGTGAAAAAGGAGTAAATGTGGCCAATGTCTTGCATTTATTTTTCCAACCTCAGAATGGCTTTCTGTGGGATAGTTTTTTAAGTCAAGAAC
>Ga0307509_10001497_pt1 | contig 39351 bp, 41 predicted proteins | sample 10_EM_MG_FD_202245 | JGI IMG/M metagenome (GOLD analysis project Ga0307509, IMG submission 202245) | Populus trichocarpa ectomycorrhiza microbial communities from riparian zone in the Pacific Northwest, United States - 10_EM | ecosystem: Host-associated > Plants > Roots > Unclassified | place...
TGCGAAAGTGGTAGAGCTAAATATAAGGTTATACCGCGTTATAATCTCCAGTTGAGTAATTATAAGGCAGATGGCCGGTTATAGCTCTTTTACCCGGCTTACGATTGATTGCGGGACTTTCCACGAGTGGCTGATGGGTCCCACCACGTTTCATTCAAATCAGTGTTCCACGAACCACCACCCCAGACGGTCCCCACCATAGTCAGGCTCAGGACGACCTGGCCGAATTGACGGTGCATCCACAGGAAGGACCCAAAATCACGGCCCCACACCCACTGTAAACCTGGCCCCACGACCCCGTAGTCCAGACCGTTAGTAGTGTTATCTTTTTTCATTCACTCATATGTTTGCAAACATTTGTCTATGACATCAAGGACTCTCATATTTAGTATATAAAGCTAGGTCTTTTGTACTACAGTACCCTACGACCAACAGAGTCTGGTCAACTTTCCTTCTCGAGTGACTCACTAGTATGTCGACGAAACCCCTTCTCGCCTCTCGACTGATTGGCCGAACCCGATCAACTCGAGGACGTGAGGCCCGCCGACTCACACCCACCAACCCCGGTCGCTGGTGGGGTTGGTGCCTACTGTGGGGTTTTGAAATGCTATCTTGGCCCCTCTGGGGGTAATTTGTGTTCAGATGTGTTGATATCGAACTGAGAGTCTGTGTTGGTGCCAGTCTCGACCCACTGCGCTACTACAGCTGGGACTATTCCTAGCAGTGGACAACTGGGTAGGGTTGAAGGGTTGGTCATAAGAAGCGATCCCATACGTGACTAACGCACACGATGGGACTCGAATGTAGGATGTCGATTTATTCTGCTCAGCCCGCAACGTCAACGGCGAGAGTAGGCTCTCCCATAATATACGAGGTGGAACAATCCAAGCGCAGACAAAACGGCAGGGATGGGACCCATTCGGATACGAGGTAAACTGGACCCGAGCAGTACGACGGTTGACACTGGGGGGATTGTGAATTACCCAATGTCGATGCATATGCACGGATTGCGTACCAAGTGCGGCTCTCAGCCCTGACAGCCCCTTCGGGTCCTTCCGCAGCAAACTTGCACTGTAAATGTACAGCACACCAACCCTATCCGGACGTTAATGACTGTGCAAGCGGTAGACTCCGGAAAAAGTCCCGAGGACGATACTGACAGTGCACCACCGAGGAGGGATGGGAGTGATCCCTTGCGAGCGTACCCGATTGAACCGCCAACAATCGAGAGGATCCCAGTGACGAATGCGGGGTGTTCGGACTATCAAATCGCACGATTAGCTAGCCGCCCTTGTATCACCTCTGGAAGGGGCAAGTAACAGACCATCGTGGAGGTGGAAGCAGAGAGTAAGGAGACCGCATCAGCACTCGATTGCACAAGAACCGTGTCATAACGTGTCTTTTCCTTCATGAAGGTTACTCTGCTACGTATGCATCGGGATGCGCTCGCGTTTATACACATAGTACTGTACATTGCATTTTGGTTGAGGGAACGGGATCATGTGAAATTATCTGATCAACCAGTCGGCTTGAGCGGGATCCCGTCTACACCTTGTCCATGTAGGCCAGCCCGTAGTACACGATGGCAGAAACAGAAGTCAAACTCAAAAGCTTGGGAACAGTGCCTTTGGAGAACCTCGGTGCGCTGGACAACAGGAGAAGAACAGAAGAGCCTGGCCGCTGCGAGTCAGCGACACGAAAACGATCCACCCGATTGGTCGACGTACCCAATGCACCCTCAAGGCCATAAGGCCGACCGTTCTGCAGAGCAAGACCGCTCCAGATGTACAACCCACCAACCCTAGCGAATTGGTTGAGAATTGCGAACTACTGGCCGTGGATGAGCCACGTACGATGCACCGCCGACGAGAGAGGGGACGGAACCCTTCCTAGAAAAGCCGACGACTCCGCCGATCAACGAGAGGATGCCTGTGGCCAAAGCAGGAATTTCAGACTGAAGAGGGATGAGAAGAATTCAAGGAAAACCGAAACGACTGCAGACAGCTCACCATGGTTATTGCGGAGGATGAGGCGGGATGGTGGTTAATTCGAAGCCGGGCTTGAATGTAAGAATGCGCCAACTCGACTTTTGATGATCTCCGCCATGCCAACACCTACAAAAGTTCGGCTCGTCAGCCGCATTTGGGGGGTTTCACACTCGGCCCGCAGGCGCATATCCACGTTGCGGCCGCCGCAACCTCCAGCTTTTGTTTTTGACATCGTGAGTGTTCTAAATACTTCAAAGGTTGAGGTGGCTGACCCTCTGGGAAGGATGGCGTTTTACTCCGAGGCGAGACAGTTCTAGAGCCGACGAGGAACGCGTTTAGGATTCTTCACGGTGACAATCCGTTCATAAGGTGGTTTTGCACGTAACCTGAACGCGGCAAAACCTGCTCACGTCATATTGCGCGCAGGAAGATCCCGTATATTTTTGTAAGAGATGGTTCTGATGGCCCGACACCCAGTCAGAGGGAATGACACCCGAATTCTCAGTTGACCAACGGAGGTGGTGTCAGCGAAGAGACTCGCTGCATAAACCTCTCTAAACAGCTTGGCTTCGAGGTGAGTCCGACATGAAACCCTTTACACACGAGTACCCACTCGGGAGGAAGGTTCCGATAAACCGGTACATCCAATCCCACACCATACTAAAATCGATTGCGCACCGCTTCGACGGCAAACATGTGCTCGTGCTCGGCGGTAGAGGGAACACCCTCAAGAGCGTTGCCCACAGGTAAGTTGGACCAAAGCGTACACCGTGAACCGGAAGTTAACAAGGGTTAGTTACGGGTTCCGGAGCGTTTATACCCCTCTCGATGTCCTCGCTTGGAACCATGCGTGAGCCAATTCGTAACCAACCGCGAGGTCGCACTGATGATTGTGTAGGATCTATCCGTTCTACGAGCTCGCCGAACGGGAAAAGTTGGCACATGTGAGTACATGCGGGGCCAACCTACCCCAGTGTTTCACTAAACGCCCGCGACAACTCAGCGGACCCATCAAGACCTTTCCAAGGTCAAGTTCCACGCCATCTTGGTCTTTCACGACCCACGAAATTGGGGGTTAGACATCCAGGTCATGTGTGATATCCTCCGCGGGAACGGGTTCCTAGCGGAGCCCACGTCACATCCCTCCGCTAACGATGTCGAGGTCATCTTCTGCAACCCTGACTTATTGTGGAAAAATGAGTGGGAAGGTCCGAGGCTTGGCCAAGGCGGGTTTAGGAAAGCCTGGGAGGGCGTCTGGTCGGTAGGTCACATTGGTTCTCCGCCATCTGTAGTAAGAGCAAACCTCCTTCGACAGCACGTCAAGATGGACCAGAAGGACCCCGTGGTAACCCAGTTTGGAAAACCAACAAAGGAGACCTATGACTTCGCCTCAGGGGTGTTGCAAGAAGTCAGCGACGAGTTTGACGTCGAGCTGAGAGTCGGATCAAGCGGTGGCGCTGAAAAGCTCGGAAGGCCGTCTAACATGTACGTGCGCTTAATCCAGGCCCTGATCCACGCTGACGGATTGACAGTTACATGATTGGAGGTCCGTGTCGCTGATGTCTGCTGGTTGCCTTCTAGCCAACTGAATTGTTTCCTGTGATGCTCAGACAACCCCGAGTCCGGTAAGCACAAGACTGCATACCCTTGGGTCAACCTAGCTTAGAGGAATCCGTCACGCCAGACATTGCAGGGGCCAACTTAGCACAGTGGAATTCGATTCTGGTCCACACTGGAGTGTACGACCCTCGGCACCGACTGTCGTTACCCAAGTCCAAGGCGCCAACCTTCGAGGCAAAAGACGTGGAGGAGGCAGTAAGGCTCGCGATTGACGAACAAATGAAATTTACTTGATAGACAGCACGTGGGGGTACCTGTACCGGATCCGACTCTTCAATGCCACTCTCTGACGTATTTATACAGTGGTACACCAATTCACATGACTCGATTGCTCGTGAACTTGACGGCCTCTGAGAATACCGCACCCCTCTGCGCGGCTTCGGAGAGGTCGGCGGATTTACCGCTCGCGAGTCCTACCGCGTCCTCGCCGAGGGGAAGCCTCAAAGGGGGGTTCGGGTCGCGTGCGACTTGGTAGTACACAATTTCGGAAAGCTTCTGTGGATCGTTGTCCGTGGTGATCACTGGCAGGAAATCCCGCAGCTGTTTGGATGCGAGGCAAGCGTCCGAGTAAGCCGGGTGAGGTGCCAGGACCTTGAGGTTTTCCTTGATGGCCTTGGTTCGGAAGCTCCCCGGCTCGATGATCGTGATCTGTTCCGAGGCTTAACCGGAGAGCAGCGGGGCGAATGTATGACACCATACCTTGATACCCCAAGATGGGTGCAGTTCCATACTTAGGGCCTCGGTAACACCTTCCAGCGCTGCAGGAATGGTCAACAAGAGGAACTCGATGCCGACGTAAGCAAGCCTGACCATGTTTGGTCGCGGCGTAGAACCCCGTTCCAGCCATTGCCTTGAGGCCGACCAAGGAAGTTATGACGAAGAGGTGGCCACCCCGAGGTTCGTTTACCTCCCTAAACACTCGCACGGCTTCATTCGAAACCCGGGTGGCTCCCCAGAAGTTGACCTCGAACATAGCCCTCGCCACTTCTTCCGGAGTGCCTTCCACCTCCCCGATCAACCCATGTCCAGCGAGGTTGTAAACAAAGTCGATACGGCCGTACTTGTCCGTGGCGGCTTGGAAAGCACTTCTGATCTGTCCGATGTTGGTTACGTCCAGTGGTAACAAGAGGAGCTGGTTCTCGTCGTATTCCTGTTTGAGGTCATCTAACGCGGAGGGGGTTCGTAGGGTTGCCACAGCGATATCGCCCCCTTTCAGAATTAGTTCGACTAACGAGCGACCGAGCCCCGCAGACGCGGCGGTCACTGGGATGAGATGAACGTGAGGCCGGTCAAATGTCAGGCCAGACAGCGATGAACACTGACCGAACCAAACTCTTGGAATGTTGCTCATTGCTTCGTTCGAGACACCAGAAGGTAGAGAGAGATGCAGAGGTGTGGAACGTGGTTCAGGAGTTCAGCCCAGGGGTTCTTCTCTTTATACGAAATTCCTCGAACAATCAATCCGAGAGTGTCTTAGCAAACCGATGGACGGGTTTGACAGCGAGGTGCCGATCGGGGCCTCGGATGCAAACCGACAGTTCAAATACGGCTGGCTTCGTGGGATAAATAGGTTCACCAGGAGCGCGAACGTAGGTTTAATTTTGGTTGCCGCCCTGGGGAAAACCACCTCCCCCCCCCGACAAGCCAGTGGGGGGGCAATACTGTGTTCTCTGGCTCCTGGAGATGTGGCGTGCCTGCCCCCCAACGCCCGCTTACGCACTCAGGGCCCTCGACTATCACGACCGTATGAATCAGTGATCGGGAAGGTACCGTGAACCGGGCATCGGCGCCAATGTCCACTGTCGGAGGGGGCTCGGGGAAGCCGTATGGTGGGATTATCGATCTTTTGTGAAACCTTGGCTCCACACACGTTCCTCGCATCTGAGTCTCGTGAGCAGCCTAGTCCCAATTGTTCGTTGCTCTTCCACCCCTGAGCCCAGTTTCTATCTCCTCTACGCACCCTCTCCCGCCACATGCATCCGATCACAACTGTTCAGGCAGCGTGTTTAGCCGTGCCAAAATAGGCTAATTGCACCCAAAATCGCGGATATAAGGCCCGCCTTCCTGAGCGGTTCCATCCGAGTGAACGAGCGCTCGGTTCCACCCTGGCGGCTGATTTGCGTGAAGTTCTGTACAGGGTGTGCCTCGAATCGACGTTGGATTGTGGCAGTGAATGCCAGAGTAGATCCGCCCAGAGAGGCGATGACGCCAGAAAGCTTCCCGCACTGAATGGGTTCCTATCGTGTGTCGACTAGTGTTCGGCACATCATCGGTGCATCCGAGACAGAAGTCTAAGAAAAGAGTCGAGATCGTGGGAAAATAGATATACAGCATATCCGGTCGCTGCCGTGAAAAAACAGCCACCTTAGGCTCAACACCATCCCACTCACCATCTCGTACGGATTCGACAACTAGGTCGCTAGTCTTTCAGCAATGAATCGTTGTTTCACCCTCTACCGCGCGAAGTTGTGTGTCCCAAATAGGCTTACGACATCCTCACGCCCACCGATTCGATTTCGTCAATCTGGGCTGCCGCTTCCCGTGCCATTTCCCGGTCGCGATTTTTCGCCCCACTCCTGAGATCTTTGTCGAAAAAACTATTCGAGGGGCGGTAAGAATGGTCAATTTAGGACCAAGATGTCGGGTTTCTGTGGCGGTGTCGAAGTACCCGATTGCTTTGGAGGTGCGTGTCTCCTTGTTTCTTTGTTTTCCAACAAACGCTGATTCCCCTTCAAATAGAACGCTGAACCCCATATTTGTGTGGCAACATGCACCACCCTGAATCCCCCAAGCACCTCCCCCCTTGAAACCCTCACACGCGATGAGCTCACCAAGAACAACAAACCCTCTTTCAGTGGTTACAGCTTTCCAAGCATCCCGCCCAACGCCCTAAACATGGGGGCCATGAAGCCAAAACTCCCCCCTCTCAGTTCCCTGCATTTATCTGCTTTGCGCTTTCACGAGATCATCCTGATAGACGGCTTCGAAGACCGCACACATCCAAATCTGGAAACAGTATCCATATATGGCAACTCGGGGCTACGGTGGAACCCACCGGCTGTGACTCCACTGCCCCTCACCAGCCAGCGACCAAACCAAGCACAACTCTTCCAGCAACACTCATCCATCCGGTTCTCAAGATATTCTCTCAACTGTACTCCTTATTAATTTTGGGCTTGCATTAACTTGCAAGGATCCATCTATCTGTCACCTATCCCTCGGTTATCTTTGGTCATTCTTGGTTCTCCCTCATATCTCATCATATCTCAGCCCTACCCCAACAACTTAATGCCTGCTCGCAGCCAACAGAATGAGAATCCTGTACAGAAGCAATCGTTCATCTCCGACGCCGTCTATTCACCTTCCACCTCCCCCTCTCCTTTCGCCACTGGTCTCGACCAGTCTCCCGTTCTCTCAGCATTCAACTCCCCGGCTCTGGTGACTCGCTACATTTCGGACACTGAGCAAGAGGACGCGAAAGGGACGGGAGGGAAGGTTCAAGAAGACCCCGAGTTCGGCACTCGCGTGTCACCACAACCCTTGTCTATCCAAACTTCCACTCCCTTGCATCCCATGCCAGAATCCGCCACTCCCGCCACAACGACCGGCCACACAAGGGCACCCGTTTTAGCCCGGTGAGTTTCTCTTCAGAAATTTCCTCTTCCTCCTCTCCTTTTGTGGCGGAACAAACACGGGGTTATGCCGTACGTACTACGTGGACCACTGCAGGCCAACCTGATAAAAGGCCAATATTTCCTCCACCCTGTTGCACACTGCACATCATTTCGCCCCGTTATCGAGGGTTACCCCAGTTACCTCGTGGCGTGTGCACCCGATCACTACCCGGGCCCCAATGTTTGATGGGGATCGCCAGCATAGGATATGGCTGCTTGCTATGTCTCGTTCCGGGTCACCTGTTGAACAATGTGGCCCTCAGGGTCCAAGGACGCCTTTTGGCTCCGTTTTGACTCGGTGGTTGGTTTTCTTCCCGGCGACGATCCTCCCTACCACGCACCTTTTGTGACCTGACCTTCTGACCTTTGGTTTGCGATACCAGGGAACCAACCACCTTAGAAAGTTTCTCCCGTGCAATTCGGAACTATGTCCCAAATTCTATTTCAATCGCTGGTTCTTCTCCAACCCCACCTCTCGTCTCCCGCCCAATTCCCGTGGGAAGAATGACGAATTATTCCCAAGGAATTGCAGTCTCTCGGATCAACAGCAACCGGTCTGATTTGTCTCCTCGACGACACAGCGCTGTCGATCTGGACAGTGATCTCCTTGGAACGTCCCCCCAGAGCCCCCACTCGCCCGGTGATGGGTTGACGACCTACCCTGGTGCCGGATCCGAGGCGGATGACCAAATCATATGGTCAGGGTGGGACTCAGTAGGTTCCGGATCTACGTTCCAGTGAGTTGGCTTCGTTCTCTGACTGCATGTCCAAATTTGATCACATTTTACCATTAGGCGCTTGCTCTTGCTGGGATACCGACGGGGTTTCCAGGTTTGGGACTGCACCAACCTTGGTACCATATCCGAAGTCGTGAACGTCACTGATTCCGAAGAATGGGGCGCAGTCACGCACACTGCTCTGTTGCCCACCCCTCACCAGGAGCTGGAGGCAGGGAAGGCGCCCTCGAGACCGTATCTCGGCGTCGTGTGAGCGCCTCTTTCTATTTTATGCCAGGCACGTGTCTGACCCTTAACAGGTCCATCTCAGAAGAATCTCATTTGTTTATCTATTCTCTCAGAACCCACGAAATCATCAAGAAACTTGCATTCCCAGGGCTGGTATCCTTCGCTGCCACTGATAGGTTCATCGTTGTCGTAAGTCCATCCCACTAACCTACGTCGCCTGAGCGTTTACCCCCTCCTAGAGAACATCCGCCCCTGCATTACACATTATTTCATCTTCGAACTTTGTACTATTATTCACCGTTCCACCTACTTCCCTTGTCTCTTTTTTGCATCCTACACCAACATCATACAGCAACAATAACGACAACAGATTCAACAATACCCTTGTAGCAACACATTCTTTAGACAACCCCGGAGATGTGGTTCCCACAGCTAAACCCCTTCCAGTCTTCGCTCTATCCGGACGTCTCCTCGCATTCGCATCTCCTCATTTGCCAACAGGCCCTTTGTCTTGGTCGGGCCTCCACTCTGCGCATACCGCTGGCACTCTCCGGCCACCAGTCACCCCAGGCGATGTTGGACAGGCTGCACTAAAGGTCGGAGGGACCGTCCTTACTGGGATGAAGACACTTGGGGGCCTGGCTTACAATGTAGCAAAGAACAAGACCTTCGGTGATTCAACACCTTCCCAGGGCCCCATTTCGCGAACCCCATCCACTGAAAGACGCTCCGGGAGCGGCGTTTCTGCCTTGTTCAAGCCGACGCAGGATATTCGCCGCCAAAGATCAGCATCCCCCACCGAGGCGACTGAAGCAACAACGATGATCCAATCCGTTCTCACTGCGTTACCATCGTTCCCCGGGTCTTCTGGATCCACCTCTGGGCACATTACCATTCTCGACCTTCTTCCCCTCCTCAAATCAACTAAGCGGGCCGCGGAACCGGAGGTGGTGACGGAAATTGTCGTACCACGAAGCCAACCAATTTCCAAATTGTCTTTCTCGAAGGACGGGACGCGACTTGCCGTGTCTTCGAAGGACGGTCATACTACAAGAGTTTATGACATCCATCCAACCTCGAACGTTGTTCGGCGGGTTCTAACCGGGCCGCGGGGCGGTCCAGATTCGGGATATGCGGATGATTTACGCAGCCTGATCCACGCTGGTCTCCATACCGGACGAGTTGCCCCGGTTCACGCGTATGACTTGCAGAGAGGAAGAACCAGTGCGGTCATCGAGAATATCTCGTGGAACGATGATATGAGGTGGGTGGCTATCGGTAGCAGGAAGCGGACGGTACACGTGTTCCCCATCAACCCATACGGCGGTAGACCAGACGATGCCAGCCACTTGGAGGGTCATGTGAGGAATGCGACCGAGTTTGTAAGTCCCCTGAAGAGGCTCGAGCATGTGGCCGCACACTCATGTGTCACCCCAGCCACTGCACCCCACAGAGATTAAGCCCCTGGCGCGATTGTACGAGTTCAGGAACCCTCCCGCCAATCTTCCGCTGGCTCCAATTTCATTTACTTTCATCAAGTCTACCGAATCGACCATGCCCACGAGTCTCCTGCCGCCGGCTACCCCCCACGGTAACTTACTGTCCTCAACACCTCCCATCAATTCACTTCACTCCTCCCCCTCGACATCCCACGCCAAACCGTTGTCCCCAACGCGTCTCCAGAGGCCGAAGAACTTCCAGGATGTCCTCTGCTTCGATCCGACGAGCGGGGTCCTCTCCCTTCGACGCATCTGGGTTGATCGGCCGGCCAGTGATAGGACTCTCCAGGTAGCGAACGCGATTCCGACACTCGGTGGAACCAGTATTTCGCTCCCTGGAACGGGCATATCTCTCGCGTCCATGAGTGTCTCTCCTCCCCAGAAAGCAGAACCGACGGTTCGGAGGGGCAGTTCGTCGTCGACATCCGGAACCATTCAGGAACACTCAGCCAATCTCGTGGGAAGAGACAGTGTATTTGCGACTTGGAATTTGCGACGAAGCAGCGAATGGCCGCCTGTTAAGCAAACCGTGGGGGATATCCCCAACATTGGGCGCAACGTCGTTGGCACATCCAAGTGGGTGCCCCCGATATCGTCTGCCGACGGATCACTAAGGGATTTGTATAGCAATTGGCTGTCAGAAGCCGAATTGACAACCACATCGCGAACGCAGCCCCTGCGCACTCGCTCGATATACCTTCACCATCAATTCTGTTTCTACGCCTTTGGAGAAGACTATCATGCCTTGGTTAGAAGCTACCGATTCGACTTTACTACCAGGAAACTTGAAGTACGGAAGGCTGTCCAGGTTAGTGCCTACTCCGGTGGCGACGAAGGGTCATTTGGTGGTGCTTCGCCGATGGACATCCGTCAACTGTCATCATCTTTCGATGAACCCTTGGCGTCTGCGATGTCACTCCAATTGGCCGGGTTTCCGGACCCATCTCCGAAGGTGCTTCCCATGCTTCCGAATGGGGTACCAAACCCGCGCTTGAGAGACTCTATCCCAATCCGGAGTGTCGCAGCCGGGATTACCGATGGTGTCTCCGAAGGATTTGGGAGATTGCGAAGGGAGATCAACAAGGCGAAGTCGCCGAGGTTAAAACCGAGGCGATCTTTGGGATCCGGCATGGCTTCACCAACCTGGGCGTCGATTGATTTTGATGAGGAAGATGAGGACTTTTTGTTGCCCAACGAGGATCCAGCCCAGGAACCCGAACCTGCAGCCGAGGGGGGCGCCACATCTCGGAGCACTTCCAGGGACGGGGCCTCCATTCTAACCCCATTGTCAACCCATCCGGACTTTTTTGACTCGTTGGATAACGACTACAGTGGCCATGAGAACTTCGAAGATGAGCGAGGTTGGAGCCAGGAAGACAGACAGGCCGTCGAAGATGCCGAACGGTTCCTTGACGTTTCGGCGGCTGGGATGATGGACGAGGAGTCCGGAATACTCCCGGGGTTGGAGAAGGGAGTCAAGAGCAGGAAGAGTAGAGGGAAGAAGTAGGTATAGCAACAGTGACGTATGGATTGTGCTTCATGAAATGAGAGCGATATTCCAATGGTTTGAAGCCCAGGATGGATCCACATCTTGTTTAGACGTGATCCCGCTCCCGTAAGTCGCTCTCCGTGGTCCCGCCGTTTCCATCGTCCAATTCGATCAGATGCATCAGTTGCCGATCCGTGGACGAAGCCGGCTCGGCACTTCCATTCAGAGACAACTGCCAGTTAGACCCTCACGCTAGGCCCAAAGCCACGGCAATGCGTAGTTCCTCCAAACAAGAACTGTGACGCCGCACAGTGACACCGGGTGCAATATCTGGGATTAGTCCCTATCAAACGGGGAAGATTTGTCAAGTCGGAATTGGAACCAAGCACCCTTCAACAGAAGCGTTCCCGGCTTGGGCTGAACTCTTGTCTTCTCTGTATAGTCCCCGTGGGTGGGTGACATGTAATGGAGACCTCGACCACTGGTCGGCCCAACTCTTCTCTTCTCTTCTGCTCTCCCCCTGCTCGCTGGTTCCACCGTTCCATCAAGCCTACTGATGGCTCGATACGATCCTGTGAAGGAATGTGCGCAGGATCGCACAGGGTACGTCTCCCATCCCTATCTTTCCGCGCGCTCGAGTGCTCAGAGAGCCACGCGGCACAGCCAAAGGATCAGTAGAGGTGGTTCCGCCACTGGCGTCGGAGATGCAGACATAACTTATCCAGTCGCTCTTCGCGACTCACCCCCGGTCGATGAACGGTGCGTCGTACGGTAGTCGGTGGTTTTCGCGAGCTCAATCAAATTTCTTAGATCCTGGCCAACCGGTCATCAGGCTGACGATCCCTTCAGCCTGAATAGCCCCCCAGGTCCCTTCGATTCAACCCCTTCGCCGCTGTTTACGGGCAGGGATCTTCATCACCGGTCGTACGCTCCTTACCCTGTTCCGTCTACGTACGGTTTCAACATATTTTACCGGTGATGGGACTGCTAAGTTGTATGGGTTCCCAACAGTTCGACCGCCGTCCCTTCCTTTTCCCTCTCAGAAAGCAGTCGAGGGGGACTGTCCACGCAGAGGTTGCCTGCGCACAGGTCGGTCCGATATGTCACATCTATCTTGGACTCCAGCTCATGTATTATTTAGTCACCACCCCGGTGGTCCCGCCACCCCATTGACGGATGGACAAGAAATCCCTGGTTTATCGTGGATGCCTGCCGACCTGTCTCCACCTTTCATCCCTAATCACGTTAGCTCCCTCCCCGCTCTCCCTGTCACCTTGACGGATCCCCCGTGGCAAACCGTCAACCACCCCACGGCTGGAATCAGCACTCAAAGCACGTCTAGCTCGCCCGCTCATTCTCCGTTCCGCGACACTCCCACGCCAGTCAACCAGTCAGACGGCGGGTCGAAAGGAAAGAAGCGGTCGAGAGGACGGTACCGTAAGGAGGACCCCGCGGATAGGTACTTACGAGAGAACATGGAAGATGGAAATCGCCTCTGGACTTGCATGTGGGTGGAACCTTCTCACGGCACGCCAGATCCCCCGGCGGCCCAGAACATCTGCGGACACCAGGCACCGAAGTCGAACGCCCGGCAGCATGTCAAAAGTCGCCATCTCAAGCTACGGTACGTCAACTTACTCTCGCTCCTTCTCGCCCGGTCGAAGAACCTAAATTCACGTGCCGTTTGTCCGTCCTACAAATAGGCCATACACCTGCCCCGAATGTGGTCGAACTTGGCGCGACCAAGGCGCACGGTACAACCACAGAGTCCGTGAACATGGTTATGTACCGAAAAAACCCAAAAAGTGGCTTGACGACGACGCTACTCTGGAGGGCGGTACTTCTTCGGATAACTCCCATCTGAATGTGTCATTCGTTATGGAATCTGTAGGTCAATGACTCCATGACTCTCCATGATCTGCACGTACGGCAATTAAAACAGGGCCCTCGGCGAACCTGCTTCGGGGGCGGCTCATTTTGTATTCCTACGAAGTTCCGCTCGCCTGTGGCATTCTCTACGATCTTGAGACCCTTTGGATTGGTGAGAAGGTGTGCCTACAGCTCTAGCGGAGTTGCGTATATTATATCATGTGTTGATTCGGACAATGTGTGGGCGGGACTAAAGTTAATGTCAAATGTTGCCACCGACCTCCACCCTGCTTGTTTAAATTTTAAGGGTTGGGTCGTTCTCGACCCCGTTCCGGCTGTGGGTGTGATTTTGACCATGTGCGCCCTCGGCTATTTTCACCCTTACGGCAGGGAGAGAAATTACGGCCAAGCAAGAGTCAATTTTACTTCAATGGGTGAAGGAAGAACGTTTGTGTGTTTCACCCACCGACACCATCGGTCTTTACGTGTAAACCTCGGTTTTGGTGCACACTTGTCCCGCCAACGAGGTGGCGAGACTCGGCTTTGAAGGAAACCAAATCGCCGAGATTTCACTCTCGTGATATGTACGTGATGCTTCGTCGATACCAAGTCGTTATCTACCTGTTCTAGCGACACGAGAAAATGACTGCAAACTGTTTACAAAGAAACCGAAAACCAGTGAAAGTATCGCGGGAAAAGGTGGGAATAGGAACAGAGTATAATAAGAATAATGAACGTTGAGGCAGGTTGGAGAACAGTTGAGTGGCGCGATACATTACATGACATATGATACAGTATTCATACAAATGGAAGAAGAAAGCTAATACGGAACAACAGAGAACAGACTGGTTGATCATAGCAGAGAGCAGACAAGAACAAGAACGGGAAGAGGAATGAAGGGGGGAACAAGTTCACTGATTCAAGCAAAAGTCCGCGCATCCCGGAAAGATACAATCTTCAGCGTCCGCGCACCTTCCCATTGAGGTCACGGTAATGAGATAGGCTTTGTCGTTTTCATCTCCCAGAGACCTTCCTTCCCCTTGACCAAACCTTCAAAGATGGACCTCCCCATCAAAAAGTCGACCCTTCGGATTCCCTTCAAGGCCTCGGCCTGATCCGATCCGACCCTGTTGCGGTATGCAGCAGTTATACGTTTCCGTTCCTCGTCGTCCAGTTCGTCGTTGTTAAAATCGGCGTCGACGATCTGGACCTGCATTACGTTGTAGATTGCGCTGAACAGGTCCGCGAACGTGACACCGACAGGATTATTCGTAGCCTGTACGTCAACGTACCAAGGCATTCGAGCATGGTATATCCGCATTAACCGCGCCGGGGGTTCGCAGACGAATCGGGTGAATTCGCCGGTCATCGGTGGTCGCTGAAGGTCGCGGAAAAGGACGGTGGATGGCCCAGCCTGGATGTCCCAGTATACGGGTGGATCCTGCCCGTTATACCGTAGATAGGGGGATATCACTGCTTTGGGGTTGTGTCGAGCTTTACAATATTTTCATCAGACGATCATTCTGACGCGCAGTAACGTGTATTCACTAACCTGGGTATGCTATGCTACGCTTCTTACGGTGCATGAGGGCAGAGATACCGGTACGCGGCATCTTGAAATCGGCTCTCCACTGTTGGGGAGGGCGACCGGTGGCAAGCGCTAGTTGAGAATGAGAACCGGGCACGGGCGTTGTCGCGGATGATTTTGAAAAACCAGAGCTGATCGTGGTCACTGAGTCATGACGAGACAATGTTTGGAAAGGCGTAAGAGCGCGATCCCCTGGAGAATCTCGGGAATCGGGCGAGGATGTCACGGAAGAAGGAGCGGTTCGCTCGGTCCCTCTCGTCCATTGGCGGGCCCAATTCCAGGGATGAGAAGGGGCGGCGGTGCTCTCAGATTGGCCAGATTGGGTAAGACCTGTGAATGCGGGGTCGATGGGTTCGTGGTTTCCAGGGAAGGGTGTGCCGGCCCATTGCTGGGGGGCGAGGGTGGTGGAAGTGTGGGAGGGTGAAGCCCAGGGTCTATTTGAGGGGGGAGGCTGATGCCAACCTGGGTTGAACTGGCTCAGCGGGCTGAGGGTACCGGCTACGAGAGGGCTCTCTGGAGCTGGATGGTGGGCCCAAGGCTGGCCATGGCCTTGCCAACGTGTTATGGGGCCCGGCGGAAGAGTGCTGTGATCGAAATATGGGTTCATCGGTGTCGCTTGTTGCGGTAACAGGTGGGATGGTCTGCCGGCTGGGTCATCGACAAGAGGAGGCATCGAAGGAGTTGCGGCCATCGGCAAAAGAGTTCGTGTAACGGGCGACTAGGTTGTTTCGTTGGCGAAAATCGTGATAAGAGACCGTGGTGGATGACAACCTCGAGGCGGGTGGGGTGACGGGGAATGGCCGGACCTTGACTCGGGGTGATATAGCTGCCCACTGCGACACTGCCACAAAGAACGGGCCCTGGACGGCGGCGGCGGTGAGGGCGGGGTGCAAGGAGAGGTAGCACGGTCAAGGACAGCGCTGAGCTTGAGCTGTCTTGAAACGCTTCGCTTCAAAACTTTGGCCAGGGCGCTAATTTGGGAAATTCTGGCGCCACGTGGAACTCCTTCCTCTTTTGCTTCCGAATATCCGTTGGGTCGTATTTGACTTCCACATACCCACATTCCTGGGCGAGAAAGCGGTTGACTATCCTATCTGCGACCTCCACAGCGACATACACGCGGCCTGCACGAGGCACAACCCACCCATCTTTGTGCGCAAAGCCCATCAAAGATTTCAGCATCCGCCCCCGAGTCAATATTGAATACTTAATGTTGGGGCAGGGGCACAGAGCGTCAAGTGATCCATTGTGCATCGAGGACAGCACGCGGATCCCCTGGAATCCTTGGTCCCCGTACCGTAATGGACCGGAACCACAGTATCGTCATCGGCGGACGAACCTCGGCGGCATAGTCGGAGCGGAGTATAAGAAACCGTGGAAATGCACAACGACAGCCCCTCGAAACCCCTACGCCAAGAGTGGAGGGCGGAGGGCCGTCGGGGCGCTCCGCACTGGGTTTTGTGCGTTTTTTATACTTTTCCTCCTTCGTGTTCGACCCATCCGAAGGTGTATGCATATGTGCAAATACTTTGTGCATTTGTGCGATTTCTACTGTCCTCACTCACCTGGTAAATTCGACGAATCAAATCTCCATTTTATCTTCATCACCTCCACCCTCGGACTGACGGTCCGTGACCCCGGCCTTGATATCTGATGTGCTTGCCCCAACGGACCCAACGCTCTCTTTCATCAACTCCCATACATGTCTTGCTCCCTGCTGTGCCAGGTCCCGTGCCACAACCATCTCCCCAACATCAAACCCAAGCGACGACTGCCAATTCGACCAAACCTCTGACACATGCAGCTGATTGTTTGGCGATTCAGCCGCCGTGAATATGAAAGCGAAGCAGCCTGAAGCGGTTGACACTTCCAGTTGATCCGTTGTCGGGTTCAAAACCAACTGCTCAGAGCTCGCTCGAGCGATTGAGACGGCACAGACGACGCCCTTCATGGAAACCGACGCGTTCATCAGGGCAAGCGAGGAGGCGTTGATCGAAGCAGCGGCAATTCCGGGGCGAAGAGAAGGGACACCTTTTGGCGAACCCACAAGTGAAGGGGAAAGAGGTTGGATGGCCAGTTGGATTAATGTACGTGGGTGGCGAGTTAACAGGAGGGATGGTGCGAGTAAAGATTTGATCGTTGCACCAAGTGCCTTGGAATCAGTCCCAGGAACGGATGCCAACGGCCTCACAGAGACCTCGAAGGTCGCCTTTGTGGAGTTTTCTGCCGCCAGCCTGACTTCTATCGGTCCTGATACAGACGCTAGGACATGTACGTCGTCTATAGCTTTATCAGCTCGCCGAGATACACGAGAACTTTTGAGCGACGTACCAAACCCAAAACGCGCAGAGCCATCCACTCGGGAAAGCAGCTCGTATTCGATGGAGACTCCACGCCGTCCGTCCTGGTTAGGAAGGTCGATTCCATGGGTGGATGAACCTGCCACCATGGCGATCTGGTGTTGAGGGAGGTGACTGAAATATTTCGCCCTTTGTCCTCTCGATCAAGTGACGCAATTGGGGCCACCATCCTCTCCTCGTGCGCCCAACGTAACGACGAGGAATGCGCAGTCCCCGGGCCAATCTCCCAGTCATGTCGACCCTTAAGGGAAAAAGTCCGGGCGGTCTCATAAGGAGCGTAGTCGTCACTCAAGGGGTTGCTATGACTCTCGAGGAAGGCACCTCTCGGCCGCCTCACAGACCTCGTTGTATTTAAGCAAGTCGCCCGCGTTGCTGCCGGACTGGTTCTGTTTGGCGGTTCAGGATGATCCAATCTATCATCCCGTGGACGTTTTCCCCGGCTCGCCTGATTGCCAGACACGCCCCCTCGCCAGGGAACCGAAGAAGATACCCTGCGCATGATTATCTCTCGTTTCATCTCCAACTCACATGGGAGGATATTCCCTTTGGTGACCACACAATGGCCATCGCCTGACGGTGCCACCAGAGCAGTCCGACCCGCTACCACCTCCTCGGTCTCCCGAGTGTGCCATTCCTCGGCTTACTCCTCGCTCGCCACCGATACTCTCAGTGTCTGAGATAACGCCAAATCGCATACCGGAGCCATGGAATACTCACACAGGATGGTGAGTCGGCCCTTCCGCCGCTAGGGTTTTGTTGGATTGTTGGAAATGCTTCGTCACATCTCTAACCAACCGTTGTGAGCTCCCCCCCCTGAGTATCACACGATCTCGACTCTGACTACCACATTGCAAGCGTAGTCCTGCATTGTTGGCAATAGCTGTCGACTAGTGTGAATGGCGGCCCAGCTCGGGCGTCAGGTATTTCTCGCAGGACCCTACAATCGCCGCTCTTCGTTGACGAAGCCTCGAGTTCAGTGCACTAGACTGTGGCGCCTTCCACCTGCTAAACACGTGACGTAGCACTTCGGAATGACGCCAGGACGCGTTGCGATGCTTTCAGTGTTCATGGTATGATGGTGGATGCTCTGACCCAAGGAACACTCCCTTGAAAGGCAAAGGTAAGGTGCTTAAACAACGGCTCCGCAATTCTTCACGGTCCCGACCACTCACACTGAATGTTGGGCCCCCGATGCTCTTCACATCACGCGTCGCCGCCACGATACGCCATGGATAGACAGTGTCCTCGTCGTGCCTGTCTTCCCTTTCATCCCTAACGGGTCCATGGGAAATGGTCCAAGTCAAGCCATCGGTGATACGATTACGCACCGGCCCGGGCGACTAAGACAGTCCAATGCGCACTGATCGCCAAACCTTGTTCATGTGAAATCTTGGGGAAAGGTGATCGTGGCACCACTCCAGTTGAATTACAAACATTCAACGCTGCCCCTCTGCGAATATACAGCAGAAGTATGTTGCTTCCTTACGTGCAACCGTCTTTCTCCAGATCTAGTCCTTGGGGAAGCACTGCCGCCCCCTTGCGAACCGGTTTCGACGCTAATCACTTGATAGACCGTCGATTATACGGCATGGCAGCCTGTAAAGTCCCTGGCGCTTCTTGGTGGTCACTTCGGAAAACCCGAGCCTTTCTTGCTTGTAGCGATCATCCCGTTCTATCTGCTCGGCCTATCCGTTCACTGTTCCTTTATGGTCTTGGGGATTTCACCTTACTGCTATCGGATTGTCCGTTAGTCGCCACGAACCGCCTCATGTCTCTCAGACATGAGGATGCCGTGATTCAGTAGGATCGAATGATCATGTGGAAGACTCGAGGCAGCGGTCTCTCAATTGACGGCGTTAAGAACATGCGCCCTATGCGCCTCGCCCCCTGCCATTGAACCAGATATGACACGATTCATGGTTCTCCTCCTTCTCCCATCTACTGCACCCTTACCCTAGAATCTAAACCTAAGGTTTCTCTCGGTCATTCATTCCGAGGGTCTGAACTATATTGCGAGGTAGCTCAGGTGACTATGTGTTTTTCCTGTGTGTTGTCCGTTTCTACGGAGGGGTTCGATGCCCCGCCCTTAATGTTCCGGACATGAACTTCATTCAACTCTGTTGTCGAGTTCTCTTGGGGAATGGTATTAAGTACATCGACGCCGCGCACCTTTCATACAACACCATCTCTATTCTTTTTATGGCATGCGTTCCCACCTGGCCAGAAAACGGGACCACCACTTTCCTGAGCGGAGGTTGAAGTGGTCTTCTGCCCCGCACACCATGTGGGTGCGAGCACGATCCGCTGATCCAGCATTTCCCAACCCCAGTCGCGTGATGGGGCGTGGAGGTGAGATCATCTCGTCCGTGCGTGTCCCAATTCGCAGTCCGGTCAAACCGGAGGGAGAGGGTTTATCATTACTAAATCAAATATATTCTACTATTTAATGATGGGAGCAAAAACTAAGTGCAAAAGCTCCGCTCCGGGGATCACGTTATATGCTATCGCAGATAATGTTACCAATGTTGCCGGCAAAGAGCCGGGCGAGATGGCGCGAAAGAGAACGACGCAGGCTGCCCTGTCTGCGCCGGGGTGGGTGCCGTCTGGCGTGTGTGTTTCCCTCTCGAGGGAAGAAGAGATATGAACCGTAACAAGTCAACAGACAAGTAAAACGGGTATATACAGAATAAGGATATGTAACGGGGGCTGTAAGTGAATTGTTATAGTAAGCGAGGAAAGAAAGCATGATGGAAACTGCGAACCTGATGCCGCATGAAACCAGAGAATGACGAAATCGAAGGAGATTGAGAGAAAGGAGTGGGAGTATCTACCCGTATACCGCAGGGACGAGAATTCGTTCGAATTGTCGATGGAGATAAATAGTCCGGGGGGCGTTGTGCCCGAGGCGAAAAAAATACAGTTTCAAGGTCTTCCAGCAGAGACAACGACGGGGCGACTAATGATACAGAAGGGGGGAGGTAGAGACAAGACAGGACACAGACATCGAGAGGTGGCCGAGATCGACAAGATTATAACAGATGAAACAAATACTCGCGGATGAGGGGCCCGAATCGCATCCGCGCGCAACCGAAGGGGTGACGTTCATGGGAGGAGGATACCGTTAGGCACTGTATGGTTGTAGGAAAGCTGAGTAATCCACCTCCATATGCGACGAGTATTGGTACCCGTCCTTCAGTGGTTGTTGGACATCGGAGTAGAATTGGTAGGCGGATGGCGATGGTGAAGCCGCCGAGATGGGCACATCCACGTAAGAATAACCGTCCATCTGTGGGCTATACCCGTACGAGTCCTCGCTTTGTTGTTGTTGTTCGAATCCGCAATGACCCAGTGGGAAACTCTCCTCGAACGGTGTGATCGCTTCGGACGGACTGGACGCACCCGAGGAATAGTATGCGGGAGAGTCCGGCATGGCGGAGACCGGAGACGACTGAGAGTTCATCCACTGCTCAATGAATGCTGTTGAGATTGACAGGCCATACGATGGCTTGCGCGGGGAGACGAATTGGCTGATGTTAGAGAACTCGTGCGGTGGGGGCGAAGGAGTGACGCTGGCGAATGAGTGTGGGAACGAATCGAAGGATTCGGAAACAGCAGGTCCGCCGAAAGCGTAGTTGCTGAAATCCTGTATGGCAAATAAAGTTTGATGAGAAAGCCGAACTACCGGAGGGGCAGGTGGGAGGGTTAAATTGGGGGACTTACAATATATCCGTCTCGTTGCGGGAAAGGAGTGGCATGACCGGGGGTGGAAGGCGAGGAATCGAACGTGAGTGTTCCATCGAACTGAGCTAGTCCGGACGTCGGCAACTTGATTTCCACCGCAGAAGAGGGGCCCTCCGGCTCAACACTCGAAGAGCGTTTGCGGTGTGGGAGTACCGATGGCTTGAACGACTGCTTCAGTTGTTCGTAATCGGTGTCGGGGAGGGGCGCGGATGACGATCTGCGGTAGGCACGCTCGGTGATGGGTGCCTCGAAGCGGGTGATGAACTCAGGGACGTGAGACTTATCGAAGTCTTTGACGGCGTGTTTGAGCTCGTCGCCCTTCTTGCCGTTACACAGTAGCTCCACTATCTTCTCGCACCGTTTCATGTCTTTCGGTTCTGTCTCTCTTACCCGCCGTTTCTTCTTCTGAGCCTTATTGGTGACAGGGCGGAACGCGTATTGCGGCCATCTGCGCTTGTGTTCCTCCTGCGCCTCCTTGGCCTTGATGTGCCAGGCCTGGCGCTCGTCGTTGGGAAGGTTCTGCCAGGTCATGCCGATGATCTTGGAGAGCGTGCTGTGGTTGGTCTCGACCTCGGAGGTGACGTGCTGACTCTTGATAAACGAAGAACGGAATAGGATGAATGCGTTGGGCGGGCGAGGGATGTACCCCGAGCCTTTCCTGCCCCGAGGCTTGGGGTTCTCGTTGGCGAATGTCTCTTCCTCGGGAGGGAAGATGTAGGCAGTCGCTGGTTGAAGGGGTGGGGGCGAATCATCGGTGAAGGTGGTGGGGGTAACGTTGGGGGTAAACTCGATTGTCTGCAGGGTCGACTCCACAGGAGGGGTCCATTTCAGATCGAAATGTGACTGCTTGAAGCCTGGGGAAGAAAAGAATGCAGATCACTTTTCAGAGCCGCAAAACAATAGATGTGACAGGGTCCGCGAGCGGGGAAAAACACTGACCGTCATCCTGACGACGCTTCGATTTGCTCTTACGGTCCGCGGGCATGCTTGATCTGGGGATGTGTGCTTTGGGGGTGGTGGTTTGGTGGTCGGGATGTAACCAGCGAGCGAGCAGCAGGGGAAGACGAAGGAAGAGAGCGGTCGAATTTTATATTTTACGGTTTAATACGTACTTGATGCATGATCAGTTATCCATCGCTCTGCCTTTGGGACCTGTAGCAATGGGAAGGCGCCTGTCGGTCGGAATTCCCGAAAGCATCCAAGAATGGTCGCAACTGTCCAAGTCAGTGGTACTATTCTGATGGACCTGGTTTACGTCGCTAACTTTACTTTTTAATCTCCCCATCAGCTGCGACCCGAACCGCCTGTCAGCAGTTCGTTCCCCTTTCTTGGCCGAGCAAGGTTGAGACATACCGGGTCGACCGAAGACCAGAACATGAATCGCGGCAGTTCGAGATTACCCCAGTTCCCTTTGCTCACAGAAGATAATGGACTATTCGGCGTCAATCCGGAAGTTCCAAGATTGCGAACCGATGGGATGAGATCGGTCCGGCACGCGCCTTTGTTCGTGGATCTGCAGCGAGGATTAGCGCGATTTCCGTAAAGCCTCAACGCTATGACAACGTCGTGCTTTCCTTCCACTTAAGGCTCTCGCCTCCTTCCTGCCTTTGTCCACTCCTTCTTTCATCCTACCCACAACAATGTAGCGTTGACTGTCGTGCACGATCTGCCTCCGCCGGGGGCCATGTCATCCAGCCGATCAGATAAAACCAATCTGACCGAACCGAACGAGCTGTCATCAACGTCGCCGATTGCTTCCGAGCTCAAAAAAATCAAATAAAGAAAATTAAAGGTTACCTTGACTTTTGAACGTCTGAATCCAATTGGCATCATCCAACCTCTTCGTGCCTCAAGGCTATCGCCGAATGCACTCCTGAACACTGAAAGCGTGAATCGGAGAAGCATGGGAGAGGACATACCGGCCAAACAGAAGACTTGGTCCGGGGACGCATTTTTTTCATTCACGAGGCGAATAAACAGCCCCATTCACAGAAGCCAGCCCTTTGATGCGAGGTCCATCCAGATCCGTTTGATTTGAAACAATCTGTCACCTAGCTCAACGGTCAGTTAGTCTCCCCGCCTATCCTCAGGTTCCTCAGCGGTCCGTGGGTGAAGAAAGTTCACAGAAGCCCACCCAGTATTCACGCCTGGAACGACCAGGACCTGTCGCCACCGACAAAGTCCGAACACGAGGCGATAAAATGCCCCGAACCCAAGGTGAAAATACGAAACAGTTGACCCAGTACAACCCCTCCACAAAACATGCGCACTCCCACGTTGAGGGACATCATCGCTAACGCCATCCAAACAAAGGGAGGCGGGAAGCCTAGGATGGCGATCGTAACTCAGGTGGACAGCTGCTAGCTCGGCGCTGAAGCAACATTGATCCAGTCAGGGAAATCCGACCAGTTTGCGACTGTAGTCAACCTGGGGACACAGTACCGGTAATGCAGGAGAAGGGCGGGCTGTCAAATTCCAATCCTCGATCGCAGGAGCAAACGACACCGAGAAAATTATCACGACGACCGTTGAATAACCCTGTTTGATCCTTCTCGGCCGTAAGGTTAGAGGGTGCGAAATTGCCCGGCGAACAAAAAGGATATATCGATTTTCATTTCCGAATAACCAAGGTCGGTAAACTTGCGGACACCGACAAGATCGTACCGCCATCAAAGGCGGAGTGAGTTCGACCAGTTGGGGGACCATCGGCGGATCCGCACCCTCATGGTAGGATGGCGGGAGCACCCTGGTAAACTGTTATTGGTCTGAACCCAGATCAACGCCTCACGAGCGGAATCAAATAGTGACTGTGGGAATTTGTGGAACGGAGGCGATTTTGCCGCCACGTTTCCAAAATGGGGTCAATGAGGGATGTGGTGCCATGGTTTGATCATGCCAGAAGCAGATTTCAGACGCTTCCCAGTCAGGCTGTCCGCAAAACCGGATCGAGGACGTCGGCATCTGGGAAAGGGTGGGGAGACGAGGTGAGACATCGGGTCGAGATCGCAGGGATGGTTGACATTTCTGGCCCAATAGAGGTGCGGATCGACGGCTACAGCTTCCATAACACCGCAGCAAAGTTGGAAGCCCCCGTGCAAAACACTGATCGCCCAACCTGCGCATCGGCATCTCAGCGAGCTGAATGTCCTGACACCTGAGCGTCAGGAGATTGAACGAAAGAAGCAGCGACTTACGAGGTCCGGGAAATGACGGAAACCGGCCGTTGGCATGCTGACGACCAATACCCAACGGTAATGACTGAATAAAAAAGCTAATCACCCAACGAGCGGGGCGTATCCCTGGCTCATGATGAAACGTTGAACAGTCGTGTAGAGGAACGCTGGAACATCTAATTCAGTCGGAAGATCTAGGCGACAGGAACGCGCCGCGAACTCACAAAGGAACTTTGAACGATTACGGCACAGGTGGAAGAACACAAGGGTAATGCCTTTCATGGATCCCACTCCATCGCTGATGGAACCCAGTAGAGGACAGTGTCACCCCCACCCTGCTCGTCCAACCAGCACAGGCCATCGCGGAAGAGCATGTTCTGCAACGCTGTCTGTGCCCTCGCTTCTGTCCAACCCTTCTCTCGCACCAGCATCTGCTCGTCCACCTTCCCACCGTGAGCCTGTGCCACCGCGAGGACGACGGTCTGGTCCTGATCCAGCTGCTTGACCACGCTCCTGATCATCTTCTTCCCTCCATCCATCTCAATGACCTCATATCCGGCGCCGAGCGGTTTGAGGGTCTTGATACTTCGGATAACATCCTCTTCTGTGATTGCACCAGCCCCTAACCCTCGCAGCTTCGTGAGGATCCTAACCAACTCGTTCATCTCAATGAGCCCTCCGTTACGTTCGCGAGTGCTGATGCAAACGTCGACGATCTGGACGCCAAGCTCGTACTGCCAGTCCCCCAGGTCGAGCGCCTCGGCCCACCAGCCTCCTTTCCTGGGGCCAGCCAACGGATCGACTCCAATGTTGGAGCACATCTGCTGGAACGCATGGCGGAAGTTCGGATCCTTCCTGATGTCCTCTCGATGAGTCGAGGCGAAGCGAAGGAGGGATTCGCGAAACAGGGTCAGCTGCGCTTGCAGGTTGTCGACCTGGGTTTTCGATAGTTGGTTCGATAGCTGAGCGTAAGATTGAGTCGAGAGCTTCTGTCTGTCGAACGCGGCGATTCCGACGCCCCCTAGACGGTGCATGGCTTGTCACCGATGTGAAGTGGTCGGGGCTACGAGAGGACCGTGACGGTCACTAAAACCGTTGGGATGCCGGTGATCGACAGGAACATCCTCCGATTGGGTATGATCTGCGTTATGTAATCAAATTTTCTTTCCTTTCCCGATGCCACACAAACGAGCAAAACGTTCCACCCGCGAGAAAGAGCGGACCGAGAGGTATAACCGCCGTTTGCGCCGAGTTTTGCTCTGACATAGTCCACACTCTAAGGGTCACAGACCAAGCGCCTTCCCAGGCTTCGCGAAACCTCCGTGAGGAGACGGTCCCGAAATCGATCGCTCGCGTCTTGGATGCCTCCAAAATCCGCTCTGAATGGAAGCAATCCATCGGGAAGCGGAAACAGCGGAGTGGAGAGCAAGATGTCAAAGCCGATTCTCGACGCAAATCTCGAAAGAAGGCCAAGACGAAGGGATCGGACGCTGGGGCTGCATCGGAGGATATGAAACCTCTTCCGATGAGAATTCAGCCTGGCGAATCTCTGACCCATTTCAATAAGTTGAGTATACGTGATTCGTTCGAACCTAGCCCCTAACAGTGACACAGACGCGTCGAGGACAGTATGCGTCCCCTGGTTAAATCCGCCCTTCAGTCCTCTTCGGCCCATATGCGGAAGGTAGCGAAGGAGCTGTCTGACAAGGTTGACAAGACTTCTCGGAAACCTTCGGAATCATCGGATCCGAGTTCACCTAAGATGAAGCTGAAACAACCCTGTAATGCCACTAACCCCAATCCTGACCCCGCCCAGGATCGGGTCGAGGCCCGTAGGGAGAAACCTTCGACGGAGTTCGCGAAAGCGTCTACCTCTGTGCCAAAGAGTGTCAACGACATCGTTCAAGCCCCGCCACAGATTAAACATCTCCCGCGGAATGCTAAGAAGATTGTGGCTGCCTCGGGCAAGGGCCAGAAGTCAGACTCAGTCATCTCCATGGCTCAGAAGGCGATGATGGAGACGGAAAGGGAGAACGCGATACAACGGTACCGCGAGCTCAAGGAACGAAGGTTGAAGCAGCTTCAGAGGTCTATCGATCCCGATTCATGAGCCAGGCTTCAACCTTTCATGAAGTCATTTTTCCACTCATGATTTTCTATCCCGATTGTACCCTCATTTCACCTTATTGTGTAGCCCGCCCGGGTTGAGCTTCCAATTTCAAACGTCGTACCCCATTGTATAACGATCTCACGAACGTCATTACATCCCTGCCGAAACACCCGCATCCTGTGCGCTCCTCAGGTCTCGGAAGCGAATAAACAGTTACCGTAGGGTCAACCTACCGGACTCATTCATTCTGGGGACAATGGCACAGCGTCTACTGTAATGTGCCACTCACATGCCCTAATTGGGTAAGCCGCTGGTGTTCCCATGAGACACGTTTTTGTCAGTTGGTAGTGGATGTTGTCAGTTGGTAGTGGATGTTGGACTTTGACGTGTGGCAGGAAAGGCACACACCCCATCAAAGCTCTGGAGGATCGGTTGTCAGAACACTGTGGGGTGGTACCCGGTCGTTAGGAGTGTCGGCTAGGCCATTCGTGGGACCCCAGCTCAGGTCCCAAGGCCTTTTGAATTGCACCACCACCAAAGGTAACACCCAGGCTGCCCCAGGCCGGTGTTTAAACGTTCACCGTTTAAACCCTGTGCGCGTTGAGTGGTCGGGTATATGTCCATATATATTCAACTGACGTGTAACAAGCTAGCGATACAATGGGAAGGTTGCATTGTGCTCCTTCTACAGTTAGGTTTGACCTCCAGTGCAATCAGACGTCTGTCGTGGTACAAATTCCGATTTAGAGATTGAATCAAGTCCAAGGGCGGGGACGTACCGATTGTTCCGCACCTGCAGTGCGCACAGTTTCGCTCGTCCCTCGACCGTTCCCAGAATAGTTCGTGGGATTTCGTTACAGGACTATCGGCGGGAGCTTGGGAGAAAGTTCCCTTTGTGGGTTGGTGCCACTCGGCCTGACCGCTGCCGTCGAGAAAGACGCCATAAGTGTGGAAGGGGATGAACCTCCCTTGATTGGGATGGTCTCCAGAAGTCATCTTCGGTCGTTCGACCGTGGTGGTAAGGACCCTAGTTTGGGCGCGGGTGGGGCCCTCCACGTGCGAACCCCATCTCCGTTACGAGGGGTGTATCGGAGTTGGAGCGTGCGTGGCCCCAGCGATGACGGCAAGTCATGATGCACAATGTGGGGATCAAGGCAAGAGGATGGAGCACTATAGGTCGGGACTCGCCCAGGTGTGTCCTCGTCAGCTGAAGAGAAAGCCGTCGCCCTCGCTAGGCATGCCACCCATGTGACAGGAACCTAGTGCGTCGAGTTCCCTCCCCCCTCGAAACTTGGGACCAGGTTCCAGTCCAGCGGCTGGGAATACCATCGGGCACGAGACGCGATTCCAGCCTGGCGGCAATATTTTCATGGTCTGGAATCCCACACATTCGACCTCTATCAGCACTCCGCATGGCCCCAGGACCTAGACGTTCTCTTGGCCCAGTGCGGCAGCCTGCAACGTTGCGGTGACCAAAAAAGGCAAAAGAAGGTGGAGTCCGATCGACGATCATCCGCCTCACTGATGTTGAGAGGATGCCACTCGTCTTCCCGGTACCGCCACTCTCGACCAGAGGCGCAAATCTAGTCGCGTTTTTCTTTTCTGCGTCCTACGTCGTCTCGCTCTACCTTTCTAAACATGCAAGACTCGGCAAATCTTCGAAGCCCGACGGTTCCAACGCCAACGAGTCCCAGAAGCGGACACGGGACGATCCGAACGTGATAAAAGCAAGGATGGTTGCAGCTTCTACAAGCACGATTCTGAGCTGTGTCGTTGTCTTTTTGCTCGTTTGGCACATCGTCGACGATCTGGAGAATGTGAGTGGTCTAAACCCGGTAACCACCGCCACTCAGTCGTACTCATCTCCGCAGAATGCCAGCCTCGCGTTCGACTCTACCATGGCCCGTCTTGGCCTTACGTTGTTCGAGGACCATTCGATGCTACCATATCTCGTCACCCCTGTCCTTTACCTCGGACCTTTGTATGCCACGTTTCTGGATGCCAAGCTACCGTTTCAATCGAGATGGTCATGGGATCGCGACATGCTGCCGGTGTTCAAAACCTGGGTTGGCATTCGTAACTATTTCTTTGGCCCTATTACGGAAGAACTGGTGTTCCGAGCGTGCGTGTTGGCGGTGTATCACCTCGCAGGGTCGTCGAGGAACAAGATGATATTCTTGTCCCCTCTATTGTTTGGTCTTGGTGAGCGTGTATTATTCCCGCCGAGATCACGGAGGGATATTCATGTAACACAGCCCACCTCCATCACGCGTGGGAGGTGTATACCGGCGGAGGGAAAACAGTAACAGCAGCCAAGCGAGCGCTACTCATCACATGTGAGCTCTTTAACTACGGACCGTTTGAGATCCGTCTGACATATGGACTTATGTACGTATAGTGATGCAACTTGCATACACAACGTTGTTCGGATATCACTGCGCTTTCTTATTCCTTCGGACCGGATCTGTGTATCCACCGCTGTTCTCGCACATGTTCTGTAACTTCATGGGGTTGCCACAGATTGCATATGAGTTGCAGGTGTTCCCGCATAGAAAAGCTAGTGAGTGTCTTCATTCAGCGAGTTGGGCGGCTGTGACTGAGACACTTTTCAGGTATCATTTTCATGTACAGCCTGGGTGTGATCGGGTACATCTACACGATGCGGAACTGGACGTTGGGTTCAGACAGTCTGTACTGGCAAGACCACCTGCAGAGATATTAGGATAGTGTCTGCCATTGTGTCTGTAGAATTCAAATCGTATGGGAAAGTCGGGGCACAGCCACGCGGGGATTGCCGAGCGCCCCTCGGAACCTGGTGGATTCGTCGAGCGGGACACTCAAACGTTTGCTTCCACCTTCACCTACGCCACCGTCGACGACGACACGGATTTTTCAAGGACGACCCTGGCCAATCCACAGGGAAAGGGGTGAGTACGGCAAAAACGCGGCCACTTCCTTAAATATGGATAGCGGGACTTGCCACTGACCATGTGCCGGTGACACGCAGGGAAAGCACGCTCGTCGGTGTGATCGCTATCTGCCCTCCTGCCTTTGTGCAGCTCTCCGTCCTTTCCCATTGTCCACCCCCTTCCAGAAACCCTATCCAACCGTCACAGGGTGAGCCATCCTCGTCAGTCGTGGCCCAAAGTCCGCATCACATGCTCATCGTTATACAAATAACGACAGATACCCTAAAGCCGTAGCCTCGAGTTTTCCTCAAGCCCAACCTCTTTGCCTCATCGCCACAGCATCTCTCCTCTTCACCGCCATGACAGAATACGACTACTCTCCCGCTGCCTACGAGAAGTACATCAACACCCAGGTTAGAGTATCCAACTGGGTATCCTCTCAGTCGGACCATACCCAGAGCTATGGGAACCCATTCATGCCATCCGCATTTCCCCCACCGAAGCCGCTTCCCGAGGAGCAGGGCTCTCGGAGGCAGGCCAAGAGTCCCACTAGATCCCGCTCATCCACCACCTCCGCCCCATCCTCCACCACAACGGCACCCAAGCCCACACGTCAACCTCATGTGCGATCTCATACGACGAGAGATACCCGTCCAGAGCAACGGCACACCCCGACCCGATCGATGACGATGCCCCCTCATCCCCAGGCGATGCTGTATCCTGTGATCCCCGGCCAAACGTTCATTATCCCCACACCACCTCACGAGAGGCGTGACGAGCGTGACAGGCATCGCTCACCGCCCCGCCGTTCCTCATCCAACAAATCACCCTCAAAGGCCTCCCATCATTCGTCGCGCTACGACCGCAGCCATCATAGATCGTCCTCTACCAGTCGAGCCTACACATCAGATAGGGACCCTTCCGGCAGAAGAATATTTCATCTGGATCCTGATTCACGCAACAAGGTCGTTCACCTGCCCCCGCCGCAGCTTGGGGAGCAGTATGTGATTATCCCCCCGCCGGGTGGAAAGGTCGAACTTGTGGTACGTTACCCTACTGGCCACTTACTGGCCGCGTCTAACCGAGACTGATTAATCGTTTGTCAGAACCCGCAGAACCACAGGGTGGAGTATAGGCAAGAACCTCTAAGGGAGAAATCACGGCAACACGAGAAACAAGAACCAACACTCCTCAAACGAATCTTCGGTGGCTTCGGTCTCACTAGCGGCAACCGCAGCGGCTCGAGATCGAATTCACGATCGAGCACACATCGGAGACGGAGTAGCTACTGATCGTCAACGTGTCCCTCGTTTATCTTTCACGTACCGGTCCCACCACGTTCTCACCTCAACCGTTTTCCCAGTCGTTGTTCACTCCGCTTTCACCCGCTGTCCAACCTGCTCCTGTTATACCTTAATGCGTGAACTTATACCTCTTCACAACCCCCGCCCCTCCCCCCTATGCGACACCCGTTTCTTTGTTTCCCTCCACTCTACACCCCCTTGGAAAATTTGGTTTATCCGCTGATTAGATGGTTCACGTACATAAGTCTTTCTTCCCTTGCTTTTATCCTTTCTACTCTTTGCGCTACACTCTTCCTATTTAGTACCGCAAGCTGGCGTATGGGTATACATGAGCGCACATACTTGGTGCATATGTCGATATGTTTGTTCTATGATTGTCTATGTAGATTTACAGGACTCGGAATCTACTGAGCGAGAAACACCAAGAAAACCCAAAAAAGAATGATTCTGCATAACAGGGGGGTATCTGTTGGACAACGACGTGCTGCGGCATACGGTATACTAAGTACTTTTCTCTCTCGCTCTCTCTGGCATACGAGGGGCATAGGTTTTGGTTAAATGTACAACGGCATTAACTTCTGCTTCCTCGGAGGACTACTGCCTTCCAACCCTTGCGGTGGTCACCGCTCAGAGCCGCCGGTGGAGCGTCGGCGGTGGAGGCGGTTGGGTTGGTGAAGAGGGGGGGAGGAGATAGTAGGCAAATTCTTATCACTGCCAGATCTGAATATCCGGGCGAGGAAGTGGCGCTTCCCCGTGGATTGCGCGGGAGGAGGCCCCAGCTTCTCAGGAGCCTATGGGACGACAATAAGTTTATGCGCCCAGGTGTCTGTGCGGAAACAAAAAACTCACCGGGAGTCGGACCTTTGAACTTGGACCGTAATAGTCGCTCCTGCTTGATGAAGACGTGGTGCGAGAGCGGGAATAGGTGAGGGTGGGAGAGGCGGAAGATTGAGAAGAAGTGCGGCCACGACGGTGAGCCGTACGCTGCTGCTCCTTTTCCCACTCTTCGTCCTCGTCAATCACCGACCAGTCATCCGCTATGATGCCCCGCGAAAGCGCTCGGCTGTGACTGTTGGCTATGGTGTTTTCCTTGGTCAACAGCGACATCGTCGAAACAGGAGAGCCAGTGACAGACTGCCTCGAGAGTTTCGACGGCGGATGAGGGCGGTAACTGCTGGCGGAGTAGTCGCGTGTGGGCGGGTCGTATTTCGATGGTGGGTGGGAATGAGAGTAGGCGATAGACTGAGGGGGGCCGTACGTCCTAACCCAGTTATCTGGCGGACCCTGGTGTGTGGCGTCACGGTCACCCGAGGTGTACGCCCGACGTGGGGTGGGTGCCTGAACGGATGAAGACCGGGGGTGGTGTGGTTGGGCGGAAGACCTCTGGGATCTTGAGTTGACATACCCGGCTGTCCCCGGAGTCATAGACCGTTGTGGTGGCAGGATGCGGATTTCCTCCTGGGGTCGGGTGTTGGTGTTTGAAGTGTGGGGTCGGAGGAGGGGTCCCCTGGGGTGTGCTTGTGGGTGACCCGAGTGTAGTGACAAGGAGCGTGGGTGATGAGATGGACGGGGTCCATAGTTGTTCACCGGACCTGAAGTCGCCCTCGACCGAGCGTTCCGCTGGGAGGGGTTGGGGCTTGAATAGTAGCCCCCGGACACGTGTTCCTGTCTTCCGTCAGGGAAACGGAGGATGAGGGGTGGGGGAACCGAGTGAGAGCTCTCGGCGTCGGAGTCTGAGGAATAGACCGCTGATTCCGTGTCTGAGGGGGGCATGCCTGGGTCGACAAGCTGAGGCGCGTGCTTGGGGGGAAGGCGACTGACCCAGTCTGAGGTGCGCCGCCTGGAGGGTTTATAGTCCCGGGAACTTGCTCGCGTTGATCTGTCGTAGTCTGTCATCGCCTTTGGTGTTTCACGAACGGGCTGGAGGGGGCGAGGTGCTGGGGGGGCGGCGGGGATAACGAGAACAGGGAGGCTGGTCACCCGCGTTGCTTATAGCCGTCCCGTGCCAGCATTTGTTTCCTCATCCGATGGTCCCGGAATGAAATGATGATAGGAGGGATGAAATGGCAGCCCACCATTGGATGAGGAATCCCAGAGACCTCCCACATGGGAGAGAGGGACCGTCTCATGGAAAGTCCCGGCACTCGCTGGGACAGACCTATAAGGGGAATATGTGTGAGAGCGAGCGTATCAGGAGTTGGCAATAGGAAGCCATAACCACGGTAAGAGGCCGATTGACCTCAATCACGGTAGGTGTGATGATGGTCGATTGCAACCTTGTTCGTTACTGGTACACAGGTGGACTTCGGGAAGAACCATGGTCAACTTCCTAGCTTCCTCCAATTCGACCCTGGGTCCTCATCTGGTGGCGTTGAGTTACGCCCGAGTGTTCTTCTAGCCCCCCCAGTGGGTCAGCTATTCTTCCGAGTCTGTTGGCCCGTCCACGTACACGGTCCCCACCCGCAGCCCGCTCGAGTTGGACTGAAACCCCAATTCGTCTCTGCGGATCTTTCACGCAGCGGTTTACGTTTTCAAACACCGGCAAAGCCAAAAGACTCTCTTCGCGGTTCTGCCCATCATCCCCCCCATTACCCTCATTACTCGCTCATGACACATACGCCGTTGGGCCGACCGCGCAAACGCTCATTCCATCCCCTGATGCTGTTGTCAACCGTCGCGCTCATCTCTCATGATTATCATGCGATGCGGCACTTCTCAGTAAATTTTTGTCGTCGTCCGACACAGCTTGTCGCCCATTCTACCTTTTTCCCTCCGCCGGACGTTTCATTTCCCACTCAATGCCGGTACCCAAATGAAATCACGAAGTTAGGGACCCGGCACGTCGAGTATCCACCGAGTCAAAGCCGTTGCGTTGCGAGATTCGGCCTCGCATCTTCCCGGTCTTTGTTGGAACCCACAGCCCTAACGAATCCCATCGGCTGGTCTTTACCATCTGAATTCAAACCTCCCATCCCTAGGAGGCAAGATATCAGCCTCGCGTTGTTGGCAGTAACGGCATAGATGTCTTGACCGCGCCAGATGACCCCTTGTTTCGATATATTTTAGCGTCATTACCGTGGGAAAGATGGCCGAATGCGGTTTCTAGTGAACGAGGGATCGGTCACTCCGCCCCCTCCGTTTGGCCTTCAGCACGGTCCCCCCTTCGCGACGTGAAGGGATCCTGTCTCGCTTGGACTCGCACACTTTACGGACATCTCTGGTCGAAAGGTCCACGCATCTCCGAACGCTGCGTGGCTTTACCAGCGGTCAAAGCTAACACTCCGGCCTTGGGTCTAGCCCCGGTTCTCATCTCCTTTATCTCCCCCCGGTGACGCCGTCATTTGAAGCGGAGGAAAACGACAAGACTAACTTTTTGTCACTTGCGTTCATGTTACCTCTTCTATCAATCTCCAATGTGTGGTTAGTGGTGCCTTGCTGGGCGTTATCGGATAATTGCCATCAGAGGCATTCTCTCCCCCGCGCTCAGATCTGACTACGCAGATGCACCTTAGTTCTTCCTCTAGGGGTTTTTCGGAGCCGTAAATACACAAAGCCGCCAGCGTCGCTCAAAGACGCGTCCGCAACCAAAGATACGATGGCTGCGGAGACCGCAGTTGAACGCGACGAACCCCTTCATTGCCCACCTCGAGGCGCCATACCTCCGTCATCAATGGTCTGATGCTCTCCCCTCAAGCGGCATTTTTCGCACTAATTTGGCTCTTGCTGACTGACCGCGTCTTCAACCATCATCTTATCTTATCTTGGTATTACACCGAGTCTGGACCATTGATCCCGAGCCCCAAGGTTACTTGACTGGGTCAAGCGGGACGAGAGACCGACCCCTGTACCCAGGATCACGCTCTAGGGCTGGTCCTTGGGACCAGATGGCCTGCAAAGATGGCATGATCATGATCAGGTTTTTCATTTGATTCCTATTCGCCCCCTCTCCCTCGCATCGTGACGACACCTAGTCATACAAAAGACAGTATCGTACGTATTCGCCGGCCCAGTGCGTCATCGTTTTCCAGGCTTTTCCATCCATCACCCCCCGTCATCTTGACAGAATATATTTAGGTTCATTCCCGAAGCATGACACGCGAGACATGGAAAATACATCATACGATTTACGGTAAGTATGACAATTTTCGATACCTGATTGGTGGTTTGGCGCATATGAACTCTTTGAGAGGTGCCATGACGCGCGAGATACGCTCATTCCTTGTTTTTTTCGCTCCTTGGCTGCGAGCCGTCATCCATACATCCATTCGCGTCGCGTGGGGTCGGTATACCATATAGCCGCACACCACCTTCCCATGGGTCGGTTGTATGCGTGGTTCGTTAAGGTTTTTGAAATGATGACAATGTCACAGGATCGCCAAGAACTGTTATTCGGTCTCAGATCTCGGATTTTCTTAAAAGAGGGGTGGGGCTCTGCGGTGAAGGTCTAGCCCTCGCGTGAAGGCCACGAGTCCGCGACCGCTGACACGTTTGCTTTCACTGCCTCTTCTCAGTAACCGCCTTGATGTGATGTATGCGTGCGTGTAGCGTCGGATGGGCAATTTACCGAATCCCTATCTTCTTCCGTCTCAATTACACACATGTACCTACATAAACATATACCGGTTACCATGGTGGGATGTATTACCCCACCACGTTCATCGGCGAAAAGATGTAACCGCGTCCGACTCGTTCGTATCGTGTTCGCATCCCCGAAGAACGTTATCTCTTCCGACTCGTTCGCTGGGAGATCGGTCCACCCCAATAATGGCTTCCACGCTAATGAACGGCCTGGACGCCAGCCACGAGTCCGACTCAGCAGACGGGAAGGTACGCGTTTCCGACTCGAACAACGTCTTCTGCATTCAACGAATCCTGGAAACGAGCATTCAACCTGACGTGAGCAGCTGATGTATTGACACGCGCTACGCACTTTCGCAGACCCTCCCGCCTCCAGGCTCGAAACCGCCTGCGAGGACGTTGACCTACGCCACCTCTAACCCCTACGAGCTCCAATTCGGGTACTCGAGGGCGGTCCGAAAAGGAGCACACACCTTCGCCCCGGGCACGACCTCGATAGACCCCGAAACGGGATACGTACAGTTCCCTGACTCGGCCTACCGGCAGGCACTGGTCATCTTCAAGGAGATCATCAACTCTGTCGAACACCTCCAAGGCAGCAAAGAAGATATTGCACGCGTTCGTATGTTCGTCACGGAGCAGGAGGATACTGAGGCAGTTGGGAGGGCGTTGAAGGAATCACTGGGTGATGTCAAACCGGCAGCTACCATGATCGTCGGTGCGCGATTTGTCGATAAGTAAGTATATGAAGGTGGAGATTGAGGCCGATGCTGTAGTTCTGACGTGACCGCGTCAACCGCGGGTACGTCGTCGTTGTCGTTGTCGTCGCGTGGATGATGCCTTCCATATCTAATTACCGCGCTATTCAAGGTGCTGGTACAATTGCAAAGGTGACGCTCGATACGAATACAAACCGTTAGTGTAGCTACCATACATATATACGCAGAGTGATCGTCCTCCTCGCGTAAGGTCGTTCAATGCCCAGCCCTTCAACCTGATCAGAAGGCCACCTGCGTGTTGAGCCCGTCCAATTCCCGCTGGAAACATCTGTGCTTGCTGATTTCATACACGAATTGGCTCGTGAATCTGTTTTCATCTTTGCTGATCTTCGTCACGCCCACCATGGTCGAGAAGAGGGTGATTTTCGGGGCAGTCACCACTCCGTAAGAAACCGTCACCTCGTCGGCCTGACCTGTCAACGGGGCGAGCGAGATCTCCTCGACGTCCTGAATGGCCTTGCGGACAACTTCGATACCTGGACAGGAATGTCAACCCAACAGTACCCGAATTCGAGTCGGACGTTGCAAACCTTCGCCCACTGCACCGATAGTCTTGCAATGACCAAACGCCTCCCTGACCCAATGGATAACGCGTCCGTCCTTCTTCAACGTCTCGGCAGACTTGGTACCAGGAGGTATGAACAACGCGTCGAACAAGGTGCTCCTTTGTCCCTCGAAATGGTGGTCCGCCATAACGGAGGTGATTCCGGTCGCACCAGCGATTTCACCCCTCCTAGGTCCAATGATGAATGTGGAAGCGGATTCCAATTTCATCGCAGCCCTCAACCCTTCGACGACGTCAGCCTCAAAACCGTCCGCGACAAGGATCGCGATCCTCCTCGACTTGATCAGCGGTTTCTCTGGCGCGAAATCCATCTGAGATATCCGGATGGATCTCCTCCCGTGGCTCTTCCGCTTCGGTTCTGGGGGCGCGTCGCCTCCGACGTTGACCGCGATCACCCTGGCCAACTCGTGGTCGATTTCGTTAAGTTGGGGAATAGCATTCTTGTAAACCAGAGGATCGTCGCAGTGGCTGAGCTCGAAAGAAATGGCATCGATCAGGTGTTTCTTCTCCACCACAGAGAGGGAGTTGTAGAAGAGCTCTGTCTGATTGAAGTGCTCTTGGAACTTGGGAGCGCGAGTACGGAGTTTCATGCCGTGTAACTTCTGAGCATACTCGTGGTACCCGCCCTTGTCGGAATCCGTGGGCGGGATTGTATTGAACCGATTCGGCCAGTAGTTCACGCCCTTGGTGATCCTAGACTGGTGCTTGCCGTCTCGAATGTGATTGAGCACCGGGCACACCGGCTTGTTTATCGGGAGCTGCGAAGCGTGAGATGACATCAGCTTCATAATCTTGAAACGCGAACCCGCGGGGGTAATGGGGTAGCGAAAAAGTGGTGGGCGGAACCATACCTGTTCCCAATTCGTTCCGAGTCGGCTCTGCTGAGTGTCGAGGTAACTAAAGTTCCTCCCTTGCAGGAGGGGGTCGTCGCTGAACCCGATGCCAGGAACGACGTGGCTGGTGCAGAAAGCGACTTGCTCCGTCTCGGCGAAGAATTCGTCCACGCAACGATCCAAGACCATTTCCCCGATGTATTCAATAGGGACGAGCTCCTCTGGCCAGATCTTGGTCGCGTCGAGAATGTCAAAGTCGAACTCGTGTTCTCGTGTTTCAGGTAAAACCTACCCATTTGAGGTCGAGTTTAGTGTCGCCGTTTCATTACAGATGAACAGATAAGATCACATCGCGACCCACCTGAATACCGAACTTCCACTTGGGATAAGCACCCGTGACGATGGCCTCCTCTAGGTCCTTCCTGTGGAAATCTGGATCCTGCCCGGCGATCTTGAGAGCTTCATCCCACATCAAGCTATGAACTCCGAGCTCGGGTGTCCAGTGGAATTTGACGAAATGACGTTCCCCTTTGTCATTCAACAGCGTAAACGTGTTGACGCCGAAGCCTTGCATCATCCTAAATGATCGTGGGATCCCTCGATCGCTCATGGCCCAGAAGACAGTATGTGTGGTCTGCGACTGAAGGGAGAAGAAATCCCAGAAGTTGTTGTGCGCCGACTGGCCGGTGGGCACCTCATTGTGAGGCTCAGGCTTCACGGCATGAACAAAGTCGGGGAACTGCATGGCATCCTGTACAAAGAACACCGGAATGTCGTTTCTGTGGAGTAAGGGTGGGAAGTTCGAGGCATTGGTGGTCGATAAAAACGCGAGAACCTACCCGACAATATCCCAATTACCCTCGGGGGTGTAAAACTTGGTAGCGAACCCACGGACGTCCCGCACGGTGTCCGCGCTACCTCGAGGGCCCTGGACGGTCGAGAAGCGCACGAAAACGGGTGTGATTCTCGACGGGTCGGTAAGAACGGGGGCGAAAGTGTATTTTGATGCACTATCGTCGAGGACACGGAAGCGCCCGTGAGCTCCGGCACCTCGAGCATGGACGATGCGTTCTGGGATACGCTCGTGGTCGAATCTGTGGATTTTCTCCATGGCGACCTGGTCCTCGAGGAGAGCGGGACCGGTACCCTCAGGGTGTGTGACCTTCAACCTGACACCGGACGTAAGGTTCAGCCCAGGGGAATGGGAAGGGAGAAAATCATACCAAGTCTGAGTATTATCGGAGGGCATACCGTGCATAGTCGTCATCCCACCGGAGGGGTGGTCTTTCTGAGGGTCCACAGTGACCCTCGTGAGGTCAATTAGTTTCTTGTCGGGGAGTATTCCACTGACGGAACGTTCAATGGCGCTTGCAATGGATGTCATGGCGAATGGAGCAGAGAGATACTTATGTTTCTTTTTCAGTGCGCGTGCTGCGTTTTTATCGGAGACGGTGGGGACAGGAGGACGACATTACAGGTTATATGACGACAACCAGGAGTCGGGATACAAATGAGGAAATAACACCACGCTCTTCAGGAGAGAGCGAGTGAGATTAGGGGTATCTTGAGGAGAAGAGAATCTCAGCGTCCGGTGAGGCTCTTGGTAAGCAAGAGAGGTTCTGGCGGCAGTGGTAACGCGCCAATGGCCTCGTCGCCGTAGCAGTCGTAGGCATTGTTCTTGAGGGTAGATGATTGTGAATTCGGAGGAACGCCATCCCCAGGCAATGAGGATACTGGTGGAGAGCTCGGCGGGCGCCGCCGGTTACGTCGGGAGTGAGATCATCGATCACCCACTTTTTCCCTCATTCGGACACGTACGGCCGCCGTAGGCTTGTGTTGCTCGAGACGGGGCACACCCAGCCGCGGCCTGACTTGTTTCGCGTGTATTCTGTGGTGGTGTAATAAGTTCTCTTTTTTTTTTCTCTTTTTTTTTTTACAACAAAAAAAGCACCCTTTGGAAAGCGCCCCGATCGTTGATCAAACTCCATGGTCAGATTTCGGCCAGTTTCATCTCCGGTGTCGCGGAAAATATTATCCTGCTTCTCTCAACCATCTTCGTTCAGTACTCAAAAGGAGATCTCCAGATGGTATATGGTCCGTCCGGACTTCGAACTCTTTGTATCAGTGGAATACTGCGCTGTTTCTCCAGAACTCTAGAGCCTTTCAATCTGCTATCGCCGTGGGCTGATGCTTGAACTTGGCGGCTGTGGCCGCGCGCGGACACCGTACAACGGTGGGCTTTATGGCTAGCGATGGGCGGTCAACCTGATCCATCGTGTAGAGGGACATCGTTCGAAGAAAAGAATC
>Ga0307509_10001498_pt1 | contig 39326 bp, 67 predicted proteins | sample 10_EM_MG_FD_202245 | JGI IMG/M metagenome (GOLD analysis project Ga0307509, IMG submission 202245) | Populus trichocarpa ectomycorrhiza microbial communities from riparian zone in the Pacific Northwest, United States - 10_EM | ecosystem: Host-associated > Plants > Roots > Unclassified | place...
CTGTTTCGGCGCGAGAGCGATGGTGGAATGACGGCGACAAGGGCCGGACCTGGGGTGGTCGGCGGGGTCGAGAAGGTCTCTGATTCGACATCCGCCGGTGATTGGGACATGGCTGCTTAAAGCTCTGGTTGTCCGCCGCTTCCGTACACTTTAAGGGATGAACAAGTCTCAATAATTAAAGAAACTCCGGGTCGTGATCGCTGAGCTGATCAACAGTTGCCTCTTTGTAACCAATCATGTTCAACCGTCTCTAGTTACAAGAGAGCCCTTTATTGATGACCACCACGACCACCAAACCCAAATCTGCAACCAAGCCTCTTCCTTTGCCAGATCTTCTCCAAGACCTTGCTGTTCTTCGATTATCCGGAAACGATATTGCCCAATTGCTCAAGTCCACAAATGATCAGGCGGTCGTTGATTCGCCGACTTCAGTGGATGAAATAGTTTCTGCTTCCGCCGAATTCGTGCGTGTATCTCGAGCTGCCATACGACTGCACGATTCTGGCCAAGTCGAAAGTCAGGGAGCCAAAATTGAGGAGGTACGAAGCAAGTATGAGGAATTAATGGAGGATTTACAAAAGTAATCGGTTCCACAGTATGTATGAGGTATCTTTATGGCTAGTACCTTCAATAAGCTTTTCTGACCTCTTTGTATAAAAGATTTAGGCAGATAAGATTCAACTCCTGTGCCAATTCCGTCAACTCGTCGGGAGTATGTGTGGTTGTGTTGGGTATCATTTGTCAATTGCCTAGCGACATAGTTCAAACGATTTGAAAGATGTATGTACATCAATTGGACTTGATTTTGTTGTCGAGTGGGGGTAAAGCACGTGATGAGTTGGTTTTGAACTCCTTTCCTAAGTTTCCTTTGAAGAGCTGTCACTCGTGTGCGTACTCTTTAGAGTCAACGGCTCAGGAAGCCACCCAAGTCACCACTGATGGTCTTCATGTTAAAGGTGGCCTCTCTCGTGCTTCCCACCTTTGTTGCCCGCGTTCTGTCGCCCTCCATCGTTCTCCTCACCACCTTATCGCTCTTTTTCAGCCATCCACAGACCCTTCGCTCATCTTCTCCTATCACACCAGTCGTCGTTGCCAATGCCGTTCCACGACGTGCTCTTATATTGACCCTTTTGTCCCTCATTGCTTTGACCTACCTTTTGGATGGCCTGTTCTTTGTTGTTTACGCAGTCTTGGATAATGACTGGCCGCGTCACTCGGGAATTCCAATCAATACAGTGACCGGTCTTGTTGCATTTTCCGGCATAGCTGCTCTCGGCTCATGGAAAGAGATTCACGGAGTCGAAGTGTGGTTGCTGCGGAGAGTCAGAGTGGCCATCGCTGCAGCTCTTGCGTTTGACATCAGTTTGGCCGTAATGCTTGCTCTCTATATGAGTCAAGGACCGAGTTGTGAGTGGCCTAATGATTCAATCTTGACCCCGTGCTTATCTATACACCCCTCACAGTGCCACCTTTCTCCATTCACCCTCTGATACATGTTGTCTTCCCCGCCTTCAGAGCACTTCTTCTCCTTCCCCTTCTGGTTGGACTGATATCGCCTCGTGTTACCTATAATCCCGTGCGAGGAGACGATGACGTTGAGTCACCCGAGGCTACAGCATCAACATTTTTACTTTCTCCAGGAACTGTACCACACTCGTCTGCCGGACTTGCTGTTGCCAACAGGGAATCGAGTAAATATGGTACATTTCACACTACTCGTTCAAATCTACATGGGTCGGTTCCTGCAACACGAGCAACTACACCCGCTCCATCTACGGGTCCTGACACGAAGGTAAGATTTATCTTCAGAATTTCACCATGAAACTCAATCTTTCTTTGACAGTCCGATTCCAAGCCTGAAATTTCTTTTGAGCCATCTTGGCCAGAAGTTTGGAAACGTATCCGTCGGCTTGGACCTCATCTTTGGCCAACAAAAAATCCTTGGTTGCAATTCCTCGCTGTGAGTCGTCATGCCCGTGTTCCTTTGCCCTGCTTACTTATTGGTGTATCAGATCATTTGCATCTTCATTCTCCTTCTTGGGCGTGTGATCAACCTGGCCATGCCCCTCACTTTGGGAAAGCTTATCAATGTTCTTGAGGGCCGCTCAGATGGGTCTCCCTTGCCGTACCTGTTCGGATACGTTGGTTTGCGCTTCCTCCAGGGAAGTGGGGGGTTATCTGCCATCCGAGATGTAGGTTTCAGTGATCCTCTTTCATCTCTTTTTTTCTTTTTTTTTTTTCTTTCCTCTAAAGGTTTTATGCCGTATAGTGTTTCTGGGCTCCAGTGATGCAATATTCGGACCGAGGTACGTAAATTAGGAGTTTGTTCCCTTGAACGTTTCCATTGAAGGTATATTACAGAAATGTCACAGTTATCCTTTGATCATTTGTTGAACTTATCTTACGCCTGGCATACACGGCGTAAGACTGGGGAAATTCTTCGTGTTTTGGATCGAGGCGCCGCTATCAACCACACTCTCGAAGTAAGTCCTCGATTGCTTAGCCTTACGACCGCAATTAACAGCATGATATCAAGTTAATCCTTTTCAATATCATTCCCACATTCATCGATATTTTCGTTGCTTTGGTGGCTTTCTGCATCATTTTTGAATGGACCCTGGCCCTGGTTATTTTCTTTGTTATGTTTGCATATGGTCATTACTTTCTCCCTTCCAAGCTGTGATCAAACACTTACCGTTATTTGTAGTTCTTGCTAGCGTCATTCTTACTCAATGGCGAACGCGTCTAAGGCGCCAAATGAACGAACGTGATATTGTAAGTACTTTAACGTTGCATGCGATTTGCTAAACATGAACATTTGTCGTTCACTTTCAGGTAACTCGTGGCATCCATACTGATTGCCTTCTCAATTACGAGACAGTGAAATACTTTGGTGGAGAGGAGCACGAGGGTGAGCGTTACAGCCAAGCCCTCTTTGAATACCAAACGTTGGAGTTCAAAGTCATCAGTGAGAAGGCCCTTCAATAGTCGTGATTCCATTGGAATACTGATTATTGCTTGTAGTGTCTTTGAACTTGCTCAATCTGGTGCAGAATTTCATCATTGTAAGGCTTCTTATAACCTTTCTAATACTTCGACTCCAATTGTTATTTTTTCAGACTTCAGGACTTCTCGTTGGATCCCTTATGGTGGCCCATCGAATCACCGCCGGCGGCGAGCCTCAAGCCAGCAAATTTGTCATTTTCATCACATACCTTGCTCAGGTATGTGTAGCTTGACAATTTTCCTTCTTTCACATACTCAATTTGATGTCATGATTAGCTGTATGGGCCTTTGAACCAACTGGGCTACATATATCGTTCGATCAACCAGTCTTTGGTCGATACAGAAAAGCTCCTTACTCTCTTAAACGAACCCACAGAAGTTAACGATAAGGAAGATGCATCTCCTCTTGTTGTCACGAATGGCGAGATTGAATTTGGTTAGGAATCCATTTTCCATTTGGCCTTTTCGTAACTAAACTTGCGTACATAGATAACGTCCATTTTTCCTATGATGTTCGAAACTCTGCTCTTAACGGAGTGTCGTTCAAAGTCCCGAAAGGCTCGTCTGTGGCTCTTGTTGGGGAATCTGGCGCAGGAAAATCTACCATTTTGCGTCTTCTTTACCGTTTCTATGATTTGGGTGAGGGTGAAGGAAGAATTCTTATCGATGGTCAAGATATTCGGTAATATTTTGAGATCTCTTTCGAAAGAAACCTACGACTTAAAACCAAACAACATTAGGGATGTCACACAAAAGAGTCTGCGTCAGGCCATTGGAGTAGTTCCTCAAGATTCTGTTTTGTTCAACTCCAGCATTGGGTACAACATTGGGTGGGTTATTCTCTGCTGGCCATTATGCGTTGCTTTTAATTTCCGGTAGTTATGGCAAGTTTGGATCGACTGCAGAGGAAATTGAAGCTGCAGCAAAATCGGCACAGATGCATGATAGGATCGTCAGTTTCCCTGATGGTAAGTAAGCTTTTATAAATATTGCCTTTACTATTTGCCAACCTGGATTAGGTTACAATACCAAAGTTGGTGAACGCGGCGTAAGGTTAAGTGGAGGCGAGAAACAACGCGTCGCGATTGCGAGAACTTTGTTGAAGAATCCTCCCATTTTGCTGCTCGATGAAGCCACCAGGCGCGTTTCTTTCTCCAGCATTGGATTGCCGTTGACGGTTTGTCCTCCAGTGCATTGGATACCTCTACGGAAAAAGACATCCAAAAGGCGCTTCAAAATCTGGTCAAGGGTCGTTCTTCACTATCGATTGCCCATAGGTTGTCTGTGAGTATTGTTTGATATCTGATCAACCACAATTCCGACCATTTTCACAGACGATTGCGTCTGCGGACCTGTGAGTTGCTTCTAAGAATATGCTGGCCACTTCACAAAACTTTTCTTAGTATTCTCGTGCTCAAAGATGGTCACATACACGAGCAAGGAAACTTCAAAGAGCTTATGGAACTTGATGGTTTGTTTGCTTCGATGTGGGCCGATCAGGTTTCTGGAACAGACGACCAGCCGCCTTCAGTCAGTGGAACAAGTATCAAGAAGAAGGTGTCAGGATACAGCATGGGTGTATCAGGGACTACAGAAGGCGAGGCCAAAGAGAACATGCAGGAAGTTTTTGAACCAGTTGAAGAGTCACTACCCACCCAAACATTCTCCGAGCCTGATTCATCTGGAAAACTGGCGACTTTCCAACGTTATGAATTGTCTGCATCTCAACCAACACCTTCCCCACCCCCATCTGCTCAGGAGGAACGGGTCGAATTTCCCGCTCGCGTTGAGCTCCCAGATCATCACAAGGTCACGCAAACTACGGAGGTACCTGTCCAGTCACCCACTCCCATTTCCGTTCCTATCACCTTCCCAAGCTCTGAAATCAATCCACCTGTCATTCGGAGAGACGAACCGGTCACTCTCCCTGCACCAATCCCCGCAGTGACCTTTGGCGCCAGTGTAAACACTCCTCCATCTCGTACTGGGACACCAGATCCTGAGAGCGAACCCAAGAGGAAACGGATATCCTCCCAGAACTTCCAACGTCTTGCACGGAGGATTTCTCTGACAACTCGAAGGCAGAGCTCTTCGTCTTCGATCATTCCTGGTTTCATCAAGCGCGATCAATCTCCGAGAGTGTCCACCGAAGATAACGGGGCCCGGGCGGAGGCTAGTAGCACGAACGATAGCCCGGCAGGCAGCATCCGGGGCGACGACAAAGGGAAGTTGAAGAAGAAGGAAAAGAACAAGAAGGGTTCCACCTAACTTTCTTCCATTGTTCGAGGTTCTTGGTTTTGACGAATTTTTTTTACGACTTGCATAAGTTAGACTTTACAGTACATCTAAGTACCCATTTTTCCACACACGACTTGCATACAGGTTCTCGTGACTTTGAATGCCATTTCTCCGGGGCATGTGCCAGGTCCCGGGACCTGTTCTGAGAATGAATTCCACGAATTTCAAGATGTCTCACTATTGGATTTTGTGGCGAACAGACACAGGGACCTCTTAAAATTCGATTTGAGTGGGGCTTAGGTGCAGGAGATGTAGCGCTATGGAGGTATCTCAAAGTGATGGATATCAAAGCGGGAATACTTTTTTTTTCAGGGTGCGGATGAGGTAACGGCGGAGTCCGAATCATCTGGAAGGGTATATAAGGCTATTTTCATCGAGGAAGCCTTCTTCCTCTCTTCACCTTCCAACCACCACAGTCCTTCGTTACGAGTTTTCGGTCTCGGTTTCGTTTCAGGTCTCGTATATCAGGTTCGCTATTGTAAGAGATCGTCGTGATGTCTGCGAAAGTATATGTTGGGTCAGTCTGTGTATTTGCCTTGGAGTTCCCCACGGCTTCTCCCTCCCTTAGGAGAAGTTTGACTAATAGCTATTTGATACCTCATGTAGCAATTTGAGTTGGAACACGACGGATGATACCCTTCGTCAAGTCAGTGTGATACTTGGATGCAGCCCAACGCACCGTCTTGTCATCATCGTGTCGTCTTATCACATATGTTCCCAATTATAGGCATTTTCCGACTTTGGACAAGTCCTAGATGTACGCTATCTTATCTTTCTCCCCTGATGTCTTGCGCGCTTGCATGTTCTCCGCTCCGCGTAAGAATTGAGTTGACCGATTCTCGTATAGTCCATCGTTATGCGCGATCGCGATACAGGCCGTTCCCGTGGTTTCGGATTTGTGACCTATAGTTCAGCACAAGAGGCCGATGCTGCCATCGGTGGTTTGAATGAGCAAGAACTTGATGGGAGACGCATCAAAGTGAATTTGGCCAATGCCAGGGGTGGAGGCGGAGGCGGCGGTGGAGGTTCGATCATTCCCTGATGATGCTTGCACGTTCTGATTTTTCCTTGTCGCAAACTCAGGCTACGGTGGAGGCGGAGGTGGATATGGTGGCAGTAAAAATTTTACCTTGGAAAGTGGGCCACATAATTAATCCCTCTTTTTTTTTTTTTTTTTTTTTTTTTTTTCAGGCGGTGGAGGCTACGGCGGTGGCTATAATCAAGGAGGGGGCTCCGGCGGATACGGTGGAGGCTCGAGCGGTGGTGGCTACGGTGGCGGCGGTTATGGCGGAAACAGTGGAGGTGGGAGTGGTGGCTATGGTGGCGGAGGCTACAACAGCGGCTACGGTGGCCAGGGTTTGTGACTCCTAGATTACAGGATGGGTCTGTGCTCACCGACATCTATTTAGGCTACTGATCACCCAAAAATGACTTGTTCACTCTTGTCCACTACCATGCCTTTTTCTTTCTTTTTCGTATGTAACATTGTACCAGTATTATGCATCATTTTTTCTTCTGTCGGTCATCGATAAGCGGCACGTGGAGTTAAAAGACAATGGAACCAAATAAGGCAAAGCATCAAATTCCCACAGTTACCAGTTCATCTTTTCGTGGGCTCTGCCTTTCTCTCTTCACTAAACCACTTCCAATGCCCTCTGAGAACACCAAGGCACCCCGCCCACCTAACTCATGGATCCTCTACCGCGCACATGCCCTCAAGAACATGCCTCCCGTGCAGCCCGGCGAGCCCCGCCGCCATCAGGGCGATGTTTCCCAGCTCGTGGCCCGCATGTGGAGGGAAGCACCCGACACCGTACGCGCAGAATTCGAGCGACTGGCGGAAGAGGCCAAGGCCCTGCACAAAATTCAGTTCCCCAACTATAGATATCAGCCGAGGAAGAAGGAGGACAAGGAGCGCGTCAAGGAAATGGCCAAGCAGCAAAAGGAGTCACAGCGCCAGGCCAAGCGAACACGACGCGTAGGACAGACTCCCGCACTCTCACCACCTCCGACAGGTCCAGTCTCGCGACCTGGTGCCCCGTATTACGTTCCCAACATGCGCTACGGGCCTGGTGGTCCGACGCCGCCTCTCTCTGCTGCATCCTCTCCTGCTGGTGATGATGTTACAAGCCCCCGCTTGCGATTCCTCTCAGTAGAGCCACAAGTCGTTGCGTCTCCGGCTTCGTCACCTTCGTTGCTTTCCCCAGTCGTCCTCCCTCCCACAAAGATCGAGCCGGCAGCTGTTCAACTACCCTTCCCTTTGTCCCCACCTACCTCTACACCCTCCACCGAGACTACGGCTGTCGAAGATCAGTCTTCCCCATGGCAATTTTTGGCCGGAGAACCCCAACCTGCATCCGAACTATCGTCTGCCAACTGGGATACTTCATCCATTGGTGTCACCGATAGTAACCAGATGTCATCAGTTCGTCTTACTCTCATCGTCACTTAATTATATCGATCCTGACTTACTTTTCTTCTAGTTGGTTTTCGACATCCCAGAACCAGCCTTCAACAACTCATCGTGGCTCTCGGGTGACCTGGGTTTCTTTTCCGACCCAAATCAAATCTTCCATCTACCGGATTTCGATCCTTCGGCTCTATCTTTCAATCCTACAACAGAACTTGAGATATCGGTTGGAACACAGCCACTAGTTCAAGATACCCCTGCATACCTCGATTCCAATGTTTTCCAAAATCCTTTGGATCAATCCACCCCCGTTGAATTCTCCTCCTTCATCCCTTTTTCCACGGACTTTTCCTACCTCGATTACAATACATTCTCAGATGGCCGATATTCGACGACCGAGGCGGCTTCTTCCACGCTTTCGAATCTTCTTCCACCCCTCCCCCAAGCAGCAGATGACCTGGTGGAAGCGAGTGAGAACCTAGACGTCCCTTCAAGCTCATACACGCCCCCAGCTGGTGCAGCCTATTCATCTACCCGTCGAGTGGGTGGCAGCTGGGCCCACTACACCCGGGAACGCCTTGTTGCTCCATCAGCATAAAGTTTAACCATGACGAAACTCTTACGACCCATTTGTTCGACAATAATCTCTCCGAGAACGAGCAACCAGAAAGAATAATTGAAATTCACAAAACACAAAAAAAAAACCTTAATTTTCTCCCTTTTTGCTCTTTTGTTACCTTTTCCTTCGCTTTCTTTCCGTGTTATCCTTTGCTTTCATGTCAGCTTGCTTTCCTCCATATCATCTCGCTCTCTAGTTTGAAAAGCACATCATCACCTCCTCACTCATGATTGACGTTTACGAACTGTTATTTCTCATATTCCATATCTGCTGGACAGACAAACACTATTCTCTTATCTTTTTATTCATACCCCGGATATGCTATTTAATGTTCTCTTTGCTTTGTTAATTGTCGACTTTGATCTATGTATGCTTTCTTGTTGCATTGCGCTATCATCTGCATTAGCTACCTTGTCCCGTATTTGAAAATAAATGAATTGTCGTTGTACAGTAATTCGAGATGCTTCTTCGAAAACGTGGACACTAACGACTGGAATTTATTCATTCGCTTCTTGAATTCACCGGCTCATTTAAGGGAACAATGAGAGATAAGTTAAAATTTATCACTGTTCTCAATAATGGATGGGAAAAGATGGCAATTAAGCGTGGCACTTTCACATGATGGAAGGCATTCATAGGAGATCCATATTTATGTATGAAAAATTTAGATGTAAACAGAATAGGTCGGGTGTTATTACAGGGTCAACCGGGAGGGAGGAGGCTGGCATCGACGGGTCCGCCATCATCGCCCTCGAAGCCCTCCTCCTCTTCTATCTTAATTGGCGTTCTAGGCATGGCCATCAACCCTATATATTTATGTAAATTACTGGGGAAATAATCTGAGAGGGGAGCCACAAACCTGTTCGAGCAGCCTCCAAGATCCCAAAGGGCTTCAGCAGGTTAACGAATGCTTCAACCCTTGATGTTTTTGCGGTGAGTTCGACGATCACGCTATTTTCGCTGACGTCGACGATTTTGGCACTGAATTGATTTGCCAGGACGGAGATAGAGTGCAGGTGTTGGTGCTTGAGACGCAGGGCCTGCGAGGGTGTGATAGGAGGGAGGTTTGTCTCAGTGGGGTGAGCTCCGCGTTCAAAATTGTGTGCAAGGACAGCCTCGCGTTCCGACTTTTCGTCAGCTGGGTCGACACCGACCCTGCGGGGTTCATGAGAAGGTCCTCCAAGGAACTGCTCTTCAAGGTATTCAGGACCGAGGATTGAGACCTTGGCCAGAAGCAACTCCCGAGATATTACCTTCGTTTCCGTGTAGTCGAGGACAGCCCAGACAGGAACCTGAGATACGGTAAGTTTCTAATAGGCGACAATGAGGGGAGAGACGAACAAGGTCTTCCAGTTGCCTCCTGGCTTGTTCAACCACACCGTCTTGGCCACTCAAGACGATGCACATACGACTCAGGTCGCGAATTTCCGTTCGACAAACGACTAAAGAATCGATGTTGAAGCCTCTTCCAGCAAGAATGCCGGACACCCGAGAGAGAACTCCAGGTTCATTTTGAACAAGGCAGTTCAGAATATGCCTACTGGACATTAGCAAAGGCGAATAATTTAATTGTGGGCTCACTTTTTGAATGGTTGGAGACTGGGAGGCGGGGTGTTGTAAAGGATGTTTGTCACCGCCTCTTCTGCGCTGCGCGAACGTGGAAGGTCAGTTGCTGGAAGAGGAGGTGGGGGAATGCGATGGGAGCGCTTGTAGTCCAGAGCGGAGGTGGAGTCATCTATGGGTTTTGGTGGCTGGGGCGGCCTTTCGTTGTTCTGTGCTCTGACGGTGGAGAAAAGACGGACAGGCACGACACGGACGCGTAGGATGGACATGACAACTCAGTTTTCACTCGTCCAACTACATTTTTCTTTTTCCCTTACGTAATCTGTGATTGGGCATTTCGGAGCACCGTCCTCGCAAGCGTCACATACTCATTCCCCTCTGTCTCCGAAACCTTTTCCCAGTGCGTCAGCCCCCCCTCAACCAGAGTCCAGCACTCTTCTTCAGAATGCTCGTCTACCCATCGGACATATTCCGCCTCTTGCCACCCATGCAATTTATGTGGTAACGGAACCGGCGAGCGCACCAGAATGTGATGCAGGACCACAAGAGGTGGCAGTCCAGTGGTGTGGCTACTCGAGGCAAGATCTTTGTTCTCGAGGAAGAACAGCGGTCTGTTTTGTATGAGCTTTGCAACCTAGTTCAAAACAAACATCTGCCCACCTCATCGCGCGGAGCGCTCGATACTCATCCCCAATTGAATCCAAGTTTCCACCTCGTTTCGTTTGCGTACTGTCCACAATAAACGCATTCAGAGCAAATTCGAGCCCTGTCATGTCACTGGCCATCTGCAACTTCCCACTCTCGCCAAGTGGACTTGCAATTGAGATGTGCAACACGAATGTTCTCATCACAAATTTCACGATGGATGCAGCCCTTGTCGCATCCAGTCAGTGGGGCCTCACACCATGGCGGAAATGACGCACCATGTCCGCCCATACTCACCGAGGTTAAATCTGTTGACTACCTCCGTTTTTATAAATGACAACTTTTCTGTCAGCTCCTTGATATACAGACTGGAACCACCCATGCCAGCGTTAGGATCCACGGACTTCAAAAAGTCAATTCGGTGGAGTTTTGCAATCACTGCGCCAAGTTCACGCCGGATAGCAGTAGTCAGTTGATCGATGATGCGTTCAAAATCCCGGTGCATGGTCTGTGGGGGTTGTCAGATGAGCAGCAAGTACAACGAAATAATGCAAACCTGAACACTAGGCTGAAGTATACCAAAAACATGTGGAGCGTGTTCCCCATTGAGATTGGCAAGCCTGGCCCATGACTGGTATAAGAAATTCGCTAGATTGGCATTGGAAATCAGTTGAGGAGTTGCCGAAGTCCCCGACAGAGCGGTCGCTGCTCTGTCTCGTGATATCTAAAACCCCGCAAGATGACCAAACGTAAATTTTTGTAAAATGCGCAGGACATACAAGGCTTTCCAGTCTTGATATGATATTGTCTAAACACAAGGCGGTGTTCTTCGCAACCGCTCGGACGAGCAAGGGATCGAAGCGAGCTGCATCAAGTTCATTGACCACAATTCGTGCAACGTTCAGGCCTTCGCTGGCACCAGGAGGGATCCGAGCGCCTCCAGAAAATGCTTGTCCGACGACCTCGTTAATCTTGTTGGAAGACCTCGACAGATACTGGGACTCAATAGTCGATAAAGAATGAAGAATTAAAATAGTTTCAGGACTAAATAATGAGTGTCAGAACTGGCAGACCTAGAATGCAGGTTGATACCTTTGGTATGTCTCCCCGTATATAGTGTCGGTATGCAATGCAATTTTACCAAAGAAGTCATGGAAAAGTCTCAATAGCCGAGGATAGCCAGTTGACAAGGTTTGTTGGAGGAATGACGATCCTAATATTCAAACCCGTAGTAAGTGTCAAGCCTCGATGACAGCGAGGAGATCAACCCTTGGAGGAATCTTGAAAGTACTTCTGAAGGGAGCGACTCAAAGACATCCAAAACGTGGCGCTGGGTTTGTTCTCTAGCAGCTGAAAAATACACGACCGTGAAATAAGGCCAAGTAAAAGAACCATGAGTGTACCTTCATTGCCTCGTCGATGAAAATAACATGGGTTGCAGTGTCCTTTTTGAGATTCAGAACCTTCTCAAGGGCGTATACCTGAAGGATTTCAGCGTATTTTTAGTGGTGTCGAATCTGCTTGGAGACGTGCATACTTTAATGCAGCAATCTGCCATCTCCTGAAACATTGCTTCCAGTCGAGTCCAAAGAGCAGCTGACCATTGAGGCGCTGTTACACTTGTAGGCTCCGTTCTGACACGAGACCTGTACATTTGCGGAGTATGTGGGGAGTTCATAGGGTTGGGTTCTAAATGCGTGTTTAGCTTGCGAAACAAATTTTTAAAGAATTACATACCCTGGGACGATGCATCTTTGGATATCTTGTTGAGATCAAATGTTCCACGGATTCGATCTTCGACTGCCTGGGACAGGTCGAACAATAAGCTTTGCACAAGAGTCGGTAAGACTCTGAGATTGTAGGCCGTTTGAAGGGAAGATGCGAGAAGGGTTTGGTTCTAGGAGATGAAATATCAAATGAGCGAACATCACGAAATGGGCAAACGTACAAGTGTAGAGAGACCATTCAAAACCATGTTCTCCATCTCTGTCGTGATGAGGGAACGAGCATCATCAATAAAAGCCTCATGTGAAGACGCCACTTTGATGGAACGAAGGGGGATAGGTACAGAGTCCGGGAACTTGGGGCTGTTTTCTTTATCAAGCTCGGGCCCATTGAGGAGATTACCTACCGCTACCTTTTAGACAGATGTAGATGCAGTACGTATGTGGGACGAACCGAGCTCAGCAATCGTAAATGCTGCCTTTGCAATTGCACGCTCCTTCTCATCCACAATATCCTTGCCGTGGGCGAGAGTGGCCGTTGCTAGATCATCAGCTGGTCCGTTGTCGTTGACCTTAATCCCTTGAATTTCATTCATTTGACCCTGCAACCTTCGGGCAAGGATAACAAAACGAGACGTCCGTCTTAGAACATCCGATGCTTGATGAAATCGACGAAGCCCTGTAACCAATGTCTGTAGAGTTTCATAGGGAACATGAACTTTGACACGGAGCCTGCAATAAGACGGATAAGTTGATGATGGAGCAGACGGTTGGCCACGAACCGTTCCACAGAATTGTCGAGATCATCCAAGCCAGACCGAACAGAAGATAGTGTGCCTGATAAGGCATTCGCGTTGGACGCTTGAGTTAGGAGGTCTTCATGGTGAGTTGTAACCTCAATGATGAACATGGGTTAGAATATAAACAACTTGGGCAATGCGTATTGGATGACATTGCGTACCAAATTTCTGATGTTCTTGGAAACATCCTCTATTCCGAATGTGAGCTTTGAAATTGCCACAGATATGTCCTCTTTGGCGATAGAGTCCTGGGTTCCTTTTAGGTTTGTAGCGGCTCGTCTGGACTCGGATGGGTATGTATCGACTGCCAAAATTGCATTGGCATATTCGTTGGGGTCAAAGTCGGAACTTGCAAAGACAGCATAATCTGTTAGAAAGTCAGGAGAGAAGTGGTTTTCGGATGGTGGTGACGAACCTGCCATGATGGTCCTAATTAGGTGCAACTAGCTTGAATCAACCCTATCATGGCTTATGGATACTATCAACAGAGCGGCCAACCAGGCTGGGGGACGAACCAGGTCTGGATTTGCTTTCATTCTTGTCTCGATGTTGCATAACTGGGCTTTCCTCAGTTTCAATTTGGAGCGCCACCTACTCCAGCTTTTCACCCCCAACCGTCTTGTAAGCCCTCAGATCATCATGGGTAATCTCTTTAATACTCCCTATTCTCCAGGGGGAGGTACCGACTTTTTTCGAGCTCATGCAGGGACTGCCGACCCGTTAGTTACCGCCCATCCCTTTGTTCCACCGAGCTGATTCCCATATGTTGCTTCAGGTACCTTTTCGATCATGCTTGGAATCGAGTTCGAGAATACGGAGGAGCCCCTGCCGGTGGTATGGGAGTTGGCCTCCATGAAGCCCGTCACTGGCATAAACGTGCATATGGCATTCAGGTGAACATGTCGCAGCGATCGGCGCTTAACTATGCTCAATAAGCGCTCATATCTCAAGAACGAAGTCAATTTCTTGGCTCCCAACGAGCTTGGACACGCTGCTGCCTATGAGGCTTACAGAACATGGATCCACAATAGCTTTATATATGAGCCTCTTAGTGGCGACATCGAGAGGCAACGTGAGGCCTTGACAGGACTTGCTGTTGCAGAGGGTATTAACCCACCCACCTTCCGTCTTTTTCAGTACTGATGAACCCTTTCAGCCGCACGACTCCTACAGTTCTCCTCTCGTCCGATCGACCACTATGCTCGTCTCGCTGCGACGGAAGCCGCAGCCCATACCGCATCTTACATCTTTTATCAAGTAAGTCAAGAATTTTTCATTGCTGCTTCAGCGATCATGCCCATCTCCTTTTCACAGACACGCGATGGTGAATATCGTTCTCGATCCCGACACCGAAGGGGATCCTTAGATGATCCATATGCCTACGATGACGACCTTCTATACCCCCACTCCCGATCTCATTCTCGACCAGGAAGCCGCCATAGATCTCACTCAAGACACCGTAGTTATTCACAGTCAGGGATGATGCCCTTCCCAGGCCAGCCATATTCCGCGTCTTCCATGATTTCCCCATCCGCATATCATGGAAACTACGGATCTTACCCTGGAAGCCACAGCGCAATGCCTATTGGCATACATAGCTCCGCCTACTCGAACACTGTGCCCATGGGATCGGGATCTGTTTATGGTAGTCCAATGTCGATGAGTGTCAGCCCTACGGGATATAACACCGGAATCCCTCCAGGGATTGCATCGTCTTACCAAGGGTCAAACTTGGGAGTTTCGATGGGATACCCACGGAGCCGGAGTTCTTCATTTTCGTACGCCCAACAAACTCCCTACCCCCAACAAGCGCCTTTCCTTCAACCAGCCCCTTATATGGGAACGGCGATGAGCACCCCCTACATGGGGACAGCGATGAGTGGTTCGATCCCAATGGGAGGTGGTGGCCAAACTATCGTAATTCACAAGCCGAAGAAGAGCAAGCACCATTCGAAGCGATCGCGAAGCTCGGATGGGGACTATCGGCATCGATACTGATGGCCTATCACCAAAATTTGGTAAATATATCATCGATAAGTAAATTTTGATATCTGTCTGTAAATTTGTATACTGTCTCAACTGTTCAACGTTCAAGAGCTATGGACTCTAAAGGTGGATTAATGTGTATGCTCAGAATTCTTTCGGACAAAAAAAGGGTGAGAGAAATGCGATGACATGGCTGTGTACCGTTGGTTACCCCTTTGAGATACTCCTTGATTTCTCACGCCAACCCTCCTATATAAACCTCCTGGCGACGTTTCATTATGCTTGATAGGCTGGTCCTAACCCACTGCGCGCATTACCACTCTCTTTACCCATACATCGGAGTTGAACTCTGCCAACGAACAACCCAAACGACGCATCACGCATTCTCAATCAAAAATGACTAAGGTCCTTCGTCGCACTTTCTGCTGCTGCATCCCAGTCAGAGTTGGTGTAATCGTGAGCAGCATTTCCACAGCGTATCTCAATTATGACTGATGGGACTTTTAGCTTCTTGGCATCCTCGGTTTGATTGGCGGTTCCGGAGTAGCAGCTATCGCAATCATTAATTTGAAACGTCAAGGTAAGAAGAGTACTGTGTCCTCTCCATCGTAATTTACTCATCTCTTCTGACAGAGGGCAGTAAGACTGCTTCGATTCTTCAAATCGTCATATACATCCTGCTGGCGTTCATTTCTATCTTCGGGTATGCACTTTACCGTCCATTCCTATATGGATAGTGCATTGATTCCATCTGTAGATTAATTGGAGCGATTTCCAGGCGGCTTGGATTCATCCGACTTTACGTTGGGATGCTCATCACACATCTCTTGTTCAGCATGGGTAGTGGCATCTACGCTATCCACCGCAACTTTAAAGATGCGCCCAAGTATATCTCCGACTGTGCCAGCGGATCTGAGGACGCTGCAGTTCTCCGGGTGTGTCAGAATGGCGCTTCTGTCTTGAAAAGCGTCATGATTGGAGTCTTCATTCTTGCGTGGTTGCTCGAAACTTGTAGGTACCTCGTTCTTAGATGAAGCGTCTTCTGATTTATATTTTTTGTTCCAGGGGCTTGCTTCATTGTGGTCAGCTACAACAAACAGCTTGCTGAGGAGGAACAGACAAAGAGCATCGTGAAAGATACAGAGTCATGGTAAATACCCGATCATGCTGTGGCTTGATTTCTAGAAGTGTCAATCCCCTCCATAAACAAACTGAGAGCAAATGTCCATAATAAGTCTGATGCGAGTGAAGTAATCACGCCAAAAGAAAAAGAAAGAAAAGAGAAAAAACAGCTACGGAAATTTGTCAAAAGTTCAACGACCGTGATCTTTCTGTATGCTTTAATATTTACTGTGTGTAAGTAGCCGACTCGAACGAGTTTGGAGATGGGATTTGGCTTTATTTGTCGAGCCTCAGAAATGATGTTCACAATTATTTAGCTCGAAGAACCACCCCCTACCCTCCTCCAGTTGAACTTGCTTAACATGTCTGGGACTACAGCATCTGTCGGTGCCTCGAGATTTACCACGTTCATGAACCATCCAGCAGGTTCGACCCACATATTCTAAAGAATTGGTTTGAAACTCATCACAGAATATGCAGGACCTAAAACTATTTTCTTCTGGGCACCTCTGATGAAATGGTGCTTGGTGGCTGCTGGATTGAAAGACCTAAATCGTCCAGCTGAAAAGCTAAGTGTGTCACAAAACACTGGTACGTGCAGTCAATAGCGATGAGGTTGAGCGTCACTAGAGGCCTTCTAGCCCTTACCATGACTGGATTCATCTGGGTGCGATACTCCCTGGTCATTACCCCCGTCAATTACAGTCTAGCAGCAGTACGACACTCTCAGCTCTTCCCAAAGTTCTTACCCGACTCTATTTTTCAATCAGGTCAATTTCTTCGTTGGCCTTTCTGGACTCACGCAACTTGGACGCTTAGCACAGTATGTCAGTTATCACCTTTCCAAGATCATGTTCCACTGACCGGGTGCATTTAGCTACCGATACACCCATCCAGAAGCAGTGAAGTCCTCTTGATAGGAGACCAAGTAGACGTGTTGACTATCGATAGAGGCGACAATATACTGCCAATCTTTGGCACAGTCCATCTTGAACATAATATACAACCTGAATCAACTACGAGTAAGTTACCTAGAACGAGAGCTCCCTGCCTTGCCCTTGCTCTTTGAACCTCTCCGAGAACGCGACTCTGCTTCGTCTGCGTTAGTCTCCCCCTGGACAGCCCACCAGTTACTCCTAAAAACATAACTGGCAACATCAGCAATCATTTTCATCGACTCGTGAACATTCTCTTGCTGAACCTCGTTTTGTCGCCGGTAAGATTTGTGACGTTCGAATGATTCCCAAGCTGCTGGCTTCTTCATCTTTGCTTTTCGATTCTGCGATCTTGATTGTCGGGCGCTTCTCGGGCGCGAAATTTGGTTACGGAATAAATCTGTGACATGTCCCCCAAGAAACGGGATAGGCGCTTGGTTTCCGACTGCATCTCCAACGGCCCCTCCGATCAAGTACCCAACACCTCCCATAAAAATGCCCAATAATGTCCCCCATTTCATGAACCAGAATATAAGTCGTATTAGCCAACTTGTCGTTCTATAGAGACTTGCCAGGGCGAGATAGGCGGCAAGGATTGTGATTATAGGTGGCAACAGTGTTTGAGCATTCCAATTTGAAGGTGAACTTGACAATAAGGATCCGCACAAGTTTGTGAGTGCCGTCATGGCACTTAGGGAATGGGACAAAACTTTGAGGAGGAGAACATAGAGAGGAGAAGGTAGATTGACTGAGAGAAAATCAAGGACAGGATCCAGGAAACGGGGCGGTACGGCGGCGAAAGGGACAACCATAGTGGACGCGTTTGTCAGAGGCGTTGGCAGCTCATTCTTGAGTTACATAAAGTTCGAACCAGTTCACTTGGTTGATCCTCGGCGCAAGATTTGGGGTACTCAACAATCTGAGCCAATCGGAGACAACCCGCGCTGACAACCCAAATACATCAAATTTGCCAAACATGTCCATACAAATGGCCCATATAAGGATCGAGAATACTTGAGCTTCCTCCTCTCCGACCCGCTCTTCGAGCTTTCACTATACCTTCCCCCCAATTTTTCACCATGGCCTTGAAAAGAAAACTGGAAGTCGAATCCGACGACATCTTTCCGGTTGTACGTTCTTTAATTCCGTGAGCGCTCAAGCGCCCTACTCACCGAGACGCGCGCTCTAGCAATCAAAACAGTTGAAACTTGTCCCTTTCCCCAACATTGAAGCTGATTCAGACGTCATGATGTCTGACGCCCAACCAATGTATCCCGATGTGTCCCACAGCCGTCTTCAATCCAACGCAAGCTCGATTTCCTCGAACGCGTCCGACTCGCCGGTCACACATTCGCGTATGTAAATTCATCCTAATTTGAGATTCAGGGTCCAGGCTCATTTTTGTAACGTAGCGGCGTATCCCGCCTTTGATCTTTATCCCCTTCCCTTCTTCTCCAACTCCGGTTCGGTAGACCCCGAGTCTCATAACTACTCACATTATTCTGGTCAATCACCCAACTCTCAGATCGGACTAATGCAACCATCAAGCTCCTTCGTTCACCATGGGTAAGACCTGGAACCCGCAATTTTTTTTACGGCCCGTCTCATCCCGTCCGCTTCACGTTTATCCAGGTCTAATTGCACACAAATCCCAAAACTTCGCGTCGCCTGCGCTTCCGGTATTAACGGTCAACGCACTATGTGGAGCCACTGCGAGCAGTGCGGCGCAATATCTATGGTAGAAAGTGACTAAACCTTGCACTGATCTCATTCTAGCTCGACAGCCAAACTTGTTCCGTACGCCAAGCCCTTCTGCTCTCCTCTCTTCTCTTTTTGCGCTATTATTCTTGATTTATGGCTACTGTATCACCATCACTCCTGCCAATGTCTCCCTTATTTGGATCGCTCCCTCGAACACCGCCACATTCGCCTTGCCCAACCGTGCAACAGGTGGTCGCCTTCGACTCCGGCATACCAGCGAAAATAACCGCCCCTTCCCCTATCTTGCGATGAGGAAATTATCCTCCAGTCGTTCTTGTTCGTCCAATGCTTCGCTCCCAACTGCTCCGTCTATATATTTAGAACTTGCTCACCCTGTATCATACTACGATGATGTCACAACAATCGACCTTTTTGAAAGACCAACGGCAGTGCATAATTTTTTCGGGTGACCTTTCCCTGTGACCTTCTTACGCGGTTGCTGGATTTTCTAAAGGGCGTTAACTTGGGAACACAAATTCACGCCTCCAGGGTCGAGCTGGGAGAATATGGAGTTAACCCTCCCCAATGGTACTATCAGATGTGGTTCCAGACTAGTTCCCCTTGAGTTCCCTCAATACAATTTAGGCACAGTAAGCCAGCTTTCCCACATATGTTTGATAAGTATTACCGTAACATGCACTTTATATCAAGCACGCGCAATCCTTGTTCTTCGGTGATTACGAGAATACTCCACTGGCCGTATGTCGCTCCATAACATCGCCCCAGCAATTCCTGAAGAGCCCTCGCTTCTCTTGCGCTAAGAATAAACTTATATCCCACCACCTTGAGAAGAATGTGGAACTTCTTTAAAAGAAGTCATACATCTCTACAAGCAATTGAGCGCCCCCATTGACCATGTCTGACAACAAAAGCAACGAAGACTCGGAACGCGACAACGGTCATAACCCCCCTGATTTTGTTAATAATGTAAATGCCAGGTATGTGGTTCTTGCATCGTATCTAACAGCATCACGGGCAAATCAACTTGAACAGGATACAAAATCCACTTCATGGCATCCCACATGACAAGCTCCTTGCTCAGGTGGACGCCTTCGCACAAGAGTATGAGATGAAAGATATTTTAGATGTCCTCCAGAAGGGAGCCTTGCTTGCCCAAAATCCAGGACAATTTCAATTCATCAAAGAATTGGATGAAATGGACGTAGAAGTGATCCGTCGTGAGATAACTCGTGGGTACTGTCTTTTGTATTTCTAAGTGAATCCTGTTAACTATCTCCCTCTGAAGATAAATGGAGTCAGCCTAGGGATCTGTATATGACTGTCATTCTTTGCTCTATCGCAGCTGCGGTGCAGTGAGTTTCTTCTCCCCTCCCCAAGAAAGTGGCATTTGGTGACAGCCACTTTTCCTTCAGAGGCTGGGACCAAACTGGGTCGAATGGTGCCAATCTAACCTTCCCGTTGGAATTCAACATAGATCCAAATACTCCCGGGCCTGAAGCAAGTAGAAACCAATGGATCGTCGGCGTTATAAATGCCGCGTACGTCTATCTATCGTCCGTTCACTGGCAACGCCTACATATGCTGAAACGATGATGGCAACAGCCCCTACATTGCAGCTTGCCTCATTGGTTGCTGGTTAACTGATCCTCTGAATAACCTCTTTGGACGTCGTGGTACTATTTTCATCACTGGCATTTTTTGCACTTTGTCCGTCATTGGATCTGGGTTGGCTCAGACATGGCCACAGATCTTCGTAAGCCTTTCATTCTACCTCCACAATGCTTATTTCTTCTGACTTTGTGGGCAATATTTTAAATAACACTCAAGGTCTGCCGCCTATTGCTTGGTATCGGTATGGGTGCAAAAGCAAGCACTGTTCCTGTGTATGCGGCTGAAAATACGCCTGCATCTATTCGCGGTGGCCTGGTGATGTCGTGGCAGTTGTGGACCGCCTTTGGCATTTTTCTCGGGTTCTGCGCCAACCTCACTTTGTATCAAGTTGGCAAAATTGCCTGGCGCCTGCAGCTGGGCTCGGCTTTCCTCCCAGCTGTACCATTAGTTATCGGAATCTACTTTTGCCCTGGTAAGCATTCGACAAAAATCTCAACGAAATTGTGATTGAGAATCTCACTTTCAGAATCCCCTCGGTGGTTGATGAAGAAAAAACAATATAAAAAAGCTTATGAATCATTCAAACGTCTCCGCAATAGCGAACTCCAGGCAGCAAGAGATATATATTACGTACACTGCCAGTTGAAGGCCGAGAGTGAAGTAATTGGAGGCGCCACATATGTCTCCCGTTTCACTGAGCTTTTCACGGTCCCTCGTGTCCGCCGGGCTACACTTGCCAGCTTCGTGGCTATGATCGCACAACAAATGTGTGGAATCAACATTATTGCATTTTATTCATCTACCATCTTCGTGCAAGCGGGCTACTCAGGCCGCTCAGCGCTTCTTGCATCATTTGGGTTTGGTTTGGTAAACTGGGTCTTCGCCTTCCCTGCAGTCTGGGTAAGTCCTAACGAAATATAGAAAGAGGCGCCTGGGCTAACAGTTTCCTAGACTATCGATACTTTTGGAAGACGAAATTTGTTACTATTTACTTTCCCCAACATGGCTTGGACCCTCCTTGTTGCTGGATTTTGTTTCTTGATCGATGACAGCAATAAAGCAAGGGTTCCTTTGATCGCGCTTTTTGTGTTCATATTTGCAGGCATGTATTCCTCCTTCTCCTCTGAAGTGAGCCTGCTGACGCAAAATTGGCAGCCTTTTATTCTCCTGGAGAAGGGCCCGTCCCTTTCACATATTCTGCGGAGGTTTTCCCCTTGGCCCATCGAGAAATGGGAATGAAAGTCCTTTTGTTCCTTCCTTGATATTTACATGCTTACCTTTGGCCACTAGGTCTTGGGCCGTTGCCACCAATTTGTTCTGGGCATCTGTCCTCTCACTGACATTCCCCCGACTGCTAGGTGCCCTAGGTCCTACAGGAGGTAGTCTTCAAACTCTTGAAGCCAACCAGATATGATACTCATCCCAACACATTTAGCTTTCGGCTTCTATGCAGGATTGAATATGGTCGCCTTTGTCATGATTTTTTTCTTGATGCCAGGTAAATCTCTGGCTATTGTAATGGGGGAAAATCTTGACGTGAATTATAGAAACAAAGCAACGTACTCTTGAGGTTAGATTTCCGATTTTTACACTTGCAGCTCTCTGATTCAAAGATTCACAGGAATTGGATTATGTATTCGCCGTTCCCACCACCAGGCATATCAGTTATCAAGCCAAAACATACCTTCCATATTTCATCAAACGGTGGATATTCTTCAAGGACGCCACCCTGGAACCCCTCTATAACTTTGAAGAGGTGGAATCGATCACCGTGTTCGAGAAAGGGGTTGGGCATTAAATCGACGTGTAAGATAATATCCCACCCCAATGCTAAAGGTATACTTTACCAGTGAATCCTGATCTACATTGTGTACAGCTACATCAGTTGGCAGTGTAAAACCATCGTTTCAGGGCCTCTATAAAGTACATGACAAGCAAACAATATTCAATTGTCTTCGATATATCTCAATTGTACTTTTTAACTTTTTAAACAACGGAAGCTTATCTAAGGCCGTGTGATCATTAGCTAGGATCGTAACCGACACCGAGGCGATGTAGTCTAAAGGATGGAAGTCAACTTGAACTATATCCAATCTTTCAGCCTCTCTTCCGCAAACAACTGACCTTGGAAACTTTCAAACTCGAGGGAGATTTCGTTGATCAGTATCATGGTTGCTCAAACCGGTTCACTTCAATATGAAGCGCCGTGTATAGTTTCTATCTTCATATTATACAATACTCCATTGACACTCGTCCAGGGCCTGTCCACAGCCTTGACTGGTGTAAAACATCAGCGCCAGGTCAACAACTACGCCCTAGATCTGCCTTTCGTTTGGGAGTGGCTTCATTTACCGAGAATTACCAGAACCAAATCGCAGTTGTGGGATTGCAAGATGAACGGGTTTTGGTGGAAGATGACTACACTGACTATCCAGATTTTGTGACCCTTTGTGAAGCCTACCACGGTTATCCAGCGACTAGCCTGCAATGGCAACCTGCCTCGGCTCATGGCCATTCCTGGTCGCAAAAGTCGGCTTCAACGGAGCTACTGGCAACCACGGGGGATGCTCTCAGAGTATGGGAATACGGTGGAGATGGACCGGTTACTTCTTCGAACTATGTTGGAAGACAACCCCCTGTTTCGTCAGGACATAGCTTAACGATGAAAACCGCGCTTTCAGGGGTGAGTGCTTTCCTCCTCTTATTCGCTTGCGTTAACTTTGTTTCAGCAGTCAAAAGTGCAAAACCAATCCGCAGGAGCACCGTTGACGAACTTTTCGTGGAACGAGAAGTCTCCGAATTTGATCGTGACTGCCTCTATTGACACAACCTGTACTGTATGGAATATCGACACATCCACTGCCATGACCCAACTTATTGCACACGATCGCGAGGTTTACGATGTCGCGTGGCTCCCTGGGTCTACCGACATCTTCGTGTCTGTTGGTGCAGATGGCAGTCTGCGTGCTTTTGATCTTCGTAGTCTCGAGCATTCAACCATTCTCTATGAGACTCCCGCTCCGAAGAATGTTCCCATCCCAACCTCAAATCCTTCGTCTTCTGCACGTCCACCAACTTCCCCTCTCTTGAGGATTGCTTTCAACCCTTCTGATTCCAATTACATGTCAACATTTCACATGGATGGCTCCGATGTACAGATCTTGGATATGCGCAGTCCAGGTCAGCCTGTCATCGAACTAAGAGGACATCAAGGGCCAATCAATGCACTTGGATGGGGTTCTGCTGACCATCCGTTATTAGCAACGGCAGGTGAGGTTGTCCTGCTGTTCACCATAACGAATACTAACGGATGATACCAGGGGATGACTGCCAAGTGTTACTGTGGGACCTTGCCAACTATACACAAGGGGCGGCATCTCCGCGTAGCGCTGGCTCCCGTCTGAACTCTCCTCGCCCGGATGCGAAAAAGAAAATAGTAACCGATCCAGTTATGGCATATACGGCCCCCAATCAAATCACAAACTTGGCCTGGTCCCCTCTCATTCAAGGGATGACGATGAATTCAGGGTATTCTACTGCTACTGGCGAATGGCTTGCCGTCGCTTCTGGGAAGACGATAAAGGCATTGAAAGTATAGTCACGGAATATACCACTCTTCTGTATGTACTACCCAGTTCTCAAGGCTACATAATTCAATGGTTTGTTTTTGAGGCAAATTTGAGGTCGAATTTCTTTTTCGGGGCTGAAATGAGATAAGACGGGAATCATATTGTTCGTAGGGGCAATTTCGCTTCGTTGGCTAAATGGCAGGGATACAGATTATTTGGATGGATCGAGTCCATTTAAAAGCCACGAGTCCGTTAACAATTCCAAAATCGAGAGTCTTGGACTCTTATCTCGTTTGGGGACCGTCTCTGCCCCACAAGCCTCGTATTATCAATGAAAATGGCTGTCAAAGGGTCCCATGCCAGTCCTTGGAGATTTGACCAAACCTTCAAATATGTTTGTCGAAGGTTTGACATGAACTACAGTACATTTCCTAAAGACGCCTTTTGGCTGAACCAGTTGAACTCAACCGCCTTTCACTTTCAGGTGCACATGGTACGGAGACAATCATTTTCTCATACTTAGGATAAATCATAAAGACCAGTTCTTTAACTTTCTAGTGCAGTATCTGAGATGTTTGGAGTCCGCGATTCAGATCAAATATAGAATTCCAAAGAACCCCCCAAATTTTATTCCAGGACCAAAATAGGATGCCTATGTATTACAGAGACAAAAAAGAACTTGAAGTCGTTAAAATAGTTTGTTACACCAACATTCCCCTGCGGTATTTGAGAGTGAGGCGAGAATCATACAAGGAAGGAAGGACTCACACTATGCCTGCTGTTTGGAGGGTGGACAAGAACCCACATATCATGGCTGACAGTGCTATCCTTGCAATCACTTTGCTACGAGAAGGAGCCAAAGCGCCCAAGACACCGATCTGAATTCCGAGGGAGCCAAGATTGGCAAACCCACATAACCCGTATGAAGTGATTGTGTAAGCGCGGGGGGATAATGGGTTGGGACCGGCTGTCACACTCTGCAGGTTTAGATAGGCAGCAAATTCGTTGGCAACTAGTTTCGTTGCAAAGAACTCAGATACGGGAAGAATTTCGGCGCGAGGCACACCGAGGAAGAAAGTTACGGGATAGAACAAGTAACGAAGAACGAGTTGGAGTGTAAGGTGATGGATTCCAAAGCCTACGCCGATCCAAGTAAGAAGGCCATTGATCCTACATCCGCGTCAACAACCACCATCTCAGTTTTCTGGTGTGAGAACGTACATGGCAACAAGGGATAAAACTGTCAAGACATTGGTCCTATATAAAACATAAGTAGGATCCTTTGAATTGTCAGATGTCCGCGTGATGGATACTCACAGAATTTGACCAGCAACTATCAAGCCGAAAACGGCGCCTTGGCTGAATGCGTGCAATGCATTAGCCTAGCTTAATCAGTTTCTTTTGTTTCGGGAAAAGAGGAGGCAGCCCACCGGAGATTCATCAAGACCACGGTCAATAGTAACACGACCTCGGGTCACAGGTTCTTCTGTTTCTGGGACCCGCATCTTGCTAATTGCCATGGAAGCCGGAATACTCATAACAGAGGACGTCACGAGATTTGCTGCTGGTACACCTAGGTTGATATATGCAGCTAGGACAGACCCTGCGATCGTGGAGAAGCCGGATGTCATTGTAAGATCTTCTCTCAAGTCAGCCCCGGAAGAGAAGGAAAGTGGAGAAGAACACACGAAGTTCGGATTCCGTCATCACTTTAAGATATTTAAGATTAGAATGCAGTACAGATGCCACTATTGACTTACAGTCAACATATGGTCGAACAAGGCAGGCAGACTCTCCTATTGACATGGGGGGTAAACCGGTATTCCCATTTTTGAATTAAACGTACCTTGGCCAATCCAAGGAGATGCGGCTGCAACAACAGCCTCCGCCCCAGAAACGTTCATTAACTTGAAGAAGAACCAAGCACTGTCCAACCCTTGTAAAAATCAAGCAGAGACAGACAAGTCGCCATTCCTCACAAGTTCTTGATGACCCATTGCATCACACCCAAGTAATACATCATCTGGATGAAGGCAATGAAGAAGATAATTGATGCAAGCTAACGTGCCCCATTTGAGTGTCAAAGAAAGAGTGCAGAGATTCGAATCCTACCGTGTTAACAAAGAACCAGTGTTTCCCGATAGTTTCTGCATCAAAAAAGAATTGTGCCCCAGAAAGAGCTTGATTGAGAAAGTCGCCAGCAAGGGTGGCAATCCATTTAAATATCGAAAACCCTGCACCGGTTTTTAACACGAACAGAGCTATTACTTGCTGAAGGAATAGTCCGACAATGACAGTGGGCCTTGGCAAAGATCAATGGGTTTTTTTTTACAATGGGTTGAACTGGGAACAGACCAGGGCACTTGGCTTCTATTCCTAGAAGAAGCCCAAAATCCAAACTGGAAGACAAAAAGACCAAGCACGCTGATTGCACGATCTCCAAACGTGGTACCCTATGAGTTGTGATCAGAAAGGTGATGTGCTTGCGTCGAGTCGAAAAGCACACGTACTTCTTGAAGCTTGAAGCCAAATGCAGACCCAAAGACAATGCCCAATAAGCAGAGCCAGCCGATAGCCAACCTCGTTCTGTATGGGAGTTTGTACCATGGTTCCTGTACCAATGGCTCCCAAACGGCGCTAACTGGCCGAGTAATGACGGAATTTGGAATGAATCGGAATGCAATGATTCTAAAGGATGCATATCATGATTTAGTAATAGCTCGACAATGGGATCGGTGGGCTACCAGAGCTGACTGACAGTATGAAGGACCAAGCAAAGAAGGTTTGGACGATCCTGATGTTATGTGAGAACGGTCATTGATTGAAAGTATGATAGCCCTACCATCTGTGTCTGGTAGCTTGAAGCACCGTTGCACTAATCCACCAGCCAAGGATAAGCAAAGCAAGTCCAATTAACAAGTACGGGCGGAATTTGTCAAAGAATCCTGGGGCTGTGTCCTCATCGTCATTCTTTTGGAGTACCTCAGCGTCACTGACAACCTTTTCCTTAGTGGCGGAATTCAAGGATGACCGGGATGTGGTTTTTTTGAACGAATTCGTGGACCTCTCTCTGATAAGGGGGGCCTCACCCTGGACACTTGCCATGCTGAGATAGTGGTTCAGGTGGGGGATAGTTGGGGGATAGACCGGGTCGGTGAGGCGACAAGAAAGGTGGGTCCAACATTAAGTAGGCTTTACGTTAGGAAATCCCTTGACAGATATGCCATATGGCAACGCGGGATGGGTTACAAAAATGGGCCGGCGTATCAAAAAGTCCGTGTGTGTAGGAGTTCGTGATGCCAGCATCCCTCTTCAACCGCGGTCCTGGGCTATAAATGGTTGTCACTTATCGTTGGACAGCACCACGAAGATACACCTCAAAGATAACACTCGCCCGGTGTATGAGCAGTCATCAGCCGGCCGATTCCACAAGGGCTTGTGCTGGTGGGAGAGCCCGTTTAGTGTCTGTCTCCATACGACGACCCCGGGCTATGCCCGATATCGTCAGAGGTCCAGCTTCTCAATTGTTGCTTCTGCATGGATCATGTGTAGGATGGGTTTCTTCGTTGGATATCGCAGAGCACTCGAGACTCGAAAATCCTTTTGCTCCAAAGAGGACCACCGTGCATGTACATGGGACAACGCGCTTGCCCTGAGTATTTATGTTGTACCGTTGAGAGTGAATAAATTACAATGTGGCCATTCTATCACACAAAGGAAAACCTGGAGATATCGGACACACAAAGTACCTAAAATTTTGACTTCCCCTCAATGCGATCCTCAATGAGTTTCGCAACTGTGGGAAATTGGGAATGTAGACTGAGATGGCGATACCTCAGTCTAAGATGATACAAGCGGATCATTAGGGTATGCAAAACAAATTTCGCTGGGCATTATTCAATTCTATCGCAGACAACGGGTACTTATATACGTATCATTCTAAACCATGAAGTGCCTCACGTTGTCCATTCATAATCGTGTGCGACCGCCTCCACGATGCATGAGAACAAGATGTATTACGCCAGTACTATGCACTGCATTATCTAGGTAGGAATCTATGATTAGATGATAGAATGATAGAATGAGGACTGATGCTAATTGCAATCGGCCTTCTTTGGTGAGAAACTTTGGTTTGAGTTTTCGAGAGTTTTCGGCCGCCGTTTTCGAATATCTCAGTGCAACCGCTAAGTAATTACACCAGGGAAAGGTCAAGATCCAGTCTTTCCCTTCCACTTTTTACCGTATGCTCGAGGGGAGAGGTCCGTTGATATCTCATCTCTGAACACCACGATGGTCTGGTCACCCCCGTGGGTTGATTGATGTAGGTGATGACATTGCGCCGGCACAGGGAGAAGTGATTGTACGTCAGTTATGGTCTTGAGATCACAGGTGGGCCGACATCATTCAAGTCTTCAAGGACAGCCCAGTCATAGTCAGATTATCGGATGCCAGACCATCTAAATTGCCACCGTTTTTAACCCTCAATTCCCTTGATTCTGCAGCAATTCGCTGTGTCCTACTCTCACAAGCTTCCCCACGAAGTGCGATCCGGGAGAAGAGCAACGGACAAATGCCACGCTCTCTCGGCTGAGACCCCGCTGTCAAAGGTTTAATGTAATAGGCGGAGACCACGCGATCGTCTCAGTATTCGGAGGCCCGACATCGATAGAGAGAAAGGCCGCGCGAAGGAAAAAGATTTGAATGCTGGTTTATCACGCCCTTCGTTAGCGGAAGCATAAGAGGGTATGATTCGTGAGAAAGGGGGGGCTCGAAAGATTGTAATTGCGGGTTGAAGGATAGAATCGATGGGTCCGTGTGGCCGAAGTTCCCGGACGACCCAAAGGTTTAAGGAATGAGCGAATAGATTGAATGCACCAAATATAAAAGCCCTGTTCCGAGGGGTTGTTCCGCGATGAAGTGATAATACCGGTTTAAAGATTGCCATGGTTCATTGACGAGCACCTGCATAGAAAATATCATTGGCAAAGCCTTTCGGTCTGTGATAATACTCAGTGTTGGCTACAACAAAGTTCGATGTCTTTCGTTCTCTGTAGTATTACCACCCGACCTTAACATTGCATTCTTGGGACCAATGACTTCTGTAGGCTCGCGCGTGCGGGTGTTTTCAGGGGTATTGAGGCAATTAAGCCAGTGCTTGCCAGGATTATGCGAATGTCGGGGATGAGTTGGTGATAGGACGTTACAATTTGAACGTTGGGGGACCTTGACATGTAAATATTCTCCAGCCTGGAGCATGAGCAATCATAGAGGTTTCACGTATTTTCCGTGAGACGCCAAGGTCTAGCGTTTGACGGGAAGAGGAAGATGGGGGCACGGGTTGTTCTTGAGCTGTCGGCGGAGCATTGGTGAAAATCAGGCTAGGAACGCGTAGTACGCAAGGAGGAAAGTATATAGACTACAAACACGCCAGTGAGAATGAGAGTTCCGTCTCTGAGTCACCGAGTAGGACTTGTGATGCACTCGGGAGACTGAAATGTGCACTAATTAAGACAGCCCAGAGAGAAAGGAAACCAAAATGATAATGTCATTCGAAATATTATATTGGACTTTCGAAAAGTCGCAATTATGTAAATGGGGATGAACAAGAAGTATGCAATGCACCTCCTACCATATTCGGATTTTCATACGTAAGCACTCGAGGAATGATCAGCGAAGTTCGACTCAGCTTCAAGGCGTCTTCTGTTGCCATGATTGGATTGCTTCTCCTTCTCTCTTTCATCTGTGTACTTTCAGTAGCACAGAAATATCCACGCCCTTTGGTGATATGGCATGGTCTCGGTTCGTTTGTTCAACATTCCCTGTGAGTTTTTGTACGAGTTCACGATTTATCTGCATCTAGGTGACTCGCATTCATCACCGGGGATGCTTCATTTTGCATCCCAAATCAAGGAAATGCATCCCGGAATATTTGTCCATTCGGTCTACATAGATGAAGATCTGGACAAAGACAGACGGGCAGGATTCGTGCGCTAGCAGCCTGGCACATCCGGAAGGAAACTAATATTCAACCTAGTATGGAAATGCTAACAAACAAATTGAGTTTGTTGCTGAGCAACTACGCGGTATACCTGAATTGAAAGGAGGTTTCGATGCCATTGGTCTATCTCAAGGTGTGTTGCGCCTTTAGTGCTCTTATATGGAACTGATCCATAGAGAGCAGGCGGGCAGTTTTTACGAGCGTACATAGAACGTTATAACACGCCTCCCGTCAACAATCTTATCACATTTGGGTCCCAACATATGGGAATCTCAGACATACCAGCTTGCAGACGGTATGACTATCTTTGTCAAATAGCACGAAGAACTGCGAAGCAAGCGGTTTATGGTGAATGGGCCCAAGAAAATATCATACAAGTTATGTTCTGCGAAAAATAAATTGAATGTGGTTGGCTCATCTCTCTTTCGCTAGGCCCAATATTATCGAGATACCTCAAACATGGAGGCATATTTGACTGCCAATCAATTTCTAACATCGCTCAACAACGAAATTCCTGCATCCCGCAACGAAACATATTCCCGCAATCTTGCATCCATCAAGAGTCTTGTACTTGTCCTTTTCACCGAAGACAAGACAGTGGTTCCCAAAGAGAGCGCTTGGTTTGGAGCTGAAGAATTCGAGAAAGACGCGAGGAAGTCGGAAGCTCAGCGACCTTTGTTCAAATTGGACTCAGGTCTCAGTATTTTGCCTATGCGCCTCCAGCCGATATATCTCGAGAACTGGATAGGCTTGCGCGAATTGGATGAGCGGGGGAGAATTGTTTTTGAAAGTTGTAAGGGCGAACATATGCAAATGGCCGATTGTTGGGAAGGCCTGGTGCACAAATTCGTGGGGGAGGGCAGGAAATTTAGAATTTAAGTTTAAGGACGTATGTACTGTACAGAATAGGCTCGAAACCAGCCGATATGGATGGATACCGATTTGGGATCGGAATACCTATTACCCCGGTTCGACTCGCCCAATTCGGAATCACACAAAAAAAAAGATTTGTCATCAATGATTTGATATATAGATATCCCATAGACTGGAGTCGAGTCTATGTACAGAAACTATTACATATACAATATTGATACAGGCGACGCGAGGCAATCACGTGCGTCGTGTGAATCAACTTGGTGATCAACGCGACGTTGACCTACTCCCTTCATCCGACTCGCCAGATGGCAGCTGTATAATTGACAGACAAGATCTGCTGCATATCAACATGACAACCCCGGTCATCACCCCCCGCCTTCGCATGACGCGTACGTCGCTACACTATGATCGTAACAGCCAAATCACCTCTACATTTCACGCTGGCGGCCCTTCTCGTCTCACCGAGTTTTCTCAACTCGTTGACGTTAGTCTAAACGATATGGATCTTCCAAATCCGAGCGACAACTCCGACAACTCCAAAAATTTGAAGCCCACAACTGCAACCACCCGTTCGGAAAAGCCTGCGGCGGTCCTTCGTGCTCTTCTGTCCCGACTTCCGGCAGACCAACGGAGCCTCACACCGCCTCAGTCACCGCCTCAGCAATATCCTTCGGAGCGAGAATCAGATTACGACATTTCCGAGCCTGCAAATGCCACGCCCAGTATGGCCCAAGAAAACCTCAAAGATATATTTTTCAAGGCACGCCGTGACCCAAGCAATACCCCCCAAAAGACACGGGCCAGACGGAACAGTGTAGGTACCAGTGATGTGGATGCGAGCTTCTCCATCGAGGAAGAAAGGATGGACAGTAAAGGAAAGCGAAGGAGTGTAAGTGACGATGAAACAGAGCACTTGGATGGTAAGCCTCTTAGTGTCTTTCTTTTATGAGGATGCCAACCAATTACTGCCATCAGAATCTTTTAATCGACGAGCGACACGATTTAAGCCCTCTCCCCAACCAGTTACAATGGAATTTTTACGAGAACGTTTTAGTGATTCGCGAGTGCCCGACAATTCCCCTCCGTCTATTCGTGAGCACCATATCTTTATGTTATTTTCTAGTCTGCCCACACCTTACCCTTCAAATTGAAGACAATTCAAGTAATGATACCGCCACGCTCTGGAGAGACCTGAATTCTTCGCATGCAACCCCACCAGCAGCGACCAGTACACCTCAGCAATCATTGAGAATGTCCATCAATCCTCAATTTCAATCAAGTCAGTAACATTTTTTCGCCCATTGATTATATACTTACCATTGATATAGATTTACTCGACCAGGATACGGAGATGCGACATGCTATTGAAGATTTAGATTTTTACGGGGAAAGCGCCAATCGTTCCAGTGAGAAAGATGCTTATATATTTGTCTGGCGCGCTCCCAATGATCATTCCAGTCTCTCCGCCACCTACTGTACGGGACCGTACAAATTTGAACCTGGCTGAGAGTCACGCAACATCCAGCGATGGAATTAACGACTTTCATCATCCATCGCGGGAATCCAACATTCAGCATGACCCCAATTGGAGCAGCCCACAGTTCGTCGATGAATATTCTCATTCCCCTGGCCATTCTCTTGCAAACATCTCTCCAGCGGAGCCTGAATCATCTCATCTCAAAACTCGTTCCTCGGAGTTTGGATCTTGTCAGTAACATACTACTCTTCCATGACGCTTCTTCACTGAAACTGTACAGTTCGCAGACACAAATACTCACCTGAGGACAAGGACCGGACGCCGGCTTCGCAAAAATCTCAGATAAGGTAGGTAATAACATAGTGCGAAGTTGGTGTGTTCAGCAAACGACGGTTTCTTCTAGGTTTGAACCGGTGCTCTCCAATGGGGCACGACTTTCCCCAATTCCTCACGACAGCCTCCATCCTCGTGGTTCATTGTCTTCGTCCCGCCCAAATTCACCTGCTGTATCAATGCAGAGCCCCGATGACTCTGGTGATCTTGTATATGAACGAGAACATGACTGGAATTCACCTCGCCCGACTGACTATAAAGTTGGTCATTTACCCCCTCATGGACATCTGCATGCCCTTATGGGATCGTCCCCTCAATCGCACATTTCCTCTCCAACTATATCCCAAAATCTGACGGAAACTGGGCACAAACCATCAATCCCGTCATTATCACCGTTCCATGATGCGCAGGCTAGTCCCACTGCAAGTGGAACCTCATGTGCGGATAACGTACATCGCCATCGTGACCCGAGTCCTCGCCAGCCTTCGAGGTCACCTTCGCCATTTCGGTCTTTTTCGAGGAAAAATCTGAACTCGACGGATGAGTCAATGACTCCAGTGCTGCCCAATATTTCTCCTACAACCTCTTCAAAACCAAAACTTCCTCCATCTCCCTCGTTTGATCAAACTTCTCGAGCAACCCCTCCGACCCGGCGAACCTTGGCACAGACTCAAACTCATGTACCGCAAACCAAATCCATTGCTTCAATAGAAATTGTGGAGGGGCAGTACACAAATGGGAAGATAATCGAGGAGGTTGACACAGACGGTACCCGTGATTTGCCTTTCAATTTAACGGACATGTATTGAAATGTTTCCCAGACCTCAGGGAAACTGACTTCTCCCAAAGTGACGACCATGATACGGAGATTGACGATATACAATCACCTTCGGGTGAACCCACCAGGGGATTGACTCCGTTTTCCATACCATCGAACACCCCCCAGACTTTGCCTGAAGATTTCACAGCACTAACAGCCAGTTTTTCAAACCCTTCTTCTCCGTCCACCCCATCACGACGCTCAACACCAAAGAGCTCAAGAAGCAAGTTCAAAACACCGTCACCGCCCAAAAGTCTACCAGACTTGCCAACACCGTCATCTAGTGACGAATCAGAGCCCAAACCCTGGAAAACTCCATCTGGTTCCAAAGGACATCAAAATTATGCCTACATGGCAACCCCAAAGCCCCCTGGAGGATGGCTTCAAACGCCTGTGCTTTCCCATGTAAGACAGGATCAAGGTGGAGCCAACACAACCTCTTCTCCACAAGTTGTTGATGAATTATCCCCTGATCCAACGACACCCGCAAGAGCTATAAGTGCCGCTCAACAAACCAAAACACCACAACCTCCTGGAGGTTGGCTTTCCACCGCTGCCCCACTATATACCTCGATTTCTCCCCAACCCGAGAAGACTCGAGGACTCTTTACGCCCCTCCCTTCTTTGTCAAAGGGGACATCCATCGATTTCAAGACACCCTCTGTGCCTGATGGATGGGGGACTACCTCTGCTGCAAGAAAGAGTATCCTTAAGGTCCGGTTTAATCCAGAAACACCTTCAAATCAAAATGGATCTACCTGGAGCGAACAAGCAAATGAAGAACCTTCTGCCACAGCGACCCACAGTGTCCCTCGGAAATCGAAGGTGCCGCACACACCCAGTATACGTGTGGTGGATGCATTTGGGAGAGAGCAGGACTCCAATATATCCACACAAGGCTATGTCAGTCGAAACCAGAAAGCACTCCGCGTAGTGGACGCAATGGGGCAGGAAATCCAGGAAACCGATGACATCGCTGTTCAGGACCAGGACAACCGGGTTGAAAACCTTATTCAACCATCAAGCCGTACGAAATTAGTCTCTCGTATTCGCCGAGGTCTTGACGACCTTGTTGTTGATCTCGACCATCTCAATGAGTGCGTCAGAACTTCTCTTATGTTTTTTCAGTTCCTTAATTCGCTTTACAGCGATCACGAGGCCCGGACTGCTGATCAAGATCGGATATCAGAACTGAAAGCTATTTCCATACAAGCTCGTAGAAATAGGGAAAGATTGAAATCACCAGTTGACCTTGACTTAAAGTATCAGAATTCCGTGGTAAGTTATATATTATATTCGACGTTCTTCAAAATATTCTAACCGGTATCTCAGGCCCCGGATTCCAGATCTTTCCGAATCAATCGTCGTGTTTATTTTATCGTTTTATTCCTGCAATTATTACTTTTTTTGTTGCTGTATCGGTACGATATTTCTCTTCCTCTTCTGACCTTGTAAACTAAAAAATAAGGGTTATAGTCTGTCAGTAAGCCGAGCAAGAGAACTTTTCCTTAACAGCTATTATGACCCATTTAATCCGGAACTTCATTTATACATATTTAAATATGATACCTCACTCCCCTTCACCGACTCCTCTACACTAGGCCAAACCACTAGTGAAGTTTTCTTTCAGAAAGGAGGGACGTTCTGGTACGACTGGCTATCTTTTATTAGGCATATTCAAATCTCTTTCTGGAAGGTTTGGAGACCAGATACAATCTCCTGGAGCAGTGCATGGTCACCAACCTAATGTTCTTTTGTCGATTGTACTTATGCCATTGTATGTACTTATCCTAGGCAAATGACCATTTTGTTTGCCAATGTATTTTATATTTTATGCCCGTTGTGATGATTTTTGGCCGATGCTAAATAAGAAATGACGTCTGTAGTCTCCACTTATGGCTTTTAAGCGGGCGAACTTTATGCCCACCAACTATAACTTCAGACTTGCCTTTACGTTTTTATAACTCATCATGGTTAAAGCAGACCCTGAGCAGGCTGGTTCTTCACCTCAAGACAAAGGTTTCTCCAGAGAAAATGACCTTGTCGACACTCTATCTCCCCCACTCATCTCCCGAGTGGCAACACTCCAGGATGATGACTCGTCGGAATCGGATACTACAACAACTAACTCTTCTGAGGAGTTCAATTGGGATGAGGATGGAGATTCATTTCGCGAGAACGCAGAGAAGGTGCAAGCGAAACGAGGTCGTCGACTCTGGCTGGCTTTTATGTCGTTGGCTCGGCCGATTAGGGTTCTTATAATCAGCCTTCTTGGTGCAGCCATTTTCGTTACGCCTCTTCTCATTGCGCACTTCCGCTTCAAAGACAGTCCGGCCAAAATTCCAATCTTTGTCTGGTCTCTCTGGCTCACGATTATATGGGCAACTAGTTGCGCGACATATCTTGCGGTGGACTCAATTCCTCGCATTGTTATCTTGGTGATTGAACTATCTGGCGGTAAAATAGAGCGTCTAAAAAGCCAGGTTGAGGTCAGTTATGTTCATCCTAATCTCAAGACTGTGACTTAACCCTCGTAGCTAACTATGGCTGTAAAATCTTGGCTGAAACTTGTCCTCGATCTGACATGGGCTTGGGTTGCCCTGTCTGTCGTGAGAGCGGTATACCACCCCGCCGGATCATATTGGATAGTCATCAATCGTCTGATGCAGGTGTGTTGATATTTGTTGGTTCAACCAATCTTCCCCATCTCATGTGCACGAAGGCTCTATTTTGCGCAGGCATTATTCTCTTTGTGGAAAAATTATGCCTCCAATGGGTTGCCATAAATTTTCATCAGAAGGCTCTTGCCGATCGCCTCGCGGAAAATCAGCTTGGCCTCAAAGCCCTGGACCGTTTGTCTGATGCTCCTGCGATGGTTCCCACCAAAAAATCTACTTATACAAAAAGAGGTCACAAAGCAGCTGGGTCGACAGCAGCCTTTGACCTGCTATCTACCCAACATCAGACTCCACCGGGTTCTACATCCACTGATACACCTCCATATAAAGGTCAAAATACGCCCACTTTGGACCAGCCCAAAATGTCCTTGCACAACTCTAGCCGTCTGCCAAAAAGGAGGAAGAAGAAAATGGCCAGTGTGATTGTTGACCAGGTATGCTCCGAGTCCCTGGCATCTGGCCACTGATTTATCTGATTAGGTCGGCGGGGCAATAAGTCAAGTGGCGCTTAAGAATTCCAAATTCAACAAAGAAGGGGACTTTGGGGGTCTTCATTCAGCGCGGAGACTGGCGAGGAAACTCTTCAGTGCCCTAAGTAACGTCAACCCACCAAGATCTCATCTTGTTGTTGAGGGTTTGTAATTATTCATTCTAATTCCATACCCTGACTTTTACTAACGTTCTCAACCAGATTTTTATCCGTATTTTAGGACAACGACGGAAGCTGTGAGCCTACAAGTCATTTCGAGGTCGACCGTTTCTTATTCTTTTGCACTAGCACGAAGCATTTGCACTCTTTGATAAGGATGATAACGGTGATATATCAAAACCGGAGATGCGCGAAGCTGTTCAGCGTATATACCGTGAACGCAAAGCGTTGGTTGCAGGGCTCAAGGTAACCAATATAATCGAAGCCAATTAAACCAAATTACACAGTGGTCTTGTTTTGTTTTTAGGATGTTGGTTCGATAGTTGCCAAACTGGATGCGGTGTTGCTATGCGTAGCCCTGGTCATCATCATCTTTTTATGCCTCCTTATTTTCAATCGATCAAACACCCTGGCTTCTTTGGTTCCCCTTGCCACTGTGGTTCTTGGTTTTTCCTTCATTTTTGGGAATTCTGCCCAAACCCTCTTTGAATCTGTGTGTATCACAATCATTTCACAATACGGTAGCAATCCTCATATTGTCTTCTCAAGCTCATTTTTATTTTCTCCACACATGTCTTCGATGTTGGAGATCTTGTTATGATTGATGACCAGGTGCGCAACAAAATGTCGGTAGATGCAATCTAAAATAATTCTCTGTAGGTTTTATTTGTCAAGGAATTTGGTCTATTTTCAACCACCTTCCGAAGGGTTGATGGCCAAGAAGTCATTGCACCGAATTCTTTACTCTCCAGTACGAAACTTGTCCACAACCTCCGCAGAAGCAAGTCCATGTATGTTATCTTATCAGCCTCTCCTGTCTTTATCTGTTGACACAATGGTAGGTGGGAAACGACCAACCTGGTGGTTTCATATGACACGCCGATGGAAGTCATCGAACAACTTAAGAGCAAAATCGTACACCATATTAATTCAAACAACCGGGAGTGGTCAGATTGCGCGTTGAATATCGATAAGATGGAATTCCAAAACTCTATCACTCTTATCATCGCGATTGAGCGTAGGCACTTTCAAACTTGCCATTCTATCATTTCTGTAACGTATTTTACAGATCGTCCTAATTGGCAAGACTGGGGAGGAAGATGGACCCGCCGCACTGCCTTTATGCGTTACCTCAAAACCATTTTAGAAGACCTAGACATTCGTTATACCATGCCTATTCAACCGGTGATATTACCGCAGGGAGGTGGGAACCAGGATCCTGTTGGCCTGCAGATGCAGGGGTAATTCCCCATAGGAAGTACATCTAGACGATAAATGTATCTGCCAATGTCAACTTCTCTTTGAGAAATGATATGACTTAGTCAGCATAGATATGATGTTTGTTTGAGCTCAGTACTCTGCATGGAGTCTGCTTTTAGCTCTCTGCTGTCATCTCTGGAGCCATTTCAAAAGCAGGACACATTTCCTCATAATGCCATACACCCTTTTGCTACTGCTGCTCCTGCCACCTGCGCCCTTCTTCAGGATCTAATCAACACCACTGACCACCTTTCAAATTCACTGGCGGTCTGCGATTCGCCCGTAACATGGTCCAACCCCAAACTCATTTCACTCCTACGCCAGCATGCTTCGATTGAACACACAACCTGTTCAGTCAGTTAGATTTCTTCATCTGAGGAAATTTGAAACTGACTTGAAATTTATTACCTAGTCAGCAAAGAATATTCAACACCTTGTTGATGTCCTCTCTTCGCGTTCTGGCGTCAGTTATGGAGAGAATCTTCCATTATTATCGGCATCTTTTCCGCGGTGGTGTATCGAACAACTCGTGTCTTGGGGAACTTCTGTAGGGATGGAAACCTTCAAGGACGACAGTCGAGAAGGTAGTTCGACGGTCGTACTAGGAGGGAAAGTCCTGGTTATTGACGTCGACTTCGTAATTGATCGTAGCGATCCTCTTAATCCGATCCTCAAGGTGTCCAGCGTTAAGACGTCAAACGCTTTACTTCCTGGAAACGCGAATTCTCCAACCTCCACTCGGACTGACTCATTCCTGGCGGGTAGTATTGAAAGATATTGTGTCGAGATGCAAAAATGTGAAAAGATTCGCAATCTTGAAAGGGCTGCTCAGCTTCGCAACGACGTCCTCGACCATCTGCGCTATATGGTAGTCCTGGATGGTCTCGCAAATCGCAAAGAATATGGCGGCCTCAGATGGTTCACGGATATCGACGAAATTTGTCCAACATTGAGTGGATTGGCAAAAAGCGAGGCTGAAGTTATTGCTTCGTGGGTGTATTTTTCCTTGTTCTTTTGACATTGAACTTGATAAGATTCATCCAGCTCCTTGTCTGTGCCGAAGGCCCCGCTGGATATTTTCTTGCTCCGTTCTCACTCCTTGCCATTACCATACCTGACCATGCCTTCGATCTCCTTTCTGACCTATCTTTCTCCGTTGGCCTATCTTTCTCTCGTTCTGAATAGAACAGATCAACCAATAGATGTCGATGAAGGCCCTCCATTA